>JGI12635J15846_10000976_pt1 | contig 25051 bp, 16 predicted proteins | sample BlaSpr_A8_OM2_M2_FD_15846 | JGI IMG/M metagenome (IMG submission 15846) | reverse complement strand
GGTTGGCGAAGGATCTGTAACACTCATGGTGCGCCCGGAGAGATTCGAACTCCCGACCTATTGCTCCGGAGGCAATCGCTCTATCCATCTGAGCTACGGGCGCACAAACTTAAGTCTACATGCGGGGGGGCGAAGCATCAATGTGAAGTGATCGCGCGAGGAGATTAGCGTGTGACTGGTGGGGAGCTTATGTTAAGCCGCTGACACGCAGCCTACGGCGGCGATCACGGAATTGAATTGCCGCCGCGAAACGCCTGTTTCTCTGACGCTTGTTTCTAGTGGAATTTAAGATTTACCAGCGCCCACGGCCACCGCCACCACCACCGCGCCCGCCGCGATCTCCGCCACGGCCTCCACGGTCGCGTCCACCGCCGCCGGCATGCTCAGTTTTTGGGCGCGCCTCGTTCACGTTAAGAGTACGGCCTCCAACCTGCGAACCATTCAAGGCAGTAATGGCCTTATCGCCATCTTCGTTGCTGGCCATTTCGACAAAGCCGAAGCCGCGTGACCTGCCAGTATCCCGGTCCGTCATAATGCTGACCCGGTCTACTTGCCCGAACGGTTCAAACATCTGGCGCAGTTCGTCTTCCGATGTATTAAAGCTCAGATTGCCCACAAAAATATTCTTCACGCGTCGGCCTCTGCATTGAATGTCGAAGTGCAAGCTCCATTCGGCAGGACTGGCAGGTTAGGGAACACACCTTCCTGGAAATCGAGGCCGGAGCTCGCGGCAGTCGAATGCGGCAGAAGTATAGCAGGTTTGTCAAAATAAACCGCCAAAATCGCGGAAACGCGCTAGTGGCGGGCTGTTGGCTAGCACTTGTCGACTTGCCAAAAACCCTCGCGCTGATACCCCACCTGCAAGAGCCGGTTTTTAGGATCATGCCGCTTGGCACATTTCGGGCAGATCAAATAGCGGCTCCACGCCGTCCCGCGACGATCATAATTTTCCGGCGCGGCGAAGGTCGTACCGCAACTGCACGGGACGAGAAACATTTTCAACGGTGCTGCATCTTTATCGAGCCCGGATTGACGGGAAGATTTCACGCTTCTTCCTTAGGCTTCTTCCAAAGCCACTTTCGCCCGCCGCTTGCGGCCGTTGGAATCGAGAACCTTTTTTCTGAGCCGCAGCGATTTGGGAGTGATCTCGACATACTCATCCTCTGCAATGAACTCAATCGCCTGTTCAAGATTCAACTGGCGGAAGGGAACCAGACGGATGGCCTCGTCCGCGGTGGAGGCGCGCATGTTGGTGAGCTTCTTCTCGCGCACGGCGTTAACCTCAAGATCGTCATCCTTCGCATTCTCACCAATAATCATGCCTTCATAAAGCTCCACGCCTGCGCCTACAAAGAGTTCGCCGCGTTCCTGTAAGCCCCACAACGCGTATGCGGTGGAAGTGCCGGTCCGGTCTGCGATCAGCGCGCCCGTCAACCGGTGTGGAATTTCCCCTTGCCACTCGGTGTATCCATCGAAGAGGGAATTCATTACGATCGTGCCGCGCGTATCGGTGAGCAACTGGCTACGCAGACCGATCAAACCACGGCTGGGAACGCGAAATTCAATCCGCACCCGGCCATAGCCGTGATTGTGCATGTTCCGCACTTCGCTCTTACGGGATCCCAACTGCTCCATCACCACGCCCACAAATTCTTCCGGCACGTCGATGGTTAAATGTTCCACCGGTTCCATCAGTTTGCCGCTATCTTTGTCACGTTTGGTGACAATCTCCGGCTTGCCCACCATCAACTCGTAACCTTCACGCCGCATCATTTCAATGGTGATGGAAAGCTGAAGTTCGCCGCGGCCCAGAACCTTGAACGAATCCGTCGTTCCCATCTCTTCCACGCGCAGAGAAACATTGGTGAGCAGTTCTTTTTGCAGCCGCTCCCGCAGATTTCTCGAAGTCACGTAAGTTCCTTCGCGGCCGGCGAACGGGGAAGTGTTGACCGTAAAAGTCATCGCGATAGTCGGCTCGTCAATCACAATCGGCGGCAGCGGCTGCGGGTCGATGGGATCGCAAATGGTCTCGCCAATCGTAATTCCTTCCACGCCGGCGACCGCGATAATGTCACCCAGAGCTGTTTCCGTACTGTCGGTCCGCTTTAGCCCAGAGAACGAAAACAGTTTCGTGATCTTCGTCTTGTGCATGGTGCCGTCGCGCTTGGCGATGACTACATCTTCGCCGGTGTACATTGTCCCGTTGAAGACGCGCGCGATGGCGAGGCGTCCGAGAAAATCGCTGTAATCGAGATTCGCGACCAAAATTTGCAGCGGTCCTTTCGGATCGCCCGTCGGAGGCGGAGTCGTTTCCAAGATCGCGTCAAACAGTGGACGCAGATTTTCGCCGCCGCCCTTCATGTCCGTCGATGCCGTGCCCTCTTTCGCATTGGTATAGAGCACNGGAAAGTCGAGCTGATCTTCTTTCGCGTCAAGNTCGATAAACAGATCGTANATTTCGTTCAGCACCTCTTGCGGGCGCGCATCGGGACGGTCGATCTTGTTAATCACCACGATNGGCGGCAGCTTNGCTTCCAAAGCTTTGCTCAACACGTAGCGCGTCTGCGGCAGCGGACCTTCGCTGGCATCCACCAGCAGCATTACTCCGTCCACCATTTTCAGGGCGCGTTCGACCTCGCCGCCAAAATCGCTGTGGCCGGGGGTATCGACAATGTTGATCTTCACATCGTGATAAAAGATGGCGGTGTTTTTGGCCAGAATGGTGATGCCGCGCTCACGCTCCAGTTCGTTCGAATCCATCACGCGCTCGGCGACAGCCTCGTTGGCACGGAAAGTCCCGCTCTGCTTGAGCATGGCGTCTACCAGCGTGGTTTTACCGTGGTCCACGTGGGCGATGATGGCGATGTTGCGAATGCCTGAATTCAATGTAAAGGGTTTCCTTTTGGTGAAGCGATTCGGATAGAACGGCCGCAGCTGCTCGGCTGCTGAATGTCCTATATATAACTTTACTATGGACGGAGCTTTCTCAGGAGATTACATCGACTTCCGTGCAAGCTATGCACCGCAGAGAAACTACGATTATGCGGGCAAATAAATTAGCGACTCTTCGCCCGCTCCTGGCGGATATGCCTTGCAATCACGATCTCCGCTACAATCTAGAGCCGGGACGGACAACTACAATGAGAATTACAAGTCAAGGGATGAGGGTGTTTTTCAATATGGTCATAATTCTTGCCGCCGCATCACTGCACGGGTCGAGCTCCGGGGCCTCACAAACCAACGGCCAGTTTGGCCCCGACAATCCATTCTATGCTGCGAGTCCGTTGCCGTTTCAGGCGCCGCCATTCGACAAGATAAAGGATGGCGACTACCAGCCGGCGATTGAAGCAGGCATGGCGCAGCAACGCGAGGAAGTACGAGCCATCGCCGACAATCCTGCCGCGCCTACATTTGAAAATACTTTTGTAGCTCTCGAAAAATCGGGGCAACTGTTCAACCGCGTGATGAACGTTTTCAACGGCATCACGAACGCGAACCTCAATCCTGTGCTGGATAAGGTACAGCAAGAGGAAGCTCCCAAGCTGGCAGCGCACCAGGATGCGATCTTTCTTGATCCCAAACTATTCCGCCGCGTGAAAACTGTTTACGAGGAGCGCGAATCGCTGACGCTCGATCCCGAATCACTGCGCCTGGTCGATTACTACCACAAGTTATTCATTCACTCCGGCGCGAACCTCTCCGATGCCGACAAAGCCGAACTAAAAAAATTGAATGAAGAAGAGTCCACGCTTTCGACGGCCTTTGTCACCAAGCTTCAGAACGCAACCAAGGCAGGGGCTTACGTCACCACCGACAAAAGCGCCCTGGCGGGACTGAGCGAAACACGAATGCAGGGTGCGGTGGAAGCTGCAAAGGATCGCAAACTGGAAGGTTATGTGATTCCTCTGCAGAATACGACGCAGCAGCCCGATCTTGTGTCGCTGAGCCAGCGCTCGACCCGGCAAACGATTTTTGAAAACTCATGGAATCGCGCCGAGCGCGGAGGTCCCAACGATACGCGGGATCTTATTGCGCGTCTGGCACAGATTCGCGCCCAAAAAGCCAAGCTGCTGGGTTTTCCTAATTACGCCGCGTGGAGGCTGGAAGACCAGATGGCAAAGACACCAGCAGCGGCCATTAAGTTTATGGATGCGCTCGTCCCCGGTTCAACCGGAAATGCCGCGGCTGAAGGAGAAGACATCCAAGCGGTGATTGATGCGCAAAAGGGCGGCTTTACCTTGCAGCCCTGGGATTGGGAGTTTTATTCCGAACAGGTCCGCAAGGCGAAGTACGACCTGAACGAGGAGCAGATCAAGCCCTACTTTGAGCTGAACAACGTTTTGCAGAACGGCGTGTTTTACGCTGCGAACCAGCTTTATGGAATTACGTTTAAAGAGCGTCACGATCTGCCTGTGTATCAGGAAGACGTCCGCGTCTTTGACGTGTTCGACTCGGACGGGAAACAACTGGCGCTGTGGTACTGCGACTACTTCAAACGCGACAACAAAAATGGCGGCGCGTGGATGGACATTTTCGTGAACCAGTCGAAATTGCTGGGCACGATTCCCGTGGTCTACAACGTCGCCAATTTCAGCAAACCTGCGCCCGGCCAGCCTGCATTGCTCACCTTCAGCGATGTGACCACCATGTTCCATGAGTTCGGCCACGCGCTGCATGGAATGTTCGCGGATACGGTCTATCCGGCTCTCTCCGGCACGCAGGTTCCGCGCGACTTTGCGGAGTTTCCCTCGCAATTTAATGAGCATTGGGCCACGTATCCCGCAGTGTTCGATCATTACGCGAAGCACTATCAGACGGGCGCCGCAATGCCGGCGGAATTGGTGGCGAAGCTGAAGAAATCGGAGAAATTCAATCAGGGTTACGCGCTAAGCGAGGTGTTGATCGCCGCGGAATTGGACATGCAATGGCACACTCTCCCAGCGAGCGCGCCGCTGGAGAAGCCCGATGAATTTGAAGTGCGAGCCCTGAAAGCCAAGCAACTGTGGCTGAACCAGGTGCCCTCCCGCTATCGCTCCAGTTACTTTGCGCACATCTGGGGCGGCGGATATGCCGCGGGTTACTACGCGTATTTGTGGAGCGAGATGCTGGACGATGCCGCGTATCAGTGGTTTGAAAATCATGGCGGCATGACGAGGGCCAATGGGGATCGTTTTCGCCAGATGATCCTCTCGCGTGGAAATACGGAAGAACTGGGCAAGCTGTATGCCGCTTGGCTGGGAGCCGAACCCAGTGTCGAGCCTATGCTGAAGGATCGCGGGCTGCTTCCGGAAAAGAATTCAAAGTAGGCTGGGCTGAGTCTTGTTGGTAAGTTCGTCGCGAGGGCCCCGCCAGTCGCGCTTCCACTTCTTTCACTGCGCGTTGGGCGGCAAGGATCCCGCTGTTGGTGGTTGATTCCGGACCCTCGGAATCAGTGTTGGCGAAAAAGACACGATCCATGGCATGCCGCGCCAGCGGCTGAACCTGCGTGTGCAGACCCGGTTCCGACATATATAAAGGATGGCCGCGCCGGTAAATATGCACTTCGATCGGATCGACATTCAGCTTCGGCATGAGTTTTTGAAAATCGCTGAGAACGTTGGCTGCGATCCCGCGCGCTCCATCTTCCGTTAGCAGCTGAAATCGGTCTTGTTGTTTCAGCGGTGTATAGCAGCTAAGAATGTTGAACTTCTGTTGATAGCCCGGCTGCTTCTGGATCACCCAATCCGCAACAATGAAATCGGTGAAAGTGTTGCCCGGGCACCAGGTATCGTAGCCATGATTGAAAACCGGTTTGTCGAAGATCAGATTTACTACAGGGTAGGGAATATAGTGAATCTGTTGCATGGCCTCGTTCTGCTTGTCGGGCAAGCCTTCAACGATGCGCCGGGTGATGAACTTGGGCGTGGCCATAATTACGGCTTTGGCTGAAACCGTCTTCGATTCACCGCCAAGCTGATAGGTCACTTGCACTTCTTCTTTGCCGGGAACTACCGCCACAATGGTTGCTCCGGTCTGCATGCGGTCTTTGTGTGTTGCCTGAAGAATCTCCGCCAGTTTTTTCGTGAGCGCGCCCAAGCCTCCCGGCCAGGTATAACGATCATCCGTTGCGCTTTCTTCAACCATCTCCTGCAGCGACTCGATCGCCAGTCCGGCCGCCGTTCGGTCACTCATCGCGCCCCAGTTCGAGGGACCATAACCATCCCACCACTGTTTGAGTTCCGGCGGATAATCTTTCATAAACGTCGAAAATGGTGTGTTGTCGAGCTCTTGGGCGCGCTTCTTCGTATCGATCGCCAGCATTTCTTTCTTGAATTTCTTAAAGCTCTCTCGAATCGCGGAAGAATACGGCAGCTTGTCGAGACCGGTGCCCCAGGTGTCTGGAACCAGTTCACCTTGAATAATGCTGGCATCCGGGCTGTTTACCGGCAACGGCTCCAATCCAATTTCTTTCGCGAAGGGATATGCGTGTTCGTCTTTGACCAGAAACGCCGCTCCGGTTGCGTAGGTGCTGCCTTCATGTTCCATTTCATACGCGTTGCCGCCCCAGTGCGGTTCTTTTTCCAGAAGAAGAAAATCGCGATGCTGCAAACGATAGGCTGCGGCTAAGCCACTTACGCCCCCTCCAACAATCACAACGTCATGCCGCGCCGTAGCCGGAGGTCTGGAGAATGATTGGCTGCCGTTGTCGCGGACCTGGTGGCAAATGCGATTGTCTTCGCCGTCCACCTCGGCGGAATGACTTTTCTCGTCGCCAGTCTGTGCTGACACCAGCGACAAATCGATTGGGCAGCCCGCCGTCACGGCGCCTGCCACCACAAACCTTATAAAGTCCCGGCGATTCGCACTCATATCGCATGTCCCTCCGCGGTCTGCACAATTTCCGATCCCATATCTGCACTGCCTTCGCTGCGCACTCGCAATCGATACCAGAGCACGATTGCCACCAGCGAAAATAGAAAGATGATTGTCGATACGGCATTAATCTCCGGCGTAATGCCGCGGCGCAAGCGACCCCAGATTTCCAGTGGAAGCGTGTTGTCGCGACCAATCAGGAAAAAGCTGACCGCGATCTCGTCCATCGACAGCGTGAAAATAAGCAGTGCCGCGCCGATAATCGGCAACTTTAGATTGGGCACCGTGATGCGCCAGAACGTCTGCCAATAGTTTGCGCCAAGATCCAGGGATGCTTCTTCCTGCGAGCGATCGAGCTTTTGCAATCCGGCAAATACTTCGGTGGTGGCGACGGAGATCAGCGCAGTGCCATGCCCCAGGATGATGGTCAGCAGGCTGAGCTTTGTGCCGGTGAGATTGAACAACATCAGAAGGGAAAGACCGGTAATAATCCCGGGCAGAATCAGCGGCAAGAGCACCAGCCGCCGGAATAAAGCTTTGCCGGGGAATTGGGCGCGGTCGAGGGCGAGAGCGGCTGGCACTCCAAATCCGATCGCGATGGCCATTGCCGTCAACGCAACTTGCAAGCTGTTCAGTACGGAATCCCAGATAGGGGCATCGGCAAATAAAATGCGATACCAATCCAGCGTGAGATGATGCGGCGGAAATCCACCTACGCCCTCTCCGTTGAAGGAATAAAGAATCAGAATCGCGATGGGCAAATAAAGAAACGCGAAAACCAGAAGCGCATGGACGAGCAGCCAGCCCGAGCCGGAAATAATATTCTTATCTTTCTTGTAACTGTTGTCGCTCACGAGAAACTCCATTTCTTTTCCAGTCGCTCAGAAAGGAAAAGGAGTGAGACCACCAGGAGTAGCATGCACAGCGAGATCGCCGCGCCCAGCGGCCAGTTGTAAGCCGCGCCAAACAAGCTGACTACAATGTTTGAGATCATGATGCCGCTGGGACCGCCGAGCAGCAGCGGCGCGAGGAAATCTCCCAAGCTCAAGACAAAAGCAAATGTCGCGCCTGCCACTACGCCGGGAATCGAGAGCGGGAAAATAACTTTCCAGAATGTTTGCGCGGGAGTGGCGCCGAGATCGTGCGAGGCTTCCATCAGGTTGCGCGGAATGTGTTCCAGCGCGGCATAGATTGGCAAGAACGCGAATGGCGTATAGATGTGCGTCAGCGTCAACACGACAGCAAACGGACTGTAGAGCAGAAACTCGAGCGGATGCCGGGTGAGGTGCACATACTGCAACAGAGTGTTAAGCACGCCGTCGGAGCCGAGAATCGTCTTCCATGCGTACGCCCGCACCAAGTAACTGACCCACAGCGGGATGATTACCAACTGATAGAGCAGATCTTTATTCTTGCCCGCATAGAAAGATAAAAAATATGCCAGAGGATACCCGAGCAACAGTGAGAACAGAGTGACGCGCGCCGCGATCCACATGGAGCGCAGCAGAGTCTGCCAGTAAACGTTGACCCGTGCGAGTTCCCGATAATTATCCAGATTCCAGGAATGCACGATATTCTGCGACGGCGAGACTGACCAGAAGCTGTAACAGAACATCAGCAAATACGGCGTCAGCAGAAACAGCGTCACCCACACCAGCGGAGGAAGTGTGACAGCGGCTTTATAGGCTCGGGAGAACATTCAGATTCTTTCGGGAGATTCGCGTACCGGAACCGCATCGTCCGGAGAAAATTCCAACTCGACTTCGTCCATCGCTCCGCCGCGATCCGCGCTGTTCGCGATTCGCACCATGAGCACCAACCCACCGTCGCACTCAACTCGAATCAGTTCCGTTGCACCGTGGAATGCCTGCTGCAATACTTTTCCCCGGACGCGAACGCTGCCAGCTCGCGCAGTTCCCGTTGCCAGGCGAATATTTTCCGGGCGCAGCGAAAAGATAGCCGGTCCATCGGGGAGCTTTGCGGGCCATGACAGCAAACTACATCGAACAACCGCGCCCGCCACTTCACACTTCAGCAAATTCGTGTGCCCGATAAACTGCGCTGCGTAAGCCGTCGCCGGGCGTCCGTAGATTTCGCGCGGAGTCGCCACCTGCTCCAGTTCGCCGGACCGCAGCAAAGCAATCCGGTCCGACATCACCATGGCTTCTTCCTGATCGTGAGTTACGAAAATAAAAGAGATGCCGACCTCGCGCTGCAACGACTTCAATTCCACCTGCATCTGCCGGCGCAGATTCGCATCCAGGGCGGAGAGTGGCTCGTCCAGCAACAACAACCGCGGACGGTTCACCAGAGCCCGCGCCAGCGCGACGCGNTGCTGCTGTCCGCCGCTGATTTTCGATGGCTTNGANTTCGAGTGAGTCGACATCTTTACTTTGCTCAACGCTTCGGAGACGCGAGATGCAATTTCCGCTTCGGGTGTTNTTGCCGCGCGCAGCCCGTAAGCGACGTTTTGNTCCACCGTGAGGTGTGGGAACAGCGCATAGCTCTGGAAGACGGTGTTTACGCGGCGGCGATAAGGTGGTTGACGGTCGAGTCTTTCCTCGCCCATCCAAACTTGGCCGGAGGTTGCACGCTCGAAGCCGGCAATGATTCGAAGCAGCGTGGTTTTTCCCGAACCGCTTTCGCCGAGGATGGTGAGAAATTCTCCCGGCGCAACATCGAGAGAAATATCGCGCAACACCGCGTTCTTGCCGAAGCTCTTGGCGACGTTGCGAATGCTGAGTAGAGAACCAGTGCCTGCGAAATTCGCGGCAGAGCTTGTCACGAGTTCAGAGTTGGTAGCCGTCGTCAAAAGTTCCTCACGGACTTACCACAGAGTTATAGCCCAACACCCATTTCAACTCGTCCAGCGCGGGCGCCACTTGATCTATAGCCGCCCAATTACTGCGCCGCCTTCACTTCATTCCAAATCTCGTTGTACTTGGCGCGCCGCGGCACATTTTGCCAGAAGTAAAGCCGCTTCTGATAGTTATCCACGTCGTCCAGGTGCAGGCTTTTCACTTCCGCGGGCGTCATAAACTGCGCCGCTTGCGGATTTGCCGGCGTGTATCCCGTGACGTCCGTTACCTTCTTCTGCGTCTGCGCCTCGATCATGTATTCGAGAAATTCATAGGCCAGGTCTTTATTCTCACTGCCTGCCGTAATCATCAAATGGTCGATCCAGCCGGTCGTGTTTTCTTTCGGAATAGCCTCGCCGACGGGGAAGTTGATCTTGCGCAGTTGATTGGTCATCAGCGGCCAGCCCATGGAGGCGACGATCTCATGATTCTGAAACAGATTTGTTAATTCTCCGCCGGTCGACCACATCTTCCGGATGTTCGGTTTAAGCTCCAGCAATTTTTTCTTAACCGCATCGAGTTGATCGTCGCTCAGGTTATAAAGCTGCGAGGGATCGGGCTTGTCGTACCCAAGCACTTGCGCAGCCATGTATACCGTGGATAGATCGTCCCAGACGGAGATCTTCCCGCGATACTTTGGATCCCATAAAACATTCCAGCTATCCGGCGGCTGTGCGAAGACCGTTGTATCGTAAATCAGCGGATCCGGACCCCACATAAAAGGAACGCCGTACACTTGTCCGTTGATCCGCACCAACGGCAGGGAAGTGAGCTGCGGCGAAAGCTGCGAATAAGCGTGAAGCTTTGACAGGTCGAGCGGAGCGGCCAGATTGGCCGAGGCAATCGAGGTTGCCACATCGCTGGAAGGCGAAATTACGTCGTAATTTCCCGCGCTGCCGCCGCGGAGCTTGGCGACCAGTTCGTCGCTTGACCCCATATACGACGCGGATATTTTGCAATGGTGCTGGTCTTCAAATGCCTTGACGAATGAAGGGTCGGCATATCCTTCCCAAACCAGCAGATTCAGCGTGGGTGTCTTTTTCGCGCAAGAGCTGGCGCACGTTATTAGGGTCAACAGAAACAGTAGAGTCGCCCAGCGGCGTAAGTTCATTGTCTCCTGCCTTGTTCGCAGCAAAGCTCGCGACAAACATCTCTAAAAAGTAGGCGGCGTATTTACCCACAATACCCAGGTCTCGGTGCGCCCGGGATTTTTCCAGTGATGTGGCCGGGCGCTTTCAAAATAAAAACTGTCCCCGGCCTTCAACCGGAATTCTTCTTTCTCCAGTGTGATCGCCAGCTGTCCCCGCAAAATAAAAAGAAATTCTTCTCCTTCATGGGTATAGGAATCGCCGCTGCCGGCTCGCGGGGCAACGCGAAACAGATGCGGCTCCATCACGGTGTTTCCCCAGGCCAGCAGCTCCATTCGCACCCCGGGCCCGGCCTCCAGCACTTTTCGTTGCGCGGGCTGCACCTGCCGGCTGCTCGATCCGTTGGCCTCAAAAAAATCCAGGATGTTGGTTTTATAGAATCGCGCGAGTTTGCGCAGCGTTCCCACAGAACCGCTCATCTGCGAACGTTCCAACGCGCTCAGAAAACCTACGGAAATCCCCACGCTTTGCGCCACCTGCGCGAGGGATAGTTTTCGCTTTTCCCGCAACTTCCGCAAGTGTGTGCCAATGGCCGCCACATTGCCGGCGGCCGGTCGCGCGCGGCCTTCCCGCCGCAACAACTCTACAATCGCGGGCGCGTTCAGCCCGCGCTCCTTGCGCAGGAAGCGCGCGCGCTTGAGCACTTTTACATCATCTGAGCTATAGAGCCGGTATTTACTTTGGGTACGCCGCGGCCGCGTCAGCCCAAGATTTTCCCACGACCGGATCACCGACGGTGAAACTCCCACGCGCCGGGCCACATCTCCGATCTTCAAATACGCTTCCACGCTAGCTGAGCTCATCGTCGCTCTGCAGACCATCCGATGCAGACTATTCGAGTTTTCTATCGACCGGGGCTCGTTTTTATCCTTTTTATCCTTGACAGTTCGCGCCCCTCTTCTCTAACCTTGCGGGATTATAGCAAGGTTGTGAGTTTACACAAGCTGTAGCCTTCACTCGAAAAACAAGCTTTCACAAGAGATGCCTGGAGGTTCCATGCCGTCACTTCGAGCCCGCTGGACCCGAATTTGGCTGACGCGGATTTGTCCCATTGCACTTTGCCTTGTGATTTCACTCTCGATTCCCGCAGCGCTCCATGCACAAAGTGCGAATGGCCGCATCGTGGGGCGCGTGTCAGATCCTACCGGGGCTATTCTTTCCGGGGCCAAGGTCACTTTGTCCAACGAAGCCACCGGCATTACCCGCGATGCGCTCACCAATGACAGCGGCGACTACACCTTCGTCGAAGTTGTTCCCGGCACCTACACGGTGCAGTTCGAATTGAAGGGCTTCAAGAAGAATGTTCAGAAGAGCGTGATCGTCGACGTCAACCAGGTCGTAACTCTTAATTCCGCGCTGCAAATCGGCGGATCGCAGGAAACGGTCGAGGTCACCTCGGAGGCTCCGCAGGTCGATACCACGAGCACCCAACTCGGCGCTGTCATCAATGACCGCTCGGTAAATGAGCTTCCGCTGAACCAGCGCGATACTTATCAGTTCCTCCAGCTCCAGCCCGGCGTGCAGGCGCAACTCGGATCGAGCGGAACATTATTTGCGGGGAGCAGCGATGCCGGTTCCGTCTCGGTGAATGGCGGCCGCACTCGCGCTAACAACTTCAACGTGAACGGTGGTGACGCCAATGATCAATTCGTAAATACTCCCACCATCCAGCCAAGTCCGGATAGCGTCGAGGAATTCCGCATCATCACCAACACGTTCGACGCCGAATATGGCCGCAACTCCGGATCGGTGGTGAACCTAATCACGAAATCAGGAACCAACGGTTTTCACGGAAACGTTTACGAGTACCTTCGCAATACGGATCTGGATGCGAAGGGCTATCCCGACACCACCAAGCCACAACTCAATCAGAACCAGTTCGGCGGTACATTCGGTGGGCCAATCAAAAAAGATCGCAGTTTCTTTTTTACCTCCTATGAAGGACACCGCACGCGCGATGGTGTTCCGGGCCAGTTGTTGACGGTGCCAACCGCCGCGGAATACGGCGGCGACTTTTCGGGCGTGGGAGGTTTCGCCGGCGGTGGGGGAATCTCTGATCCCTTTGTTGCGCAGGTGCTGGATGGCCGCAAGGGCTGCGATGCGGCCCTTGGCTACACAGTCGCAAGCAGGCCAGTTGATACCACAACGGGAGTTGTTGATTGGTCAACTGTCTTTCCGAATGGCGTGATCCCAACCGCCTGCCAGGATCCGGTAGCCGCCAATCTGCTTCGGCGCTATGTTCCTGCCGCCAATCGAGGCACGAACCAATATCAGGTCGTNCCCGTTGGGACGATNAATTCCGACCAGTTCACCGTTCGCTTGGATCACCGGATCANCGACCATCAAGGCTTTACCGCCTACTACTATTTCAACGATAACCGCGAACTCGATCCTTACAACACCTTCGAGGAGGCGGGCGCTACCGTTCCGGGCTTCGGAAGCTACAACAACTACCGCGATCAGCAGTGGAACCTGGCTCATACCTGGACGATCAGCAACTCCCTGGTCAACGAAGCCCACTTCACTTACATGCGCGAGGGCGAGCTGGGCTACTTGAAGAATGAATCGAACAATGCGGTAACTGCCTCTTGCACGGGCGCAGCCGCAGCCTTCTGCTTCACCGGCGTATCCGATTCTTCCGCCATCAATGGCAATACGGCCTTGGCCAATGGCGCCAGCTTGGGCATCACTACGGGTCTCCCGGCAAATCTGACCGGAGTTCCTTTCGTTAACATTTCCGGCGGCGCGTCGTTCGGTAATAATTTTGAAGGCTTTTTGCCACAAGTTGGAAACAGTTTTCAGTGGACTGACAATCTTTCCTGGGTAAAGGGAAGCCACACCTTCAAGTTCGGCCTGGACGTGCGCCGCTACCGATTTGATCAGTTCTATTATTTCGACCTGAATGGTGAATATACGTTCGATAACAGCGGTCCCAATGGGATTATTCCCGGCGACGGCGACCAGTACGCTGAATTTTTATTGGGTCTGGCGGACGCCTACACTCAGGGTTCGGGTCAGCGCGAAGACGTTCGTACCACCACGGCCTATCCGTTCGTCCAGGACAGTTGGAAGGTAAAGCAGAATCTGACATTGAATTACGGCTTTCGCTGGGAATATGCTCCGCCGCCCACCGATATCTCCGGCCACGTGGAGACTTTCCGTCCCGGACAAAACTCCACGGTATATCCCTGCGGAATTACCGAGAGCACTTCCTACTGGCAGAGTCTGGGCGTTGCCAATCCAACCTGCGCGAATACCGGATCGGCACCCACTGGCCTGGTAGTTCCCGGCGATCCGGGTGTACCGAAGGGAATGACTTCTACCTATTACAAGTCTTTTGCCCCGCGTTTTGGTTTAGCGTACAGCCCGAACTTCAGCGGTGGTCCGCTCGGGTGGCTATTCGGCAGCAATGGCAAGACCAGCATTCGCACCGGCTGGGGGCTTTTCTATAATCCCATCGAAGAACTGGTTCTGGCTCAATTTGGCGCGGAGCCGCCGTTCGGCGGCAGTTCGTCGCTCTCCGACGTTTTTCTCAACACGCCATTTGTGAACCAGGGCGGCTTCTCCGCGCCGAATCCATTCAACGGCATTATCACGCCGACGAAAGGCCAGCCTACCGATTTATCTTTCTTCCGGCCCATTCTTCTTTACGGTGAATTCCAACCTCACTTGCGGTCGCAATATACCAGTCAATACAACCTCACCATTCAGCGTGAGTTGAGCAATAGCATGATGTTCCAGGTCGGATACGTGGGGTCTCAAGGTCACCGCTTGTTGGCTTCTCACGATATCAACCCCTCCAATCCGCAGACCTGCGTCGACATTATGTCCATTTCCGCACTGAATTCCGCAAACGTGAACTCGTTCGGCGCGCAGGCCAATTGCGGTCCCACTGAAGAGGACACGCAATGGAGTGTGACCATTCCGAATGGCTTCAAATTCCATATGCCCAACGGCAGCATCCTGAATGGCACAGGGCAAACGGTTAATCTGGTAGGTCTGCGTCCTTATTCGTCGCCTAACTGTAATCCGTTGTTGCCTGCGTTCACGGCGGGAACTGGCTGTCCCGTGGATGGCACGCCAGTCTTCACTGATGTCTTTGCCGAAGACACTATCGCCAACTCCAACTACAACGCGCTCGAGATGATGCTGCAAAAGCGCTTCTCTCGCGGATTGCAGTTCCAGGCGGCTTACACCTTTAGCAAGTCGATTGATGACGGTTCCACTTTTGAAGAAACTTTGAATCCGTTCAATCCCCGGTTGAGCCGCGCGCTTTCGCTCTTCAATTCCGCGCAGCGCTTCGTCATCAGTTATGACTGGGAATTACCGATTCGCCAGTACCAGGGCTTTAAGGGCAAGGTGCTCAACGATTGGGAGATCTCCGGCATCACCCAGTTCCAGAGCGGTTTCCCCATCCGTCTGAATACCGAGGACGATACTGAACTGATCAACAGCCTATTCTTCCTGGGTACCGAGGCGCCAAGCTTGGTCGCGCCGTTTCAGAAGTTGAACCCGAGGAAAACGTATACGTCTCTCGGGCTTACCACGCCCGGATATTGGTTCAATCCGAATGATTTCCAGGATCCGCCGCTCGGCCAGTTCAACAACGGAACCCAACGCACTATCTGCTGCGGCCCGGGACTTGCGGATTGGGACTTCTCGGTTCATAAGAAGATCGCTCTTACCGAAACCAGGTATTTCCAGTTCCGCGCCGAGATTTTTAATCTATTCAACCGGACGAATTTCTCGAACCCGGACGGTGGTTTCTCCGACGGCCCGACAGAGTTCGGCCGAATTACATCGGCGGGCGATCCGCGCCTATTGCAGTTTGCTTTAAAGTATTTTTTCTAAGGTAAAGGTTTAAACTAAGTTCACCCCGCGCGGTCCGCCGCCCGGCATCCTAATGGCCCGCTCACAGAAATGGCGCGGCCTGAGCTATCCCGGAGCAGTTCGATGTACCACGATTTACAGAAGGAGCTCGAAACTTTCGAGCGCCGCACCCCCAAGTCCGCCGAAGCCTACAAGAAAAATCTCAAGCGCATTCCACTCGGGGTGGCCAGCAATTATCGGCATTACGATCCCTGGCCCATCTTCGTGAAGGATGCCGGCGGCAGCAAATTCCGCGACCTCGATGGCAACGAATACATTGATTACAACCTGACGTTCGGCGCGCTCATGGCAGGGCATTGCCATCCTGCGGTGATGAAGGCCGTGGAAAAACGCCTTTCCACCGGGACCATGTTCGGTATGCCGCATGACATGGAATGGGAGCTAGCCGAGGAAATCTGCAAGCGCTTCCCTGTTGATATGGTCCGCTTCGGCAACAGTGGAACCGAAGCGACCATGCACGCGATCCGCCTGGCGCGCGCCGCGACCGGCCGCGACAAGATTATTAAGTTTGAAGGCGCCTACCACGGCCTGCACGATTCCGCATTGGTCAGCGTAAAACCGCACGCGCCGGAATTCGGCGATATCGATAATCCCACTGCCGTTCCCGGTGGACTCGGTGTTCCGAAAAACGCAGTCGAGAACGTGAAGATTGCCACCTTCAACGATCTGGCCACCGTCGAGCGCCGTTTCAAAGAAAATCCCGGCGAGATTGCCGCGATCATTCTCGAACCGATTTTGATGAACGTTGGGCTCTGCATCCCGCAGCCTGGTTTTCTCAAGGGCCTGCGTGATCTCGCAACCAAGCATGGTGCGCTGCTGATCTTCGACGAAGTGAAAACTGGCGCGAAGCTGGGATGGGGAGGGGCAAGCGAATACTTCAACGTGAAGCCTGACATGATCTGTCTCGCTAAGTCGATTGGCGGAGGCCTGCCCTTGGCCGCATTTGGCGCCCACAAGTCGGTTATGGATCTGATCTCGCAACACAAAGTTTTCCACGGTGGAACCTACAACACAAATCCGGTTTCGATGGCTGCCGGCCTGGCAACCTTCCGCGAAGTTCTCACTCGCGATAACTATGCGCACGTCGATAAACTCGGCAAGAAACTGGCTGATGGATATCGCAAGACCATCGCGAAAGTGGGTCTGCAAGCCTACATCGCGCATGCAGGAGCGAATGGCGCTCTCATGCTGTATCCAAAGGAAATTCGCAACTACCGTGACTGGGCGACGATCGATGTCGATCTCTGGCGCCACTACTGGTTTGCCATGGTCAACCGCGGCGTGATGCCCCAGCCTTACTGGTGGGACGAGCAATGGACGATCTCGGTCCAGCACACCGAAGCAGACATCGACAAGCATCTATCTGCGTTCGACGACATTGCCGCTTCGCTCGCCAAAGCGCAACAGGAACGCGCCGGTCAGCCAGTTCTGGCCGCGCACTAAAAAACAAGTGGCCAGTGGGCAATGGTCAGTGATTGTAAGAAGAACACTGCCTACCAATCACTGGCCACTAATCAGTGACCACTGAACTTTGTCCACCGCCGCCCAACCCGCCGCCCAGCCTCACCTGATCCGCGCCCTCGGGCGCCGCGACCTCGTTCTTCTCTTCGTCGTGGCCGTTTTCAATCTCAACGTCGTCCCATCCATCGCGGCCAATGGCGGCGTCACCATCTGGCTGTGGATCATCTCCCTCATTCTTTTTTTCTGGCCGCAAGGCATCGCCGTCATCGAACTCGCCCATCGCTATCCCGGCGAAGGCGGAGTTTATCTCTGGGCCAAAGAAGTTTTCGGCGACTTCCACGGCTTTCTCTCCGGCTGGTGCTACTGGACCAACAACATGCTTTACGTGCCGACCGTCATGCTTTATTTCGTCGGCGTCTCCGTCTATGTGCTCGGCCCGTCGCATCTCAGCCTNGCGGATAACAAATTCTTCGCCTCCGCAACTTCTTTAATACTGCTTGCCGTGCTAACGCTGCTTAACATTGTTGGCCTCGGCGTGGGCAAGTGGATTAACAACCTGGGCGCGATCGGAACTTTTATTGCCGCTGCGGTGCTCATTGGCTTGGGTGCAATCGTGTGGTGGCGGTTTGGTACCACCATTACCACCGCCGATTTCAAGATCCCGTCCAACCCCCGTTTCGTGATGAACTCGTTCGGTGTGATCTGCTTCGGCCTCGTCGGTCTGGAACTCGCGTCCGTCATGGGAGATGAAATCCAGGACCCGCGCCGCACCCTGCCCGGCGCCGTCGCGCTGGGTGGCATTCTTTCTGGCGCGCTCTATGTGGGCGCAACTCTCACACTTCTCATCGCCGTCGGCAAGGACGTGAATGTTCTCCAGGGAATCGTGCAGGCGGTCACTCACATGGCCGGGCGAGTGGGCATTGGATGGATCGTGGTTCCGTTTGCTCTAATGCTGAGTTTCTCTATCGCCGGCATCGGTTCTGCTTGGATGGGTGGCGCTGCCCGCATTCCCTTCGTCGCCGGCCTCGATTCTTATATGCCCTCTTGGCTCGGCAAGATTCACCCTCGCTATGCAACGCCCTATGCCGCGTTGATCGTCCAGGCGATTGTCTCAGCGTTGCTGGTCGTTATGAATTTTCTCGGCGCAGGCGTTCAGGAGACTTTTCAAAAACTTTTATCGCTCGCGGTCGTGTTGCAACTGGTCCCTTTTCTGTACATGTTCGGAGCGCTGATATTGTTTGCCGTGAAAGAGGTTAAGCCGCAAGGCCAGTACAGCCGCGTAACGCTTATGCTCGCCGGTACCAGTGGCTTGGTCACGACGATGCTGGGTATCGCACTTGTCTTTTTCCCGGCGCAGCAGATTACATCGCTGTGGTCGTACGAACTGTGGATGTTCGGCGGCACGCTATTTTTTGTCGGCCTGGCCGCATTCTTTTTTTTCGTTTACGGTCGCCACAAGCGTTCGCTCCAGGGTCATGTCGAGATGGTCGCCTCGGCTGTCCCGGTGAGCGAAACGCGCCCGTTATGAGGAATGTTTCGATCCGTGTCAGGCACGACTTCAGTTGTGCCGTCAGAGACTGAATGAAAAACAGCTTTAGCCGCTGCTGTAAGCAGGAGGTAAAAACAAAATGCCCGGCGGAATCACCACCGAACTCAAAACTTATCAGATGTATATCAACGGCGAATGGATGAATAGCAGCTCGCGGAAAACTTTCCCCGTCTACGATCCCTCCACCGAAGAAATCATCGCCCAGGTCCCCGACGCCGGGGCTGACGACGTGAATCGCGCGGTTGCCGCTGCCAAAGCCGCCTTCGAAGATGGTCCCTGGAGCACGAGCACCGCGCAGGAGCGCGGACGTGTCCTCTTCCGACTCGCGGAGAAAATCCGCGCCAACGTTGCCGCTCTCGCCGAACTCGAATGCCGCAACACCGGCAAGCCGATTGTGGAAGCTGAGTTCGATATCAACGACGCGGCCACTTGCTTCGAATACTACGGCGGCCTCGCCACTAAAGTTGTCGGCTACGTTAATCCCGTTCCCGATAATGCGATGAGCTTGTCGCTGAAAGAGCCGGTTGGCGTCGCCGGACAAATCATTCCGTGGAATTATCCGCTGCTCATGGCGGCGTGGAAACTCGCACCCGCGATCGCTGCCGGATGCACCTGCGTCCTCAAACCCGCTGAGCAAACCCCGCTCACCGCGCTGGAAATGGCGAACTATTTCGCCGATTGCGGCCTGCCGCCCGGCGTGGTTAACATCGTCACCGGCTTCGGTGAAACCTGCGGCGCACCGCTCGTACAGCATCCCGACGTCAATAAAATCGCCTTCACCGGCAGCGCCTCGGTCGGCAAGATCATCGTCAAACAGGCCGCCGACACGGTCAAGCGCGTCACCCTGGAGCTCGGCGGGAAATCTCCCAACATCTTTTTCGCNGACGCCGATTTCGAAGCCGCCATCGATGGCGCGCTCTTCGGAGTATTCATCAATCAAGGCGAAGTCTGCTCTGCCGGCAGCCGCATCCTCGTACAAAAATCCATCTACAAAAACTTCGTCGAAGCCATGGCTGAGAAAGCCAAAAAAATTAAACTCGGCCCACCGCTCGATCGCGAAACAAAAATGGGCCCGCTGGTTAGCAAAGAGCAATACGACCGCGTCAACTCCTACATCGAAATCGGAAAGAAAGAAGGTAGACTCGTCTCCGGCGGCGGGCGCCCGGAAAAAAGCGGCAAAGGCTACTACGTGCAGCCCACAATTTTTTCCGATGTCTCCAACTCGGCCCGCATCGCCCGCGAAGAAATCTTTGGCCCCGTCGCCGCCGTGATTCCGTTCGATGACGAAAAGGACGCGCTCAAGATCGCCAACGACTCTCCGTACGGCCTCGCCGCAGCAGTCTGGACTCGTGACATTTTCAAAGCCATGCGCATGGTTAAATCCATTCGCGCCGGAATCGTCTGGGTCAATCACATGCAGCCAACATACGTTGAAGCCCCGTGGGGAGGATACAAACAATCCGGCTTCGGCCGCGAACTCGGTCCCTGGGGCATCGAAGAATATCTAGAGACCAAACAGGTTTACATCAATCTGAACGAGCAGCCTATCGGCTGGTACTGATGACTTCTTTTAAACATTGTCATCCTGAGAGAGGATCGATCATCGCGCCCCAGCGCGAAGATCAACCGCAGTCGAAGGTTCCCTGTGCCGCGTGCAATGTTACTGTCGCATCAGGGAACTCGCGCGAGAAACTAAAATGACTACGATCCGCATTAACACTCCCATCCCCGGCCCGAAATCGCAGGCTCTCTCGGCTCGCCGCTCAAAAGCCGTGCCCCGCGGCCTTTCTCACGCCACGCCCATCTACGTGGCCAAAGCCGAAAACGCCTGGCTCGAAGACGTTGACGGCAACCGCTACATCGATTTCGCCGGAGGCATCGGCTGCCTCAATGTTGGCCATCGTCAGGAAGCAGTGGTCAGCGCGGTTCGCGATCAACTCGACAAATTCCTTCATACCTGCGTTCAGGTCACGCCCTACGAAAATTACATCCGCCTCGCCGAGCGCATGAACCAAGTTACTCCCGGAAAATTTCCTAAGAAAACTATCTTCCTAAACTCCGGCGCCGAAGCCATTGAGAACGCTGTCAAGATCGCGCGCGCCCACACCAAGCGCCCCGGCATCATCGCCTTTGAAGACGCCTTTCACGGCCGCACCATGATGACCCTTGCGCTCACCAGCAAGACTCATCCATACAAAGCTGGATTCGCGCCCTTTCCCGGCGAGGTATACCGCGTCCCNTANGCCTACTGTTACCGCTGCTCCTACAACCTGAAATATCCTTCCTGCGATCTTTTTTGCGCGCGTCATCTGGAAGACACTTTCAAGCGCGTCGTCGCCAATGAAGAAGTTGCCGCGGTCATTGCCGAGCCCGTTCTTGGTGAAGGAGGATTCGTCGCCCCGCCGCCCGACTACTTCAAAGTCTTAATCGATCTCTGCCACAAGCACGGCATCCTCTTCATTGCCGATGAAGTCCAATCCGGCTTCGGCCGCACCGGCGCACTCTTTGCCAGCGAACATTACGGCATCGAGCCCGATATTTTAGTCACCGCAAAATCATTAGGCGGAGGCTTGCCGCTAGCCGCCGTCACCGGCCGCTCCGAAATCATGGACGCCCCAGGCCCCGGCGGCCTCGGCGGAACCTTCGCCGGCAACCCGCTTTCCTGCGCCTCAGCTCTCGCGGTACTGGATTTATTCGAAAAAGAAAACTTATCGGCGCGCGCGAACGAATTAGGAAGTCGCTTCCAGCGCCGCGCCCGTGAATGGCAGAAGCGTTGGCCCATCATTGGCGACGTCCGCGGCCTTGGCGGGATGCAAGCCATCGAACTGGTCAAGTCGCAGGAAACAAAAATCCCAGCTGCCGACGAAACCAAGAAAATCACGCAATACTGCTACGAACACGGCCTGATCACCATTACCGCCGGTTCCTACGGCAACGTGATCCGTGTCCTCGTCCCGCTGGTCGCCACTAACGAGCAAATGGACGAAGGCCTCGACGTTCTGGAATCCGCACTGGCAGCAGTCGCCGACAAGAAAGGCGCAGTTGCCCAATTGGCGTGAGGTTCGGCTCCGTCTAGGCAAGCGACGCCATTTGATGTGAAAATGATCTGTCACCCTGAGCGTGGGCACTTTCGCGCGAAGGACCTATGCAACCCGCTCGGAGCGCCACATTCCGCGCGCACAAAAATCTTCACGATAGCTGAGGCAACACAATGACCACCGTAGCCGCACCGCCTGCACTTCGACTCACGAACTTCATCGACGGCCGCTGGACCGACTCCCCATCCACCGACCTGCGCGACATCGTCAACCCGGCGACTGGCGAGGTTCTCGCTCAGGCCCCCCTCGCCGATGCCAACGAAGTTAATCAGGCCATTGAGTCCGCCGCGGCCGCCTTTCCGGAATGGCGCCGCACGCCGCCCGAAGACCGCATCCAGCCGCTTTTCAAATTAAAGATGCTGCTCGAAGAGCACATTGAGGACATCGCCCGCATCATCACGCAGGAGAACGGCAAGACCTTTGCCGAAGCCAAAGCCGAAATGCGCCGCGGTATCGAAAATGTCGAAGTAGCCTGCGGCATCCCCATGATGATGCAAGGCTATAACCTTGAAGATGTTGCCCGCGGCATCGATGAAATGATGATCCGCCAGCCCCTCGGCGTGGTCGCCGCCATCACGCCATTTAATTTTCCTGGCATGATTCCGTTCTGGTACCTGCCTTACGCCATCGCCACCGGCAACACGTTCATCCTGAAACCCTCCGAGCGCGTCCCGCTCACCATGCGCTACGTTTACGAACTGATCGAAAAAACGGGCTTGCCCAAAGGCGTCGTGACCCTGATCAACGGCGGCAAGACTGCTGTCGACGCATTAATCGACCACCCCAAGGTCCGCGCTATCAGCTTTGTCGGCTCTACTCCGGTCGCGCGTTATATCTACGCGCGCTCCGGCGAAAAAGGAAAACGCTGCCAGTGCCAGGGTGGCGCAAAAAATCACGTCATCATTCTTCCCGACGCCGATATGCCCATGGCCACGCAGATCATCAGCGACAGCGCCTTTGGATGCGCGGGCCAACGCTGCCTCGCCGTCTCCGTTGCCGTGACCGTCGGCGAAGCGCAAAAAACTTTTCGCGATGCCATCGCAGACGCAGCTTCCAAGCTCAAAGTCGGCAACGGTCTCGATAAAGATGTTCAGATGGGTCCGGTGATTACGCGAGAAAGCAAAGAACGCGTTGAGTCGCTGATTGCAGTCGGTGAAAAGCAAGGTGCAAAAGTTCTGCTCGATGGCCGTAACTCGAAAATTCCGAAATATGAATCGGGAAATTTCGTGAAGCCCACCATTCTCGATAACGTCCCCGCAACCAGCGATCTCGCCGACACGGAAATCTTCGGCCCGGTCCTCAGCCTCGTCCACGCAGATGGCATGGACGACGCGCTCGCCTTCCTCGAACGCAGCGCCTACGGTAATCAAGCGTCGCTGTTCACCTCCAGCGGATCGGCCGCACGCCGCTTCCGCTACGAAGCGCCCGCAGGAAACATCGGCATCAACATCGGAGTCGCCGCGCCCATGGCCTATTTTCCCTTCAGCGGATGGAAAAACAGTTTCTTCGGCGATCTTCACGGCCAGGGCCGCGACGCCATCGAGTTCTACACCGACAAAAAAGTAGTCGTCGAACGCTGGGCCAAAGACCACAGCAGAAAGTTCTGAGATCTACTCTGTGTCCTCTGCGGTAGAGATTCTAAGAATCAACCGAGTAGACAAAGGTTAGGAGCTAAGAGTAATGACCACTATCGCAAATCCCGCAACCGATAAGCTAACCGGCAAAGAAATCGTTGACCTCTGCAAAAAGCACACGCTCTACGAATGGTCCGCGCAATCGAAGATTGATCCCATTCCGGTTGCCAGCGCCAGGGGAATTTATTTCTACACGCCCGAAGGCAAGCGCTATATCGATTTCAACAGTCAACTGATGTCCGTCAACATCGGTCACGGCGATGAACGCGTCGTCAAAGCCATCGCCGAGCAGGCTGCAACGCTGGCTTATGCGAATCCGTTCATGGCCACGGAAGTTCGTGCCCGCCTTGGCGCCAAGCTTGCCGAAATCACTCCCGGCGACATCGACACCTTCTTCTTCACCAACGGCGGCGCGGAAGCCACTGAGAATGCCATCAAACTCGCGCGCTTCTTCACCGGACGCCACAAGATCATGGCGCGCTATCGCTCCTATCACGGAGCGACTGGCGGAAGCATCACACTCACCGGCGATCCCCGCAGATGGGCCGCGGAGCCTGGCATTCCGGGGGTGGTACATGTACTCGATCCCTATCATGGCATCGAGCGCGGATGGGAACCGGCCGAGTCCTCTCTCGCCATGATTGAAGAGACCATTCAACTTGAGGGCTCGCAGACGATCGCCGCATTCATTCTCGAAACTGTGGTTGGCACGAACGGCATTCTGATTCCGCCCGATGGATATCTCGAAGGCGTGCGCAAGCTCTGCGAGAAATACGGCATCCTGATGATCGCCGACGAAGTGATGGCTGGCTTCGGACGAACTGGAGAATGGTTTGCCGTCGATCATTGGAAAGTTGTTCCGGATCTGATTTGCATGGCGAAGGGATTGACCTCGAGCTATCTTCCGCTGGGCGCGGTGGGAATGCGCCATCACATTGCGCAGCATTTTCAGGACAAAGTGTTTTTCGGCGGACTCACTTATAACAGTCATCCCATGGGTTGCGCTGCGGCGCTGGCGACGATTCGCGTGTATGAAGAAGATGGGTTGATCGACAACGCGAAAAAAATGGGCGCGGTCATGAAGCAGCTTGGCAAAGAGATGCAGGCGAAACACCCATCAGTCGGGGATTACCGCAACATCGGACTATTCGGCATCTTCGAGCTGATTCGCAACCGCAAGACGCGCCAGCCGATGGCTCCATTCAACGGCACCTCCGATGAGATGGCTGCGCTCGGCAAGTTCTTCCGCGAGCAGGGGCTTTATACGCTGGTTCGCTGGAACACTTTCTTTACCAATCCTCCGTTATGCATCAACGAGCAGCAGTTGCGCGAGGCATTTGCCATCATCGATCGCGGGCTGGAGATCACGGATAAGGCTGTGAGCGGCTAGTTCTCACTGCAACGGTAACGTGCTCGTGTGGGGCGGAGCGGATGCCCTGTCCGCCTCTTTCTATCTGCACGGTACCCGATGGCTTCGCAGCCCCCTCTAAAGAAGGACTGTTTACCTTTCAACTAGGGTACTCACCCCCCTGTCGCGGAGCACAATCCTCGCTCAGGATGA
>JGI12635J15846_10000975_pt1 | contig 25055 bp, 24 predicted proteins | sample BlaSpr_A8_OM2_M2_FD_15846 | JGI IMG/M metagenome (IMG submission 15846) | reverse complement strand
GGGCGCGGTATCGACCATCGAAAAGGTGGGTAACGTCATTGCGTCTCCTTAGAAAGTACAGCCCGATACCGTAACGGATCAAAAATCCTGACGCCCGGCTAAGCAGTCGCAAGACGTGACGCGTGCGGCAATATCAACGCCAGCGAAAAGCATTCGCCCGAAAACCCTTCAATTCCATTACATCGCTACGGCATGCGCCTTGCTCCATGTGAGCACCACAGGACGATCCCATGCCCAAGAAAAAGAACCCCAAGCTTCCCAGCCCCAATGATCGTCAGGCGCTCCTCAACGCGCGCCGCAACATGAAGATGGCCGAATCGGCGCATGCCTACGTGCGCGGCAATACGAGCAAGTTCTATGAATGGCTCGACGGCATCGAAGGGCACGCGCTGCCCGACGGTCCGGCTATCTGGATCTGCGGCGATTGCCACACCGGCAATCTCGGGCCAGTTGCCAACGCCGACGGCCGCGTGGAGATCCAGATTCGCGATCTCGACCAGACCGTGATCGGCAATCCGGCGCACGACATCATCCGGCTGGGGTTATCGCTGGCAACGGCTGCGCGCGGCTCCGACCTGCCCGGCGTGACGACAGCCCGCATGATGGAAGCGCTCGCGCAAGGCTACGAAGATGCCTTCGATAACCACCGCCATCGCCCTGCCAAGAACACGAAGCCCGAAGCAGTACGCGTCGTGATGAAGGAAGCCGTGCGGCGCACCTGGCAGCAACTGGCGATCGAACGTATTGAAGATATTGAACCGAGCATTCCCCTCGGCAAGCGTTTCTGGCCACTCGACAAGAACGAGCGCACCGAAATCAAGGCGTTGTTCGAGCGGCGTGAGATCGCGGATATCGCAACCGCGCTGCGCAAGAGCGCCGATAAAGAAAACGTCGCCGTGATCGATGCCGCGTATTGGGTAAAGGGCTGCAGCTCGCTCGGCCGCTTGCGTTATGCGGTGTTGCTGGACATCGATGGCGGCGCGATAGACGGCGACGATCTCTGTCTCATCGATATCAAGGAAGGCGCCAAAGCCGCAGCGCCGCGTTATACCGATCAGGACTCGACCAAGCGCATGCCACGCGATAACGCCGAACGAATCGTGGAAGGAGCGCGGCATCTGACGCCGTGGCTCGGAGAACGGATGCGCTCGGCGCGGTTAAACGACCGGTCGGTTGTGATTCGTGAGTTGTTGCCGCAAGATATGAAGCTGACGGTGGAGCAACTGACGCAAGAAGAAGCGATGAAGGCGGCGCACTTCCTGGCGATGGTAGTCGGCAAAGCGCACGCCCGGCAGATGGATTCGGAGGAACGGCACGCGTGGTTATCGGAGTTGCGGCGCGCGAAGACGAAGTCACTCGATGCACCGTCGTGGCTGTGGACAAGTATCGTGGAACTGGTGAGCAGTCACGAAGCGGGTTATCTCGAACATTGCCGGCGATATGCGCTGACGCCGGCTTCGTAGCGCACATGCATTCATGCGCCAATGAAAAGGGCCGTTGCAACGTCGGTTGGAACGGCCCTTCTTTGTGTGCGCAACATTCCGCGATCCAACCGACGTTTTAGCCGGTCAGAGCGCCGATCAAAACTCAATCACGGTCACCGTGGTGGTCGCCGTGCCAGCGATGATCCCGCCCTTCGTCATGGCGCCATTCACGGTGACGCCATTCGCGTTCGCGCCAGCCCTCGTCGCGATAACCACCATAACCGCCGTATCCATAGCCCACGACAACAGGCGGTGGCGGCGCAACGTACACCGGTGCCGGCGCGTAGTAACCCGGTACGCCGATCCCCACGGAGACATCGACGTGAGCGGACGCCGCCGCTGACACCATCAACGCGCTCAAGCCCAGTACAGCACCCAGGATCTTCTTATTCATTGTGTCTCTCCGTGCACATGGTGTGCAAACGTGTTGTTTACGCAACCGAGTGTAGGAGGAGCGCGCTGATACAAGTGCTACCGGAATGCGATAAAAGTAACGAGGCGTATCTTTTCTTAAAATCCCGCCGCCAGGCCATCCCTGCGGCTATCGCTGGCTGCCACGTAACCGCGCTCAGGATCGTTGCGGTCCAGCTTCCAGATGTACTGGCCCGAACCGAAGTCCATATAAGGATCCTCGACGGATTTGATCGTGTGGCCCAGCCCTTCCAGCGCCTTCACCGTTTCGTGATCAAGCGTCGATTCCACATCGACAGTGAAATCGCGGTTGACCTTCCAGCGCGGGGCATCGCAGGCAGCTTGCGGTTGCTGGCCGTAATCCAGCAACCGCACGATGGATTGCAGATGGCCTTGCGGCTGCATGTCGCCGCCCATGACGCCAAAGCTCATCACCGCTTCCTGAGTACCGTTCACCTCCTGCGTCAGGAACGCCGGAATGATGGTGTGGAACGGCCGCTTGCTGCCTTCCACCACGTTCGCGGATTTCGGGTCCATCGAGAAACCAAACCCGCGGTTCTGCATCGCGATACCCGAATCCGGCACGACCACGCCTGAGCCAAAGCCCATATAGTTCGACTGAATGAAGCTCACCATCATGCCGCGTTCGTCAGCCACCGACATATAGATCGTCCCGCCCGCCGGCGGCATGCCGAAGTCGAAGTGCTTCGCCTTGTTCGGATCGATAAGCTTGGCGCGCTCGGTGAGATACGCGTCGTCGAGCATTTGCTCGGGCGTGACGTCCATGGAACGCGGATCGGCGACGTACTGATAGACATCGGCGAAAGCGAGCTTCATGGCTTCAATCTGCAAATGCTGCGACTCGATCTTGTCGACGGCCAGCGACTTCACATCGAATTTATCGAGGATACCGAGCGCGATCAGCGCGGCAATGCCCTGCCCGTTCGGCGGAATTTCATGCACCGTGTACCCGCGATAATCCTTCGATATCGGCTCGACCCAGTCGGCCTTGTAATTACGCAGATCGGCGGCTGTCATCGCGCCGCCGCCCTGCTTCGAGAACGCCGCTATCTTCTCCGCGATCTCACCTTCGTAGTACGCGCGGGGTCCATGTTCGGCCAGCGCGCGCAAGGTCTTCGCGTGACCCGGATAACGCATCAGCTCGCTGATCTCGGGCGCACGGCCGCGCGGCATGAAGGTATCGGCGAAACCGGGCTGGTCTTTCAACTCGGGGATTGCGGCTGCCCACTTGTACGCGACGATGCTCGCCACCGCGTGCCCGCGCTCGGCGATTTCAATAGCCGGTTCCATCAGATCGCCGAACGGCAGCGAGCCGAACTTCACGTGCAGCGCTTCCCATCCCGCGATCACGCCGGGCACGGTGACCGCGTCCCAACCGCGCTTCGGCTGGTTCGCCAGGCCGCCTTGCTCGCCGTATTTGTTCTTGAAGTAATCGACATTCCAGGCCGCCGGGGACACGCCCGACGCGTTCAGCCCGTGCAGCTTCTTGCCATCCCAGACGAGCGCAAACGCATCGCCGCCCAGGCCGCACGAAACCGGCTCGACCAGCGTAATCACAGCCGCCGCGGCGATGGCTGCATCGACGGCGTTACCGCCTTTCCACAACATCCTCAAGCCGGCTTGCGCGGCGAGCGGATGCGAAGTGGACACAATATTGCGCGCGAACACAGGCAAGCGCGGCGTGGGATAGGGGTTCTGCCAGTTGAAGCGGGTCATGGGAAACTCGTCTCTTTGATTGAAAAGGGTGTTGGGTTCAACGATGTTCAAAGCTCACGCGGATCGAGTGCGTCACGCAATCCATCGCCGAGCAGGTTAAAGCCGAGCACTGCCAGAAAGATGGCGATGCCCGGAAAGATCGACATCCACGGCGCCTGGCTCACAAAGTCCTTTGCGGTGTTCAGCATCGATCCCCACGATGGCGCGGGCGGCAATTGCCCGAGACCGAGGAACGACAGGCTGGCTTCCGCGATGATCGCCATGGCGACCGTGAGGCTGGCCTGCACGATGATCGGCGGCAGGATGTTCGGAAAAATATATCGGACGATGATGCGAAAGTGGCCAAGCCCGATGGCTCGCGCGCCTTCCACATAGTCTTCGGCCTTGACGCTGATCGCCTGGCCGCGCGTGAGGCGCACGAAGCGCGGCATCGCGGAGACGCCGATAGCAATCATCGCGTTCGTGAGGCTGGGCCCAAGGAACGCAGCGAGCGCGATGGCGAGGATCAGGAACGGGATGGACAGCAGCGCGTCGGTGAAGCGCGAGATGACGCCATCGACAAGTTTGCCGAAGTAGCCCGCGAGCAAACCGAGCGGTACGCCGATCACCACAGCAATACCCACCGACACCACGCCCGCCAGCAACGAAGCACGCGCGCCCCATAGCAAGCGCGTGAGCGCGTCGCGGCCGAGTTCATCGGTTCCAAACCAGTGAGTAGCCGATGGCGCCTGCCGTACCGTCATGAAGCTCGCCTGAACCGGATCGTAGGGCGAGAGCCACGGTGCAAAAATGGCCACGAGAATCACCAGGAGAACGATCGCCGCGCCCGCGACAGCGGCGCGATTGCGCATGAAGCGGCCCAGTGCGCGATTGCGCTTGCGACGCGGCAAAACGGTTTCCACAATAGTCGCCATCAGCTTCTCCTCAGCCGCGGGTTGAGCAGAATGTACAGAACATCGGCGAACAGATTCACCACGATAAATCCCACCGCCGTCACCAGCACCACGCCTTGAACGACGGCGTAATCGCGATTGAAAACGGCATCGACTATAAGTTTGCCGAAGCCCGGAATCGTGAACACTTGCTCCGTCAATACAGCGCCCGCGAGCAACTCGCCGAACAGCAGCGCAAGCACCGTTACGATTGGAATCAGTGCATTACGGAAGCCGTGCTTGACCACGACAGCGCCGCGTAAAAGCCCTTTCGCACGCGCTGTCCGAATGTAGTCGCTGCGCAGCACGCTCAGCATCGCGCTACGGGTATGTCTCATCAACTGCGCGCCGAGCGCCGCGCCAAGCACGAACGCGGGCATCAGCATGGTCTTGATGCTCAACCAGAAGTCCTCGGTCGGCGACACATATCCCGACGATGGCAACAACTGCCATTTCACCGATACCAGAAAGATCAGGATGATCCCGAGCCAGAAGTTCGGTATCGACATGCCGGTGAGCGCAAGCACATTAGCGCCGTAGTCGAGCGCACGTCCCTTGTTCGCCGCCGATAAAACCCCCAGCGGCAAACCAATGCCGATTGCGAAGATCATCGCCATGACGGCGAGTTGCAGCGTCACCGGCAACTTCTGCGCGATGAGCTTCGTCACCGGCACATCGGTTCTCAGCGACGCGCCGAGATCACCGTGCAGGATGTCGCGTACCCAGAGCGCGTATTGCACGGGCACGGGTTCATCGAGGTGATATTTGAGCCGCAACGTAGCGATGACCTGCGGGTTCTGGTCTTCGCCGGCCATCGCCAAAACCGGATCGCCGGGTAGCATTTTTTGCAGGCCGAAGATCATCATCGACACCAGGATCAGTGTCGGGATGGCAACGAGCGCGCGGTTGGCGATGATTCGCAACATAAGAATGCTATCCCTTGATGCTCACGCCGCGCAGACGAATCAAGCCATCAGGATAGGGCGTGAAGCCCTGCACTTTCNTCGACAACGCATACGGCCAAGGCTGCGCGTAGAGATAGATGATCGGGTCTTCATCGGCGAGGACCTTTTGCGCGGCGTCGTAGATCGGCCTGCGTTCGGCGACCGTGGGCTTCACGCGCGCGTCGTCCAGCAGCTTGTCCACGTCGGGATTGCAATAGCGCCCATAGTTCAGGTTGCCCTTGCAGGTGACGAACTGATGCAGGTTGCCATCCGGATCTGTACGGCCCGACCAGCCGAGATACAGCAATTCAAAGTCGCCTTTCGTCGATGCATTGAGCGCCGCGGCGTAATCGGTCGGACGCAGCTTCAGGTTGATGCCGGCTTCCGAGAGCATGGCTTGCAGCATCTGCGCCATCTGGTTCGACACCGTGTTGTTGCCGAAGGTCAGTTCCACATTGAGCTGCTCGAGACCCGCCGCCTTCAGCAAGGCCTTAGCCTTCGGGATATCGCGTTTGGTCCTCTTGATCGATGCATCGAAGTACGGGCTGTTTGTCGGTATCGCCTGGCCGATCGGCGCGAAGATCCCGCCGCCGATCACCTGGTTGATCGCATCGCGGTCGATGGCAAGTTCGAACGCCTGGCGCACGCGTTTGTCCTTGAACGCCTTCGGCGCGCGCGGTCCGTTCGAGACGTTGAACGTGAGGTCGTAGAAACCGAGTCCGCTCATCGAAATGAAATTGAGGTTCTTGTCGCTCTTCACCGATGCCACATCGGACGGCGCGAGACGTTCCAGCATGTCGAGCGAACCCGAACGCAGGTTCGCGAGGCGCACGGTGCTGTCAGGAATCGGCTGGAAGATGACTTTCTGGATCGGGTATTTATCGGCGTCCCAGTAGCCCGCGAATTTCTGCAGCACCACGCGGTCGTTCTGCACACGCTCGACGAACTTGTAAGGACCGGAGCAGACCGGATGCGTGGAAACTCCCCCGTCATCGGTGAGCGTTTTCGGCGCGAGCATCATGCCGGCGCGATCGGTGAGCGTCGCGAGCAACGCGGCGTCCGGCGCTTTTAAAACGATCGCGACGGTGTAGTCGTCGACCACGTCTACGTGATCTATCGATGCCAGTTCGCTCTTGCGATTGCTCGCGGGCATCGAACGGGAACGGTCGAGGTTCGCCTTGACGGCGGCGGCGTTGAACGGCTCGTCGTCGTGGAATTTCACGCCCTGGCGCAGCTTGAACGTAAGTGTCTTGCTGTCGGCGCTCATGCTCCAGGAAGTGGCGAGCATGGGCACGATCTTCAGGTCCGGGCTGATATCCAACAGCGAATTGCACAGCGAACTGAACACGATTCGATCGACCACCTGACTGCTGCGTGCCGGATCGAGCGTACCGATATCGTCCTGCAAGCCGATCCGGATAGTCGAGTTCGACTGAGCCATCACGGCGCTGGTACTGGCGGCAAGCGCCGCGGCCAAGAGAATTTTTCGCATCTGAACTTCCCCGTTTTATCGTGTATTCGATTGTTCTTGGATGCTGTTGCCGGCCAGCGTCTGGCGCTGCCGGTACACCGCGAGCCGCTCGGTGAGTTTCGGGCTGACGACGGAAACCAGCGGCGCGCCGCCGCCCGCGTTTTGTATCTCGCGCCAGAAATGGCACGCGACGCGATGGCCGTTTCCCAGGGTTTCGCTGACCGGCTGCTCGTCGGCGCAACGCGCTTTCGCGTGCGGACAGCGTGGATGAAAACGGCAGCCCGAAGGCGGCGCGGTCGGACTTGGCAGATCGCCCGTCAATGAAGGTTTGCTGCGGCGCTGTTGCGGGCTGCTCGCCGGAATCGCCTGCAATAACGCTTGCGTGTACGGATGCAAAGCTTGATCGAAGAGATCGTCTACGTCTGCCATCTCCACGATTTCGCCGAGATACATCACCGCCACGCGATCGCTCATATGGCGGATCACCGCGAGGTCATGCGCGATCATGATCAGCGTCAGGCCAAGCTCCTGCTTCAGCGACTCGAGCAGATTGATCACCTGGGCCTGCACGGAGACATCGAGCGCGGAAACGGGTTCATCGCCAACAATCAGTTTGGGCTCACCCGCCAACGCACGAGCAATGCCGATACGCTGCCGCTGCCCGCCCGAAAACTCATGCGGATATCGCTCGGCGTAACCCGGCTGCAACCCGACGGTGCGCAGCAGTTCGGCCACGCGTTCATTGCGTGCGCTGCCTTTCGCAAGACCATGCAACGCAATCGGCTCGCCGATAATCTGCCCCACCGTCATCCCCGGATTCAGCGATGCAAACGGGTCCTGAAAAATGATCTGCATTTCGCGTCGCAGGCGGCGCATGGGTTCGGTACCCAGATGCGTGATATCGCGACCCTGATAGATCACGCGGCCTTCGGTGCTATCGATAAGACGCAGGAGCAGACGCCCGAGCGTCGACTTGCCGCAACCGGATTCACCGACGATGGCGAAAGTCTCTCCCTGCTGCACCGAGAACGAGACGCCGTTTACTGCGTAGACGGTTGGCGCACGGGTGAACATGTTGCGCGTGCCGCCGAAGTGCTTCGTGAGCTCTCGCGCTTCAATAATGGGTTTGCTCAAGGCATTCATGCCGCCGCCTCGCTCAACGCCACAGCTTCAACCGGCGCGACCCAGCACGCCACCCGATGCAAGCCGTCGACTACTTTATCCGGCGGCACTTGATCGATACACCGCTGCTCGACGAACGGNCAACGCGGCGCGAACCTGCAACCTTNAGGCATTTGTTCCGGCGATGGCACCGAACCGCGAATCGTCGTGAGCGCTCCCTCGCGCTTCCCAACCGANGGAATCGCGCCCATCAAACCGATGGTGTAAGGATGCTGCGGGTCATCGAAGATTTCATTCACCGAGCCATATTCCACGATGCGCCCCGCATACATCACCGCGACGTGATCGGCCACTTCGGCCACGACGCCGAGGTCGTGCGTGATCAACACCATCGCCGTGCCGGTTTCGGCTTGCAGGCTGCGCACGAGCAATAAAACCTGCGCCTGGATGGTCACATCGAGTGCGGTGGTGGGTTCATCGGCGATCAGCAACTGAGGGCGATTGGCGAGCGCCATCGCGATCATCACGCGCTGGCGCATGCCGCCCGACAACTCGTGCGGATACGCATCGAGCCGCGTTTCCGGCGCGGGAATGCGCACGAGGCGCAGCATATCCAGCGCAACCTTCCGCGCCGCCGCACCCTTCAGCCCGCGATGCCTTTGCACGCATTCCGCGATCTGATGCCCGACGGTGAACGCGGGATTGAGCGAGGTCATCGGCTCCTGGAAGATCATCGACATCCGGTTGCCGCGGATATCGGCGAGTTCGCGTTCGGTCAGCTTGAAGAGGTCGCGGCCGTCGAACATCGCCTTTCCCGCGACGATATTCGCCGGCGGACTCGGCAACAAACCCATTAACGCCAGCGACGTGACGCTTTTGCCGCAACCCGATTCCCCGACGATGCACAGCGTTTCGCCCGCGTTCACGGAGAACGAGACGTCCTCGACGAGATTCGGGACGTGTGCGGCGCGTGAGAATTTCAGCGAGAAGCCGCTGACTTCGAGTACGGGGTGCTTGGCAGGTTGATTCACCTGATCGGGGAGATCGGGCTGATTCACAGGCAGCTTGCTTAACGTCGACAAATTCCAATACTCCGCTGCGTGGCAAAACGGGCGGCGAGCCGGAGCCCTTATTCGGTTGCGGGCTGGTTGCCGCAAAACAGCGACTCGCTAGTCACGAAATTTTCATAGGTAATTATGTCGGTCAGAATGCATCAGGAAATATTAAACTTTCTTTTTGATGCTTAACTTTCTCTTGAATAACCAATGCCGACTATTCGAATGCTGAAGACATTTCGAGCGGTTGCGCGGACCGGCTCGTTCGCGGCCGCCGCCGACAAGGTCGCGCTCACCCAGGCGGCTGTCAGCTTGCAGATGCGCGGGCTGGAGCAGGCGCTTGGCCGCCAGTTGTTTGACCGCAGCGCGCGCCAGATCGTGCTGAGCCGGCAGGGCCACGAGATTCGTCCGAAGGTCGAGCAGATACTGGATCTCCTTGATGAATTGGAAGCCACGCCGGCGGGGTCAATGCAGGGGCCCGTGGCGATCGGCGCGGTGGTCTCGGTGATTGGCGCGCTCTCGTTGGGCGTCGCCCGGCTAAAGACAGCGCACCCTGGGCTGGATGTGCGTTTGTTGTCGGCCCGGTCGGACGAACTGACGGTCATGGTGGAACGAGGAGAGGTTGACATTGCGGCGGTGGTGGCGCGCCCCGACCAGACCCTGCCTGACACGCTCAAATGGACGCCGCTATACACGGAGCCGCTGATGCTGATCGTGAGCCGTGAGATCGCGGATACGGATCCACACCGGATCCTGGCGTCCCACGGGTTTTTGCGTTTCGACCGGCGGGTGCGCACGGGCGTGGTCGTGGATCAGGCGCTGACAGCGCTCGGGCTGGAGGTGAACGAGTATCTGGAACTGAACTCCATCGAGACGATCGTTGCGCTGGTGAGGAAGAACGTGGGGGTGACGGTGTTACCGCAGCTACACCGCGCGGGATGGCAGACCGATCCGTCGTTGCGGCTGATTTCGATTGCGCAGCCAGCAATTCTTCGGACGGTCGGGATGATCGAGAGGGCGTCGTACGGGCGCAGCGGGATCACCGCAGCCATCATTGATACACTGCACGATTAGCTTGCTTGCGCCGGGCGAACGCAAAAACCCGCATCTCATTATTCATCGATTCCGAATAGTTAATTCAAAACTATCGGAACAATACTTCGATAGTAAGGGTATACACTGCATTTCATCGACGCAGTGAGCAACAAAACCCAGCCACTGCGCCCCTTAGAACCCAAGCAAATCGGAGCGCATCATGAGCAAGAATCTTATCGCCACGTTGTTGATCGCCACTTCTGCTGCCTTGGCAGCCCCGGCATTCGCAAGCAGCGGCTACGGCCCGGCACCTTCGTACAACCCGCTCGTCGGCGCACCGGCATCGCAGCGCGGCCAAAGCGCACAAACCATTGCAGCGGAAAACGCACAAGCCAACGCGGACGCAAAGTCGTACGGCGGCGTGCAAGACGCGCAATCGCAATCAGGCAGCCGTCTCCGTGCGAGCAACGAACTGTCGATCTACTCGCATAGATAATTCCGCGGCCGTACGGCCGGGAGCGATCGATCAACCCGATCAACATCCGCTCCCGTCGTAACGACAAAGAGTGCAAAAGCCGATGCCGGGAGAACGCAAGTTCTTCCGGCATCGGTTTTTGGGACTCGCTGGGTGCTGTCCGTCACTGTCGTGGCGCCCCGTGTCACTTCGCTACCAAAAGCGAAACGCTGTAGGAACGACTCTGAGGTTGACGGCCGTGGCCCGCTTCGTGGATCGTCCGTTACTGGTCCGAAGTGATCTCTCGATTCCGGCTGACCGTACGCATCCGTTCTAACAGCAATGACATGAGGCTATATGGCAATTCGGGACGGAACCGGCGATCGATTTCGCGTCAATGGCTTGTCGCTAAAAACCCGCGTGTCAAAAACCTGTCGAAACTTGCGGGCCTGCCTTCTCTCTAGCTTGTTCGCAGTTTTCCTCGGCGTACTTTTCGTTAGTCCCGCTTCTGCCGCGATGACATGCACCCCGGGTAACGTTGGTAAGGTACTAAACGCAGGGACGATTGTCATTCCAATGAACGCGCCATCCGGCACCGTGGTTAGCACTGTCGCGCCCGCCACTTTTCAGATGCGATGCTCTTTTCTAAATACCGCGCCGTACAACACGACGGGAACATCCACCATTCAATTAACGGTGACCGCTGCGCTCGCGCCCGGCTTCGCAGACGTGTACAAGACCGCCATCGACGGTCTTGGAATTCGATACGTTTTCAACGCCCCGACGTGCAACGCCGACAATCTGCCCCTTAGTAACAGCATGCTGAGAATACCGTGCGCTATCTCGGGACCGTTGGGCGGATCGTATCAAGACACGAACATGACGGTCACGGCCATTTTCGTTACCTATGGTTCGGTTAAGGGCGGTGCGACAACCCTCTCTTCTATTCCCGTGCTGGGCGAGGCCTACGAGGCGTCGGACAACGCTGGGAAACTATGGCCTCAGACTGCCATTTATTCGGGCAGCGCCACTGGCACGCTTAACACGGCAACGTGTTCCGTACAGACACAGGACATCGCTGTATATCTCCCCACGCCCGCCGTACGAGCGTTTGCCGCCGGCGTGGGAGCAGTCGCGGGGCGGCAAGCGTTCAACCTGGATTTCATCTGCTCGACCGGCGCGCAGATATCCATCGTCATAACGGATGCCGTCACTCCGTCGAATCGATCGAACGTGCTCACGCTGTCGCCCGAGTCCACCGTGAAGGGGATTGGTCTGCAGGTATTAAAAGGCGACGGCACTCCGGTCGCCTTCGGACCCGACGCGATAGGTGTTGGCGTCGTGAACCAGTGGCTGATCGGAAGTTCGCCCAACGGCCTACTTGTGCTGCCTTTGTCGGCGCAATACATCCGCACGGGAGCCGTCACGCCCGGTTCTATCAAAGCGATGGCGACATTTACTATGTCGTACAACTAGGCGGACGAGTTCCCCAGCATCGGCTTTTTCGATGCGCAAAACATTTGGTAACAAAGATCAGGGCGCGGTCACTGCGGCTTAATGCTGTCTTAAGTCTCGCGTTTTAGGATGGGTCCAATTGATCCCCCTGTAGTACCCCTCTTCAGGCCGCTTTATGCGGCCTTCTTTTTTAGGTACGACGGATGAAGACCCTTTGGCGTTTGTGCGTAGCAGCCGCATGCCTGGTCGGCGGTGTCGGCATCGCGATATGGGTGTTTTCCGTGATCGTGCGTTTCGCCTGATTCACGCGCGCTTCATCTGCGCTTGCATGTTGAACGCAAGTTTCATCGGTTGCCATTCAGCGCTAGTTGCATTCGGCAACGGGCGTTGAAAACTCGCCATCAACGCATTCCACTCCGTCACGCGCGGATGAACATCCGCACCTGCCACGAGTTTGTCGAAACTGAAGTCAGGCTCCGTTTCAATCAACATCACCAGCCGCGTTTCACGCCGCCAGATCGTCATATCGATGATGCCTGACGCCCGCAGTGCATCCAGCACTTCAGGCCAGACCGCTTCGTGATGTCGATCGTATTCGGCGATGACCGCGGGATCATCGCGAAGATCGAGTGACAGGCAATGGCGCATGACGTTCGTGCTCATGGCTTAAGCCGCCGCGCGGGCATCGACGGAAACATGCGTGCGCTGCGTCGCCTGGATCGCGTCCCAATCCCAGTCGATACCAATCCCCGGCTCCATCGGCGCGACGGCATAACCTTGTTCGATCCGGACCTGCTTGCCGGTTAGCGCGTCGAGTTGCGGAATGTATTCGAGCCACGTCGCGTTCGGCACGGCCGCGCACAAACTCACATGCAACTCCATCAGGAAGTGCGGGCAGATGGACACGTTCATCGTTTCCGCCAGATGCGCGACCTTCAGCCACGGCGTGATTCCTCCCACGCGCGCGACATCGGCCTGCACGATCGAGCATGCATCCGCCTTCAGATAGTCAGCGAATTGCGCCGGGTGATACATCGATTCCCCCACTGCAATGGGCACCGAACTCGACGCGCAAAGCCGCTGATGTGCAGCGATATTTTCAGCGGGCATCGGCTCTTCCAACCACGCCAGGCGCAGCGGTTCGAACGCATGAGCGCGGCGAATGGCTTCAGATAACGTGAAGCCCTGGTTGGCGTCGACCATGATTTCGAAGTCATCGCCCATGGCGTCGCGCACGGCCATGAGCCGCCGTGTGTCTTCCGCCAGATGCGGCCGGCCGACCTTGATCTTCGCGCCGTGAAAACCGGCATCGCGCGCCTGCAAGGTTTGATCGACGAGTTCCGTCTCCGATAAATGCAACCACCCGCCTTCCGTGGAATAGGTGCGTGTACGTGGCTTCGATCCGCCCGCCGCGACCCAAAGCGGCACGTTCGCCACGCGCGTGTTGCGGTCCCACAGAGCGGTATCGATTGCTGCAAGTGCAAGGCTTGTGATCGCGCCGACCGCAGTCGCGTGCGTGTGGAAAAACAGATCACGCCAGATGGCTTCGTACTCGGCGGGGTCCCGCCCGATCAAGCGCGGCGCGAGATGATCGTGCAGCAACGCGACGATGGACGATCCACCTGTGCCAATGGTGTAGGTATAGCCTGTGCCCACGCTGCCATCGCTGCAATGGAGGGTGACCAGCACGGTTTCCTGGACCACGAACGACTGGATTGCGTCTGTGCGTTTGACCTTGGGTTGAAGGTCGACCTGACGGATGTCGACAGTATCGATAGTTGTCATTTTTGGATTTCCTTTAGAGCGTGTTCAGCCTTTCACACCGCCGAGCGTCAAGCCCGCGATCAGATGTTTTTGCACGATAAACGTCAGCACGATCGCCGGAATGATGATGATCACGGCCATCGCACACATGCCGGCCCAGTCGACGGAAAACTGCGCAGTGAAGTCCATCAATCCGACGGGCAGCGTCTTCGTATCGGGGCTTCGGCACAATTGCGTGGCAAGCGCGAACTCGTTCCAGCTAGTGAGAAACGCAAAGATTCCCGCCGATGCAATGCCGCTTTTTGCAAGCGGCAACTCGATGCGCCAGAACGCCTGCCAGCGGTTACATCCATCAATCTGAGCCGCCTGCGATAACTCGATGGGCACCTCGCGAAAGAACCCATCGATGAGCCATATGGTGAACGGTACGTTCATCGCGAGATAAACGAGGATCACGCCAATGCGCGTATCGAGCAGACCGGTCCACGCCCAAAGCATGAAGATAGGCAGCGACAACGCGATGCCCGGAATCGCGCGCGTGAGCATCAGCGCCACGAACATGAGCTTCTTGTGCCTGAACTCGAAACGCGCGAATGCATAACCTCCGAGCACGCCGACTGCGAGCGCGGCAACCGTGCTGACACAAGAGATGATCAGCGAATTAACGAAGTACTGGCTGATCGGCAACGACGCCATCTGGCCGTAGCCGAACATGCTTTTGAAGTTGTCGAGCGTGTAACTCGCGCCGACCAGCGGCGATTGATTCGAGAGGATCGCAACGTTCGAACGGAACGCGTTGAGCACGACCCAAGCCCCGGCAAACAGATGATCGCCATCACGATAAACACGCCGAACCACATCGCCGACTTGCGCACGAACGCGCCTTTGATTGCCATATCGCTCATGATGTCAGGCAGGCCCCATGTGTTTGCGCGCGCCGCTCAACTTGCGGAAGAAGTACAGCGTGAAGAGGATCGACACCAGCACCGAGACATACGCAATCGCGTTCGCGTAACCCATGCGAGAGTCGTCGTAAGCGATGCGGCCAACCATCGTCCAGAGCAATTCCGTGCGTCCTCCCGGACCACCGTTTGTCATGATCCGCACGATGTCGTAGGCACGGCCCACATCGAGCGAACGGATCGTCATGGAGATATAGATGAACGGCATCAGGTACGGCAGCGTCACGTAGCGGAAGGTCTGCCAAGACGTGCAGCCATCCACCTTTGATGCTTCGATGGGATCTTTCGGCAACGCCATCAAACCAGCGAGCAGGATTACTGCGAAGATCGGCGTCGAGTTCCAGACCTCGGCCGCGATCAACGATGCCAGCGCGGAATTGGCATCGACGAGAAAAGGAAACGCCGACTTTGCGCCGAACAGCGTCTGCATCAGGTTATTCACAATGCCCGTGCTGTCGTTGAGCATGAACTTGAACTGGAAACCGACGAGCACCGGCGAGAACATCATCGGGAACATCATCACGGTGCGCAATGCGCGCTGCCCTTTCGTCACTTGGTTAAGCAGTAGCGCCACGCCAAGGCCGAGCAGCAGTTCGAGATTCAGCGCAATCGTGAGGAACAAAATCGTGCGGCCGAACGCGGCCCAGAAGTCGCCGTTCGAGAACGCGCGTTCGTAGTTGCGCCAGCCGATCCAATGCGAAAGCGTATCGGGGTCGGTAAGGCGATACGCCGTGAAGCTCGTATAAAACGAGAACAACAGCGGCAGGATCACCACGATCCCCACCGCCAGGAACGCAGGCATAAGCAGCTTGATCGGCAGCGGTATCCGCCTGCGCGGCGTGGCTAGCACAGGCTCGCCGCCGATCGAGTAAGGCGTGTTGGATTGCATGTTGATCGTCGGTTACTGGTTATCGGCCGCATCCTGCATGATGTCCGCGACCTTCTTCGCCGCTTTATCCAGGGCTTGCTGCGAGGTTTCATCGCCGATGATTGCCTTCTGCAGTTCCGGCCACAACGCGTTGGAAATCTCGTTCCATTGCGCGATGCGCGGCGGCGTGAACGAGTCTTCCTTGGCGGCCTGACTGAAGGTCGCGACTGCGTCCGCCATGAAGCGATCGTCCTTCGCCTTGAACTCCTGCACGATGGCCTGCTGCGCATCAATACGCGAAGGAATCGAGCCGAGGCGCGCTTCGACCATTTGCGAATCCTTGCTCGTCAGGAATTCAATAAAACTCGCTGCCACTTCCGGCCGCGCGCAGACCTTCGTGATCGAGAAGCTATGCGAACCCGACCAGCCCGGCCGCTTGTTGCCCGCGCCAAGCGGGGCACGAACCACGCCGACGTTGCCCGCGAGCTTAGACGTCTTCGGATCGTTATAGAACGATGCAAAACCCGGCCAGTCGAGATCGAGCGCGACCTTGCCCGACGCAAAGTTGTTGCCGAGATCGTCCCAGACGTAACTCGGTACGCCCTTCGGCACTACGCCCGCTTTGTAGAGATTCACGAACCAGTCGAGCGTCTTTACGCCGGCCGGTGAATTGAACGTCGGCTGCATCTTGGCATCGAGTAACTGGCCGCCATTTGCCACCAGCAGCGAATAGAACGTGCCCGTCAGCGCTTCGTCCTTGCCGGGGAATTGCGTACCGTAGAAGTTCGGCGCCTTCGTGAAGAACGTCGCCTGTTGCGTGAACTCGGCGAAGTTCTTCGGCGGCGTGAGGTCCTGCCCGAACTTCTTCTTATAGGCATCGCGATTCGCCGGATCGGCGTAAGCGGTCTTGTTGTAATAGAGCGCTTCTATATCCGTCGATCGCGGGATCTGCACAAGCAGGCCCTTCACCTCGGACTGCTTCAGCAAAGCAGGCGCGAAGGCTGCGAGATAGCTCGCGGGAAACAAACCCTTGAGGTCGCGGAAGATCGGGTATTGTGCCGAAAAATTCGTATGATTCGACGACACGCAATAGTCGATGTGCTGAGACGCAATGTCCTGCTTCAACTCGCGATCCAGCTCGAAGTGACTCTTGCGCGAGACGATCTCCACCTTCGCGCCGGTCTCTTTTTCCCATAACGGAATGCGCGTGTAGAGCGCTTCATATTGCACGCCGCCGATCAGCTTGACCCGCAACGTGTAGCCCTTGTATTCGTTGTCGGCGCGTGCCGCCGTGGTGGCAATCAATCCCGCAAAAGCCAGTACCGACACGGCGATCTTCAGTCCGGTTTTCATCGAATCTCTACCCATGATTCATCTCCTTTGTTATGAGCCGTGACGTCGAGCGGGACGGCTTTCGTGTGGTTTTTTGCGTGGTTTTTCAGCGCAGCCGGCGGCTGGTGTTGGTATCGAAGACGAGGGTGTTGTCCAGCTCGGCGTCGAGCCGGATGCCCTGCTCCGGGCGCAGCAACAAACGGCCGTTCACGATGACGCAACAGCGTTGCCCCGCGACCGTGCCGAACAACTCGGTGGACGCGCCCGTCGGTTCAACTACATCTACGTTGAACGGAATGCCGCCCGTCTCCGACACCAGCAGATGCTCGGGCCGCACGCCGACCGTTACCTCTTGACCGCCACGAGCGTTGACCACCGGCACCTGCAACGAGAAATCGCCGATACGTACCCTCGCTCCGCTGCCTTGCAACTCATAGCGGCCGCTAAAAAGATTCATCGACGGTGAGCCGATAAAACTCGCGACGAACAGGTTGTCAGGGTCATCGTAGAGTTCGAGCGGCGCACCTATCTGCTCGATCACGCCACCATTCAGCACGACGATGCGGTCCGCCATCGTCATTGCTTCGATCTGATCGTGAGTGACATATACCGTTGTTGCGCGCAGGCGCTGATGCAGCGCCTTGATCTCTGCGCGCATTTGCACGCGCAGCTTTGCATCGAGGTTAGAGAGGGGTTCATCGAAGAGAAAAACCTTGGGGTCACGCACGATCGCGCGGCCCATTGCCACGCGTTGCCGCTGACCTCCCGACAAGTGGCGCGGATAGCGCCCAAGTAAATCCTGAAGCCCAAGAATGGTCGCGGCCTGATTCGCACGCGCCGCGATTTCATCGGGCTTCAGATCACGCAGCTTCAGCGCAAACGTCAGGTTTTCCAGCACGCTCATATGCGGATACAGCGCGTAGTTCTGGAACACCATCGCGATGTCGCGATCCTTCGGCGGCAAGTCGTTGACCACGCGGCCATCGATCAGGATCCGTCCATGCGTCACGCCCTCCAGCCCCGCCAGCGCGCGCAGCAATGTCGACTTGCCGCAACCGCTCGGTCCCACGAGCACGAGGAACTCGCCGTCTGCAACAGTCAGGTCGATCTGCTTCAACACCTNTACGGCGCCGAACGACTTCTGCACCTGTTTGAATGCCACTTCAGCCATCAGCGTCGCCTCCTATGTCGACCGGAGTTAGCGCTTCAGCGCTTACTCCGGTCCCATGCAGATGTTTGCTATGCGAATCACTCCGCGCTGCGGATCTCGTGTCTCGCACGTCTTGCGGACCACTTTCCCATCGATGCAAATCATTTTAATGATAAAACGATCTTTTATATATGAATTTTCATTGGTGTTTTCCCGATGCCCGCAGGAGACCTTTTTCGTCGACGATGGCATCAAACGTGAGGTTTTCGCCGGTCTACAATCACGCCATGCAGCCGCCGGATCTCCTCACATCGAGGCAGGCAAAAGGCGGACACCTGGCTTAGGGAAGGAGGGGTTTTGGACAACACGCGATATTCGGCGCCGGCGCTCGAAAAGGGACTGGACATCATCGAACTTCTGGCGAGTCATCCGGAGGGCCTGTCACTGGCTGACCTGGGAAAGACGCTCGGGCGCACGACGGCGGAGATTTTTCGCATGGTCGTCACGCTGGAGACGCGTGGATATCTGCTGGCGATGGGCGATCGATACGTGTTGTCGTTGTTGCTGTTTCAACTTGCTCATCGACACCAGCCGGTACGGTCGCTGGTGACCACCGCGCTGCCGTTGATGACGCAACTCGCCAACGACGTCAGGCAATCGTTCCATCTATGCGTGTATCAGGACGGTCGCGTGTTGATTGTCGCGGGCGTGGAGAGTCCGGAACGCTGGGGCTTTTCGTTGAAGGTGGGAACGCTGATCGGCATGACCGATACGGCTTCGGGACAAGTGCTGATGGCGTTCCAGGAAGAGCTGGAACGCAAGCGGATGCTTAAGCTGCATGTGCCCGTGGATGGAGAATTACCCGTCGACGCAAAACAGCTTGCTGCGGATCTGGCGCGGATCAAGGAACGTGGACATGCGCGCATGCCTAGCCGCCAGGTCAAGGGCGTCAAGAATCTTGCTTATCCGGTGTTTGGACGAAGCGGGCACGCGATTGCTTCGTTGACGACGCCTTTCATAGAACGCATTGACAAAGCGCCCGTGCCTGCCATGAACGAGGTGGGGGAACGGATGAAAGCGGCAGCGCAAACACTGACGGAGCTAATGGGGTTAAATGTGTATTGGGAACCGGGCGTGGGTGTGAACTGAATCACGCGCCTTCCACGCTGCTGCGTCGGAATTAATTAAATGGAGAATTGAATATGAACCTGGCCTTTTCCGCCGGCCCTATCGATCTACAGGCCGCGTTCGATGCCGTCACCGAGTATTGGTCTCCCAAGGTCGTAGCGCAGGTAAATGACCAATACGTGAAAGTCGCCAAGGTTCGGGGCGAACTGGTCTGGCACAGCCACGCGGGTGAAGACGAACTGTTCTATGTCGTTCGCGGGAATCTGCGGATCGAATACGAAGGCGAACGAGTGGCCCATCTGCATGAAGGATCGATGCACGTTGTGCCCCGCGGCGTTCTGCATAATCCGGTCGCGGAAGAGGAATGCTGGATTGTATTGATCGAGCCGGTGACGACCAAACATACCGGCGATGTAGAAAGCCCGCTCACGAAATCGCTTGCGCAGCAATTGGCGTGACCAAGCTTTATGGATCTGCTGAAATTCGCAGCGCATCCGGCGACCAGACGTCTCGCCTCGTCCAGCCGCCGGCACGCTACCTCTCCCCTCGTTAACTATCTAATTCGCTTCGTTTCACTCGCCGGTCACACGCCCCCGTAGTTCTATCCCCGTCGCGTCGTCACCGGCTTCCCCCTACGCTGAACTTGCGTCAGCTTGTCCCCGTCAGATCCTTTCGAGTTCCGATGGCGGCGGCGCAACGGTCGTGCATGCCACGGCCGTTTGTTTAATCGCTTAGCGCCGCTTTGGACTCGTTTGTTCGAATCGTCAGGCTTATTTAGCCACGAGTTTTCCGTCCGCGCATCCCCACTAAAGCAGGCATACAGATGGGCATGTGAGCCCTGAGCAGCCCAGGACTCACGGGTACGATCGTGGAGCTCTGTGGCGCCGGTGATCGCTAAGAAGGTGCCATCGATACCGTGAATGCATTCAAATCCGGTGGCAGCCGCTCGACCGCATAACCACGGCGCACCCATTCGTCCAGCCCGCCGTATAAAACGCGAACGTTCACAACGCCGTTTTCGAGCAACTGCTTGCGAACCTTCCTTGGGGCCGCATCGTTCGGATACATGCCGTACACAACTATATTGCTCGCCGAAGGACTGGCATCCGTAGTTCCCAACGATTTCAAGTCGAGCAGCAAAGCCCCCGGGATTCGATACGACTCCTCGCGCCGAACCGAAGCCGTACGCGCATCGAGAATCAAGGGCGGCGTGCTTGAACGCATCATGCGGTCAAGCCGCTCCGGCGAGACGATCCTGCGGCTCAGCCACTTTCGAAAACGCCAGCGCAATACATATCGATACGTCAGATAAAGAATGGCAGCCGTGACCAGCACGTCGAGTATCGATCCGCCGTGGGGTCTAAGCATCATCAGCAATAGCGCGAGTTGCCGCTCGAACAACGCGCCGCCAAGCAACCAGAATGAAGCCCACGTCACCGTGCCCAAGGCGTCCCATGCAACAAACACTGCCGGCGCGATAAGCGTAGTGCCCATCAGCGGAGGCGTGATGAGCGCGAGACCGGGAACGAACTTCGATACCGCCACGATCGGCACGCCAAAACGCTCGAACAAGGCGCGCGCGGTCCGCACACTCGCATCGAGTGACAAGGACATACGCCCGAGGATATGCGTCAGACGGCGTCCATAGATGCGTCCCGCCGAAAACCACACACAGTCGCCAATCAACGCTGCGAGCACCGCGGCACACAGTACGTGAGAGAACACCAGCGATCCGCCGGCGATCGCGGAACCGGCGAAGATAAGCATGGGGGTAGCCGGCAGCGGTGCACCAAGGCGCGTGACCAGTACATTGGCGAAGACCGCCACGCTTCCCCAGTTTGCGATTGCCGATGGTGGAATTTGTATCAAGTACTCGCCTCCTGGAGCATTCGACCTCGCGCTGCCGCCGCTTCATTTCATCGTGTGTTCGAAGCTCATTGCCCTTCGGGCGCCACGAGCGTCACCGGAATGCCGCCGCAGCCTGCGCTTCTTGCCACCTCGAGACCGAGCCACGGCGATGCCTCTCCGCGTGCTGCAATCATCGAATCGATTCGCTTGTCCGGCCGCAAGACATTGAATGGCCACGACGGCCGCAGCAGCCGCTCGTGAACCAGCGAGCCGAGCCAGATAGGTGTGGGCGGCTGTCCGCCCCGGTGCTGCACGGCATACTGCGTCGGCCAGAATCGCAGGACATCGCGTTCGTCGGCATTCACGTGAGCACGCGTGAATATCAGCGCCGACGGTTCGCCATTGTTCAACCTCGGCAGCACGGGTAGCGCCGTGGCCGCCACGTTCGGTGAAACAAGCGACAGGATGCTGTGCGCGGACAAACGCGTACCTTCTGTCCACCCTCTGCGCTCCAATTGAACGCTGATCTGCTCAGCTGTCGCGGCCCATTGGACGGTGATCGGTTCGAGCCGGTCGCCGTCCATGCTTGACCGATAGCAAGAAAAAGTCCGCCACACGGTATCCGTCCATTGCATCGGCGTCACCACGATAGCCGGCCGCACCGGTTCAGCCGCCATCGCCTCGAGGCTCGTCCTGAATTGCAACGCGACGCTCGCGCAAACGACCGCCAGAAAGGCCACCGGCATCACGGCGCGCTGCACCGGTTTCGCGGGGTATCGCCACACGGCGGTCAACGCAACAACAAAAACCCAGGTGGCTGCTAGGGCCGCTCCACCGACTGCATCGGAGAAGGTGAAGTGGCCGAAATAGAGTCCCGAGAACGCGACCGCGACGAGGATGGCGATGGTCGCCATCGCGACCAGTATTCTCGCCACGCCACCCACCCGGCGCGCAAGCAAGAACGACAGGAAGCCGTAGATGACGACACTGGCTGCCACGTGATTGCTGGGAAACGCGCGCAGGCTGGATGCCACCGCGCCCGGAAGCGGACGCTGGATCGTGATCTGGATCGCCAGGATCAAAAGCTGGGAAAACATGACGGCGGTCAGCCAGTACGCGACGGTGCGCCAGCGGCGTTCCAACACCATCCACACGACTACCAGCACCGTCAGCGCAGCGAGCGTCGGCATGCTGCCTAGCGTGCCGAGCACGGCGAGGACCACGTCGCCCCACGAGGACCGGAACGACTGGAGAAATCGATAGACCGACACATCGACCTGAACCAGCGGCTGGCCGTGCGAGACGCCATGCAGCGTGGAAAAGAACACGGCGGCGGAGGCGAGCAGCAGCACGGAGATGACCGCGATAAGCGCAGCGGCCTGATGCTTGGGATCCAGAATGCCGAGGACGAAGCGGCCGGTTGCGCCGTGATGGCGACGCGCCCAATGCAGCAGACTTCGACGCGAGGAGTCCGTCCATGCCCGCGCATGCGACACAACGAGACTCGTCAGCCGGAACGTCAGCCAGGTTGCGGCAACGAGAATGGCAAGCACGGCGACGAGCCGGAACGAGACGGCCCCCGCCAGTTCAATCGACGCCCCGAAGACAACACCCGGAAGAATATGCACGGGCGCCCAGATCAGCGCCGAAACGATGTTGATCACCAGGAAGCGTACCGGCCGCATCCCCAGCGTGCCCGCCACAACTGGAACAACCGCTCGCAGCGGCGCGATGAAGCGCGCGAAAATCACGCTTTTTGCGCCGTGCGCTTCGAAGTAGCGCTGCCCCGCTGTCAGCATGCCGGGGTGCGTGCGGAACGGCCACAACTTCGCGATGGTTTCCTTATGGCTGGAGCCGAACCCGTAGCTTGCGGCATCGCCGGCTACGGCACCTGCAATCGCGCAGGCGAATACCCAGCCAAGGTTGAGCGAACCGGTGCCGACGAGCGCGCCCGCAACGAACATGGCGGTGCTGCCCGGAACGAAGGTGCCGATAAACGCAATGGATTCGAAAAATGCTGCAAGCAATACGACCGTGAGAGCCCACGCAGGATGCCCCGAGAGCACATGCAGCAATTTGAAGTAGGCATGCTCCATCGGCATCTCCGGACCGTTCTTTCCTGGTTCTTTACTTTAAGTAGATTTTAAGGCCGTTCCAGCGAGGCCAGGAGCGCCGTTGGATCTGTCCGCATCGTGCTGGTTTGAATGGTCAGTATGTTCCTGCCAAGCGGTTGTTGCGTCGGTCATGTCCGCCAGTTTCCGCTGCCTTGCGTTGAGCGACAGTGGGGCAAGTGCGCGAGGACTTTTTAGCGTCGGGGCACGCTCTCTCGTCAAGCAATGGCAAGCTAGCGGCCCGCTTTCAGGAATGCCGTGCCCGACCTGAACAGATGGCCAGGCAGCGCTCGCTAAGCAACGCTTATGGTGATTTTTAAGGGCCCCTGGCGACCCGGATTCAGAGAACGTAGCAAGACTGCGGCCTGACAAGACCAGAGCGCGGCCTGGGAAAGACGCTCGGTTACGAACGCAACACGTTCCAGAATGGCAACCAGATGTCGGAAAACGAACGCACGCGATCCGTGGGTACCGGGTCCTCTTCTTGCTGATCGCCGTGAGTCTCCTGAGCGATGTCCTCAGGTTCCGCCGATGCAACCTCGGCCTGCCTGGACGCGTGTAGCGCAAGCGCACTATCGGCGATGCGACAAGCAAGCTCGTCGTTGCAACCATGGCCGAGCAACACCCCGCGGACCACGTCGCGGTTATACCCTTGTGCGGCGAAGCGCATCGCCAACGCGACCGTGCTGGCGTATTTCGCTTCCTCTGCCGCGCGAGCCGCAGCCTCGCGTTCTGCCTGCTCCAGTTCCTCGCGCCGCCGCTGCTCCTCCTGCCGCCTCATTTCCTCAGCAAAAACGGAGTCATAGACCTGCCTTTGCGCGGGGTCGGACAGAATGGCGTAAGCATTTCGAATGTCGAGGAATGCGGCTCGCGCGGCATGCTCCTGACCGACATTGCGGTCCGGATGCCAACGCATGACCGCTTTCCTGTAAGCCCGTTTTATCTCTTCGGCCGTCGCATCTTCCGGGACGGACAAAGTGTCATATAAGGTTGTCATCGCGATACCTCAAACTTATCCGCGAAACATCCTAGCACGGGAAAAAATACATTTTTATAGCGTGGCATGATCTAAGCGCGCGCGGTGCCTGGGCCGATCCTACAAACAATAAAGTGCGCCGAATGCGGCATCCGCTCGTCAACACGCGAGGTGATGCTCCTGTAACATAAACGCATGAATACGCGAAATGGTTAATGGAATGCACAACAAATCTTTGGAAGAAAAGCTTCGTTTGCACGCATACCATCTATGGGAAGCGGACGGTCGTCCAGAAGGACGTTCTACCGAGTATTGGGAGAAAGCGCGCGTTTTGCTCGAGCATGAGGCTGCAGCGGTCGCTCCGGTTGTGCCGGTTATGCCGCCCGATGAGGCTGCCGACGCGAGTGCTATTACCAAGCAATCCGCAAAGAAGCCGGTCAAGGCAAAGTCAAAAGTGACGCCTCCCGGCGAGGAGAGCATCAAGACAGCAAAGACCAAGGCTAAGGCCAAGCCCAAGGACGACTCGAAGGTCCCGCGCAAGGCTGCGGCTAAGACAGCGGCCAAACCCAAGGCTACCGATACCGCTCCCAAAAAGCCAAAGGCCGCTGCTAAGGCTTCGGCCAAGCCGAAAGCGATCGCCGAGGCTGCGGAAAAACCCGGTAAGAAACCGGCAGCTGAAAAAGCTCCGGCTAAGCCGGCGTCTAAAGCAGCGCCCGAGGTTTCGAAGACCCCGAAGAAGTAGCAATAGGGTGCCGTGTTTTCGTCCGGGGACCGCTATCCCCAGACGATGACGCGTGCTGATTGTTTATCGCCGGA
>JGI12635J15846_10000974_pt1 | contig 25070 bp, 27 predicted proteins | sample BlaSpr_A8_OM2_M2_FD_15846 | JGI IMG/M metagenome (IMG submission 15846) | reverse complement strand
CGGCCCAGTCGGAACAGTAGTGACATTCAACGGCACCGGCCTGACTCAAACCACGAAGGTGACGATCGACAAAATATCGGCGTCGTTCACGCTGGTCTCCGATTCCGAAATCACCGCGACCGTTCCCACCGGAGCCGCGGCCGGCAAAATCGTCGTGACCACAAAAGGGGGCAGCGTTACCAGTGCCACCAACTTCACCGTCAATTAGGGGGAGAACCGGGGACACAGCGGCGGTGTTCCCCCTTCCCCGCTCTTTTTCAGGTAACGGGAACTCATTTCCATCCCGCATTTCCCGATATCATTACCCAATGGACATCAATCGCCCAGACCCCGGCTGGAACCTCCTGACCGAGTTCACGCAATCCGAAAGTCTTCTAAAACACGCGCTCGCCGTCGAAGCCTGCATGCGCGCCTACGCCCGCAAAGCTAGCGCCGACGAAGATCTGTGGGGCACCGTCGGCCTCCTCCACGACTTCGATTACGACAAATATCCCAGCCTCGAAGACCATCCTTATAAAGGATCCGAGATCTTGAAAGAGCGCGGCTACTCCGAGGAAGTCCGCCGCGCCATCCTCTCCCACGCCGAATACACCGGCGTAGCGCGCATCTCTCCAATGGAAAAAACTCTCTTCGCCTGCGACGAACTCGCCGGCTTCATCACCGCCTGCGCCTTGGTCAAGCCCGGAAAATCGTTGGCCGAGGTCGAAGCTCCCTCCGTCAAAAAGAAGATGAAAGACAAAGCCTTCGCCCGCAGCGTCCACCGCGAAGACATCATGCAAGGCGCCGCCGATCTAGGCCTCGACCTCGAAACCCACATCGCCTTCTGCATAGACGCCATGAAGTCAATCGCCCGAGAATTAGGCCTGGACGGTTCGAGCGCTAAATCCGCCCAGTTGCCAGTGGAGAGTGCCTAAGGGCAGGTTTTGGGTGGCGCAGCAGCACAGCGCCTGACTATGGCTCTTGCCTTTGGGTGGCGCAGCGGTTCAGCGCTGCGATAACGAGCCTACTTGACTGCCGGCTTTAGCAGCTGAGGCAAACGTCGGCGAATTCTTACCCAGCGTCGGAGGCTCGGTACCGCTTTCTGTACGCACACGTTTGTACTGTACATACAGATTAGTACTGTAAGTACACTTTTGCCACCACAAATGTTAAACGGGAAACATTTTCGCCTTTTCGCCGCCTACCGCAGCACCGCCGCCACCCTCCCGCTTGCGATCAGCTCGGCGATCCTTGCGAAGTCCTGATACATCACCCGGTCCTTCTCCATCGTGCGGCACACCGACCGTATGGCCGCGTGCGCCTGCTGCAGCGGCTTCGAAGTCTTGAGCGGCGCGAGGAAGTCGATCGCCTGCGCCGCCGCCATCGCCTCGATGGCCAGAGTGTTGCGCGTGTTCTCGACCACCTTCTTGAGCTTGTTCGCCGCCGTCATGCCCATCGACACAAAGTCTTCTTTGTTCCCCGAGGTCGTGATGGAGTCGACCGAGGCGGGATGCGCCAGCACTTTGTTCTCGCTCACCAGCGCGGCGGCGGTGACCTGCGGCATCATGAAGCCCGAGTTCATTCCCGCGCCCGGCGCGAGAAATGGCGGAAGGCCCTCGCTGAGCGCGGGATTGACCATGCGCTCCAGCCGGCGTTCGCTGATGCCGGCCAGCGCGCTTAGCGCAATCGCCAGAAAGTCGAGGGCGAAGGCGAGCGGCTCGCCGTGAAAGTTTCCGCCAGAGAGCACGTCGCCCTCGCCGTCCATTGCTTTGGGATTCTTCACGAAGACCAGCGGGTTGTCTACGGCCGAGTTCGTCTCCGTCTCAAACACGCGGCGGCAATGGGCAAGTGTGTCGCGCACAGCGCCGTGCACCTGCGGGATGCAGCGCAGCGAATAGGCATCCTGGACGCGGCCACAGTCGCGATGCGAGTCGCGGATCTCGCTCTGTTCCAGCAGACGGCGCAGGTTAGCGGCGGTCCTGATTTGTCCGGTGTGCGGGCGTGCGTTATGGATGCGCTCGTCGAAGGCTACGTTGGTTCCCTTCAACGCATCGCACGCCATCGCGCCGATGACGTCGGCGGTGTCGACTAACGTCTCGGCCGCAAGCAGCATCAGCGCGCCGATGGCGAGCATCGCCTGCGTGCCATTGATCAGCGACACCGCTTCTTTGGCTTCGAGCACGAGCGGCTTGATTTGCGCTCGCTTCAACGCTTCGGTGCTTGCGATGCGCGCGCCCTTCTCGGATTCACTAAAACATTCGCCCTCGCCGATCAAGGCCAGAGCCAGGTGCGCCAGGGGAGCGAGATCGCCGCTTGCTCCCACGCTGCCTTGCGAGGGAACAAATGGGCTCACACCACGATTGAGCATTTCGCAGATGGTGTCGATGGTGATGCCGCGAACACCCGAGTTCCCTTTCGCCAGCGAGTTGGCGCGGAGCAGCATCATGGCACGTGTATCGGGGATTGCTAGCGGTTCGCCCACTCCAACGGCATGCGAGCGCACGAGGTTGACTTGCAGTTCGCGAACTTGATCGCCGACGATGTGTACGTCGCTTAACTTGCCTACGCCGGTGGTAATCGCGTAAGAAATTTGGTTGCTGGCGACGAGCGCATCGACGACTGCGCGCGCGCGGTTGACGGCCTCACGCGCATCGGGCGCAAGCAGCACTGGCCGTTTCTCGACGGCGACTTCGCGGACCGCTTCAAGAGTCAGGTCGTTTCCGTTAATGTGCAGAGCGTTCACGAGCAGTTCTCAGTTGCCGGATCTCAGTTTCTCAGCCTGCAGTTCTCAGTTCTTGCATTACTCCTTTGAAGGGATACAACGTTGCTGTCATCACACCCTTCTTTACTACCGGATCGTCATTCATGATGCGGCGGGCGACGTCTTCGGATTCGGCACGGAAGACGGCTAGGCCCATCGTATTGTCGTCGGTGGTCAGCGTACGGCCTACGAAAATTATCACGCCTTGCGCGTGCAGGCCCTGAAGATAAGCGAAGTGTTCCGCCACTGCCGCCTGTTCCGCTGCGGTCGGGCCGCTGCGCAACATGTCTCCGCGAACGAGTTGTAGTTTGTAGAGGAACTCTTGCATCGACAATTCTTTCCTATACCGCCACTGCCTCTCGGAACACGCGCATGTACTTCTCCGGCAGCCGGCGAGGTTTCATTTTTGCATTGGCCACGATGTGCGTAGTCTCGCCTTCGGCCAGCAGGGCGCCGTTTGCCGCATTTCGCAGTTCGTAGGCGAAGCGGATTACTTTTTTCCTCACGTGTTTAAGGCGCGTGCGCACGATGACCTCGTCATCATAATGTACCGGCGCCTTATAGCGGCATTGCGCGTCGACCACGGCGATGAAGCAATCGTCTTCGCGCTCCATATCTTTATAGTTAAAGCCGAACTGGCGCAGGAGTTCGACTCGTCCGATTTCGAACCAGATGAAGTGATTGGCGTGATAGACGACGCCCATCTGATCGGTTTCGGCATAGCGCACACGGATACGGGTTTCGTTGACCGAAGCGTTTTCAAATATATTGACGGACATCGATGTATGCGACTTACTCATCGGCCCGTCCAATTTGGTTTGCGCTTTTCCAGGAAGGATTCAATGCCTTCGCGGAAATCGGCGGTTTCTCGAATACCCGCATTCTCGCGAATGGCGCTATCGATCTGCGAATCGAGGTCGGCGCGCGCATGAGCGGTCAGCAGGCGCTTGGTGTGAAACAAAGAGAGCGGACTTAGCCCCGCCAACTGTGTGGCGAGTTCGCGGGCGCGGTCGAGTAGCTTTTCCAGAGGCACGATTTCGTTGATCAGGCCCATCTTCAACGCGTCGGACGCGTCGAAGATGCGGCCGGTGAGCAGGAGGTCGCGGGCGGTTTTCTCGCCGACCTGGCGCAATAGAAATGTTGCGACGATGGCGGGGACAAAGCCGATGCGGACCTCGGTGTAGCCAAACTTGGCATCGGGCGCGGCGAGCGTGAAGTCGCAGAGAAGTGCCAGACCGGTGCCGCCTGCAATGGCGGCGCCGTTGACGGCCGCAATCGTTATTTTAGGAAATTCGTAGAGCGAACGGAACAGCCGCGCCATTGTCTGGGAGTCTTCAATGTTCTGTTCCGTCGTGCGACCGATGAGGGACTTTAGATTTTCGAGATCCATGCCGGAGCAGAAGGCCTTCCCTGCCCCGGTCATGATTAGTACGCGAGCGGAGGAGTTGTTGACTTCGTCGAGAGCGCGGATCAGATCTTCGATCAGTTCGTAGCTGATGGCGTTGCGCTTGTCGGGGCGGTTGAGTGTGATCGTCGCGAGGGCGGAGTCGAACGTGACGTTGAGGGTTTTGTAGGTCATATTCTCAATCCGCCACCGATAAGTTCTTGTAGCGCGCACCGATCTCGGCGGTCGCTCGTAGCAATGCGTCCAGTGGCTTTAGTGGCGGCAACTGCGCGCCTTGCTTGCGGAGAGTTTCGATAACTGTTTCTGTCGCGATATTTCCGACCAACGCATCTTGTGCAAAGGGGCAGCCGCCGAGACCGCCTATGGCGGAATCGAAGCGGCGGCAGCCGGCTCCGTAGGCTGCGAGGATTTTCGCGGCGGCTTCTTCAGGACGGCTGTGAAGGTGGACTCCAATTTCAAGATAGTCATACTTGGCCAGCACGGCGGAGACTACCTCGCGAATCTTTTCGGGCGGGGCGACACCCACCGTGTCGGCTAACGAGATCATGCGAATTTCCTGGATCTCCAGCAGGCCGACGGCTTCGACTACCTCTTCGACAGTCCAGGGATCGCCGTAGGGATTGCCGAAGGCCATGGAGATGTAAACGACGGTTTCGAGGCCGGCTTCGTCGGCTTTTTTCTCGATCTTTTCTAATTCTTCGATTGCGTCTTCCGGCGTTTGGTGTTGATTGTTCTCTAAGAATGTTGGCGAGATCGAGTAGGGGAAACCCAGGGTGCGTACGGCTTCGGTTGCGATCGCGCGCTGCGCGCCCTTTTCGTTGACCACGATGCCGATGATCTCCACGTCGTCGGGCGGGTCGAGTTCCTTGAGAACTTCTTCGGAGTCGGCCATTTGGGGGACGGCGTTCGCAGAGACGAAGCTGACGGCGTCGATGTGTTTGAAACCGGTGGAGATCAGGGCCTGGAGATAACTTATTTTCAGATCAGGCGGAATCTGCCCTTTCAAGCCTTGCCAGGCATCGCGGGGGCATTCGATGAGTTTCACGTTAGCGGTTGGCATTTATACGGTCGATGAAAGCAGGTCCTTCGCTTCGCTCAGAATGACAAACCAATCTGGGATGAACAATCATTGGATTAACGATCCATTGCGCGCGGGAATCATGTTTGCAAGACTCCCACTTTAAATTCTGCCACGTCCGGATTCAGCGAAGCCGCTTCCAGCGCTTGCGTGATGGCCTGGCGTGTTTCCATGGGGTCGATGATTTTGTCGATCCAGAGACGCGCCGCGCCATATCTTGGATCGGTTTGCTCATCGTAGGTTTTCTTCGTCGAGTCGAAGAGTTCTTTTCTCTCTTCTTCGCTTAATTTTTTTCCGCTGCGCTCTAGTTGCTTGACTTTGATTTCCACCAGCGTGCCGGCGGCGGCGTCTCCGCTCATGACGGCGTATTTGGCGGTGGGCCACGCGAAGACGAAGCGTGGGTCATAAGCTTTGCCACACATGGCGTAGTGTCCGGCGCCGAACGAGCCGCCCACGATCACGGTAATTTTCGGGACCACGGAATTCGACACGGCGTTCACCATTTTCGCTCCGGCTTTGATGATGCCGCTCCACTCGGCATCGCGGCCTACCATGAAGCCGTTGACATCGTGAAAAAAAACCAGCGGAATTAAATTCTGGTTGCAATCCATGATGAAGCGCGCGGCTTTTTCGGCGGACTCGGTGTAGATGACGCCGCCAAATTCGACGCGCTTCTGGCCTTCGTGGTCGGTTTGCTGGGCGTGGAGTTTCTGATTGGCGACGATGCCGACGGCGAAGCCTTCGATGCGGGCGTAGCCACAGATCAGCGTTTTGCCATACTCGGGCTTGTATTCATCGAAGCGGCTCTCGTCGATGATGCGCGCGAGAATTTCTTTCATGTCGTAGGGACGCGCGGGCGAGGCATCATAGGCTCCGTAAATTTCTTCGGCCGGCATGGCAGGATCGACGGGCTGTTTGCGGTCCCAGAGAGACTGGCGGCGGTATCCCCATTTTTCTATCAGCGAGCGGATACGGGCGATGCAGGCTTCATCAGTGGGCTCGCGAAAATCGACGGTGCCGCTGATGGCGGAGTGCATGGCGGCTCCGCCTAGTTCTTCGGCGGAAACTTTCTGCCCGATGGCCGCTTGCACGAGCGCCGGGCCAGCGAGGAAAAGGCCGCTGCCATCGGTCATGAGAACGTTGTCGCACATCACGGGAAGATATCCGCCTCCGGCGACGCACATGCCCATGATGGCGGCGATCTGCGCGATGCCCATGGCGGACATGACGGCGTTGTTGCGGAAGACGCGGCCGAAATCGTCGGTGTCGGGGAAGACGTCTTCTTGCAGAGGGAGAAAGACTCCGGCGGAATCGACGAGGTAGATGGTCGGGATGCGATTTTCGATGGCGATGTTTTGCGCGCGGATGACTTTTTTCGCGGTCATGGGAAAGAAAGCGCCGGCTTTGACGGTGGCGTCGTTGACGATGAGCATGACCATGCGGGTGTGGACGCGGGCGAGTCCAGTGACGACACCGGCGGCAGGCGCGCCTCCCCATTCTTCGTACATTTTGTGAGCGGCGTAGAGGCCGAGTTCGAAGAAAGAGCCGGGATCGGCTAGCAGGTTGATGCGCTCGCGGGCGGTCAAGCGCTTTTTTGCGTGCTGGCTTTCGATGGCTTTGGAGCCGCCGCCTTCGCGGATTTTTTCTTCTTCGTTGCGAATTTGGGCGACTAGGTCGGCGAGGGCGCGCATGTTGGATTCGTAGCGAAGAGAACTGGGGTCGAGCTTGGTGGGCAGAACGTTGTTGATGGTGAGGGCGGTGGATACGGAGCGTTCGCGCATGAGGGATAAATTCGTAGTCGCAGAAAACTACTATACCAGTGCGGCGAGGGAGGGCGCGGGTGGAGGCTCCGCTACAATCTGAAAATGTTGCGGAGGGTCGCGGGGTGGGCGGATTGGCAGATCGCGCTGGCGATGAGCTTGGTTCTGCGCATTTTTTGGTCGGTGGTGGCCGCGGCTCTCTTTCCGTTTCTGCATCCTGAGGCGGCGTTGATTCGGAGCAATGCACTTACGGCGTCGCTGCCGGTGGCGCGTGGAGTGGGATTCGCGCTGCTTGGGGTTTGGGAGCGCTTCGATACGCTGTGGTACTTGCACATTGCGCAGTGTGGATACGATCGGGCGATGGCGGTGATTTTTTATCCGCTGTATCCAGCGGCAATTCGAATCGTGAGCGGGGCGATGACGGGGATGGCAGCGGCGCTGCTCGTCTCGACGGTCGCGGCGTTTTTTGCTTTCTGGGGGATGTTGCGATTGGCGGAGGCGGATTTGACGCCGCGCTGGCGGATGTGGCCGTTGCTGGCAATTGCGGTGTGGCCGAGCAGCTTTGTGTTGGTGGCCGGATACGCGGAAGCGCTGACGCTGGCTTTGATCGTATGGGCGGTCATTTTCACGCGCGGAGAACGATGGGAACTGGCGACGGTTTGCGGAATTCTGGCTGGGCTTAGTCGGCCTTCGGGAGTGCTGGTGGCGATTCCGCTGTTTGTATTGGCGTGGCGGAGCTGGCGGGTGCGGTCGCTGATGGTGCTGCTTGCGCCGCTAGGAGCGCTTGGGTATTGGGGATGGCTGCGGTGGTCGGGGCGGATTTCGGTGGTGGAGGCTTATCGCATTTATCAGGGAGCGACGTTTGCTCCGCCTTGGGCCGGTTTCGCGGAAGCGATAAGGTTGATTGGGCACGGTGATGCTTTGCTGGCGATGAAGATGGCGTTGATTGCGGTGGCGCTGGGCTTCAGCTTGCGGCGTGAAATCAGGATTGAAGACAAGCTGTTTGCGCTGGCGATGACGTTGCAGATGTTTATGTATACGGGGCGGCCGTTGCTGGGCGGCGCGCGATATGTCTTGCCTATGTATCCTGCGTTTCTGGCGATGGGAGGATATGCGGCGCGGCGGTGGAGCGCGAACCAATTCGGCTTCTATCTCACGTGTTTCGGGTGCATGAACCTGGCATGGCTGTGGGCATTTCTAAACTGGTCGCTTGTGTTCTAGCGGGATGGGGAGCGATCCAGGACAATTTCGAGGCACGCGTATTATGGCCGCATGCATCCAGTGGGCTGAGCGATTAGCCATCTGAGCAATGCCCTTTCCCGACGGAAAGCTCAACAGGCGGGTGGGTTCACTCTTCAAACCTGAAAGAACGCTTCTGAGCTGCGTCGTTCGGAGTACATTCCCGGTAATTCTCCGGTGTGCTTCCCTGATAGTCAAGCCTTACCCGATTGATTATGGGGAAGGGTTGATCATGGATGGAGCATCGAGCATTCGGCATGCTCAACCGCTTTACCCGAATCCGTTCGGTTTTCCCGTGGTTCTTCATGGGTACGGCCCGGTCGCTTATGCGGTTGCGGCTGCGACCATGCCCGGGGGTGCGCCTTCGTTTCCGGCGGGAAGATTTCTGATACACCCCGATCGCTATTCGCTGATGCAGTTCCTCGTCGGCGGAGCGCTGGTGGCCGCAAGTGCGCCGGTCGTCACGGCACTCGCAGTCTGGTATGTCGCCGTCGATCTTCGCGGAAGAGGGCGCAGTTTCCCAGCTATTTACTTGCGGTGAGCACTATCTCTGCCCTTACAGCTGGTAAGCTCGGATCGACAACAAACCATTTTGTTGAGTGGATGGTTGCATGCTGCCTGTGCGCCGGACTGGGTTATTCCTTAATGTTGTCGAAGTATGCCGCCAGAGCCGCGCCCCTTACCGTTTTGGCAAGTGCATCAATCCGTTCCACGCATCGTTGGCGCTAACCTGTTACGCCAATTGCTTCCCCCCTCTAGTGGTTGAAGTCCCTAACGTCAACTGCGAAACTAGAACGAATGGGCCGCTTCGCGTCAACCGTTGAGTTCTATGCCCGCTACCGGGAGCCCTATTCGTCAACGTTTTTCCAGAAAGTTGCGGAGCAGATCGCACTGCGGGGCGACGAAACCTTGCTCGACGTAGGCTGCGGACCCGGTATGCTCGCCATCGGCTTCGCTCCTTTTATCGGAAGCTGCACGGGACTCGATCCCGAACCGCTAATGATCGCGGCGGCGAAGGATGCGGCGGCGGAAGCAGGGGTCGCACTCTCCCTGATCCACGGTCGGATCGAGGAATTTCCGATAACTCAAACCTACGATGTCATCACCATTGGCCGCGCCCATCATTGGCTGGAACGCTCTCCGACGTTGGCGGTGTTTGATCGGATTCTCGCCCACAACTCGGGTCGCATTCTGATTTGCCGAGCCTCCAGTGTTGAGACCCCCGAAATGCCTTGGGTGAAACCCTATCGAAAAGTGCGCAGTGCTTGGGCCTCGGGACCAAGGGAGAAGCACTATCGGATTGATCCGAGCGAATGGTTTAGGGACTCGTGCTTCAGCGCAATGGGGGAGACATCGGTTACCGAACGTCGTCCGGTGACCATCGTCGACCTAATCGGGCGCGCACTCTCCAGGTCCAATACGTCGCCGGAGGTCGTCGCCGGAGGACAGGAAAAATTTGAGGCACAGATAGCCGCTGCGCTCGAACCATACGTTCAAGATGGAGTTTTGGTCGAACAGGTCGTTGCCCGAGCTTCGATCTTCGGTCGCCTGCCGTGAGTTAGTTCGGAGAGGCTTTGGACTCGCGGGTAGAATTGCGAGATGACCCCCGCGCCAGTGAAGCCCCCGATCTCGCCGAAACTCCTCGACCAAATCGAGATCAGAGTCGGCACCATCGAATCCGTGAGCGATGTCGCCGATTCGGAAAAGCTGGTCGCCCTCCGAGTCAACTTCGGCGATCATGTGCGCACCGTGTTGGCTGGAATGAAACGGGAGCGCGCAAATCCACGGGAGATCCAAGGCAAGCAAGCATTGTTCGTCGTAAACCTTCCGTCACGGAAGATGGCAGGGTTGGTTTCTGAAGGAATGCTGTTCGACATTGGATATTCGGACGGAATCACCCCGGTGCTGGTGGTGCCGGAATCCGCCGTGCCCGATGGAACCAGAGCGGGGTGAGGGAGCACGGAAAGGATAGTGCTGGGAGCCTTCAGCAGGATCAGTTAATCGGAAGCGCACTGCTGCGAGCATGTCCGCATCTTAACCGGATAGTCCGTGAGAAGAAAGTAGTGCGATACGCGCATACAACGACGCCATGAAAAACCTCAAGGATCGAGTTGCTCTGGTGACTGGCGGGAGTCGCGGCATCGGAGCCGCAGTCGCCATCGCGTTGGCTGGTGCTGGTGCCGATGTAGCCGTTAACTACCGTGAACGAGCCGACGCCGCGAATGCAGTGTGTGCCGAAATCAGAGGGATGGGAAGGAAGGCAATTTCAGTTCAAACCGATGTGTCAGTCGCCACCGCCGTGAAACGCATGGTCGCAGATGTTGAAGCGCAAGTCGGTGGCATCGACATCCTCGTCAACAACGCGGGTATCGCTCATCCGCGCAAGTTGGAAGAGATCACGGAAGCGGAATGGGACGCAGTGCTCACGGTCAATCTAAAGTCGGTGTTCTTGGTGACGCAGGCTGTGGTTGGCGCCATGCGACGAAGGAAGTGGGGACGTATCATCAATCTCTCTTCGGTCGCTGCACAGACGGGTGGGGCAGTGGGAGCACACTACGCTGCGTCCAAGGCGGGCATCATAGGGCTCACTCATTCCTGTGCCTCAGCTTTCGTTAAAGACGGAATAACCGTGAACGCCATCGCTCCCGCGCTGATTGAGACCGATATGGTGACCAGCAACCCCAGCGCGAACCCGAATCTCATTCCGATGGGGCATTTTGGCTCGGTGGACGATGTCGCATCGGTGGCGGTGATGCTGGCGATGAACGACTACACGACCGGGCAGACGATTTCAGTCAACGGCGGGTGGTATATGAGCTAGGGAAAAAGCGGTAGCCTGATGGGAATCGTCCACGCAGCGTCAAATACCTTGCTATGCAGCGGAAGCGGTTTGCGTCGATTTCTCAACTTGCACGGAATCGACCGATGTCCGCTGGGGTAAGGGAATCACAACCCTCACTTTCGTACCTCTGTCGTCCGATTGAATCTCCATTGCCCCCCGCAATTCGCGCACACGTTCACGCATTCCTGCTAGACCCACGCCCCCACCATCGCCTTCCCGAAGTTGAGTTAACTGGGCCTTCGGAATACCCCGTCCGTTGTCGCCAATCTCCAAGCAAATCTGTCCCGGTTCCTCGCGAACGCTAATGTCCACTGCCGAAGCACCCGAGTGCCGATGAACGTTGGTGAGACTCTCTTGCAAGGTACGGAACAACGCGATCTCAGCATCTTTGTGCAGCCGATCCAGATTTGGTGGAATGTTAAGGTTGACCCCAATCGCGCTGCGCTCGGCGAAGCCGTCAACGTACCATCGAGCCGCGGAGCCAAACCCTGCCTCATCCAGAAGCGGAGGATGAAGCAAATGAGAGATGGTACGTGTTTCAGTCACACATTGGTCTACAATCTCCGAGCACTCTGAAGCAATCCTTACCCTTTTTTCATCTATCGATGATAGGAGGTTGAGATTCATTTTCAGACCTGCTAGGTACTGACCAAGGCTGTCATGCAGCCCCCTCGCCATCTTGCGTCGTTCTTCATCCTGCAAGCTCAGTATTCGACCGCTGAGACTCCTGGCGGATTCTTCGGCTCGCTTCCGGGCAGTTACATCTGTATTAATTTCCAGCCATCCCACCGGCTTGCCGCTCGCATCCCGCAATGCCGTCCAGCGGCTCGCGACTATGATTTGAGTACCGTCTCGCTTCGTTTGGCGAAGCTCCCCTTCCCAGCGGTCTTTCTCCTGAACCTCGGCCAACGGAATCGGAAACTCCGTGCGAAACAAGTCATGGGGCGCGTGGCCGAGAGCCTCTGCCATCGTCCAGCCGTATAACCTTTCGGCTCCCTCATTCCAATAGGAAATCGTGCCGCTCGCCGTTTTTACAAAAATCGCATCATTTGCTAAGTCCAGCAGCGCACCTTTTTCCCCGACTTCGGCAAGTGTTTGTTGAAGTTCCTCTGTCCGTGTGGCGATTCGGCTCTCTAGTTCCTCTTGCGCTTTCCGTAGTTCCTCTTCCGACTGTTCATGTTTCAGAATAACGCGACGAGTCCCTTCTCCCAGACCAATCATGACGGCACAGAAAGCCAAGAAAGTCAGCACTCCAAAAATATCGGCTTGACCCTTCAGGGCAAAAGAATGATAGGGCGGGAGGAACCAGTACCAAATCCCGAACACTGCCATCAAGGCTGCGACAATCGACGGACCAATTCCGCAGTACCACGCCGAGAACACCATCGCCAGCCAAATTGTTTGGTAGGGGTCTGGCCCTGCAAGAAGCGGATCGAGCAGTCTGCGAAGGAACAGAGCCGCAACTACTGCGAGTGCCGCAAGAACATACAGTCGTACATCTCGCTTGACGCTGCACATGACAGCAAACCCCACAAAAACCAATGGGCTGGACTATCGCCAGCGCTTAGCAAATGTTACGACACTAAGAACCCCGATTTCAAGGTTCAACGGATTTGTTCAACGGATTTGTAGCGGAAATGCGATCGACAAGGTTCTGAATTTGGCTAATCCTGTCACCGTCTCCGTCTATGATATTCGCCGCCACTAAGGCCGCCGAGATCAACCACGACGCTGACAATCAGAATCAGTAAATTAACGCCAGCGATAGGCTGACGTGTATTTGCCATCCACGCATAGACTAGCGTGGTTAGGGGTAAGAAAAGGAATCCGAGCAATGGCAATATCAGACCGTGGTACGCTCGTTCCAAATAATTCGAGAACAGGAACAACAATGCGAGTGCGATTCGAGGAAAGGCGAGAAAGACCACTAGCAGCAGGCAACCCACAAGATTCTCCTGGCGCATCGTACACGCTACCGAACCGAAGATCAATTTCCTTGGGGCTAACCGGGCTAACCTCGTTGCTGCGACAGCGAACGCGGTAAATCTCTGTTCATCAGCCCAAAGTGCGGCGCGCTAACCCGCGCGTGCAACGCTTACTGCTGATGGTGGGAGCAGGCTTCGCCGTGGTTACGCAGATTCAAGCACTCGTTGGAGCCGCCAGTCGTTTATTGAGCACAATTCCAGCCATGATCAAGCCCAGGATGACCGCTGCGGACAACAGCAGCCAGCCCCAATATTGCGATGGATGGCGCAGAGCGCGGACAAAATGGCGACCATAGCGATCTGCGACGATTGCGATGAAGGTGTAACGTGCACTTCGGCAAATGATCACGACGGTCAGAAATCTCCCGACCCCGTAGTCCGAGGCGCCTGCAGCCGCGAAAAGCATGCTTGTGGGCATTGGAATCGGTACTGCCGTAGAGACAGCAAGCGCACTGGTGCCCCATTTCTGAAAAAAGTTGAGAATGGCATCCAGTTTCCGATGCGCGAACTTGCTGTGCAGATAAGCCGATCCAGCTTTGCGTGCGACTCTGAACGTGAGGTAGGCTCCGATCACTGATCCCGCGGTTGCGACTGCCGCGTACTCGTACCACGGATTGCGATGGCTAGCGGCGAGAATTGCCGTGAGGATATCGGGGCCTCCAAATGTTGGCAGCGGAGAGCTATCGAGAATGGCCAGGAAGAAGAGACCGAACGCTCCCAAGTGGCGGAACATCGACGTAACACCGTGTCCGCTACGCGGTGTGGCATTTTGGACGAAGATGTTCAACCCGAACTCAATATATCAACTTCACCGGACACTTTTTCGGGAGCAGTCGCCACATTCGCGTTCCGGGAACGAGCCGCAGGTCATAGCGTAGCAGGATCGAGCGGAAAATCTCGTCTCAGACCTTCGCTTCGATTCCCCACGCATCCAGCAAATCTTGGGGAATATACTTGCTGTCCTTATGTTTTTGCGCCCATTGCCGCAAGGGAATCGAACTCCGATATTGCTTTTCTTCTAGCTTCAACTGCCCCACCATCTCCTCAAACGAAGTCGGGGTGCTGGGGATGTCCCCCCAACCTTGGCCCCAATTCGGGTTACCCTTATTTCGCAAGTTGTCCACCTCGTAATCATCCTAAATCTGAGGAGAGACGTGTACCAACGAACGATGGTCACTTTGAAAAGCGAACTCGGCAATATTCGATGGGGCCGTGAGCAAAGAAGCTCAAGACGAGTCTCTGGTGGTTACAAAACGAAAGCGCCCCAGACTCGAATGAGTCAAGGACGCTCGGTCGAACAGCCCTCCCCCGAAGTCTGCTCGATTTCAGGCTAGCCTGCCTTCGCGGTCTTCGGGAATGGCTCCGTCGTGCATGTGGAGGCACTGATTGGCTAGCCTCGGAATTTGCCTGAAAAAGGAAACGGTGCGACTCAACGCTCCCCCGAAGAGGAGCACGTCGCACCGTTAGAGGGTATCCCTACCGTTACCCTTCTGGAGGGACTGATCCGGCAGGAAACCTTTGACCCTAAGAAGGGTGAAGCATAGCGAAGGCGGAAGGCGCTGTCTGTTCAAAATTGCACGCTTTGCTATTAGGGATCGCGCGACCGCAATGCCGACTACAGCCTGTATGCGGGATAGTTCGCCTGACCCGCCAAATTATCGGCACTGGCGCCGAATTGTCGGCAGTGGTTGGACCTCAAATCCTCATCGACGAGGCGATCCCTGCGTGAAATGTTCAACATACCGTTGCGCTGCCTTGGGTTGCTGGGTTGCTAACGAGTTCTTTAAAGGTGGCAATGCCATCCAAGAGCAACGGAGAGTTCCACCCAAAGAAACTCCTTGCCACCATCGGCGAGGGCAGAACAGTCGTGGCCGTTCCCAAGGAACAAACAATCTTCACGCAGGGAGACCCGGCCGATGCAATCTTCTACATCCAGAAAGGCGAGGTTCGACTGACTGTCGTATCCAAGAGTGGCAAAGAGGCTACCTTGGGGATCTTGAGCGAGGAACAGTTTTTCGGAGAGGGTACCTTGGCGGGACAGCGCCTGCGCCTCGGGTCGGCAATCGCATTGACGGACTGCGAACTTTTGCGAATTGACAAGAAGGCCATGATGCTCGCGCTCCGTGAACGCAGGTTTGCAGATGTGTTCGTAGCCTATCTGCTGGCGCGGAACATCCGCTACGAAGAGGACTTGGCTGACCAACTTTTCAATTCCAGCGAAAGGAGACTGGCTCGGCTTTTGCTCTTGCTCGCACATTTCGGCAAGGAGGGTGTGCCCGAAACTGTAATCCACTCAATCAGCCAAGAGACCCTCGCCGAGATGGTCGGCACGACTCGGCCGCGAGTTAATTTTTTCATGAACAAATTCAGGAAGCTGGGGTTCATTGACTATGGACCCAGCGGTTTGCAAGTTCATAGTTCACTTCTAAACTTTGTTCTCCACGACTAGAACTTCATCCCTTGAAACCCCGCTGAATGCGAACACCCTTCAAGTGATTGCTCTAGCCAACAGAGGCGATCCTTGAGAGCCGTTCTCTTCCATCTTATGCTTCAACTCGACGGAGGTTGCGGAACGCATCACTGATCGCATCATCGAGCAAGCCAAGCATGGAGAGCAGCACGTTCGCCATTACCTGCAAAAAACCTTGAGTTCACCAAGCCCGCAATTGACGGAATCGCAGACATTCTGTTCCGCCCAAGCGGCTGCGCTGATTCTTCCTGATTTACTGAATTCTCCTCTAAAGCACATGCGAGCAGAATTGACCGGACTTTGGAGCGCCAAGAGTAGAAAGTGAGGTTAGCCGGATTCTGAAAAATGTGAATCTCGCGCCATGAGGAGACCGACGTGCACCGTGCAAACCGATATCTCAGTTCACTTCTTCTGACTGCTGCCCTTGCTGCACCCGTTGCGACGGTGGTCGCTGCCGTCCCGCAAGATGACAGGAACCACGAAAATAGTCACGGCGAGAACAACAAGCGGTACTACGACAAGGGACACAAGGACTATCACAACTGGGACGCCAACGAAGACCGCTCGTATCAACGCTATCAGACCGAGCACCACCAAAGGCGGCCTTTCGTTCAGTTGAGTACCCGGCAACAGACCGTCTACTGGAACTGGCGTCACAATAATCCAGATAGCAAATAACGAAACCGTCGGGCGCATTTGTGATCGTCGAGAGGCCGAGGCCAAAGCAAATTTCGGGTTCGCATTTGTGCCTGTCGAATTGCCCCCGAGGACTGACCTGCGGGTCCGCAGTCCTCCGTAGAGCGCTCCATCCACCGGCGTAATTGCCGACTCAAGCAGCTATCGCGTATCGACTGCTGGCATACGCCAGAAGGGCCATCATTTCCTCGAATGAAGGGATGTAGAATTCTGCTATCGATCTGGCACGTTTCAATGCGCTCAAGACTAATTCGGATGGATTGAACAGCAAGAACCGGATGTTGTTTTCTCGTGCCCATCGTTGCAGGAACACGAGCATGCCGAAGCCGCCGCCTCCGATGGCGCTCACCTCCGAAAGCTCAAGGACAACAATTCGGGCATCTGTTAGCGAAGTCACGGCTTCACGCAACTTATAGGCCGAATCGCTCTGTACCATTCTGCCCTCGCACCTGACGACTGCCAGCTCTCCGATTTGTCAACCGTCACATTCAGCATGACTAAGCTAGAGCACGGGTGATACCATCCCTTTATTTTGTGCACGTTGGATCATTGCTTTCGAGTTGGTGCCGGAATTTCCAGAAGAAACGAGCATATTTGGCCTACAACAACGGCAAAATCTCCACGACACCCAGCGGTCCCACACGCCAAAGTGCTGTTCATTTGGTTCGGCTCGGCGGGACTGAGGATAAACTAACCTCATGCGCAAGCGCCTAATCACGCAGATTTCGCAAGATGTTTTGCCTCTCGACGAAGGCTGGCTGAACCTCGACGGCGCAGCCGTGGTCGAGGTCACATCGGAAGATAAGGAATACCCGGTCGAGGCTGCGCTGATCTCAGGAGAAATGCGGGGCTGGCGTGCCGCCGATTCTGGTGCTCAAACGATCCGGCTAGTCTTCGACGAGCCGCAAACCCTCAGACGCATGGTGCTCATTTTCGAGGAAACCGAGACAACGCGTACGCAAGAGTTTGTTTTGCGATGGTCTGGGGACTACGGGGGCTCGTTTCAAGAGATTGTGCGCCAGCAGTGGAATTTCAGTCCCCCTAACTCAATACGCGAGGTCGAGGACTATCGGGTCGAACTGTCAGGGGTCAACGTTCTGGAATTGGTCATTGTGTCCGACATCAGCGGAGGGGCGGCTCGCGCCTCGCTCAAGAGTCTGCGGGTGTCTTAACTTCGCTGCGAGGCTCGGTTACTGCCCAGCCAATCTTTTCCGGAATCAAATAAAGCTCATTGCACAATGGAGCGGAGGGTCATGGTCAAACTTGTTTATTGCATCACGTTCGCGCCTCCTCGCCGCGCAACCCGCCGTGGCAGCCATACCGCTGGTCGCTCTTATTGCGGATGTTCGAGGGATCGATGTAATCGGAATGGCTGAAGGGAGCGAACCGAATGTCTACCGCAGTTCTGTTTGTGACAATCCTCATCCCGCTATTTGCTTTCGTGGGCATTCAGTTTGGTAAGCGCCGTGCGCAAGCTAATGCCCGTCGTATCGAAGACTATCGGGCCTCACCCGAATCTCATCTTCTTAACTTACGCGACTAGATTGTCTTTGTTGAAGTGAATACCTCCCTGGTGTGGCGGCTGGGATTGCCACGTCTATCGGCGTAAGTGCCGACCCCAGCAGCTGTCGCGTATCCTCGCTGCCCCTACCACGAGAAGAGCGGACCCTGAGTCCGCGCAAGCTCGGGTGGGAACAGGCTTCGTTGTGGTTACGCAGATTCAAGCACTCGTTGGAGCCGCCAGTCGTTTATTGAGCACAATTCCAGCCATGATCAAGCCCAGGATGACCGCTGCGGACAACAGCAGCCAGCCCCAATATTGCGATGGATGGCGCAGAGCGCGGACAAAATGGCGACCATAGCGATCTGCGACGATTGCGATGAAGGTGTAACGTGCACTTCGGCAAATGATCACGACGGTCAGAAATCTCCCGACCCCGTAGTCCGAGGCGCCTGCAGCCGCGAAAAGCATGCTTGTGGGCATTGGAATCGGTACTGCCGTAGAGACAGCAAGCGCACTGGTGCCCCATTTCTGAAAAAAGTTGAGAATGGCATCCAGTTTCCGATGCGCGAACTTGCTGTGCAGATAAGCCGATCCAGCTTTGCGTGCGACTCTGAACGTGAGGTAGGCTCCGATCACTGATCCCGCGGTTGCGACTGCCGCGTACTCGTACCACGGATTGCGATGGCTAGCGGCGAGAATTGCCGTGAGGATATCGGGGCCTCCAAATGTTGGCAGCGGAGAGCTATCGAGAATGGCCAGGAAGAAGAGACCGAACGCTCCCAAGTGGCGGAACATCGACGTAACACCGTGTCCGCTACGCGGTGTGGCATTTTGGACGAAGATGTTCAACCCGAACTCAATATATCAACTTCACCGGACACTTTTTCGGGAGCAGTCGCCACATTCGCGTTCCGGGAACGAGCCGCAGGTCATAGCGTAGCAGGATCGAGCGGAAAATCTCGTCTCAGACCTTCGCTTCGATTCCCCACGCATCCAGCAAATCTTGGGGAATATACTTGCTGTCCTTATGTTTTTGCGCCCATTGCCGCAAGGGAATCGAACTCCGATATTGCTTTTCTTCTAGCTTCAACTGCCCCACCATCTCCTCAAACGAAGTCGGGGTGCTGGGGATGTCCCCCCAACCTTGGCCCCAATTCGGGTTACCCTTATTTCGCAAGTTGTCCACCTCGTAATCATCCTAAATCTGAGGAGAGACGTGTACCAACAAACGATAGTCACTTTCTCAGGTTGATTCTCACGCTGGGAGGGTGGCAAAGCTGTGCAGGACTGGACGCGTGGGAGGAAGTCGGCCGCTACTTGCCAGCAGCGGATCTCCTTGGTGCGACCTGATCCGATTCTTTCCGAATCTTCTTTCGGGCACGCTTTTGAGCCAAAGCCTGTTTGACCCGGCGTCTTTCGCCCGGCTTCAAATAGTAGGAGTGACGCTTCACATCCTTAATAATGTCTTCCGTCATGACCTTGCGTTTGAACCGTCGGAGTGCGTTCTCCAACGATTCGCCTTCTTGCAGTCGAACTTCTGCCATTCACGTCACCCCCAGCCCGCTAAACGAGCTTGCATCGAGCTTACTCTCTTGTGCCACACTTAGCCGAACTCATCACCCGATAACCCCGTCAGACAATAAGAGCACACTCACTCCGAATAGCCGCCGTCGGGTTGGTCGTCATCATCATTATCATCATCTTCATCCCTCTTGCCGTCGTCCTCCTCTTCGTCCTCTTCCTCATCGGGCTCTTGCCGAAGGAGAACATCGGCGGCTTGGTCCGCATCTTCAGCTTCGCATTTGTGCGCGTCGAACTGCTCTGGAAGGCTCGCCCGCGCATCGGAAGTCCGCTTCAGTGCGCTCACTGGCACCATAGGCTCCCCGCTGCAAGGTGTGCAGACGCCGACTGCCGGAGTTATGCTCGGCCATTTAGCGACCCTGGGGCGGTATTGGATCATGGATAGCTTTTCCTCGCTCGCGGTCGTAACCCTTAGGGTATTCCCGGTTTGGGCGGACGGCAACCTTGAGTTCTGCAATTCGCGAATAGAAACGATCAAGCGCTACACGCCCACGTGGTAAGCACGAGAGTTACTACGGCTCGGGGATTGTTTCGATCCGGCCGAGCAGGAATGCATACGCGGCGATGCCGACTATCAGAAACGCGGCGGCTGCCCCGAAGGCCCAAAAGAACGAGTGCGAGGCCTGGACAACATAACCGGTTACAATCGGCGCGGCAATGGCCGAGAGCTGACTGCTGAAATTCAATATTCCCCCTAACGTTCCCACACTTTCTCGCGGTGCAACCAAGGAAGGCAGGGACCAAGCCACAGGCGCGGCTGCGGACAATCCGCCAATGGCCAGACTGATCCACAGGAGGGCGATAGTGGCTGTCTGCGCATACGCCGCTCCAAGCACTGCCAGGCCGAGCGTAGTGCCTCCGATAAGGACGGCCTGCCGGACGAATGATTCGTCGCGGCCGCGCTGGACTAATTTGTCCACCAGCCAGCCACCCATGAGAAGGTCCGTGAACGTTGCAAAGAGCCAAGGCACGCTGGTGTACAAAGCGGAATGCATCAAATCGATATGATGGGTTGATGAGAGATACGAAGGCAGCCACGTCAACAAGAGATAGAAAGTGTAGTTGTAGGAGGCAAAGCCGATCACGAGCCCCCAAACCTTTTGCTGGCGCAACAAGTATCCAAGTGATGCGCCCTTCGCAGCCCTGACTCGGTCCTCAGGCTGAGCTCCACCGTGGCGGATGAGATCGCGCTCCGCCTCGGACAGAAATCTGTCTTCGCTCGGATCCCGGTAGAACACATAAAAGAGAACAAAATAAAACAAACTGAGGAAGCCCGTCGCTGCGAAACTCCATCGCCATCCGAACCGCAACAACAGGAACCCAAGCGCAGGGACGCCAATGGCAGAGGCGAACTTCGACGCGGAGTCAAAGGTCGCCGTCGCTAAGCTCCGCTCTTTCGTCGGGAACCAGTACCCGATCGCCTTCGCATTCGCCGGAAACGTGGGAGCCTCGCCCACTCCGAGCAAAAGCCGCGCCCCCAGAAAGCTCGTCAGTCCCGTCGAAATCGCCGCCGCCAATGAGGCCGCGCTCCACAAGAGCGTTGCGATCCGGCCGACCAGCTTTACTCCAAACCGGTCGAGGATGAGGCCTGAGGGAAGCTGAAACGCCGCGTAGGTCCAACTATAGGCGCTCAGCAAGTAGCCAAATGTCACGCTGGAGATTCCGAATGCATTGTGAAGCGCTGCTTGCGAGACCGAGAGATTCACCCGGTCGAAGTAGTTCACCAACACGCCAAATCCCAGCAGGCAGGCCACGCCCCAACGCCGCCGCGGAACGGAGCGCGCTGCCGTAATCATCACCGGCGTCCCAGTTTCAACCCCGATTCCATCCGCTTTGTTTTCACGGCAGCTTTCGCCTCAACCCCAATTCCGTTGGCGAGCTGACTCCCAAGCCAGTAATTATTGAGTCCACAATAGTCGCAACCGGATGGCTGACATCGACCACAAACGCTTCGGAAGAGTCCGGCTCCTCTAACGCCGCAAACTGACTTTCTAAAAGCGATTCCGGCATGAAGTGACCTACACGCTTTCTCAATCTTCGGTCGATCTGCTCATAAGTCCCCTTAAGGAACACGAAGCGAATGGACTCCGGTTCGGAAAGCCCTGCGCGAAGCGCGTTGCGGTGCCATTTACGAAGAGCAGAACAAGCCAAGACTACGTCGCACTGGTCTGCGATCCAGTTCCGGATGGCAGCATTCAATGCTTGAAGCCAAGGCTCACGGTCCTCATCCATCAAAGCCGCGCCACGGTGCATCTTTTCGACATTCGACGCCGGATGCCAATTGTCGGCGTCTTCGAAAACCCAGTTCAGGCGCCGGGCGAGCGCCTCTCCGACAACCGTCTTACCTGATCCGGATACACCCATGACGACGACAACCATAGATACTGCCCCACATCTCCTCACGCCTTCCCGGCAAACCCCGCGCGCGCCAGCGCCCCGCGCCATCCAGCAAGCGCTTCGGTGCATGATACGCCACAGCCAATTGTCCGGCACAGTTCACGCGAACCGGACGACGGTCGGCGAATTGGAAGCCTGCTGCGCGATTACGATTGAAGAGCGAGACAGGGACAGACCCAATCGCGAACGATAGAGGGCGTGATCGGCAGCGATAACTTCCGCGTTGCCTGTGACTCGGGAACGATCAGCGTACGCGCCAGGGAAATGTGGGGAGCGCTGTCGACTCTACGTTGACTCACTTGCGCGACACGGGCACACATCGCCGCTCTTGTCCCAACCTGGGCAGGTGCAACGCTTTCGCGCGGCGGGCCTGTTTCCGCGCGCGAGGCTCACTGTTTCAGGTCAGCGGGCCAGTTGGTGATCAGGGTAAGCGGTTCGGTGATGGATTGCGGGAGAACGGTGTTCATCACGAATTTCTTGCCGTCGGCGGAAGCGGTATAGGTTCCGACCGAACCGCTCACAGTGGTGGCTTTGAAGAGCGTATGGGGTGCGCCGAGTTGCAGGCTGGCGCCATTCTGCTGCATGTCCACCGCCATGAGCTGCTGGTCAAGCGAGAAGAAGTAGAGTTCTTTGCCGTCCTTCCGCCAGGTTGGTCTCGCTCCGCCGGCGGTTGACACCTGCCAGCGGCCGGCGCCGCTGGGGAATGGCTGGATGTAAACCTCCTGGCGGCCAGTCTCATCGTTGGCATAGGCCAGCCACTTGCCGTCGGGCGAGAACGAGGGCGTGACGTCCAGGAAGTTTGTGGCTACCACCGGAAACGGTTTTTGGTCGCCGAAAGTCGGCAGCGCCCAGATATCCCAGCCAGTAGTCGATTTGGGATCGTGCCGCATGTAGGCGATGTACCGGCCGTCTGGCGTAACGGAAAATGGAAAGTCGATGATGCCGGGGGTCTCCAGCAACTTCTCCTGGCTGCCTGTGCCGTCGGCGTTTTGACGGTAGATGGAGTCCGTACCGCCAGACGGCCCATAACTGAAGGCAATAGATTTCCCGTCGGACAACCAGACCGGGCTGCCGCTGTATTGCGGGCCAAAGGTGATGCGGGTTTTGGTGTGGCGCGCCAGATCGATCACCCAAATGTCGCCGAGGCCGTTGGTTTCGATGGACACGGCCAACTTGCTTTCGTCGGGGGAAAGCGCAGGCCAGAAGTAATCAGCGGACTCGGGCAGCACGGCTTCCCCCTGCTTGCCGGATGCGTCGTACCAGACGAGTTGAGACCCGCCGCCAGCGACGCCGTGCTGGTAGAGCAGTTCGCCGTTTGCCGAGGCGGTCAAGATGCCTCGCCAGGTGTCGGTATTAACGGCGACGTGGTCGGCTATGGGCTTGGCTTCGCCCTCCAGCGCCAGGCTGTGCAGGTTGAAGGTTTGCGCCATCAGAGTGCTGTCGCGCACGAACAACAGCTGTCCAGGCGCGGCATAGATAGCATTGGAATCATTATGCAGCAGCAGCTTGCGCCCCTTCGAATCGAGCGCCGCCAGATAGACCGCGTTGTCTGCGCTGGCCGTGCTGTGAGCAAAGTAAAGATAGTGGTTGCCGTCAGGGAGAAACTGCGGCCAGCGATGGGAAGTCTCCTTGGCCTCGACGGTGGTCAAAGCGACGCGCGTGCCCCCGGCAGCATCGACCCGCGCAAGGCCCCCGGCCAACTCCGGCGCGAAAATGATGGCGCCACTGCTGTTCCATGTTCCTCCGCGCCCGACCTTTGCGTCGCAAAGAGCCTGCGAGGGGCCACCGCTGGCGTCCAATTTGTTCAGTTTGCCTGCGGCGAAGAACGCGACGTAGCGGCTGTCGGCGGACCAGAACGGATAGGTTGCTCCGTCGGTTCCCGACATCGGCTGCGCGACTGCGGAGTTCAGCGGCCGGATCCAAAGCACCGGCTTGCCGTCTGCGCTCTTGGCCACGAACGCGATGCGCCGGCCGTCTGGCGAAAGCACTGGCGGGCCGGCGTCGTTTCCGGTCAGCAAGAAAGTGGTTTTCTCCGGCGGCAGGATGTAGGAGTGAACCGAGACCTGCGGTGCGCGAAGGGATTGCAGGTAGGCCGCCGCGAACGCAATCGCGGCGACGGCGAGCACTCCGGCCGCGATCCACGGCAGCCATGGCTGGCGCCCAGGGGCGACGACGGGCGCCTGAGTTGTAGTAGCCGGTGTGTCGGCGATCGCCTGCATCTGCAGCTTCAGGTCGTGCGCAGTCTGGATGCGTTCGTCAGGATCTTTGTCGAGGCACAGTCGAATGACGCGATCCAGTCCCGGCGGTGTCTCCGGTCGCAGAGACCTGACCGAAGGCGGGTCGACGGCGAGAATCTGCCCGACGATGCTGGCCTGTGTCTTACCTTCAAAGGTGCGCTTGCCCGTCACCATCTCGAACAGCATCACGCCGAAGGCGAAGATGTCGGAGCGAGCGTCAGCCTCGATGCCCTGAATCTGTTCGGGCGACATGTATTGGACGGTCCCGATCACCGCTCCCGCAGTGGAAAGCGGTGTTGCGGGCGATGGGGAAGGCATGGTCTGCGTCAATGCCGCCGCAAAAACGGAGGGCGATGTGTCGCTTCCCTTGCCGGACGCAACCGTTGCACCGAGCGGCTTGGCGAGACCGAAATCGAGGAGCTTGGCTCCTGACTTGGTGAGCATCACGTTGCCCGGCTTCAGGTCGCGATGCACCACTCCGGCGCGGTGTGCTTTTTCGAGCGCCTCGGCAATTTCGATGGCGATGGTCAGAACTTGTTGCGCGGCGAGAGGTCCTTTCCTCAATCGCTCTGCCAGAGACTCCCCTTGCAGGAACTCCATCACCAGGTAGTCGACGGGGCCTTCGTTGCCCACATCGTGGAGCACGCAGATATTGGGATGCTGCAACTGGGAGATGATCTTCGCTTCGCGTTCGAAGCGCGCGCGCAGCTCAGGGCTGGCCACCAGTTGCGCGTTCAAAACCTTGATGGCAACCGTGCGCTCCAATCGCGTGTCGCGAGCGCGATACACTTCGCCCATGCCACCCGCGCCAAGTTGCGATTCGATTTCGTAGGGGCCGAGTCTCGTGCCAGAGGTCAGAGCCATGAGTCGGCGCAATTATAGCCTGCACAGCGCGTTCGAGAACACGGAGTGGCCGATGCTCCGTCCGGTAGAATTCTCTTGACAATAAGTAATCGCTTATATAATGTATTGCTTATGTTAGCGACGTTGAATCTCGATGCCGCCTTTTCTGCTTTGGCCGATCCGACGCGTCGGGCAATCCTTGCGCGTCTCGCCAAGGGCGAAACGACTGTGATGGAACTAGCCGAGCCCTTCGAGATAACTCAACCGGCAATCTCGCAACACCTGAAGGTGCT
>JGI12635J15846_10000973_pt1 | contig 25080 bp, 25 predicted proteins | sample BlaSpr_A8_OM2_M2_FD_15846 | JGI IMG/M metagenome (IMG submission 15846) | reverse complement strand
CGATCCTGCTGGCGCCCATGGCGGGAGCCTGTCCTCCGTCGCTGTCGATTGCCGTTGCCAATGCCGGCGGCCTTGGGGCGTGCGGAGCTCTGATGATGAAGCCGCACGAAATGGAGGCCTGGGCCGCCGAATTTCGTAAAGGCAGTCAGGGAGAATTTCAGATCAATCTTTGGATTCCAGAAGCGCCGCCGGTGCGTGACTTCGAGTTGGAAAAACGCCAGCGCGAGTTCCTTGAGATGTGGGGACCTCCGGTTCCGCCAGAAGCTGGCGATGCGACGTTGCCTGATTTCGCGGCGCAGTGTCAAGCCATGTTGACCGCAGCCCCGAAGGTCATCTCTTCGATTATGGGGCTCTATCCGCCAGCCTCCGTATCGGAAATGAAAGCGCACGGAATCTTGTGGTTTGCGAACGCCACCACGGTTGCCGAGGCGAAGGCTGCTGAACACGCAGGCGCCGACGCCATCGTCGCGCAGGGCATGGAGGCCGGGGGACACCGCGGAGTTTTCCGCGCCGACCAGGCGGAACAACAGATGGTAGGCTTAATGGCTCTCTTGCCGCAGGTTGTCGATGCGGTCGCCTTACCAGTCGTCGCCACGGGTGGTATCGCCGATGCGCGGGGAATTGCGGCGGCGCTGATACTGGGTGCAAGCGCGGTGCAGATCGGAACCGGGTTCCTGCGATCTCCGGAAGCGAAGGTACACCCGGCTTATGCTGACAGGCTGGCGCGAACCGAAGCCGACGACACTCTGATTACTCGGGCATTCAGCGGACGGCCAGGGCGCAGCGTAGCAACCGCGTACGTCCGCGCAGCAAATGCTCCGGACGCTCCCCGTCCCACCCCGTACCCGGTTCAACGCGGGCTGACTCGTGCGATGCGGGATGCAGCGCAGAAAGCCGGGGATGCCGATCGCATGCAACTATGGGCAGGGCAGGCAGCCAAGCTGGCGCGCGATCATCCGGCAAGTGTTATCGCTCGTCAACTGTGGGAAGATACTTCTTCTCTACTGCCGTAATTCGCCAGAGCTTGCAAAATACCTGCCGGATACCTTTAAAAGTCGCCGGCGCCTTCCTTGCGGATACACCGACACGACTGCAACTTCGCACACTCAGCCCGTTGTACAATCGTTCCCGCTCCCATGAATTCTGTTTGCGTGTTCTGCGGGTCGAGATCAGGCCGAGACGACGCCTATGAAGAAGCGGCCCGGGCCACCGGACACACCCTCGCCCGCTCCGGTCTTCGCCTCGTCTACGGCGGCGGAAGAGTTGGACTCATGGGCGTCCTTGCAGATACCGTTTTGTCCGCTGGCGGCCAGATCACCGGCGTCATACCTCGTGCGCTCTTCGATCGCGAAATCGCGCATAGCGGCGTCAGCGATATGCGCGTCGTGCAAAGCATGCACGAGCGCAAGGAACTGATGGCATCTCTCGCCGATGCTTTTATCGCTCTACCCGGCGGCGCGGGCACCCTCGAAGAAATCTTTGAGCAGTGGACGTGGGCGCAGTTGGGTATTCACGCGAAACCATGCGGCTTCCTGAATGTGAACGGTTATTTCGATCCCTTGTTCGCCCTGATCGAGCGGATGGTTGCGGAAGGCTTCATGGCGCGTTCTTTTGCCACCATGCTTGCCATCGAAACTGACCCCGATCGCTTGCTCGCCCGCTTTCGTGCCTATCAACCGCCGCCTCAGAAGTGGGACCTGCAGAATGATTCCCTCGCTCCCTGATCCAATCCGAATCGCAGCGACAGGAATTGCCGATCATGAAGGCCCGTATTGCTGGTCAGAAAGCACGCGCTAACACCTGTACTACTCAGCCCGATACTTCACCTCCGGATACACCTTCGCAAACGCCGCCCACGTCACCGCAATCACCACAAAGCACAACGCACTTCCCTCCGGCCCAACTATCCCGCCGGTAAGCCATCGCGGACCATGAAATGACGACTTCAGCAAATGGCCGGGGAAAAGAGTTCCACTGTCCGGCACCGAATAAAAAAATGTCTCCGCCCAATCCCACGCCATATGAAAGCCGACCGCGAACCACAAGTCCCTTGTGCGCCGCAGCGTCAAACAAAAGAAAAATCCAATCCCCGCCGCCGCCGCCAACCCGGCCCACTGCTCGCCCGCATTCCGCAAATGGATCAACCCGAACGCACAGGAAAGCACCACCGCCGACGGCCAAAATCCGATCATCCGCGTCAACGTGAATTGCGTATACCCGCGCAACAGAAACTCTTCAAAGAACCCGACCAGCAAAAAAAACGCACCCCAAAAAAATGCAAACCTCACAATGCGCATGCCATGAATCGCCAAGTGTCCCAAGTCAAAAATGCGCAGCCCATACATCGCCGCCAGCAGCAGCGTGATGCTGGCGAACCCCCACACCGCGCCCACCCAAAACAATTTCCCGAACGCCCGCCGCGCCGGCAAACCATATGCGCCCCATCGTCTCTTTTCAACTCTCGCCAGCACCACAGCCGGAAGCAGCGCCGCGACCAGAATGGCAAACTCCTCCAGCATCATCGACCAAAGTCCATTCGCGCCTAGCTCGAGTGACCCGGCCCACCGAACCGCAACAAATTGCAACGGATAAAACATCGCCACATAAAACGCCAGCCCCCACCCCGCTCTCAATCCATCCGGTCCAAGAAACACCGTCCGCACATACGACGGCTGCACCGCAAACTCCGGCCCGGTAGCTCCAGCCTCTCGCTCATGGTTCAAAATATTCATGTCGTCAAATTCACTCCTATAGGGACAGCCACCCCCGGATGTCAGGTCGAGCGAAGCTCGACAGCTCCCTCCACTGAAGCCCGCCCTCGGTAATGAGCTGTTTTGAATTCTTTTTTGATTTGTCTCTGCGGAAAGGCAACCCGACGGAGACTACCACCATGATCGCGCCGAGCGCAGCCACTTCGCCACCTATTTTCCCCTTCCAGAGATCGAGAGGGCGCGTAAACTCGTAATAGGAATAGCCAAGTCTAAACACACCCCTAAAGAGCAGCCCAGACTCTGCCTGATTCATTTCGTGCCGCTCCTGCAACCACGTTTGCGTCCAACAATCCCACCAATTGCTCCAAACGAATTCAAAACAGCCCACTCCCCGCCCTCGCCACGTTTCCTCAAACGACCCCGCTCATGGTAAAACACTCGGCTTACCCTTATGGCCCAATTTTTCACGCGCCAACGCTTCGGCCGCCCCCAGTTTCTCGCCGGAGCTCTTCTCATGCTCTTTCTGGCGCAAGCACTCTGGCTGGTTTATCGCGAATTGGTTCATCGCGAATTGCAGGTGCCCGAATCTCCGGCAGCCTTGTCTGTTGGCGCGTCCGAACAAGTTCGCATCGTGGCGGGCTGGCAGCAAATCCACGGCGGAGGAATCGCCGGTGCGCCCTTCCCCGATTCTCCCGGCGCGCTCCCCATAGAAGTTTCACCCGACGCCGATAATTTCGACACCGAGCACTCCCCGCTGCTGTCTCTTGTAACCGCCGCGCCCCTGCTCGCGTGGCCGCATGCCTTTGCCACGCCCGAATCCTACTGGCCCTGGCTTCCTCGCCTTCCGTTCCTCGCCTTCGGAGTCTTCCTCGGAGCGTCGCTCTGGTATGTTGCCCGCCGTCTCTGCGGCAATCCCGGCGGATTTCTCGCCCTCACTCTCTACTGTTTTTCTCCCGCCATCCTTCAAGCCACGGCCGTCTGGCACGCCGAGCCTGAAATCCTCGCGGCCTGGGGATCGTTCGGCGCCATCTTTACCGCCATCGCCGTGGCCCATACGCTCTACGCCCCGCGCGAAGTAATTCTCTGGAATTGGCGCCGCATCGTGTTGCTCGGCATCTCCCTGGCCATCGCCGTAGGATCGCAATTCTCCACCATCATCGTCGTCCCCATCGCACTCGCCTTTCTGCTCTACCTCGCGCCCATCCGCCGCGGCGCCGCCCTCACCATATGGGCCGCTGCATGTCTCGTGGCTTTCCTGATCCTCTTCGCGATTTATTTCTTCCATCCCCATGGCTTCGTCGAAGGTCTGCGCCACGCCTCTTTCTGGGGAGCAACCTGGCGCGGCTTCACCGTCCTCGCCGTCTATCGCGAAGTTACTCTGCAAATTCTGCGCGCCTGCCCCGCCTTTGCATTACTCATGCCGGTGGCAATCGGCGTTTACCTGGCTTGGCCGCGCACCCGCTACTTCGGCAATACCGCCCCTTTGCTGGTCGGATTGTTCTTCATCGCTCTCGGCATGGCCCATCCCCACCTTGCCGGTGCGGGATTTCTGCTCGCTTCGGTTCCTTTCCTGCTGATCTTCGTCTCCGGCGTCCTCGCCGACCTTGCTGAAACTCCTTACCGCGCCATCGTCCTGACCTGCACCTGGGCATTAGTCGGCGCCTACGTCTTCTGGAGTCTTTCGGCCCTGGTCCGAGTCCCGCGGGGATGATTCCGGACTAAGATCACGCTAACAATTCTCTACAATTCCGCGCATCTCCACCCCATCCGGAGCGATCTAAACATATAGGCAGTCCCCTTTGATGTGCGTGTTGAGGTGCAGCATGACGTTAACCTTGGAGTATCATAAGAGTGTGGATTGTTCCTCGCTACGCTGGATTCCTACCTCGCTGGCGTTATTTGGCATTTTCCTGCTTCCCTTCCTTCTGGTCTCGGCCAGCCCCGCTCAAATGAGTGCGAGCTCTTCCAGCTCCGCTCACGCGGCCAGCATAGCGCCGCCCACTGGCAGCATCGCCCCGCCTACGGGCGTGACTCATTCCAGCAATTTCGCGCACTCATCGGGAATTTCGCAGAACCCGGGAAGTTTTCACAATAATCATAATAATGATGATGGGCACCACCACCCGCATCACACCGCAAACGGCATGGCCTACTATCCATATGTCTATGGCGTGCCCGTGCCCTACGCGGTTGACACCAGCGATGCCGCCGGGGCTTCCGATGACGAGGACAACAATAATGACGATGCTGAACATCAGGGAGGCCCCACGATTTTTGACCGCCGCGGATTAGGCCAGAATTCCTATATCCCGCCGTCCTTCACCGGACCGGCAAACGCCTCGTCGGCAGCGCAGTCCGATCCCGATCCTGCTCCCGAACCGCCTGCGCCGCCCACTGTCCTCATCTTCAAAGATGGTCGTCAACTCGAGGTCAGCAACTACGCTATTGTCAGTCCCACTCTCTACGACCTGACGCCTGGGCATCCCCGCAAGATCGCTCTGGCGGATCTCGATCTCCTCGCGACCCAGAAGCAAAACGACGACCGCGGTATCACCTTCCAACTGCCGCCCTCGGCTCAGGCCTACTGACCATGCGCCCACTCGCTCTCATGACCGGGATCCTGTGGTCGCGGGCGACCCGCGCGCGAGACGCCTCCGGCAAAACAAATCTCGCAGGAAATCCTAATCAGCGTCTTCTTCTTTTTCTTTACGTTCTTTGCGCCCTGCTCACGGTTGCGCCACTGGCGGTGGCTCAGCGAGCAGTCTCCCATGCCGCATCCCCGGCGCACACCGCAATCGCGCACTCCCACTCATCCGCTGGCAATTTCCCCTTCGCGCGCAGTGGACATCCGGTTTCATCCCGCCGATCTTTTTCGGATGTTTCTCTGCCTTTCCCATTTTTCGGCGACTCCTTCGATCCCGATGACATTTATTCTTCCGGCTATCCGGTCGCGTCAGAGCCGCCACCGTTCCTGATGGAAGCCCTGCGCGATATGGCCAACTCCGGGCCTAATTCCATGGGGTCCGCCGCCGGCCCGCCGGAGAGCCGTGATTCGTCTTCCTCCCAGCCGCTCATGATCGAACTCCAGAACGGCCGCTACGTTCGCGTCAACAGCGCCGCAGCCGAGGTCGACGCGCTTCCACTCGCGTCCAACGATACCGGCGGCTCAACTCGACCGAGCCCTGCACCGCCGCCGTTGATCGCCGCTGCGTCTCCCGCGCCCGTCCTGCCTCCCGTAGTTCTCATCTTTCGCGACGGACACAGCGAAGAAGTTCGCGACTACACCATCGCTGACGGCGTCCTCTACGCCCGCGGCGACTACTATACCGACGGGTATTGGAACAAGAAAATCGGACTCTCGTCGCTCGACATCGCTCAAACACTGCAAGCCAACTCCGCTCGCAATGTAAGCTTCCTCCTGCCGTCATCCCCAAACGAAGTCATCACCCGCCCTTAGCCTCTCAGCCGTTTCTGAACCTTGATTGAACTAGGATCGGTTCCGTGCAGCCGCGGCGCGGCGGGTATTGTCTTTCAGGGCTCACGCCAAAGCTTTTCTATTTTCGCACTCGCAAATGCTGTTTGCGTTTATGGTAGTCTTGTAGCCTAATAGCTACAAGATGAAAAACGATCCCAAAGGTCCGGTCGCGGCTCGCTGGCGCCAGCAGAAGTTTCAACTTCTGAACCGCTATCCCATTCCCTCCGACCTGTTGCCTGGTTCTCTCTCCCTGAACCGCACGCGTTGCGGCAAGCCTTCCTGTCACTGCGCCAAAGGCGAGGGCCATGAGGCTTGGACTTTTACCTTTATGTCAGGAGGAAAACATCGCGTGGAACGCATCCCCAAGCTCTGGGTCGACCAGGTGCGCCAGCGGGTGGAGGCCGGTCGCGATTTTCAGAACGCGGTGCGCGAAGTCCTCTCCGCCAATGCCGAACTGCTGATTCTGGCTCGTAAACAGGAGTCCAAACACCGTCGCTGACTATGCCCACGCCTCCTGCGCTGCTCCGCTTCGTCGTTGATCGTCTCGGCCTGCAGCGCTATTTGGCCAAACCCGGGGATGGGCGGCCGCAACCGGCTATCGCCGCACCAGTCCTGCTCTGGGCGATGAAACTGCCGCGAATGCAGTAATGGAAGTGGTACAGCCCTATGTGTTAGCGCCGTCGCGCTGAGTCCGCGCGTGACTCGATCCTGCCCACTACTTTGCGCGCTTTCGTTGGCGATCTCAAGCTCAGGTCGGCGAGGCCATTATATGTTTGCAGCACGGGCAAAGTCATTCCAAGGTGAGCGGATAAATCGCTGTGAAGCGCAAGCAGCGCCCGGCGTCAGAGATCAAGGAGAGGATCGGGACTGCGAATTCTTCGCTGGCAAAGCTTTTTACAATAAATTCATGGCTCTGTAATTGAAAGCTGATCGTCGATTTGCTATAAGAACGGTTGCCCCATCACCTTCAGGAGGCATCGCAATGTTTCCAAACCTTATTCTGTTTCTGCGCCGAATTAGGTCTCTGCGCCGTCCGCATCTTTTTCGTCACGGGCTGACTCTACTTGCCTTGTCGGGGTTCGCACTCTTATCACAATTGGCGACGAGCCAGCAAACCCTCGGAACGATAGACGGCACCATCACCGACAGTACTGGTGCGGTCGTCGGGCACGCGGCTATCCGCGCCCGGGCTGTCGCCACGAATCTCGAAGTCACCGCCGAGAGCAAGAATGACGGTTCGTTTAGCATCGCCGATTTGCCCATCGGGGTCTACGAAGTCAAGTTCGTCAAAGATGGATTCGATACCGCCGTCTATCCGCGGATTATCGTACAGGGCGACCGCACGAGCACGATCAACGCCAAACTCAAGCCCGGCGCCATTTCTTCGACGGTGACGGTGAACGCGACTCCGCTCCTGAATGAGACTGACACCACCACCGGCTATGTGCTCGGGGAACTGCAAATCGATAACGCTCCTCTCGGAACAGGCAGTTTCACACAGCTGGCAATCCTGAGTCCTGGGGTCAGTGCAGATTTCTTAAATTCGTCGGGCACAAACGGAGGCTACGGCAATCAAGCGATCTGGGCAAACGGCCAACGGGACACCAGCAACAGCTTTACCATCAACGGCGTCTACGCCAACAACATCTTCAACGGCAAGTCCACCAGCCAAGTTGCATCGTCCCGGGTGGCCGTCAACATTGGAGAGCAGTTCGGCTCGGGCGGCGAAATCATTACGAGTACTTCGGTTTACGGAGCCATCGGACAGGCTCTTCCCACTCCTCCAATAGAAACCATTCAGGAGATGCAGGTAAACTCCGCGATGTATGACGCCTCGCAGGGCGCCAACAGCGGAGCGCACATCGAGGTGATTACCAAGTCCGGCACTAACTCGCTGCACGGGGGGACTTATGAATACCACCAAAGCACCGGCTGGAATGCGAATCCGTGGTTTTTCAACGACAATGGAATACCTCGCGAGCCGTTGCACCGCAATGTTTTTGGAGGGTTTGTGGGCGGGCCCATCATAAAAGACAAACTCTTCTTCTTCGGCTCGTACCAGGGCCAAAGAGTCTCTGACAACACCCTGGGCATCTCCTTTGCGGCTGTGCCTCCAGGCCTGACCAGTGATCGCTCCGCCACGACGCTCGCGAATCTCGCCAACACTTTCGACAACGGAACCCCTTGTGGCCCCGCGGCAACTCCGCGGCCCTGCGTGGCAAGCGACATCAGCCCCGTAGCCATGACCATACTGAACCAAAAGGCGCCAGATGGCAGCTTTTACATTCCCAATGCCGCAACGGGCAGCGCGTTGACGAACCTGCAAGATACGGAAAATGCCGATGCATCCCTCATTGGACCAGCCTCGCACTTCAGTGCTGATCAGTTCAACGGCAACGTCGACTACAACTTCGGGGTAAAAGACCGGTTGGCTACCAAGTACTATTACCAGCGAAATCCCAATACCAGTCCCTTTGCCCAAAGTACGCTCTTAGGTTTTCCGCAAACGCTGAACGCCGGCAGCCAGACGATTTCTATCGACAACGCCAGCACCATCCGACCGAACCTGACGTGGGAGCAGCGCTTCGGCTTCATACGGGAAAGAGCCTTTTCCCACATCAATCAGTTGATTTCTCCCGACAGTGTGGGCATGAATCTTCTGGGGCTAACACAGTTTCCCGAGATCTCGATTTCGAATGCGGATAACGCTTTCGACAATCTAGCCGTCGGCCCAACCAGTAACTTTGCGGATGTAGGGATCACCCAGAACAACTACGAGCTCGCCACCAATCTGAGCTGGGTTCACGGCAGGCACACGATCAGCACGGGCGCGAATTGGGATCGCGCCCAGCTGAATGTGATTAACCTTAACAATCAGCTCGCCCAACTTAACTTCGTGGACTTCGCGAGCTTCCTATCCGGCACAGTATGCAATGGAGCTAACCCAGACTGCAGTTCCAATGGCGTTGGACCCAGCGAATTTGTGAACGGATCCTCCAATCGCCACTATAGGAGCAATCAAGTGGGAGCCTTCCTGCTCGACAACATCAAGATTCGGCCGAATGTAACGCTGAACCTGGGTGGGCGCTTCGATTGGGATGGTCCGCTTACGGAGGAGAACGGTCTGCTAACCAATTTCTACAAGCAGGATTATTCCTACAACGTGGCAAGCGACACGATCAACAATATCGGCCTCGTGGTTGCAGGTAATAACAGTGCCTTCGGAACTAAGGGTGTGAGCGCCTCTACCCTCACTGGGCGTCAATGGGGTTTCGCTCCCCGCGTTGGTCTTGTGTACAGCCCCAAATTCTTAAAGAACGTTGTCGTTCGCACCGGATTTGGCATGTACTATGACCGCGGCGAGTATTTCACAGAACTCTCCCCACCCGCCGGCGGCGGCGTTAGCGGTCCGTTTGGAGTCACGGTCGAAGAACCTTTCGTCGTTCCGTTCTTTGCTCCCCCCAACTCCACGTTGAGCACCCCTTTCGGTACGACTCCTCCACCCCCTCCGCCAAACAACCTTTCGGCCATCCAGCAACTGGTACCGAACGCTGGCGACCTCGTGCAACAGACCACTCCCTTCTGCATTCAGAACAATGAGTCGTCTTGCAGTGGACTAGTTTTTGGGGGGTATGATCCCAGGAACAAGCTGCCATATTCGGAGAATTGGACTCTCGATCTTCAATGGCAGCCGGTTAATTCGCTCGTAGCCACCATCGGCTACGTGGGAAATCACGGAGTCCATGGAGTGATTCCCCTGCCCTTCAACCAGCCAACCATCGCGACAGCGCAGAACCCTGCTCTGGCCGGAGGGCCGTTCCAGCAGAATGTTTCTTATGGCTGGGATGTGCCTGGCGTGGCGGCGGAGCAGGTGCAGACCTTGGTCGGGGGATTTTCGGCAGGCAACACGGCTCTCCGGGCCCCATTCATTGGATACGATCCCAACTCCGACTTTAACGAAGCAGTTGGCACATCCAACTATGACGCCTTGCAAGTGAGCGTGGACAAGCGGATCAGCCATGGCTTGCTGGTTAAGGGTTCGTATACCTACTCTCACACTCTGGATGAGCAGAGCGGTCTCGGGCTCTTCTTTACGGGCAATGACCCCACCAATCCGAGATCGTCATACGCTACTTCCGACTATGATCGCACCCACGTTCTCACCGTTAGCTATTTGTACGAACTGCCAAAGCTGGCGCAGGTGACGGGTTGGCAGAGTCAAGTGGTGAACGGATGGGGTCTCAGCGGAATTACGGTGCTCCAGAGCGGACAGCCATACAGCGTAAACGACTTCAGCGGCTCGGTTGCCAGCATCTATTATGAAGCGAATGACGCAGTGACAAACCCACTGGTTCCAATAGGTGGAGCAGGTGCCACGGCAACCAACCCGCGCTTGCAGGGGACGACGGGCGTTAACGGCAATAAGCCAATCCTGAATGCTGCTGCATTTGGACCTCCGCAACCGTTCGCGCCTGGAACGAATGGGGTACCGGCTTGCGATCCCACGACCGGCGCCTGCGACAACTTCGAAACGGGGTTTGCTGCAGTGAACCAGCGAAACATTTTTCGCGGGCCATTTCAAAACCGCTTTGACTTCGGTCTGTTCAAGAATTTCGTGTTCAAGGAGCGGTTCGCTCTAAGATATGACGTGCAGGCCTTTAACATCTTCAATCACCCGAGCTTCGATATCCCGGACAACAACGTGGAATTCGCACCAAACTTCAAGGATCCGCCCGTTTACGGGCCAAATGGTTCCGGCTCGGCCAAAAACTTCACCCCCTGCGTCCCCTCGACCGGCGCTTTTGCCTGTCCTCCCGAGGGTCACCTCGGTGAGCTGCAACACACGATCGGCAGCCCTCGCTTCCTGCAGATGGCGCTGCACCTGACCTTCTGAGCCGATGCGACGCATAGCGAGAAGCAACCGAATTCTGCCGAGTGGAGTGACCGTGGTCCAGCGAGTCCCGCGAGGGCGGATTAGTTTGGCGCTGATCGCCCTCGTTTTGATCCAGACCTCGGCTGCTTTTGCGTGGGGCAATGAGGGCCACACTTACGTGAACCGCGTCGCCGCGGAGAAAATTCCGCTGGAGATGCCGCAATTTCTGCAACGTTGCGTCGCCGAGATTGCCTACCTTGGTCCGGAACCGGATCGCTGGCGAAGTCCATCAGAGTTCGCTCTCAAGAATGCGCAGGAGCCAGATCACTTCATCGATCTCGAACGCGTCTCGTGGCTCGACCCGCTTCCTTCCGGCCGCTATGAGTTCTATCGCAAGCTCTATGAAAAGCGCGCATCCACTACAGAGAATCCTGACGACTATCTTCCCGAGCGTGTGGGATTGCAGCCCTACATCACTATGGAAGTGTATGGCCGGCTGAAAGCTGCGTTCCGCGAGTACAGGCAGCGGAAGGCCGCACATCAGCCGACCCATGCCGTAGAGCAAGCGATCATCTTCTACGCCGGTTGGCTCGGTCATTATGTCGGGGATGGATCTCAACCTCTCCATACGACCATCCATTACAACGGCTGGGTCGGAGCGAACCCAAACGGGTACACCACGCAGCACGGCATCCATGCGCAATTTGAGACTGCCTACGTGGCGGAGAATATTAAGGCGAAAGATTTCGCGGGATTGGTGAAAAGTCCCACACGACTCGATGATCCGTTTGCGGAATATGTAGCTTACCTCAAGCAGTCCAACGGTTTGGTCGAAAACGTCTATGCACTTGAGAAGGCCGGGGGTTTGACTGGAAAAGGCTCCCCTGCTGCATTCGACTTCACGATACATCGTCTAGCCGCGGCTTCGCAGATGCTTCTTAATCTTTGGTACACCGCGTGGATCGAGAGTGCCACGATGGACCCGGCTCATTCGCCCGCTTCTCCACGGCGAAAATAGGCCATAGCTTCATAGCGCAGATCCGTCATCGATCGTATTCGCCACCTCTTCTTTCTATTTCTAGTTAGTTAGGACGAGTTTGGGCGTTGGGCAATAATTTCCTTCAGTCGGCTGAAAATACAATCTCCCCGTCCTAAAAAACCTCAACTCCGGTCCTTCTTCAGATTTGTGTCCTGATTTGCCTAATCCGGCAGCAAGCGCCCACTCACGTCTATCGCGACGGGAAAGATCGGGTCGAGATCTGGGACGCCGACGACTTCGATCCCTGGGAGAGTTTGCAATGGAAAACGGTGCGCGTCATCCGCTATCGCCAGCACAAACCCCAACGGCCAGGTGGTCGAGGCCGCATGGTTGACCGACTTTCCCCTCCGCCAGGTTGGCAGCCGGTCCTTGTATCACATGGCGAAGAGTAGGTGGGAGATAGAAAACCAAGGCTTCAACGATGCCAAGAACCGTTACGGTTTTGAGCACACTTGCCACCACGAAGAGAACAGTGTGCGCCTCAACTATCTCCTCACCCTGTTGGCGCTAACCATTGAGCGACTCTATCGCATCCGTTTTCTGCATCGTGGCACTCACAGCGTGCATTCCGCCGAGCAACTCTGCCGCATTCTCTGGGTTGCGTCCTCTCCTCCCCAACACCAGCTAGCCGAGAACTCTCCGCCGAACCGTCCTCGTTGTCCCCGCCCACTGGAAATAAACCCCGCGCCGATCGGCAAATACCCGTCAGAAAATGCACCTACTTGATTTCGCTGGTCGTGATTTCCTCTCGCCTGCGTTTTGGCGTCACCCTCTCTGTCCTGACACACCCAAGTTCAGAAATGGCTGTTAGCCTCTGTTAGCCTCTTAGCGTAATTGAAACCCCGGCGAATTCGGTGTAAGCTGTGCCCCCGCTTTATGCAAGGCGGGAAGTGATTACGGAGGCAATATGCTAGGGGACAGAAACAGAATTTGGCTAGCGCTTGCATTCACTCTGATCGCCTTGATGGCGTCGCCGCGCTTTGCCTGTGCACAGCGTCTCACGCCGATCCCGCCCCGAGGGGGCGCTCGCGCTCAATTTCGATCCAACCACCGTGGCACAAACTCGCGGTGGACTCCGCTGACCAATCAACCCACTTTTCTTGATGACGTCAACTGCGCCGGCGCTGCCAATCCTCTCTTACTGACCGACGGCACCGTGATGGTACAGGAAGGTGGCTGCCAGCAGTGGTGGCGGTTGACGCCCGATGCCTCCGGCAGCTACGCGAATGGAATGTGGTCTCAGCTTGCCACCTTGCCGGCTGACTATAGCCCCCTCTATCATTCTTCCGCCGTACTCCCCGACGGCCGGGTCATCATTGAGGGCGGAGAATACAATTTCTTTAACGCCGTCTGGACCGCCCTGGGCGCGATCTACGACCCTCTTGCCAACACTTGGACGCCGATAGCGCCTCCCACGTTTTTCGGCGATCTTCTTCCCCCGCCCCCACAAACCATCGGCGATGCCCAGAGCGTCGTGCTGGCAGACGGCACGTACATGCAGGCCGATTGCTGCAGCTTTCAATCCGCTCTACTGGATGCCAAGACCTTGACTTGGACTCCGACTGGCGCCGGCAAGTTCGACCCCAATGATGAAGAGGGATGGAATTTGCTTCCCAATGGAAAGGTGTTGGCGGTCGATGCCTACGTCCCTCTTCCTCCCTTTTCGTACGAACCCACGGGCACAAACTCGGAACTCTACAATCCCAGGACGGGCTCATGGTCGAGCGCAGGCAGCACCGTCGTTCAGCTCTGGGATTCCGGGATCGCTTGCGGCGGAGAGAAAAACGCAACCTTCGAGCTCGGTCCCGCTGTGCTGCGTCCCGACGGCACCGTGTTCTACATGGGATCGGACACTTGCCAGCTTTCCGCAGGTCCGCCGCCCGTCTTCGCCAACGGGCACACGGCGATCTACAATTCCTACTCTGGCGTGTGGACCCCCGGTCCCGATTTCACCGGCGGAAATAATATCGCCGATGGTCCAGCCTCGCTCGAAATCAACGGCAAAGTGCTCATGATGGCGAGCCCCGGTTTCGGCGATCCTCCGTCCACCTTCTTCGAGTGGGATGGCAGAGATCTTTACACCGTTCCGGGTCCCCCAAACGCGCCCATAGACGGCTCTTTCTTCGGAAACATGCTGATGCTTCCCAACGGACAGATCCTGTTTACGGATTTCTCCGACGACATCGAACTCTATACCCCGAAAGGCGGCTACCAGCCAGAATGGGCGCCGTTCGTCCTCGGCTCTCCGTCCTTCGTCTGGCCCAGCGGCTCCTACCAAATCTATGGTTTCCGCTTTAACGGCATGTCGCAAGGTGCTTTCTACGGAGATGACGTGCAAGCTGCGACCAACTATCCGCTGGTGCGCATCACCAATCTCGCAACCGGACACGTGTTCTACAGCCGCACTCACGACCACAGCAGCATGGCAGTCGCGTCGAATGATATTGTATCCACCCATTTCGACGTTCCTGCCGATCAAGAGAAGGGCCTCAGCAAACTCGAAGTGGTCGCGAATGGTATCCCATCATTTCCCACCTTGGTTTACGTAAAGTAAGCCGAGACAAACCATCGTCAGTAGCATGGGCCCCAGCAAATTCAACTTGCTGGGGCCCATTTTGTAGGCGCTTCGGCATCCGCACCACGAGCGGCACCTTCCCAAATTCAACCCGAACACTACTGTTTGGCCCGAATCGATGTCCCAAAATCTAAGCGTTGATCGATAAATAATATCGAAGAACGGCAACTGGAAAACCGCATTGAGGAATGCTGGCGCGGGTAATACTCTGCGGCCGCCTATGCTCTTTAGCGCAGCTCGGCGTGAATGCGATGACTCTCTGCGACCTTGCGCAGCCGCTTATCTCTTGTCCACAGAAGCGTCGCCGAACTGAGAAAAACCGAGGCGATCAAATGCGCGTCAATCAACCCGATCCCGCGGCCGTACAAACGGCGAGCCTCAATCGTGTGCCGCACTTCGCTGAGCTGAGCGACTCGCACCTGTGGCAGAAGGTCCAGAAGCGTCAAAGCTTTGCTGCGTTCCTTGAAAGAACCAAGAGCCAGCTCTCCAATGACCAACGGATGGATCACAACCTGACCCTGGCCTAAGAGTTGCTGTAATTGCAGGTTGCCGGCGCGCAGATGGTCGATCCAAATCGACGTATCTGCAAGAATCATCTTATCGAACCCCTGCGCCGCGGAATGTCTTTCAGCCCCGGCGCCGTGCCACCCAGTGACGCCAGCCTGCGCGCGCTTTCCCGCTCAATGAGAGCCTTGAGCGCCTCACGAATCAACGCGGTATTCTCCGCCACCCCAGTGAATTCCCGGGCCGTGCGTACCAGATCGTCATCCAGTGCAATCGTTGTTCTCATAAAAACTCCAGGCACTCATTATAGCATCGGATGATGTTATTTACCGTGCCTCTGTTAGACCGGAATTAGCCTGATTCAAAGAACCGGTTAATCCCCTCCCAATACCTCCTCACCACATCCTCCGTCCGCAAATGCCCGCCGCGTTTCACCGATTTCAAAACCACTCCCGTCTCCCCGGCAAACCTCTCGCTGCCTTCATAAGGCACATGCGGATCATCCTTTGCGTGGAAAATCATTACCTTCGACCCGTCGATCTCTGCCCTGTAATGCCACGGATTGTAAAAAGTCCCGCTCCGCAACCTCTCCCAATTCGCATCCGAAAGCCGATACCCGCGTCCAAACGCCTCGCGAATATACCCGGCGTAATGATCGGAGGACGTCTCGACTTTCTCCGAGCGATCCAGAATCCCCCAGTCGACCACCGGACAATTCGCCACCACCTTCTTCACTCGCGGATCAAGCGATGCCAGAATTGCCGCCGCGCCCCCAAAGCTTCCTCCAATCACAAAGATTTGATCCGGCGCCAACGCAAACCGCCGCCCGAACGCAATCTCTTCGATCCCCTTCGGCAATTCGTCGACTATGTCGAGAATATCCTCATGCGGCGACCGTTCCAAAAACTCCCCGTCACTCTCCCATGCTCCCCGATACCGCGGATACACCACCCAAAATCCCTTCGCCGCAAGAAATTCCACCAACGCCTGCTTCCGGGGAATCGAAGGCATCCCATCGCACAAAATAATCACCCGCTGCACTTGCCGCGCCCGCGAAGCCGGCAAAAATTCTGCCACGATCTGTCCCTTAAATCGAGTCCGGAACATGCGCTCAACTCCAGCCCCGTGTCAGGGGCGGCATAATAATAGTCCGGCTCGTAAGTGCCGGGTGGGCTCTGGCATACGGGTACAAGTCCCGTCGGGGACGCCACCAATCCACGCCGCGAATCCCGACTGATACGCCCTTCAGAGCCGCCTTTCATGCTACAATAAAAACTACACGAGATTAAACTAACCACCTTTAGATGCAACTGTTTACGTCTAATTCGCCCGAAGAGCTTCGCGGCTCCGCCTAGAGCCTAAACCAAAATGCCTGACGATCAAAATCCCGAACTCCCCCTGACTCCGCCAACGCCTCCGGGCGACGGCAGTCCCGGCGCCCTGCACATCCAGCCCGTCAACATTGAAGATGAGATGCGCAAGTCGTATCTCGACTATTCGATGTCGGTCATCATCGGCCGCGCTCTGCCCGATGTTCGCGACGGACTCAAGCCCGTGCACCGTCGCATTCTCTACACCATGCAGCAGATGGGACTCTATCCCAATCGCGCTACCCGCAAGTGCGCCCGCATCGTGGGAGACGTCATGGGCAAATACCATCCCCACGGCAATCTCGCCGTCTACGACGCTCTCGTGCGCCTCGCGCAAACCTGGAGCCTGCGCTACCCACTCATCTTCGGTCAGGGAAATTTCGGCTCCGTTGATGGCGATCCTCCCGCCGCCGATCGCTACACGGAAGCCAAGCTTGCGCAAGTTTCCACCGCGCTGCTCGAAGATCTCGACAAAGAGACTGTCGACTTCCGTCCCAACTACGATGGCAGCGAAGTCGAGCCCGACGTTCTCCCGACGCGAATTCCGAATCTGTTGATCAACGGCTCCGACGGAATTGCCGTCGGCATGGCCACTAAAATTCCGCCGCACAACCTAGCCGAGATCGTTGAGGCCACCATTACGCTGATCAATGATCCCAATGCCCAGCTCGCTGAGATTCTAAAGTTCGTCCAGGGCCCCGACTTTCCTACCGCCGGCATCATCCACGGACGTGCCGGAGTTTTCGAAGCCTACCGCACCGGCCGCGGACGCTTCATGATGCGCGCCAAAGCCGCCATCGAAAACATCAACAAAGACCGCCAAGCCATCATCGTCACCGAAATTCCTTACCAGGTCAATAAAGCGCGCCTGGTCGAGCGCATCGCGCAATTGGTCAACGACAAGGACATCGAGGACATCTCCGACATTCGCGACGAGAGCGATCGCGACGGCATGCGCATCGTAGTCGAACTCAAGCGCGGCGCCGAACCCCAGATCGTTCTCAACCAGCTCTTCAAGCACACCTCCATGCAGGAAGGTTTCTCCATGATCCTGCTGGCCGTGGTCAACGGGCAGCCCCGCGAAATGGGCCTGATCCAGGCCATCAAGCACTTCATCCATCACCGCGTCGAAGTCGTCCGCCGCCGCACCGCGTTTTTGCTGCAAAAGGCGAAAGACCGCGAGCACATTCTCGAAGGCTATCGCACCGCCCTCGATCATCTCGACAATGTCATCATCATTATCCGTGCCAGCGCCAACCGCGCCGCCGCCCGCGAAAACCTGGTCGCCTATTTCGGCGGCAAGAAAATCGATATCAACACCACCGGCCGCGCTCCCAAGCTCGATCCCGAAAAGCCTTTCACCACGCGCCAGGCCGAAGCCATCCTCGAACTGCAACTGCACCGCCTCACCAAACTTTCCATCGACGAAATTTCCAACGAATTGAAAGAAGTTCGCGAGAAGATCGAAGACTACGAATCGATTCTCGGCTCCGAGAAAAAACTTCGCACCGTCATCATCAAGGAACTCGTAGAAGTAAAAGAGCTCTACGGAGACGAGCGCCGCACCCGCATTGAAGACGAAGCGGCCGAAATCGTCCTCGAAGATCTCATTGCCGATGAGCAGGTCGCGGTCACCTTCAGCCACTCCGGCTACATGAAGCGTACGCCCATCTCCACCTACCGCATGCAGCGCCGCGGTGGCAGCGGACGCACCGGCATGAAGACCCGCGACGAAGATTTCGTCGAGCACCTCTTCATCGCCTCCACCCACGCCTACATTTTGATTTTCACCAACAAAGGCCGCGTCTACTGGCTCAAGGTCTACGAAATTCCCGACGTCAGCGCTGCCGGAAAAGGCAAGCACATCGGCAACCTCATCGGCCTGCAACCCGGCGAAACCGTCCGTACCATGCTCGCCGTCCGCAATCTCGAAGAGGAAAATAAATACATCTTCTTCGCTACTCGCAACGGCCTGGTAAAAAAATCCGAGCTGCGCGAGTTCATGCACGTCCGCTCTAACGGCATCAACGCCATCAACATCGAAGACGGAGACGAACTGGTCGCCGCCCGCATCACCAACGGCAACCAGATCGTGTTCATCGCCTCGCACGAAGGCATGGCCGTCCGCTTCGACGAAAATCACGTCCGCCCCATGGGCCGCGCCGCCTACGGTGTCAACGGCATCAACCTGGACGAAGGCGATTACGTNGTCGGAATGACGGTCACTCCCAAGCCCGGTGAAAAGCCGGTAGGAGCACCTGCACCGTCGGGAACTGACGTGGAACCGGGAAGCGATGGGAAGCCGGGAAGCGCCGCGAAAGGCGATCAAGTGGACGCGGCTTTAGCCGCTGCGAGTGACGAGGCCGTCGACCTGACTCAAAAAGGCAACCTCATCCTCTCCGTCACCGAAAACGGCTACGGCAAGCGCACCCCCGCCGATGAATACCGCCTGACCAATCGCGCAGGCAAGGGCGTCATCAATGTCAAAACCACCGAGCGCGTGGGCAAGGTCGTCGCCATCGCCCTGGTCGATGAGAATTCCCAAGTCATGCTCATCAGCCACTACGGCAAAATCATTCGCATGGATTCAAAAACCATCCGCGAATCTGGCCGCAACGCCCAGGGCGTCCGCCTCCTGAACATGGAACCCGGCGACCGCGTCGCCGCCGCCGTGGTACTAGCGCCCGAAGAAGAACCAAACGGCAACGGAAGTTTGCTACAGTAGTTCGTGCTTGGGGTGGCGCGGGGCGCCCCGCCCGCGTTTTGTAGGCGCGAATTAGCGCTCTCAGCGATGCGAGCACAAGTATGCTTCGAAGCGGCGCGGTTTCGACCGTGCGATCGAGCATGATGAGCTCATCGTCAAAGGCAAAAGTCTTACTCTTATTTTTCCTTGCAGGACTGGTGTCAGCTTCGATCAATCTGGTTCCGCTGACAGGTAATTACCTGAGGGGCAAGGCATCCTCCCTATCTTGTGGCCCAGTCTTTGCGGCCGGATTGGCGGCGGCCTCGAGCTCCTATATTTCGTCCTTAGGGTTACTCCACCAAGCGCTTGTAACGCTGGAGCTATTCTGAGCGGTGCGCTGGTTTTGGCGGTTGCGCTATTTGTGCTTTCGGAGGATTGTGTAGTGGCTGGAGTGAAGGGCTTGATTGTAGCTGCAGTGATATCTGTATGCGGGGCACGGTTGCTTAGGTTGGCTGCCGTCGCGGTGTTTCCGGATATTGATCACTTTGCCAAAGAGATGCTTTTTGCTCGCACGGCTATCTTGCTCGGGGGAGGATTATTGGGTATGGCGTGCGGCAACTGGTTATACGCTGTTGCCGAGCAACACCGTATCGGTGAGACCGCTTAGACGTTTGGCTTGGGTCGTATTGCGGATGTCGACAAACCCTGCCCTGACGCACGACTGTCTCATGCTCTTACTTCACTCCCTGCTTCCGATTAATCTCTATCGCAAATTCCGTCACCACATTCAACAAGATCCCATACCCCGCCTGCCCCACCATTCCGTATAAACCATTTCTTCCATAACTCTGCCCACTCGGCTTCCAGGTAGTCGCCACCACTCCACCCAAAAATGCTCCCCCATACAACGCCCATTGCGGACGCAACTCTTCTTCCGTCTGGTTATACGTCAAAAAATTCCGCATAATTGCATGCTTTAGCCGCGCGCCAAAAGCATCACACTTGCAGCGGTCGTAACGAACTTCATATCCCAACCTCGCGTTCCCATACGCCGCAAAAGAATTGGACGCTATAAACTGACCCTCCCGCGACGCCCATCGCTCCCCATATCCTCCGATCCCACCTTGCCAGGCCGGAACGCCGCGCGCTTGATCGATCAATGCCGCAAACATTCGCTTCATGTAAGCCTCGGGCGTAGTCAGCGTCTGTTGTAGATAAATCTGCTCGCGCTGTTCCCTGGAAAGAGTCACCAGTCTTCGATTCTTGCCCACATAAATTCCCGCAATTCTCGACGACTCCCAGTCCCGCGCTTTGAGCAAGCTCTGCTTTGCCGCGTCTTTGGTCACATCCACCGCCGCGTGCAAAGGATTTCCGTTCTCATCCTTCTGTGTCTGTGTCGCCCCCGGCGCGTCTGGAATCTCTTTTGCCGGAGCCTGTCCAGTGGTTGTCGTCGGATTATTCTGCGGAGTCTGATCCTGCGTCCAGCTTTCAGCCCGCCCGATTACCACGAGCACGCACAGCAAAAACATGCCGCGCGTCGCCACGCCGCATCCCTTGCATCGCCGTCGGCCATCCCACTTTCTGATCACAAGATTTTCCTCTGTGACGCTCTACGTCCTCTGTGGTAAATCCCTTGACAGTTGCATCGGGCAATCCGGGAAATCGCCCCCTGCTAAACTTCGGTTGGATGCGCTCTCTCTACAACCGCGTTGCCGGACAAAGCGTTGAACGCATCGCCGCTCTCAGCGACGGAATCTTTGCCGTCGCCATGACCCTGCTCGTCCTCGACCTCCGCGTCCCCTCGACCGAAGCCATACACTCCGAGCATGACCTCCGCCGCGTCCTCATCGCGCTCTCCCCGCGCCTGCTGATTTTTCTGATGTCCATCATGACCAACGGCATCTTCTGGGTCGGCCAGCAAACCCAACTCAACTACTTCGCCCGCTCCGACCGCAACCTCGCCTGGATCCACCTCGGCTTCCTCTGCGCCGTCTGCCTCACGCCATTCTCCACGTCGCTTCTCGCCGAGTTCATCCGCTACCGCACCGCACTCCTGGTCTATTGGAGCAATATTGTCGTCCTCGGACTCATGCTTTATTGGAGCTGGAGTTACGCCAGCCGCACCCATCTCCTGGCCGACGATCTCCCGCTCGAAATCCACCCCGCCGTCACCCGCCGCATAGTCGTAGCCCAATCTCTCTACGCCGCCGGCGCCGCCCTGTGCTTCATCAGCACCTACTACGCCATCGCCGCCATCATCCTGGTCCAACTCAACTACGCCATCGCCCCCAGATTCTGCTGGGGATTATTCTCGAGAAAATCGTCGGAAGAATCGAGATAGTGGATTTTGCGGCAAAGGGTACAGGTGACGACTTTGATGCGATTGAGGAAAAAACTTTGGGTAGTGCTCGTTTCTTAGGGGTACTCGCTTTTGGGTGGCGTAGCGCTTCAGCGCTGCGATAGTCATTTTTTTCATCCGCGGCTTTTAGCCGCTGAGGCCGAGGCCACAAACGCAGATCAGAAAAATTCTCATAAACGCTCGTATCGCAATTTCTCGCGACTCGGGACTCTCAACTCAGCCCTTTCTACCCTCGCTCAAACGCGTGCTTCTTCTCCAACTCCTCCACCGCCGTCCGCATCGCCGTTTCAAATCTCTCCGCCTGCCCCATCAGCCCCGGAGTCGCTTCCGCGAACTCTCCCTCGATCCGCACCAACCCATCCCCCGCCACTAACCGTGCCGCAATCTCCAATAAATGCGATGGCGTAGTCTCCAAGTACTGCGCCTCCGTCGGATCCCCAATCCAAACTCGCTTCTCTCCACCTTTGTTCGACCAATAAACTTTGCGCTCGAGGAAAGTCGCAATCACATCATCCGACGCTTTCCCAAACACCCACCTCTGCCGCTTGAAGTCATAATGCCGGCTGGAAAACGCTACCGGCTTCAGCTTCCCGGATTTCACGAACTCAAGCTGCCGTTGGTCCACTTCCTTCCGCAGCGCGTTGATTACCGGAGCCTCTGCATCCGTCGGCTCGAGCGATGCCAGCACCTCGCGTACCGTAGCCGACAAATTCACTGCCACCGGCGCATGCAGCCCATCCGAATTCTCCAGCCGTATGTCCCCATGCAGCACCCAAAAATCCGCCCCCGAAGTCGACCGGTGAAACGGCCACTCCAGCTCAATCGTCAACGGCAACCCCGTCAACGTCACCCAAATCTTTTTCTGACCGTCCGCACGTGTCATTGCCTAAACCCTTTGTAAAGCGCGCTTTTAAGGGAAGAATTCAAATATTTGCTCGGCCTTGGTTGTCTCTGCTGGCTTGGCGCGTACAGAGATTTCGAGGTTCGCGCACTTGACGGATTGGAACCCGATCTCCACTTGGTCTCCCCGGTCTTGTGCTAGGCCCATAAGCCACTTCCAGATGCCGTCGGACTTAGCCATTTCATCTTGAGATCATCGTCGCATACTGGTGCGAGAACGCCAACACCAGCCACGGAGGCTGTGGCCCCTTCCGCTTCAGATACACAGTCGTTCCGTCGTAAGCCGTTCCGGGTCCGCCCACTGCTGACTGCGGGGCGGTAGCAAGCCACAGTCCATCCGGAGATCGGGCTTCCATCGAATAGGTCGTCCTGCCCTCGGGACAGCCGAACCCCAAGAGGCAGGCTGCAATTACCAGCAACATCGCCCAGCCACCGCCAGCAGTCTTAGCGATTCGCCGTGGGTTCATCGATGTAGAATTCGTTTCTAGAGCGCTTGCGCGCTTTCCGCTCCTCCTTCATAGGTAAATATAAAATGATTCAACAGACTGAAATTCGGAAACTCGCAGCTCGGTACTGGCGACTAGCTACTTCTTCTTCCCGCTGACCTTAGCCCCCATCCGCAACAACTTCCTCACCGTCCCCGTCGGCAGGCGCTTCATCTGATCATGCAACTCCGTCACCGCGTCAAAAAATCCCGCCATCGCCGCCAGCCGCTCCCGGGTAAAATCCGCGCCCGCTTCCTTCGGATCCAGTTCTTCCAAACTCCGCCGCAGCATCTCCCGCGTCGGATCGATCTCCCGGCGCTTCCTCTGCTCAATCACCAGCCGGAACATCTCCCACACATCTTTCATCGACTCATAATGTTCCCGCCGGTCACCCAGCACATGCACCGCCCGCACAATCCCCCACCCCTCCAGCTCCCGGATCGACGTGCTCACATTCGACCGCGCCACGCTCAGCGTCTGCGCAATCTCCTCCGCCGGCAGCGCCCGCGGAGACAAATACAGCAGTGCATGAATCTGCGCCACCGTCCGGTTGATCCCCCACCGCGTCCCCATCTCGCCCCAGTGCAGGATGTATTGCTTCTGCACTCCCGTCAAATCCGCCATATCTGTACTTTCAGTCAAAACAGAATCTACCGAATCATTCGGCCTCTGGTCAACCATTTCGAGGCATTGTCATCCTGAGGAAGCGGGGTCGTCCGCGCAGCGCAGGACTCCCAACGAAGGATCGACCCATGCACTTGCCGCCAGTGCCCAAGCCTCGTCGCCTCATTTCGCCGGGGCGCTTCGCTCTGTGGCTGACTCACTCACCACCTTCTTCTTCACCGCCTTCTTCGCCGCCTCCGCCCGCTTCCGCTCCTGATACCGCCGGTCATGAAACGACTGGTCACTCGCCTGTTTCTTCATAACCCTCAGCTTGACACACCCACCCAAACATAGCCAGCCTCGCGTGATAGTGATCCTCGTGTAGTCGCGAAGACTCGTCCGCGATTTGCCGATACCAATTACGAACTTATGTAGGGACAGCCGCCCTCGGCCGTCCGGTCGAGCGAAGCTCGACGCCGCTTTCCTCCAATCCGGGTCGAGAGCTCCCGCTGCCGCCATCCGGCAACGATCACCGCCGCGCAGAAAAAATCCGATGCCCCGCATCGACAATCTCTCCGGCCGCCCTGCTCTGGCGGCCGTTACTAAAACGTTAAGGGGGTGACAGTGTCTCGTTGCAGTTAATAAGAAATTTTCCGGGTGCAACAACATCTTCGTGAACTTTCTCTTGCACTTCTCCCCATTCATCTGCTATAAACAATTCACCGAGAGCAGATGTGTGGCTACGCCGGTCGTTTTTTGTGAAACTCTTGGTCCAGTCCGGCATCTAAGTTTTCAGAGAGCATCGTAAAAGAAGTTCTCAATCGTCCCGGCCACGGGACTTCATTCGGGAAGCAGCTGGTTTCACGTAAGGCGTTCCGAAGGGTACCTTCAAAGCAAGGACCTCCAACTAGGATCTTTTCTCAATTTCTTGTCTTCCGTATCGGCGTGCGCCGAAAGTGGCGTTTCGCTCCGACCGGAAGACCATACTGTTGCGCGTGTCTTCGAGCGAAGAGCTCTCCTGATCCCGTACCTAAAGCTTTTTCCCGATGTGGAAATCATCTGGAAATCCTGTGGGATGCGAGGATTGACAGGATTTTCCGCAGCACTGTATGTTTGTAGGGTTTCGAGGACAGTCGAATTCGCTCTTGTGGGCTCGCTCACAAATAGAGAATTTGCCTGGACTGAAACGCGCCGCCTCGGCGGACCGCGATTCGGTCTTTGACAACTAGGTTGAACGTGCCAGTCGTGAGAAACGAATTCGGGCATTAGTCCGAGCGATCTCACAAGATAGACCACCGTGAACTTTTCTTCCTTCTTCGCAAGGAGAAGGCAAGCAAAGGCTGAACGGTGGCGCCATCCGCGCTGTTGAAACCAGAGCCGCTTTTGCAAGCGGAATTGGATGCGCTGCGATGGCAGTCTGCCAACTACCCGTCGGCAGACATCAGGTTTCAAACGAGAGTTTGATCCTGGCTCAGAATCAACGCTGGCGGCGTGCCTAACACA
>JGI12635J15846_10000972_pt1 | contig 25094 bp, 16 predicted proteins | sample BlaSpr_A8_OM2_M2_FD_15846 | JGI IMG/M metagenome (IMG submission 15846) | reverse complement strand
GAAAGGACGAAATCTACCCTTCGCGGGCTTCAGCGTAGGCCCGAACAGGCCATGAGTGACGCCAATCGACGTGCGTTTAATCGCGGTTATATCGCCGTTCGTAATGTTGCGGTAAGCCTCGTCGAAGTTGATCCCGTAGTCGTAGGCAAGTTCCCCCTCCATCATCACTTTGCGATGAATACGGTAACCGAACCTTGCGCCCAATCCGAAGTTGTTGGTGTTGGTCTGGGAAATGCTGAGGTAATCGAGAAATATGCCAGCTTCGACGCGCTCCTGAGCGAACAACCGAGGAGAACTTCCGCACAGCAGAAGAGCTATAACGATGGGAGCGAACTTACGCCTCACACCGTGCACCTCCTGACCGTTACTATATAGCTGGACATAGATCATGGGCCAGAATCGCCGCCCTAGTGAGCGCACTACGGCACCCGATCTTTAGCAACCTGCGCACACCTGGCTCGATAGGTCTTGGTAAGTTGGGTTACCGAGATGTGAAAAACCACCTGATTGCATAACCATGTCGTTTCGATTTGTGACTCAGAAAGATAGTGTGGCGGGGACCGCCCTTTTTCAGGCGACCACGAGGGCGCTGCACTTGCACGTCGAATCTGCCATCGCGCAATCGCTGCTCGAATTTTCGATCATCTTGGGCCGCCCAGACAGCCAGAACCCCTTCCGTCTTGAGAGCCGCGCGGGCGGCGGCTATTCCACGGTTGTCGTAGAGCCCGGCGTTGTTCGAGGCGGTAAATGCGGTCGGGCCGTTGTCCACGTCGAGTAGCACGGCATCGAATTGGCCCAGACCTGAACGGAGTGTGACGACGACGTCTCCCGTCTCGACCCGCACGCGCTTGTCCTTCAGAGGGTGTCTCGCCAACGGNCCGAGCGGCCCACGATTCCACTCCACCACTGCGGGCACCAGCTCGGCGACGACAACTGTCGCATCTTGTGGAAGGAGGTCGAGCGTCGNGCGTAGNGTGAAACCCATTCCGAGACCNCCAATAAGAACGCTAGGCTGCTCCAGCGNCCGCACCCGTTGGCAGGCNAACGTGGCCAACGCCTCCTCNGAGCCGTGCATGCGGCTAGACATAAGNATCGCGCCGTCGACAAGTATGATGTACTCGTCGCCGCGNNGAATNAGCTTCATGNCAGTACCGTCTGGAGAAAGCGTCTGGCCGAGCAACTCGAAAGGCTTCACGAGTGTGATGTTACAGGAGAGGAAAACTTAAGTAAAAATGGACCGCTCACCAACAGGCCCGATCCAAAGTGATCGTCAGTGCCTGGTAAGTCGTTTATCAGGCGCTAGCCAATTTGCCCGCCAGGTGCCCTCCTTTCATTCTTGAGAATCCTGGTCCGCGAAAGTTGGGACCTTCGCTTTTGTTGATGTTATGTTCTTCTTACGATGCTCTACCTGCTTATCCTAATGTTTCTGGTAGCTTGCGTGCTGCTTATAGTATCGGGGCGGGGCATCCTCGCGTCCTTCCCGAAGACTCTGGGCGCTACTAAAGGTAATCTCTTTCTCTTTGTAGCGGGGGGATTTGCAGGCATGTTTGCCTTCCCGAATCTACTACTGCACTCGATAGAATTCTCAGGGATACATACGACTCAGGACACCGACAACTTGATTCTTCCTGCCGCCGTGGTCGGCGCGCTAGCTAGCGGAACAGGACTCGTCTGGCTAAAACTGTGGTTCAAAAAATCAAGGACTGACAAACCTTAGCTAAGAACGTTTCACTTGGACGTATAGTCGCGTAACTGGACATGTGCCAAGGGCTCGTCTCCACTAGCAGAACTGGGCATATGGGATGGTCGGGACGATTGCGGGTTCTGGTTGAAGGGGGCTGCGCACGGGAGGAAACGCGTTTAGGTATGAATCGTCGGCCAACCTGCTGTGTATTAACTGTGAGTGAGCGCCCCGCGAAGTGCTATAAAGTCCGGTTGAGTCCGGTGAGATAAGTGGCTTTGTTTTCTTGCAAGTCTTTTGTTTTGAGCGCGCGGGATTTTGTTCCTAAGTCTTGCGCGTCTGCCAGTTCCGCCACTCCCGCAAGTGGACTAACTCACTGAATGCTAACAGGTTCCGGTTTCTCCGTCACTTCGGCGGTTTCGGTCACTTTAGCTTGCTTGTAATGTTATAGCGGTCGAAAACGTTCCGCGTCTTGTGGCCGGAGATTTTCATACAAACCACCTCGGGGACTCCGGCGCGAATCATTCCCCGCACGGCAGAGCGGCACAGATCGTGAAAGAGCAGGACAGGGCAACCAGCGGCGAGCGTGAGCTTGTCCCACGTTCCAGGAAAGTCTCTGACAGGTTTTCCGCACTTCCGCATGAAAACGGAAGCCTCTGGACCCTTACCGGTAACGCAGGCCGCGAGCAGGTTCTTGCCGCCCGCGGTCAACGACACCTTGCGGCCTTCACCGTTCTTTGTCTCGCCCGGGTTTAGGCGGATTGATTCCGCGAATAGGTCAACCTGTCCCACGTTCATATTGAGCAGTTCCGCCTTTCGGAAACCGAACGTATAGGACAGACAGAGCAGCGTCCGCAGGAACAGATCGGAGCAATTCGCGGCCAGGGCATCATAGCTTTTTTGTTCGATGAAACCTTGCCGCGGTTTCGACTCCGCTAGTCTGTGAAACCTGAGCGGACGCGCAACCTTGCGAGGCTGCGATTCAGTTCGCTGGCTCGCGGCTTTTGTGGAGCGCGATCAAGAACGTTAACGCGAACCCAGCAATGAAAAAGATGTCCATCTTGTACGTCAGATCCAATTCACGGGTCAGGCCGGGCTCGAGAACGGCGAAGGTAGGCTGTTCCGGATCGTAGTATACCTTCACCGTTTTCCCGACGGGGTAAGTATCGAGTACACGCTGCCAGGCGTCCTTGACGGACAGGTGAAGCCTGTTGAATGAGAGCCGAGTCCCGGTGTAGTCCGCGCTCCCGATGCGATATCGATACTGAATAACCCCGTAGTAGCCCTTCATTTGCTTGAAGTGGCCAGGCACCAGGCGCGAGACGGTCATGACCCCTTCGGCGGTTGGCCAATGCACGCTCTTCTTGGCGCGGAGAAAGCGAGGCAGGGCTGCGCAAGGGACTACAAGGGCAAGCCCCAAGAGGATCGCAATGATGCGCCGCATCTGGAACGGCGAATTGGTAGTGATTGGCTGCATGAACATAGAGATGATTCCAGTTGATAGGGAAAAGCAAGTCCTTCGCAGTGATGGATTGCGTAACGGGCAACGAGAAGATGAGTCATTTTTGTGGGAACGATAACGTCGCACGTGTAGACGACGGTACGCACGACTCGCCCGGCGTCGGGGCTGGACTGCAAGCGGGTTAGGGCTTTTCTTGGCCCAAGCTTGCAGGGAACCGCAACGAAAAGTTAGCCGGCGTTTAGGTGGTGATGCCCAGGTTCCTGAGGAGTGCGCGGGCGAGCGCGTCTCCATCCAGAGGCGCTAGAGGCTTATTGAGTTCATCGAGCTTTTTCTGATGAGCTTCCTTGCGCTGTTTTGCCGTCTCACTGAAAGCCGCCAGCTGCTCTTGGTGCAGCTTGCGATTGACGACGGACTCGGCGTGCGCCAGCAACAGTTGTTCCTTGCTGGACTTGATAAAGTCAAACTGCTTTTTGATATCGGGATGATTGGCCGCTGCGGGAATCGATAGGATGTGATTGCAAAACTTGTCCAGCTCCTCGAAAAGTTTGCCGAAGTTTAATGGATCGGGCGCGGATGAGGGAGCCGCGGACGGCGGTTGAGCGGCGAACGCGGGGGGCGCGGATTCAGCCGACGCGGAGGCTGCGGCTGCGGGCGCCGAGGAGGCCGCTCCGGCGGAACGTCGTGGCGGCTCGACCGTGAAGTTCCATGTCAAATCGCAGGTGGGGCAGCAGACGTAATTCCACAGGCGCGCACCGCAGGCGTTGTTCATACAACCGAGGAGGGCGACAGGTTCGAGAGAGACGCCGTTTTTGCATCGAGGACATTGAACGACTTTGACAAAAGGGGTGTGGCAGGNTTCGCAAGGAGGCACATCCGCGGATTCGGGAGCCGCGATTCCAATCAGAAAGTTGCCGACGATTTCTGAATTAGCGATCCGAGGTTGCCAAAGATCGAGCAACACGTCATGGGCCAAGCGGCGGGAAGGACCAAAATAGGGATCGTGCAGTTTGACGTTGGCCGCATCGATGTCCACGAAAACGGTGTAATGGCCGGCTGGTGAGTCAGGCTGCAGGCGATGATTGAGGATGGTGCGAATCTCGGAGTCCCGGGAAACGCGGAGGGCTTGCAGCGGGTGGCGAGCCTGAATAGCGACGGCAGCAAACCCACGAGAAATGGCATCGGCGGCCATGAGATGCGTGGTGGACGCAATGCTGCCATAAGCATTTTTCTTAGCAATCAGCGGCCAAATCAGGCGCTGCGGGACTTCCTGGCCAAGAGAGCGATACACCATACTGAGGCAAGCGGCGCCGCAGGTCCGGCTGGCTTGCATGTCGAATTGTTTCTCGTAAGGAACTGCTGGAGCTGTCGCGCTCATAAACGGATTTCCTCGAAAGTGGATGGGGTTGTCATGGACCAATGAGAACCATCGGCCAACCCAGAATGATGGTGCCGCCGTGCGCGGTCATGTCGGTCATACGCGCAGCGGGTTGCCCGCCGATGAGCACGGTGAAAGAACCGAGGATGATGACGTCGGGCGGACCGACACACGTTGCCATATCGCCAACGCGCGCCGCCGGTAAGCCCCCGATGAGAACGGTCGGGCATCCGGGAGGAAGAATCGGGCCGCCCACATGAGGCACCAGCACGGTAACCATCGGGCATACGTGCATATCCGTGATGCGAGCTGCGGGCATGCCCATGGTTAGGACTCCCTACTCTCTGGTTTGCAGCGATGGCCGAAGCCGCACAGGTGGTCTGTCTTTTTCATTTTTGGTTCACGCACGGATAGCGGTCATGCCACGCATCTCAGCGTGGGAATGTCGTCCTTCGGCAATGGCGATGCCGAGTTCCAGATACAACTCTTGCGTCTCCGCGATTCTGACGGGATCCGCTTTCGTCGTGGCCAGCTTGATGGCGCCGGCGACAGCTTTTGCCGGTGCGAAGGGCGGTGGCGGCGTGGGTGGCGCTTTGGGCGGGGCTATGCTTCCGCCCGTAAGACTCGCAGCACTCGCTAGGCCGCCTGCAGGCGAAGCCGGGCCCGCGGCGTCGGCAGGAGGTTTAGCCGCGGCGCGATTTTCTTCGGTTGGCGCAAAAATCCAGCGCACAGCTGCCTTGCAAGCGGCTTTATCCGGCTCGGAAAGATCATTGCCACACGCGTGCTGCAGAGTCAGGCAGCCCCACCAGATCGCATCGCGCGGAGCCAGCGCATGGCACAGAAAGTCTATGCCCGCGAGGTATTGCTTGTTGGCCAGCAGAGCGTCCAGGAACGCGCGCGGCGACATGCCATTCGTCAGAAGCGGCTTGGCCTCCTTTTTGAGGTCGAAGTTCACGCAGACCTCGGCCGCAGCGGCGGCCTTGATCTTGACGAGAGGCGAGTTGGACACGAAACCATTCTCCGCGAAGCTAGTTGATTTGAACCAAGATTCCCTGGATCGTGATGCCCGCCGGAGTCAGCGTGATGGAACTCATCCCTCCGGCAACGGATAGCGTGATTTCCGTCAGACTCTGAATCGTGATGGTGCCGACGCCGCCGTCAATCTTGATGGCGCCCGGAGTCATTTCAATTTTCTGGTCCACGCCGGGGATGAGGCCGCGCTGAATGGTGACGTTTTGCGCTTCACTGACCATGATCTCGACACCGTTGACGGAGTCCGAAGCGGTCGGAGGCAACGCGGGCGGGCCGGCGGTGACGCGGACGCCTTGGCTGCCACGGACGTTGACTTTGCCGTCGACGCCAAGGCCGGCGGCAAGAATGGTGATCACGTTTGGTCCTGGAGGCGCCGGAGGAAGCGCAGGACGGCTCAAGACTTCGATCTGGTTTGCCGTAATGGAATAAGTACCATCGAAATAATGAGAATGTTCGACAGTTTCCGGCCCACCGCCGGAGCCGGCTCCAAGTTCTTTCTTTTCAGGTTCTATCGGTCCCTCTTGTGGAGTCACATCTTTCGGCGATTGCATGAAGTAAGCTCCTAGTCGTTATTGGGATGGTGGCGATTGGGATAGTGGCGTCGCGGTCTGTCCCGGCCCTACTGTGTTGGAGCTGGGTGTCCCGTCGAGTTGAACTTCGCCCACGCTCTCCAAAAGAGTGGGCAACTCAAACAAGGTAAGGATGCCGGCAGTCTCGGCCAAGCCCGATAATAGCGGAGAAGGTTTTTTCTCGGTAACGGGGTTTGCGACGAAGCTGCCCGCGATGACCTTTTTGCCGTCCTCATCTACTTCGTGATAGAGCGTTTGCGTTCCCATGAGCACAACGAGAAGTATTTGCATGACGGACTGGAACGCCATAAGCGTAACAGCGCGGCCATCGTCATCGTGAATGAGGTCATAGGCGATGAGGAAGGCGATCACTACGCCGAAGAAAATCAGCCCCATGGGGAGAGCCACGGGTTGAATCGCCGTTTTGGCGTGCGTGTCGATGGGAATTCTGCGCGGGCCGAGATTGATGTCGTAACTCTGCCCCATCACAAAATTCGCGTTGGTGCCGAGAGTGAGCTGCATGTTGCCGCCGAAACCGCTGCCGAGCGCAGCGGAGACGGCTTCCGTTGGCACGGCGGCCGCCGGGAATATATCGATAAAACTTGCAGGATTCAGACAGATCTGAATATTGCTGCCAAGGGCCAGCTGGAAGTTGAGCGGCACGGCAACCTGGAAATTTCCGCCGAAAACGACGCTGGAGTTAAGTCCCAAGATTGCTTGCGGTTCAGGCTGCGGAAAGAGATTTTCGTTGGGCCCGCCGCCGCCGCTGCCGCCTCCACCGGGCAACCGGCCGACGGTTAGCGTCCGAGCTCCCGGTACTTTTTCGCCCTGGTGACGGCCGACGCGGAAAGTCTTGTCAAATTCGGCGTTGAAAACCATGTGCCGTTCGGAATGGACGGACAAATGTTCCTGGTCTTTCTTGTCGACGAAGATCAGGGCGTTGTAATTCTTGCCGGCCTGCCCGCGAACGCTGGATGATTTAATTCCGTCAAACATATTGCACTTGGGCAACTCGAACCACGGCATATTTTCGGCGTTATAGACGCTGCCGACGATGATGGGCTGATCGGGATCGCCTTCCTCGAAGATCACCACCACTTCATGGCCGATGCGCGGCCAGAAGAACGCGCCCCAGCCTTTGCCGGCCCATATTTGTGCGACACGAATCCAACAGGAACTACTGGCATCTTTCTTTCCCTCGCGGTCCCAGTGGAACTGTACTTTTACGCGGCCGTATTTATCCGTAAAGAGTTCTTCGCCTTGTGGGCCAACCACGGTGGCGGTTTGGTTGCCGGATATCACCGGTCTTGGAGTTACGCGCTGCGGACGGTAGGAGAGCGCGAAGGGAACACAGCTGAAATTGTTTTGATAGTCGAATTTGTCGAACTCGCCGGTCTGATAATTGCCCTCCATTCTGGCGTCGTGCTCGACGCGCGTGAGAAGGTAAGGGCCGTCGCCGTTGAAATGCCGCTCGAGATTAAATTTGTATCCGGCGTTGAAATTGCCGCAATTGCTTTTCCCCTCGAGGGCTAGCGTCTGAACTTCTTCCTGTTCCATGCGGATCCGGGTAGTCCGTTCGCTGTCGCGGAAAACGTCCTTGAGATCCTGCGGGCGCGTGCCGCCATTGGGGTCGATGCCATCAAAGCGCTGCGCGTAGCCACCGGGGTAGTCGTAGATCTCCAGTTGATCGTTTCCCCCGATATTGAGCTTGTGGGTTACCTTGCCGACGGCCACGCTCTCGATGGTCTTTTCCTTCACCTGAAGATTCTTGCCGGGAAGCTCGAAGGAATGGTCCCACAGGGTGTACTCGCCGGAACGCAGTTCCTGAGTTTTTTCCCACGCCGTGATGCGCATGTCCTCGCGTTCGCCGCCGGACACTTCGTCGTAGATCACATTGGTTTGGCCTGCCACGGATGGATGCTGATTTGGAATGTCGGTCACCTTCATCTGGTGTGTGTCATTGGAGTGGTTGAAGAAATAATAGATTCCTTCTTCTTCCATGAGTCGGCTGATGAAGTCGAAATCGGATTCGCGGTATTGCACGCAATAATCGCGCTGGTAGTAAGTTCCCTGGATTGCGTGACTCACGTCAAACCCGGTGAGCACCTGGTGGATGATTTCCGGCACGGTGAGGTGCTGAAAGATGCGGCTGCGAACTTTCTTGCTGAGCAGCCAAATCTTTGGGACGATTTCCGCGCGGTAACGGATGAACCGCTCTTCGCGCGCGCCCTGACTGAAGCGCGTGACCAGCCCGTTGAAGTAGCGCTTCTTTCCGTCAAGCAGGTGCATCTCCACGGTCACGGTCTGCCCGAGGATTTTGTCGAAACGAATATCGCTGGCCACCTCGGCGAGGAGATCCAGCTGGAAGTTGAAGAGCCGGGAGATGGACTCCTGGCCCCGCAGGCGCGTGATGAGCAAAATGTCTTTGCCCAGCGGCGTAGTAATCGAAAGCGGCCGTTCCGCTTGTGTATAGTCCGGCATGCTGTGCACTCCGACAGGCGAAAGTCGGGGGAGAGAGCTGAGTGGCCCCGCTTCGTCTAGGCAGTTTTTGTGAAACGCCGAGGGAGGAAATTCGTTTTGGCCTCCCGCGGACCGAGAGTATACACCTACTTTTCTCCGTGTCCGCTTGCCTGGACACGACGTCGGTGCGCGGCGGTAAGCCCCCTGGAAATGATGCAGCGGCACAACGAGCAGCTAAAGCGGAAGGGGTTTAGGTCGCAGAAATAGGGCAAGCTGTAAAAGGCGCGCTGCGCCGTGCCTTTAGGCCCGGGGAATCCGGCGGCCCGGTAGTCCATCACGCTGTTATTCGCGCCAGTGTCGAACAGGAACGAAGCAGGATGGCCGTTCAATTGGCCGTCGAGCAAGATCATGCCGCTGACGCTACGAAACGGTGAAAGTTCTGTACTCTTGCGCGGGCAGGACTTGGCTTATCTGTAACCACGCGATGAGCAAGAGAGAGCAAAGAAGCGCAAGTTTGCGAAGTGGGGTGCTTCCTCTCCTGATAAACACTGTAGATTGTTGAGTATGTGTGAGTAGCTTTGAAACGCGGCTGACTCGGAATCCTAAGTCTTGCGCGTCTGCCAGTTCCGCCACTCCCGCAAGTGGTTCCACTAATATACCGGGAATCGGCCATGGGCCGCTATATCCACGATGGCACTGGATTGTCCCCCTTCTCAGGAGCATAATAGCTCTGCGTTTAGTGGTTCCTTTGGCCATCCCCGCGGCCGAAGACTGACGCCTTTCCCCAGTAGGCGCCACCGTTAGGTCCAGCTGCGAAAGAGGCAGCGCCATGATTATTCAAGAGCACGGCGATCAGCTCATCCTGATTCGGCAGACCGACCACGCTATGTTGTCGGGTTTTTTTGCCCGCGCGCTAGGCAATAAACTCTTCAGCCGCCCCGAACCCTTTGAATCCTTCTGTTTGGCCGCCGCGGAGCATGACAACGGCTGGAACGAATGGGAGCTTTTGCCCCAGATCGACCCCAGGTCCTTTACGCCCTATAACTTCATGTCCATTCCCACCGAGGAGCACATCGCTCTCTACCAGCGCGGCATCGAACGCGTGGTCCGAGTGGACCGTTATGCGGGACTGCTCGTCAGCATGCACTGCGCCGGCCTCTATGATCGGACCCGCGCGACGATGCCCGGCTTCTCTGCGAAGTACGTCAAGTCCGACGAAGCGCACCTTGTCACGGATTTTCTCCAGCGGCTGAGACTCCAGCAATTGCGCCTCAAAGTCGATCTTCGCGCCGACCCCATCCTGAAAGCCTACGCAGACGACCACGCACTGCAAGCGAATCTTCAACGCCTCGAAGCTCTTGATCGTCTTTCGCTCTATTTCTGTCTTGCGCCCCTGGACGGCTCTACGATCGACGCCGTCCCGGTAAATGGCAACGGCAGTGAAGCCGATTGGGACCTTCAGCCCGCAGGGACCAGCTTCGTCACGCTACAGCCGTATCCTTTCCAGAAGGATCCGCTGGAGATTAGCATTCTTGCGCGGCGCGTTCCCAGGCGGGCCTATGCGGATGAAAATGAATTCCATAAGATCCTGGCGCAGGCTCCCTATTTCGCGATGAACTTCACTCTAAGCGCGGATGGTGTGCGCATTCACTCCCGGTCAGCGGTCGCCTAGTCAGTCTTCTGATCGGTTTCCCCCCAATCAATCCAAAGTCTGCCCGCGCGTCTCCGGCAAAGCCAGAGCAAGCAACGCCGCCATCAAGAACGCTCCGGCCTGCAAGAAAAACGCCGGTCCAATCCCATAGCGCACCGCCAGCGCTCCGACGGCAAATGGCGCCACCGCGGAAACTCCCCGGCCGATGTTGTAACTCAAACCCATGGCCGCAGCGCGAATTTCACCTGGAAAGAGTTCGCTGGCAATCGCCGCGTACCCCGAGAAATAGCCCGTTCCAAAAAATGCCACAAGCGGCCCGAGCGCAAGTAGCCAGAATGCACTTCGCGACATTCCGTAAATCGGCACCAGCGCCGCGGCGATGATCAGATAGAGGAAGTAAGGTCTACGCCGCCCAAACGCATCCGAAAAAAAGCCAAATAGCGCATAGCCGAGCCATTTCCCGAAACAAAGTACCAGAAAAAATGTTGTGGTTTTTACGAGGCTGAGACCTCGGCCGCCCTGCGAGGGCGGCAAAGACAAATACGCCGGAATCCACGTGAACAATCCCCAGTAGCCGAACATGCTGCAAGCGTTCATGGTTGTAGCCAAGAGGCCGTTGCGCAGAACTCCCTTATTGAGAAGCTTATGCAGAGACACCTTTTCTTTGCGAGCCGCGCGCTGTGTCCACAACTCCGGCTCCGGCACTCGGCGCTGAATCCAGAAAACGAGAAATGCCGGCAAAACGCCGACAAAGAACACCGGCCGCCAACCAAAGTGCGGCAAAACGAGCGCCACGACGAGCGCAGCGATGGCTTCCCCGATCGCATACGCCGACTGCATGAATCCCAGCGCTTTCCCGCGATGCTCCGCGCGCCAAGTCTCCGCGATCAAGGCAGCCCCAGTTGTCCACTCCCCACCCATGCCCAGCCCCAGCACGAATCGGAACGTCGCCAGCTGCGGAATNGTGTGGGAGAAGCCGCACGCCGCGCTCGCCAACGCGTATACAAGNATCGCCGCCATCAGCGACCTGATACGGCCGATGCGATCTGCGAGAACTCCGAACAGAAGACCGCCAATGCCGGAAGCAATCAGCGTCAGCGAGTTCAGCAAGCCCGCGGTCCGCGTATCCATCGCGAATTCGCGAATCAAAAACGCGAGCACGAGCGAGTAGAGCATCACGTCCATCGCGTCGAGCATCCAGCCAAGCCCGCCGGCGATCAGCGACTTCCGCTCGGGCGGTGTGGCGTAACGAAGCCAATCGAAACTAAACACTTGAGATCTTTTTGGGACTGCCGCTGCGGTTGAATCTGGAGCAGCTATGCGCGGAGCAGGCGGATTTGTCACGCCGGGATTGTACCCAAAAGCACTTCGCAGCGCGTCAGGAACTAAGCAACAAAGATCCATCCACAGTTTCTAGCGCGGATTGCGGCACAGGGTGTACTATTCCGGTCCGCGCTTTACTATCACCGTAGTACGGATGCAACAAATGTTTCTCTGGGGGCGAAAACGATGTGTGGTCTGAAACGCTTGACGAATATTTCTTCCGTTCTTCTCACAATGCTTCTGCTCGGGCTCCATGGCATCCCTCTTCGTGCGCAAACTCTCGATGAAAACGCGTTGAAAGGAATGAAGTGGCGCCAGGTCGGCCCATTCCGCGGCGGACGCGCCCTCGCCGTCACCGGCGTCGCGGGTGACCCGCTGACGTACTACTTTGGCTCCGTCGCCGGAGGTGTTTGGAAAACAACCAACGCCGGTAACACTTGGACACCGATGACCGACAAGACCGGAATCATGTCCGTAGGCGCGATTGCTGTGGCTCCGTCCGATCCGAATGTCGTATACGTCGGCACCGGCGAATCCTGCTGGCGCGGAAATATCTCCTACGGCGACGGCATGTATAAGTCCGTGGATGGCGGAAAGTCCTGGACGCACATCGGGCTTGAGGACACGCGCCACATATCGAGAGTCATCGTCCACCCCGCAAATCCGGACGTCCTCTTCGTCGCCGCGATGGGCCACGCCTATGGCCCCAACGAAACGCGCGGCGTTTTCCGTTCAGCCGATGGCGGCAAGACCTGGCAAAAAGTTCTCTTCAAGGACAACAAGACCGGCGCCATCGATCTCACTTTCGATCCTTCAAATCCTCACATCTTGTTCGCCGCCCTCTACGAAGCGCAGCGCTATCCCTGGACTGCCGTCAGCGGCGGGCCCGGCAGCGGTCTTTACAAATCGAGCGACGATGGCGCCACGTGGAAACGTCTTGAAGGGCACGGCCTTCCCTCCGGCGTACTCGGCCGCATCGGTGTCTCCGTTTCCGGCGCGGACAGCAATCGCGTTTACGCCATCATCGAAGCGGAAAAAGGCGGCATCTTCCGCAGCGAGGACGCTGGCGAAACCTGGAAGCTCCTCAATCCCGATCACCGCTTCACGCAGCGCGCCTGGTACTTCCATCACATTTTCGCCGATCCCAAGAACGTCGATACGGTCTACGTGCTGAACACCGCGGTCTACCGTTCGACCGATGGCGGCCACACTTTCGGCTTCGTTCGCTCCCCTCACGGAGACAACCACGGCCTCTGGATCGATCCCACTCATCCGGAATGGATGATTAACTCCAACGACGGCGGCGCCACCATTTCTCACGACTACGGCAAAACGTGGACCACCCAAGGGAATCAGCCGACCGCGCAGTTCTACCACGTGGCGACAGACAACGCGTTTCCTTATCGCATCTATGGCGCTCAGCAAGACAATTCCACGGTAGCAATCGCCAGCCGCAGCGATGAGGGCGCTATCGACCGCCCGGATTGGTACGACGTCGGCGGCGGCGAAGCAGGCTTCGTCGTTCCTGACCCCACGAATGCCGACGTGGTCTACGCAGGCTCGTACGACGGCCTCATCACGCGGTTCGACAAGAAGACCCACCAAGTGCAGGACATTACTTCCTGGCCGCTAAATCCGATGGGCTCCGGCGCCGCGGAATTGAAGCACCGTTTCCAGTGGACCGCCCCGATTATGGTCTCTCCCAACGACCCCAAGGTCGTCTATCACGGCGGCGAAGCTGTTTTTAAGACCACGGACGGCGGCATGACGTGGACTCCAATCAGCGGCGACCTCACGCGCAACGACAAAACCAAGCAGCAATCCTCCGGGGGTCCGCTCACACAAGACAACACCAGCGTCGAGTACTACGACACCGTTTTCGCTCTTGCAGAATCGCCGCTCGAGAAAGGCCTCATCTGGGCCGGCACCGACGACGGACTCCTTCATGTCATACGCGGCGATGGCAAAAATTGGGAAAAAGTCACGTCCAAAGAATTCGGCGAGTGGAGTCTGGTCAGCATCATCGAAGCTTCGCCGCACTCCGCCGGCACCGCCTACGTCGCCATCGATCGCCACAAACTCGATGACTTCCACCCGTACCTATTCAAAACGACCGACTACGGCAAGACGTGGGCAAAAATTACCACGGGCTTGCCCGACAATAGTTACGCGCATGCCGTCCGCGAAGATCCGAAACGCAAGGGCTTGCTCTATGCCGGCACAGAAAACGGCATCTACATTTCTTTCGATGATGGCGCGCACTGGCAATCTCTGAAACTCAATCTGCCGACCACGCCCATTCATGACCTCACCATAAAAGACGATGACCTCATTGTGGCCACGCACGGCCGCGCCTTCTGGGTTCTCGACGGCATCGCTCCTCTCCGCCAAATGAACTCAGCCGCCGCAACAGATGAGACGCATCTCTACCAGCCATCCTCAACGGTTCGCTTCCGCGGACCGGGTTTCACCCTCCCAGCCAGCATTCCGGTGGGTGCTAACCCGCCTGCTGGTGCGGTGATCAATTACTCGCTGAAGACGGCGCCCAAGGAACAAATCACTCTGGAAATTCTCGACGCCCACGGAAAACTCGTTCGCAAATATTCGAGCAAGAAAACCGCCGAAGGCGCTTCTCCCGACGAAGAGGAGTTTGGCATCACCCGGCCCGGCGAAGAGCTCCCCGCCGAAGTGGGCTTGAACCGCTTCGTTTGGGATTTGCATTCCGAACCTCCTACAAAGGTTCCCGGCGCGGTAGGCTGGGGAGGCCGCCCGGAAGGCCCGCTAGTGGCCACGGGCACGTACCAGATCAAGCTGACTGTCGCTGGGAAATCGTCAACCGCGAACCTGGAGCTCACCAAAGATCCGCGCGTCTCCGCATCACAAGCCGACCTCGATAAGCAGCAAGATCTCGCATTGCGCATCCGCGATCGCGTGAGTGCCGGGCACGAAGCCGTGAATCAGATCCGGAGTGTACGCAGCCAGCTCGATGCTCTGAAAAAGCGTCTCTCCGCGGACCCCAACGCAAAGCCTGTCCTCGACTTGGCGGAAGCTCTCACGAAGAAAATGAACGGCGTCGAAGAAAAAGTCATCCAGCCGAAATCCAAGAGCGGGGAAGACCCGCTGAATTATCCAATTCAGGTGGCCGACCAGCTCGTGGCCTTGCAAGAAACCGTGGAAAGCGCCGACACCGCGCCGACCGCCGCTTCGCTCACCGTCTACGACGAACTCAATACGCGGCTTGAAGCGCAGTTGGCCGCCTGGCAAGAAATCCAATCCAAGGACCTTGCCGCGCTCAATGCCGCCATCCAGAAAGCCNACATCCCCGCGATTGCCCCAGCGGCGGAAAAGCCGGAAAAAGAAGGCAAGTAGCTCGCGGCAAAAGCAACTCTAACGCTCGAAGGAAGGACGCACCGGCGCCCTCCTCTTGCCAACAAATTTCGCAATTCGACTGGCATTCACAATTAGCGATTGCTCTGGCATCCCGCTTTTGCTACTCTCCGCGCACAGTAGAACCCTCCGGAGGTGCGTTCATGGCATTTTGCAAATCGTGTGGTCAGGATGCAGGCGAGGCAATGTTCTGTCCGAAATGCGGTGCCGCCCAAGGCGTGGCACAGGGCGGGTCGCAGAGCACAGCGATGGCCACTCCGGCCGCTTCGGCTGCGGAATACCCTACAGCAGGAATTGAAGAAAACATCGCTGGACTCCTCTGCTATATATTCGGGTGGGTCACCGGACTGATTTTTCTTTTGATTGACAAGCGGCCCTTCGTGAAGTTCCACGGGGCTCAATCTATCGCGTTGAACATCACTTTCGTCGCGGTGTGGATTCTCTATGTCATCTTCAGCTTCTTTCTCACCATGATTACCGCAATGCTACATTTCCCCATCGGTTTTATCAGCTTTTTATTACTCCCTGTGATCGGCCTTTCGTTCCTGGCGGTTTGGATTTTTATAATGTTCAAAGCCTACAGCCACGAAAAGTACAAGCTGCCCATCATCGGAAACATCGTGGAAAAGATGGTCGGGCAATAGCTGCCGCTAACTTTTTCGTTTAGAGGAGCCGTCCGGCCAGCCGGGCGGCTCTCTTTTTTTGGTCCTCCTTATCCACGCTTTCCACTTGACTTCTTTTTCGTGTCCCTCCACCCTAAAAGGCTTTCTCCCCGCCTTGGCAAGGCGGGAAAAAACCGAAAGGCGCCATCGCTACCCCATGACCCGCGTCCGGCTCTGCTTCCACGACCGCTGTTTTGATGGGACCGCGTCCGCCGCTCTTTTCTACCGCTTCTACAAGGAAAAATTTGATCCTGCCGCGGAGTTCGGTTTTACCGGCATGACCCATCGCGCTTCGCAGCCGTGGACTCCCGGCCTCTTCGATGGCGATGAAAACGCCATCGTCGATTTCAAGTACTCGAACTCTCCCAAAGTGACCTGGTGGTTCGACCACCATCAAAGCGCGTTTCTCACGCCCGCGGACGCCGAACATTTCCGCCATCATCCAGGCCCGCGCATGTTTTACGAGCCGGACTACAAATCCTGCACAAAGCTCATCGCCACGGTGGCCAAAGAAAAATTCGCCTTTGACACCAAGCCGCTCGAGGAACTGATCCACTGGGGCGACATCATCGATGGCGCGCAATATCCCACGCCGGAATCCGCGGTTGAACTCACCGAGCCCGCCACGCAGCTTGGCCTGGTCATCGAAGCCGCTCCCGAGGACGGCTTGCCCGCGCGCATCATTCCGGAACTCGCCTATCGCCCGCTAGCCGAAATGGTCAAGCTTCCCATCGTTTCCAAACACCTGGGCCCTCTGCTCGAACGCCATCGCAAATCCATCGAAATCCTTCGCCAGCGCGCCGAAGCCCACGACGGTGTAATTTTCTTTGACGTCAGCGACCTCGACCTCGAGGGCTACAACAAATTCATCCCCTATCTCCTCCATCCCGAATGCGTCTATTCCGTAAGCGTCAGTTCTTCCGCCGTCCGCGCTAAGGTGTCGCTTGGCACCAACCCTTGGAACCAAGCCACTGCCGACAAAAATCTCGCCTCGCTAGCCGAAAAATTCGGCGGCGGCGGCCACCCCCGCGTCTCCGCCATCTCCTTCGACCCTGCCGACCTGCCGCGCGCCCGCCAAGTCGCCCGCGACCTAGCCGCTCAACTCCGCGCCAAGTAAACCCGTGTCGCCGCCCGCTCGCATTGTCCAGATTTCCAGAATGTTCGACAAAAATGCGCGTCCAATGTAAAATTCTAAATTAACTGTGGACCGGTAGCTCAATGGTAGAGCAGTTGACTCTTAATCAACGGGTTGGAGGTTCGAGTCCTCCCCGGTTCACCACTCAAGCTAAACTGCCTTACTGCGATCTCCCTTCTCATCGAAATATTCGGTAAGTGCATGGTCTTCCCTGCCGCTGGGCCTTTATAGTCCCGAAGCCGACGTGGCATTTCAAGGATTTCGGTAGGCCTTTGAGGTATATTAGCCTCGAAAGATCAGGGCCGAACAGGGTGCGGTTGCTTGGAGCTTTCTGGTTCCAGCCCGTGAATGCGCCGAACGGCTATGGTGTGCGCAAGTTCCAATCACGCGTTAGGAATGGGAAGGTTCGTACCGGCCAGCAGCCTTTTTGCTAAGGATGGCTCGCGGCATTCGATTGCATGAGTGACCTTCCTCATGATCATTTGGATTTGATCTATGGGTGCTGCCCTGTCGCCCAGGACTCTCTTGGAAAGTTGTAGGCAGAGCGCCATGGAGTTCGAAGGGCTCGCGGTTGCGGGAGTGTGAGCTTGGAGAAGTTAGGCAAGTACTTAATCCTCGGTGAGCTAGGCCGTGGCGCCGGGGGTGTCGTGTATCGCGCGCGCGACCCGATCATCAATCGCCTTGTTGCTCTGAAGACGATCACCACAGGTTTGGCCGAATTCCCCGATTTGCTCCAACGCTTTTACCAGGAGGCGCAGTCCGCCGGTGGTTTGCAACACCCCAATATTGTCACCATTTTCGATATGGGGGATGAACAAGGCATCCCCTATATCGCCATGGAATTGCTGGAGGGTGAGAGTTTAGACCAACTCATCGGCCGCCGGACGCCGCTGCCTGTTCCCCTGAAACTCACTTACGCCTTGCAAGCGTGTCGCGCGCTCGACTATGCCCATAAGCGCGGCATCATCCACCGCGACATTAAGCCCGACAACGTGATGCTCACGAAAGATGGCACGGTGAAGGTTGTGGACTTCGGGATCGCCCGTGTCCTCGAGACCTCCAAGACGCAGACCGGGATGTTGCTCGGTACTTTCGCCTACATGTCTCCCGAGCAGTATCACGGCGAGCACGCCGATGCGCGCTCCGATATCTGGTCCTTCGGGGTTCTGCTGTATGAGTTGTTGGCTTACCAGAGACCATTCAAGGGGCAGACACCGGCAAGCCTGATGCATGGCATTTGCCAACTGGAACCGCCGCCCTTGCTCGAGGTGGCCCCCGAGTGTCCTGCCGCCCTCGAAAAAGTAATCCAAAAAGTTTTGCAGAAATCCGCGGACGAACGATATCAGTCCATGGAAGAGCTCTTGCTCGATCTCGATCCGATTTGCAAAAGCCTTCAGTCGGAGTCCGTTGTTGCCTTGGTTGTCCACGCCCGCGAGTTGTCCGAGCAGGGTGACTATTCCCAATCGCGCGACCTCCTCCGTCAGGCTCTTCAGATCGATTCAACCAACACGCAGGCCAGGAATCTTTTGGACAAGGTCAACGGCGAACTCAGGCGCGTCCTCATGCGCCCGAAATTGCAGCAGCAAGTCGAAAAGGGCCTTGCCTTCCTCGCCGAAGGGAAAACTCAGGAGGCCAGGGTAGAAGCGGAAATTGTGCTGCAATTGGACTCCAGCTTTGAGCCTGGCCAGGCGCTGCTCAAGCAAGTCCACCAAGAAATTAACCGCGCCAGGCAAGTGGCGGAATGGATTGAGGCTGCCAGGCAACGCTTGGCGCAGGGAATATTGGAAGAAGCCGAGGAGCTGCTGGCCAAGGTCCTGGAAGTTGAATCCTCCAACGAGGAAGCAAAGACGCTTCAACTGCAGGTGAGTAGTGAAAAGGCAGAACGCCAGAAGCGGCTGTACTTTTCAGAGAAAATGCAGCAGGCCAGGGGCTTGTGGACACAACAGAATTACGCGGAATGCATTCAGCTTTTGATCGAACTGCGCGAGGAATTTCCTGACGAGGACGAGATCCCCCGGCTGCTTGATACTGCAAGGGAGGATCAGGCCAACCAGCAAAGATCGCAAGGGCTGGCGGATGCCCGAAGCATGCTGGCGAGCCGGCGCTATGACGACGGCAAGGCGCTTCTTGCTGAGCTGCAAAAGCAGTTCCCTGGGGACGATGAGATCCTCGAACTGCAGAAAAAGGTCCTCGACGATCAGAGAAAACAACGAAGGTCGCAGTCTGTCGCCGAAGCTCGGAGCCTCTTGGCGGCAAGACGCTACGACGATTGCAGCGCTCTGCTGAATTCTATCCTGAAGGAATTCTCCGGCGACGAGGAAGTGCTGCAACTCCAACAGCACGTCCTTGACGATCAGAGAAAACAGCGAAGGTCGCAGTCTGTTGCGGAAGCTCGAAGCCTCTTTGCCGCAAGGCGCTACGACGATTGCGGTTCTCTTCTGAGTTCCATACTGAAGGAGTTTCCGGGCGACGAAGAAACCCTGCAGCTGCAAAAAAACGTCCTCGACGATCAGAGAAATCAAAGAATGCTGGAATCTCTGAGCGAGGCGCGAAACCTATTGGCAGCAAAACGTTACGATGAAAGCCTCTCCCGGCTGGCTTCTCTCCAGAAAGAATTTCCTGGCGAAGACGATATTTCCAGGTTGCTCGAAACCGCGCGGGCGGATAAAGCCGAACAGCAGCGGCAGCAGGGGGTCGCAAAAGCGAGAAAACTGCTGGCCGGCGGGCGGCACGAAGAGTGCAACGCGCTGCTTCTGGACTTGCACAAGCAGTTTCCCTCGGACGACGAAATCCCAAAGCTCCTGGATGTCGTCCGCAAGGAGCAGGCCGAGCAACGCAAGCTGCAGGGTTTAACAGAAGCCAGAAGTCTCCTGGGCTCACGGAATTACGAGGAATGCATGGCGCTGCTTGCCAGGCTGCAAAGCGAGCATCCCAATGACAACGATATCACCAGGCTAATGGACACCGCGCGCGAGGATCAGGCCGAGCAGCGCAAACTGAAAAGTTTGGCGGAAGCTCGGAGTATGCTGACTTCGCGGAACTATGACGAATGCATAGCATTGCTCGCCGGCCTTCAGGCCCAGTATCCAAAAGATGGTGATATCGCCAAACTCCTCGAGATAGCGCGCGAGGATCGCGCGGAACAACAGAAGCAGCGCCAACTCGCGGACGCCAGAAAGCATCTGGCTGCAAGGCGCTTCGAGGATGCCTTGAGCGCGCTCGAGGTCATTCGCCAAGCTCACCCAAAGGATTCTGGAATTATCAAGCTGCGAACTCTGGTCTTGCAGGAGAAGGAAAAACAAGCCAGCCTCGAGCGCCTGCAGCGGGAATTGAGCGCACTGAAGCAGTTGGTGAGCGAAAAAAAATATCCCGAGGTTCTCGCACAGTCGGAAAGAATCCAGAAAGAGTTTCCCGGCAATGCCGATCTGGGCCGGCTCCTCGAATTTTCGCGGACTCAACAAGCACAAATCGAGCGGGAATCGCAGCAGCAAAAAATTGTTCAGGAAGTGAAGAAGCTCTTTGATTCCGCCCAGTTTGAGGAGGCCTTCCAGGTGGCCCTGGCTGGTCTCAAGACGTTTCCCGGCAATCAAGAGCTGCAGTTCTTGCGAGAGCAGGCGGATAACAAGCAAAGGAAGCTGGAAACTCGCCAGCACATCGAACAGAGAATTCGCGAAATAAAGGTCAAGATCAACCGGGGAAAGATCAGCGAAGCGATCGACCTGGCGAATCAGACCCTGATTACCCACGGCCCCGACACCGGTGTGACGCAGTTGCTGAATTCTGCGCGCGTCGAGTACGAAGCGCGTGAGAGAAAAAAGGAGCAAGAAAGAAAGCTGGAAGGAATTCGCTCGCTCATCACCTCCCGAAGATTGCCTGAGGCCACGCGAGCCCTGGACGAAGCCGTGGCGGAGAAGATTCTTGAGGTGTTTGATCCACGCGTTCAGCGCGTTTGCGAAGAACTGGAACAGGCGAAATCTGCAGCTCTTGCTTCGGCAACAACGGAGACAACGACGCCAACGGTAAGTCTTTCCAAGGAGTACGCCTGGCTGCAAGGCCCGCCTGAGCCGGAAGTTGCTGCGCCGCAAGAGACGCGTTCGCCAACGGACGCCCTGGACGCGAAGGCCTCCACACCTCAGACAGTATCGCAGCCCGCGCCGCCGGCAATTCCGCCTGCCGTTCCGGACATCCCACCACCGTTCTCTGCGCCCGCGGGCCGCACAAGCAAATCCGTTGCCGAGCCGGTGGGGCCATCCCCTGTTCCGCCGATCGTGCCCACACGGCGGACCGATCCGCCGAAGTTAATTCCTCAAGTCCCGTTCCCTGAACCAAAGCCGGGTCCACCAGTCGATTGGAAGAAGCCCGCGAAACTGGTTGCGTTAGGTCTAGGCGCGGTCGGGTTGATTTGGGGAGCGGTGCGCATCGTTCCCTTAATTCGCCCGCATGAGGCCACTCCTCCGAGTGCAACACAGCCAACTCCTAAACAGGAGCCAAATCCCCTGGAGGTTCAGCAGCGCAATGCTCTGAACGCCGCGGATAAACTTGTTGCGGCAAATGACCTGGAAGGTGCGCTGCGAATCCTGAACCCCGCAGCGGGTTTGAATGGTCCCTTGAGTGCCGAGATCAAGAAAAAGCAAGCTGGCATCGAAGAATCGATGCAAAACCAGAATCTCCGTGACCTCCGGCGCAAAGAAGAGCAGCTATGGCAGCAGGCAAACGACGATGTTGCAGGCGGACGCTTTGCTGAAGCCCAGAAAAAACTCCACCAAATACTTGCCCTGGGCGACGGAGGTCTGCGCAAGGACGACGCTCAACAATGCCTCGCGCACACAATCCCCGCTCGTCAGGAAGAAGAAAAACTATTTTACCAGGCGCGACAAGCCTCTCAAAAAGGCGATTTGAATAGTCTCCAGAATGCTTCCGATGTGCTTAAGCGCCTGATTGCATCGGGAGGTCCGCGGAAACAGGAAGCAGAACAATTGCTGCAGGACGTCCGAGGGCGTTTATCCAGCAGTTATGCCAGCGGAGCCAGTCAAGACTTGCAGCGCGGAGATTTCCATGCAGCGCGTCTGAAAGCCGGTCTCATCCGGCAAAACGGCGGCGATCCGAGGACGCTTGTTTCGGACATCGACCAGGCTGAACAGAACCGCCTCACCCAATTGGAGAGTCAGTTCAATCAGCTTAGACAGAGCGACGATGATGCCGCCGCCCAACAACTCAGCAACCTGCAGCGAGGGTTCCAATCCATCGTCGATAGTGCTGGTCCACGGTCGGAAGAGGCCAAGAGCTTCGTCAACAACGTGCCAGTCGCGATTCGCGAAGTACGCGACCGCGCGGCGAACAAGCGTGCCGAGGCGGGGTATCAGCAAATCGTTACGAGGTATCAGCAGGCATCGAGCGCGAGCGATAAGAGCGGCCTGGAAGCTGCCCGCACTGGTTTTCAGTCCATCGCCCAAGCCGGCGGCCCGCACGCAGGCGAAGCCCAGAAGTTTGTGGAAGAAATCAACACGAAACTTACTGCGCTAAACCAGCCACCTCCTCCAGTAACCACCCCTGTTAAGCCCGAAGTACCTTCTGGAGCTGCGGACAGTGACGCCGTACTCGCACTAGTTAAGCGGTACTCACAGGCTTTTGAACAAAGGAATCCGGACGCACTGCATCAGATTTGGCCGACCATGGGGAAGCTGTACACTGGTTACAAAAACTCGTTTGAGAGTGCCAGTTCCATTCGCATGCAGGTCCAAACAGAGAGCGTGAAAATCGCCGCTGACGGAAATACCGCTACAGTGACGGGTCAATTCACCGAGGAATACACTCCCCAGGGGCAGAAGCCCCGAAGCGTAAAGGGCCGGACAGTCTTTCAATTCGCAAAGTCGAACGGCACCTGGGTCATCACAAACGTCCAGTGAGTCCAGATTCCCGGCAAACCCGCATATCGGCTTGACCAAATGAGACTGCATGGATACACTCGGCCAACTTGCGTTCGGGTGATATGAAAAGGCTGTTCCGATCACTATCTTCTGATCAGCCCGATCTGACCCGGCCTCTAAAGACCAAGGAGCAGCTTCATGTTCAAACGTGCACTTCTGGGGTATCTCGTTTTTAGCTTTCTCGCGTCTTGGGGGATGAGAGCGCAGGGCGTCTGCCCGCTAAACGGGACGGCGAGTCCCAAATTAGTTTGCGTCCTTCCGCAGGTTTATGGGCCCTTCGGATTGGGCAGCGGCGCCGCCGCACCACTGCTTGCCAACAGTCACCAGGCACACTTCGAAAGTGATTTTCTTACTTCTTTCTCACCAATCAATGAAGCTGTAGGCACCCAAGTGTCGCAACTGCCCATCGCTTCCCCTTCTTCCGGTATCAGTTTCGTGTACGATCCTGCGCTCAAGACCTTCAGCCCCTCGACAGACGAAAACCTGGGGCCGATTCTCGGCGAGCGCGCCGGCACCATTGGGCGCAATAGGCTATATGTTGCGTTCAGCTATCAATACTTCAACTTTGGCTCTATCGATGGGCATGACACGAGCAAGCTCAGCTCCGTGGTTCAGCATGAAGTCTTCCCGCCGCCATTTCCATCTCAATTCATAGTTGCCTGTCCGAACCAGTCAGGAATGCCGGCAAAATACGCTGGCAATCCTTGCTTCGTACGTGACTTCATCGAAGCTACGACTAATATCGACCTGACGGTCAGCCAATACACGGTCTACGCGACCTACGGGATCACTCGGCGCCTTGATGTCTCTGTGGCCATCCCCTTTTTGAATGTAAACATGAACGTTTCTTCCAACGCCACGATTGTGCCCAACGCCGTTGCGCCCCCATCTCCCACTTTTCCAGGACAAGTATTCCACCAATTTAATCCGGCGGTGGTTCCTGCTTGTGCAAACACGCCTGCAGGGCAGGCATGTTTGCAAGGTTCCTTCTCCAATTCTGGCACTGCGACGGGTATCGGCGACGTTATCCTCCGCGGGAAATATGAAGTTTATAAAGGTGAGCGCTTTGGCGTTGCTGCGGGCGTGGACGTCCGCGTACCAAGCGGCGATGCTCAGAATTTCCTGGGCTCCGGCGCCACGGGAGTCAAGCCCTTCGGCGTCATTTCCTATCGGGCTCGCGTCTCCCCGCACGCCGAAGTGGGATACGAATGGAATGGCCAGTCGATACTCGCCGGGAACTTTGTGGGCCCGACAGCCGCTAACACCAAGGTCTCGCTCCCCAATCGTTTCATATATATTGTCGGAGCCGACGCTTCTTTGACCAAGCGGCTGACAGCCGCCTTTGACATTTATGGACAAAGATTGTTTAGCGCGGCCCAACTTGTTTCGAGTCCCTACACGGATTTAGGGAAGTGCAGCGACGTAAACTGCACCACATTGACCCCGGGCACGACCCACCCGGACTCTGCAGTCAACCATGCAGACATCAACATCACCAACGCCTCCCTCGGGCTCAAGTTCCGCGCGATAGGCAAGCTGGTCTTGACTGGGAACGTCCTCCTGAAATTGGACGACGCCGGACTTCGCTCGAAAGCGATACCTTTGGCGGGCGTTTCCTACAGCTTCTAGCTGCCTCCGGTTTGCGCGGCGCGCTTCGAGGGGGAACGCGATTTGCCCTGATTGTTACTCGGAGGAAAACCTGTTGAGCTTCGCAGAATCAGCTGCGTCTTGAGAACGTATTCCGTTCCGTTTGGTGCGGGAGCTTCCCGCTTCACTTCTTTGAGCAGGGCGTTGAACGCAAGCGTCGCCAATTCCACCTGTGACATTTGAATTGTGGTTAGCGGAGGAATCATGAAGTCCGCCAATCGCGTATCATCAAATCCAATCACCGACAATTCCTCAGGCATGCCGATTCCCAGTTCGAATGCCTGTCTCATGACGCCGATGGCGGTCATGTCGTTGGAGCACATTAGAGCCGTTGGCTGCTCCCGAAGCTTGGAAAGTTTTTGCAGGGCGAGTTTTCCTCCCTCCAAACGGTGGTCTCCCTCGACGATGAATTTGGAATCCACTTGCAGACCAATCTCGCGCATCGACGCCTCGAACGCATCTTTTCGTGCGACCGCAGACCGCAATCGGAGCGGTCCAGTCACAAAACCGATGCGTTCGTGTCGCATCGCCGCCAAATGCTGGACGGCCTGGCGAATTCCGTGCGCATAGTCGACGCGTATGTTGCTGACGCGCGGAGCCTTTGGCCCAACATCAACGAACACCAGCGGCAAATTCCGAAACCGGAGATGCTCCAACAGTTCGTCTTCCATTCCGAACGTGAGGATTGCGACTCCATCCACGCGCCCCTCAATCATTCGGCGAACAGCGAGTTCCATCCGCTTGGGGTCGTGGATCGTCGAGGTAAGAAGAATTTCGTAATTT
>JGI12635J15846_10000968_pt1 | contig 25132 bp, 20 predicted proteins | sample BlaSpr_A8_OM2_M2_FD_15846 | JGI IMG/M metagenome (IMG submission 15846) | reverse complement strand
GAGCAAGACGCTGGTTGGTCGCACCGCGGTCGCGCGCCGACCCGTCCACATCCCGGATGCGACCGTCGATCCGGACTACCAGTGGGCCGAGTCGATCAGCCGCGGCGGGTTCCGCACCATGCTCGGTGTGCCCCTGATGCGCGAAGGCGAACCGATCGGCGTCATCGCCATATGCCGCAAGATCGTCAGCCCCTTCACCAACAAACAAATCGATCTGATGACGACCTTCGCCGACCAGGCGGTGATCGCTATCGAGAACGCGCGGTTGCTGAGCGAATTGCGCGAGTCGCTGGAGCAGCAGACGGCGACGTCGGAGGTGTTGCAGGTTATTTCCAGCTCGCCCGGCGATCTCGAGCCGGTATTCACCGCCATGCTGCGCAATGCGGTCCGCATCTCCGGCGCGAAGTTCGGCATTATCCATAGCTGGGATGGAGAACATTTGCACCTGTTGGCGACCCACGACGTACCGCCCGTGTTGGCGGCAATCCGCCGTGGCGCTCCCGAATTCCGCCCCGGCCCAAAGACCGGCATTCGCCGCATGGCCGAGACCAGGAACGTGGTGCACATCCTCGACCTGCGTGAGGATGAGGGTTACCTCGATCGCCACACACCGCACATCGTCGCCGCCGTCGAGCAGGGCGGCGTCCGCACCATGCTGGCGGTGCCGATGCTGAAAGAGAACGAGGTCGCCGGCGCTTTCACGGTCTATCGGCAAGAGGTTCGTCCATTCACCGACAAACAGATCGCGCTCGTGCAGAACTTCGCCAATCAGGCCGTCATCGCCATCGAGAACGCGCGACTGCTCAGTGAATTACGTTCGCGTACCGACGAGCTCGCCCGCTCGGTCGAGGAATTGCGCGCGCTCGGCGAAACTTCGCAAGCGGTCAATTCCACGCTCGATCTGGAGATGGTGCTGAACACCATCGTGAGCAAAGCGGTACAGCTCTCCGGCACCGAGGCCGGCGCGATCTATGTATTCGACGAGGGGCCGCGCGAATTCCGGCTGCGCGCCACCTATGGGATGGATCAGGCGTCGATAGCCGCGCTGGGCGATGCCCACATCCGCATCGACGAGCAAAATATCGCGCTGATCCTGGCCAATCGCGAGCCGGTTCAGGTCGCCGATCTTGGCGACGTAGCGCGCTCGCCCGCCGACGATATTGTGTTGCGCTCGGGTTACCGGGCTCGGCTTGCCGCTGCGCTATTTTCCGGTGACGACATCATCGGCCTGTTGGTTGTCCGCCGCCGCACGCCCGGCGCGTTCCTGGCGAACACCGTCGACTTGATGAAAACCTTCGCCGCGCAATCGGCGTTGGCGATTCAAAACGCACGTCTGTTCCAGGAGATCGACGACAAGGGCCGCCAGCTTGAAGTCGCGAGCAGGCACAAATCGCAGTTCCTCGCCAATATGAGCCACGAATTGCGCACGCCGCTCAATGCCATCCTCGGCTACACCGAATTGATCCTCGACAACATCTATGGCGAAGCGCCGGAGAAGATACGCGTCGTGATGGAGCGGGTGCAGACCAACGGCAAGCACTTGCTCGGGCTAATCAATGACGTCCTCGACTTGTCGAAGATCGAGGCCGGGCAATTGACGCTTTCGCTCAACGACTATTCGCTCGCCGAACTGGTGCAAGGGGTTTACGTCGCGGTCGAGCCGCTGGCGTCGCGGAAGAATCTCGCGCTGACCACGAAAGTCGAAAAGGGCCTGCCGGCCGGACGCGGCGACGAGCGGCGGCTGGCCCAGGTGCTACTCAATCTGGTCGGAAATGCGATCAAGTTCACCGAACATGGCGAAGTGGCGATCGAGGCCTCGGCGGCGAACGGCGCGTTCAACGTCGCGGTGCGCGATTCGGGTCCGGGTATCGCCGCCGCCGATCAGCAGAAAATCTTCGAGGAATTCCAGCAGGTCGACAACACTTCGACGCGGCAGAAGGGCGGCACCGGCTTGGGGCTCGCTATTTCCAAGCGCATTGTCGAGATGCACGGTGGGCGCATCGTGGTCGATTCCGAGCTCGGCAAGGGCTCGACCTTCACCATCAGGCTGCCGGTGAAGGCCGGCGAAGGGCAATCGGCATGAGCAAGCGGATTTTGGTGGTGGAAGACCAGCTGGATAACCGGCAGATCCTGCGCGACCTCCTGACCAGCGTCGGATTCGACCTGGTCGAGGCCGAAGACGGCGCCCAAGGCGTCGCCGCGGCGGAAACGCACCGCCCGGATTTGATCCTGATGGATATCCAGATGCCGGTGCTCGATGGCTACGAGGCGACGCGGCGGATCAAGGCCAATCCCGCGCTGAAAGCGATCCCGATCATTGTGGTGACGTCGTATGCGCTGTCCGGCGACGAGGAGAAGGCGCGCGCCGCCGGCTGCGACGACTACATCACCAAACCCTACAGCCCACGCCAGCTATTGGCGAAAGTCAAAGCCCTCCTTGGCTAACGCGCGCCAAATTTTTCCCCATGCATAATCCGCCGCGCATTCTCATCGTCGATGACAACGAGACCAACCGCGACATCCTGCGCACGCGGTTGGGACCGCACGGCTATGAACTTCTGGAGGCGGCCGATGGCGAGGAAGCGATCGCCGCCGCGCGCGAGCATTCTCCCGATCTGATCCTGCTCGACGTCATGATGCCGAAAATCGACGGCATCGAAGTGTGCCGCCGCATCAAGGCTGACTCCGACCTGCCGTTCATCGCCATTATCCTGGTGACGGCGAAAGCCGACACCAAGGACGTGGTCGCCGGGCTTGAGGCCGGCGCCGACGAATACCTGACCAAGCCGCTCGATCAGGCCGCCTTGGTCGCGCGCGTCAAATCGATGCTGCGGGTGAAGGATTTGACCGACCGCGTCGGCGAGCAGGCCGCCGATCTCGCCAAGTGGAACAAGACGCTCGAAGAGCGCGTGCAAGAGCAAGTGACCAGGATCGAGCGTTTCGACCGCTTGAAGCGCTTCCTGCCGCCGCAGGTGGCGGAGCTGATCCTGACGTCGGGCGACGAACGCGTTCTCGACAGTCACCGCCGCGACGTCACGGTGCTGTTTTGCGACCTGCGCGGATTCACCGCTTTCTCCGAAACGTCAGAGCCGGAGGAAGTGATGAACATCCTTCGCGAATATCACGAAGCGATCGGCGCCATCATTCACAAATTCCAGGGCACGATCGAGCATTTCGCCGGCGACGGCGTCATGGTCATGCTCAACGATCCGATGCCGTGTCCGGAACCCTGCGTGCAGGCGGTGCGGATGGCGGCGGAAATGCGCTCAGCCGTNGGNGCNTTGACGGAGAAGTGGCGCAAGCACGGTTTCGAGCTCGGCTTCGGCATCGGCATCGCGCATGGTTACGCCACGCTCGGCCGCATCGGNTTNGAAGGCCGGTTCGAATATGCCGCCATCGGCGCGGTGCCAAATCTCGCCTCGCGGCTGTGCGACGAAGCCAAGGACGGCCAAATTCTGATTGACAACAAGGTGCGCGCCGCGGTCGAAGCGATTGCCGAACTCGAGCCGTTGGCGGAATTAAAGCTCAAAGGCTTTCATCGCCCCGTCACCGCCGCCAATGTGCGGGCCGTCTCCGAGGGATAAGCGGCTCAACTACAAAATGATGCTGGGATTGCGGATGGCCTGATCGCATTCGATCAGATTGACCTGCTTAGCTGCGATCTTCCAGCCGGCGCCGCTGCGCACGACGCGATGACCGGCCCACCCGGTAAGTATCCGCGTTTCCTTGTCCCAGAATTCGCTGATCAGAAAATTCGACCGCAGCATGTGCGTGTCGTCGCCCGCGGTGGCGAATACTTCGACATTTGTAATGAGCCGGACGGTCCGCGACTGCGGCGCCTGCGACCAGGCGAAGCCGGTACGCAGCCGATAGACGCGGTCTTCCAGGCGGCGGCGATCGTCGAACATCACCGCGATCTCGCGGCGTGGGTCGCCGGCGTTCGGCGTCGACGGCACCCAATACAGGCACTCCGCCGCGTACATGGCGAGCCAGTCGTCGTATTTGAGCCGGTCGAGGAGCCGCGCTTCGCGCTCGACGAGACAGCGGAATTCGTCGCGAATTGCGGCGTCGGTCACCGCGCGCGCGTCGTCCTGCCAGTCGGTAAAGTTGGCGATTAATTCGCGGTACAGCGCGTCATTGACGTAGTACGAACTGCGCGACGGATCCGCCGTCTTCGGCGCATTCACCTTATGGCTCCCGTCGGATGGCGAGGTTGGCGCGCGTCTGCATCAGACGCTTCCATTCCTTGAAATGCTCGCGCATGAACGCTTCGTCGGTCGCCGGCGCAGTAATGGTGCCGTCGTTATTGGTCTTGACCCGGTCGGTGATACCGAGGCCGCGGTTCATGTAGACCCATTCGTCCTCGACGGCCATGAGGCCGCGCTGAATCTGCTCGAAATTCGCAATGTCGTCGACTTCGCCGAAATTAGGGAAGCCTTCCTGAGTACGCATGCGCAGCGCGTTGATGTCGCGCACACCGTCCGCGCCGATGCTGCCGTCGTCGACGATCATGGTGCCGTACCAGATCGCATTGGTCTCATCGACGCCGACCGGCTCGAACACCTGGATATGATTGCCAAGCAGAGAGAGATTGGGAAAGACGTTGATGTTCACCGGTTCGGAGCCGGCGAGGTCGAGTAGCGAAAAGGCACGGTCGCCGTAACGACGGATGAAGTCAGCCTCGTAATGCTCCATGCCGGGATGCGCGCTTTCCAACGCCCACAGGCCGCCGGGCCGCTTTTCCAGGTTCGGGCGCTTGTCCTTGTAGTGATTGCCGCGGCCGGTGTAGCGCATGTACATCGGCTGAGCGTCCGGCGAATTTCGATAATAGGCCATGCCCTTGGCGTTCTCGCCGGCAAAACGGTTCTCGGTCTCCAACAGCGAGCGATGCGAATAGGCGACGTGATAACCATCGCAGGAATTATCATAGGCGAGCTTCCAATTCGCCTTGAAGCGAAAGCGGTTCGCTTCGCAGACCACGACCCGGCCCCCGGGATTGCGGTCGAGCCATTCGTCGATGACCGTCGCGATCGGTCCGAGATGCTCGGCGAGCGGCAGCGCGTCCAGATTAAGCGTACCGAAGATAAAACCGCGATACGTCTCAACGCGCGGCACCTGCGCCAAATTGTATTTCGGATCGCGCATGTCCTCGGCGTAGCCGTCCGGCCACGGCACACCGCGCAGCCGGCCGGTATTGAGGAAGTTCCAGCCGTGGTAGGGGCACTGGAAAGACTTGCTGTTGCCCTTGTCAAAGCGGCAAAGCGTCGTGCCGCGATGGGTGCAGCGGTTATAGAGCGCGCGGATTTTTCCCTCGGCGTCGCGGACAATGATCAGGGGACGCAGTCCCAAATTTCGGGTGATAAAATCATTGACGTCGGGGATTTCGCTTTCGTGCGCGAGATAGGTCCACGTGCCGCCGAAAATGTGCGTCATCTCGGCTTCGAAGATCGCCGGATCGGTGTAGATCAGCCGGTGTGCCCGATCTTCCTGGACCAGATCGTCCCAGTCGTAGAGCGCGGTGCTGCCGACGCGGACAGGCGCGGCGCCGATTTTCTCCAGCGCCGTCATCCTTCGCGCCGCAGCTTGGCGGTTCGCCCCAGCGGTGCGATGCGCTCAAAAGAAATCGAAATACTCATTCTGTTCCCACTCGCTTGGCTCGTCGGCCGGCGGCGCTCCTTGCAGTGAACTTTGATAGCGGCCGGCTTCCGTCCGCTTCAGCTTGACGAAATAGTCGACAAAGATATCGCCGAGCGCGTGGCGGAACAACGGCTCCGTTTCGAGCGCATCGAGCGCCTCAGGCAGGCTCTTCGGCAACAGCGGCCGTTCGGCCGCGTAAGGCTCCGCGCTTGATGGCGGCAATGCCGCTTTAGTCTCGATGCCCGCGAGCCCGGTCACAATCTGCGCGAGGATGTAAAGATAAGGATTGGCCGCGGGCTCACCGACGCGGTTCTCCAGCCGCGTTGCCGGATCGTTGACGCCGCCAAGGACGCGGATCATGGCGCCGCGATGATCGTAGGCCCAGGTCGCGCGGTCAGGTGCGAGCGAATTTGGACGAAAGCGCCGATAGCCGTTGACGGTCGGCGTCGCGAAGACGGTGGCCGGCGCCGCATATTGCAACAGGCCCGCGAGATAGGACTGGCCAAGCGGCGAAAGAACTTCACGGGCGTTTCTCGGCATGAACAGATTCTCGCCAGTCGTTGCATCGACCAGCGATTGATGCAGGTGCCAGCCATTGGAGTAAAAGCCTTTCAGCGCCGGACGGCACATGAAAGTCGCGAAATAGCCAAGGCGTCTGCAGATCTGCCGCGTGGCGGTGCGGAACAGCAGCACGTTATCCGCTGCTTCGAGCGCGTCCCGCGGAGCGAATGTGCATTCGACCTGTCCGGGACCCCATTCGTTTTCAATGGAGCGCAAGCCCAGTCCCAACGCTTCGAAGGCGGAGCCCAGCGCGTCGAACACCTCCTGCATCAGGTCCATGTTCGACTCGGAATGGTAGTGATAGCCGGGTTCGACCGGCGCCGTTTTGATGGGCCGGCCGCGAAGCCCGGGAGCCCCGACATTGTCTTCGCTCAACTGCGCATCGACGACGCGCAGCAAGTACCATTCGATCTCCGGGCCGATGACGCTTTTCCAGCCGTGCGCCGCAAGCTGCGCCGCTGTCCTCCGCAAAATCTGGCGCGGCGAGAAATGGAACGGCCTGCCGTCGTTGAAATATTCGTCACCCAATATCCAGCCAACACGGCCGGCCCACGGAAGAACCCGGAAGGTTGCCGGGTCGGCCACAATGGTCAGATTGGGAGAACCGGTCATTTCGGGCAGGCCCATGCCGCCGCCGGGCGTGAAAGAAGCGAAAACGCGGGCGCCGGCGGAATCCAGCGTCGTCGTGGCAACGCCGATATTGAAACCTTCGGTCAGCGCCGAAACGAAAGCCGGAATGGTCAGGGTTTTCGCGCGCGAATAGCCGTGGGTGTCGCCCCAGGCCAACCGGACAAAACGCAGTTTCTCGCCTTCGACCCGGCGCACGAGGTCCGCGGCGAGCCGTCTCTGCTCGTCGCTCCAAAGGGCGCGGCTTTCGATGAAACTCGCTCGCTCGCTCTTTGTCATCTACCGGAGTCTAACTGCTTCCCGTGTTGCCAGCCGCGCGAGGATCGGATCGAGCAACAGAATATGTCAGTTCCGGCGCGAGTACACTCCCGGCAAATCGGCGGACAGGAACCTCCGCAATGCGTTATTCCTCGCACATTCATGCCCCCAACGTGCGGGCCATTTCCACTTAATGGTCCGGGACAAGCAGGCGTCTACTCGATAGCGAAAACGTCACCAGGCGTCCCAGCCTTTCTTGGCGTCTACGGCCGGTGTCGAGGGCTTGCTCACTCCACCCGACATATAAGTGCCTATGCGATTCCCACTCGTGACGGGGAGATAAAGCACTGAAGGATGATCGGCGTCGTGATGAATTGTTACCCACGATGGCCGCTGCCGAAGCAAATGTCCCTCAGCCACGAGGTCGAGGAAGGTGCGCGGCGGATCATCGTCGGCTCCGCTAATTCGCACCGCGATGCGATGTCCGGCTTTGAATACGTTTGCCGTGGGCACGATATTGATGTCGAAGCGGTAGATATGTTCAGGCGTCAGCGCTTGATTTCGGCGAAATGTGTGATGGGCCTGCCACGGCTTTGACCCGGTATCGTCTGTTTCGGCCAGAGAGCCCCTTAACCAGCCGCGGGTCAAAAGCCGGGCGTCTCCGTCAAGCGGCACGTCCCAGAGCGTGACGAAAAAGAAGATTTCATCGTCGCTCGTTGAGGCAAAAACGGTAAGCCTTGCCGGGCCGATGACCTCCGTTCGCTCGACCAGCGGCGGCGTTGTAAAGCTCGCGCCGCCGCGTGCATTGAAGACGTTGTCTTCGTAGCTGGTGCCGCCTTCAGCCGGCCAAAACTCGTGTTCGCTCAGCAATCCGTCGCGGTGCAGGTAGAACGGATGCCATTGCGTCTGCGGCAGCGGCCACTCAGCGCCGTCAACCCAGCGTCCATCTTCCCCGGGCAGAAACATCTGGATCGGGGATTCGTCCATGAAGCCCGTATCCAAACCTTTGAGCCAGTGATCAAACCAGCGCAGCGATGCGTAAGCGTATTGATAGATCGGGCGATCAAGATAAATCGGCGGCCCGACGAGCATCTTCTTCGGCGCCTTGATATGCTCCCACGCGCGAAATTCGCCCGGCAAGTGTAGGCCATACATGCCCCAGCAGGCGCCCAACATAATGGGTATTCTAATGGCTTCCAGGTCCGGCGCACGCTCCCGCCAATAGGGGCCATCGTGCGGATTCATGAGTACGTCGATGATGAGCGGGTGAGCGCCGGCGTCCGGCGATTTCACGGCGGCCGCCAACTCCGGTACGGCCATGATGTCGCGGTCGTTTTGCAGCGCGGCCAAGCGCCGAGTGAATTCCTCGTCGCCAAGATTCGCACGAGACCACGGATCAACGCGTACGTTTGCAAGATGCCGGGCCCACGACGTCAGGAATGAGCGCGCGAGAATGCCGCCGTGATAAAATTTATCCCGGTAAAAGTCCGTGTAACCGTACATCGCCCAAACCGCCTTTAGCGCGGGTGGATTGGTCGCGGCGACTTGTTTGGCAGCGACAGAAAAATACGAAGCGCCAAACATTCCTACATTGCCGTCACACCAATCCTGCGCCGCAAGCCAGGCGATCACTTCACGTATATCGTCAACATCCCGTCGCCCATAATGGCTGTAGCGCCCCTCCGATTGTCCCGTGCCGCGAGCGTTGACAATGCCGTGGGCATATCCGCGCCGGGCATAGAAATTTGGGTCGCCGGCTTCGGCTTGAGCGTTTTGCCCCTGCATCGCCCGCGGGAGCGATGGCGTAGTCTGCATCGCCTTGTCGTAGGCATGGACGCCTAACAGACACGGGAACCGGCCCGGACTGTCGGGGCGGAAAAGATCCGCGTCCAAGACAACTCCGTCAGACATTTCAATTTTAACGTCACGGGTGACCGTCACCCCGTAAAGCCGCTCAGACGTTTTCCAGTTTGTGCCGAACATGCGCTCTCTCAATGCTAAGTCCAACAAATGGCTTTGATGCCGGCGCGAAAGAGACTCCGCGCCGGCCCTTGCGCGTATTTGTCTGCTAAGCAGCGAGATCGGCTGCCGGACTTAATTCGGCCAAGGCAGGAACGACTTCGCGTCCGAGCAGTTCGTAGGACCGCATCGTCTGTTCCTTGGTCAGCGTGCCGAAAGACCCCCACATCAAGATATTGCCGGTTTGCAGTTCCTTGGCCTGCGCCACGAGGCGTTCCCGCACGCTTGACGGAGAGCCGACCACGATTATTCCCAGGTCGCTCAAGAGCTCCCAGCTAACGGCGCCGCCAGTAAATGGCCGGAAGAAATTCGAATAGAACTCGAAAGTCTTCGGAACATGATCCAGATCTTTGAAGACAACCGCTTCGCGAAACAGACCAAACATGTGATTGAGGGCGGGCTCCGCCATCGCACGCGCTTCTTCCTCGCTATCGGCGACGAAAACCGGGCGCAGCACCATGGTGTTTTCCGGTCCGTGCGGATGCCCGGCTGCCTGCGCGGCCGCACGATAGGCCGCGAAGGCTTCTTTCACGTTTTGGGTCGGTTGAAACGCCGTCGCCAACCGGTAGCCGTGCTTGCCACACCAGGGCATGGTCTCGGGGCTAAGCGCGCTGATCCACGGACGCTTCACCGGCGTTTTGAGGGGTTGCGGCCATAGTGAAGTCTCTTGGCCGTTGTGGGCAAAGACCTTCTGATTAAGCGCCTTCATGATGAAGTCGAGGCCTTGCTCGAAACGCGGCCGAACCTCTTCCATCGGGATGCCTTCGCGCAGGTATTCTTTTTGGTCTACCCCTCGACCGACGCCGATCTCGTGCCGGCCATGCGTCAGGTAGTCGAGCATGGCGAATTCTTCGGCCAGACGTCGCGGATTGTGCATCGGAAGGATGTTGATCATGACCCCGAGGCGAATGCGCTTCGTTCTTTGTGCGATCGCGGCGATCAACAAGTTCGGCGAGGGACTTAGATTATAGGCGGTGTAATGGTGCTCGCTGAACATAATCCCTTCAAAACCGGCTCTTTCAGCCAATTCCCAGGAGTCCAAGTGCCAGTCATACAATTCCTGACACTTGTGAGGATCGAAACCCTCGACAGTCGGGACNTAAGAATAATTGAAAATATCGAATAGCCACGACTTGACCATTTCCTCCCCCTTTAATTTTGGGCTCGCAGCGGCCCAGTAATTCCATAATGACATAAGTATCATTATGACACAAATAGTCATTTTCACGGTCAGGCATTTGTGTTAGTTGGATATTGCATGCCCGCCAGTGCTTCAGCCCGATCCGATCACCGTCCGCGAGTAGCCGCCGAAAGGCGCGCGCGGATGCGTCGCAAACTTGTCGAGAGTGCGTTGCTCGTCTTCGCCGGAAAGGGCGTGGACGCCTCGGTAATTGAAGACGTTATTGTTGCGGCGGGAGTTTCGCGCGGTACGTTCTATAATTACTTTCGCACCAACGCGGATCTTCTTGCGGCGGTCAACGAGGAGCTCAACGACGAGATCTCGACGCTGATCAAGGCACAGGTTCGGGACGATCCGGATCCCGCTTCCCGTCAATGCATGGGGTTTCGCTTATTCGTCGAAGTCGCGCGGCGTTTTCCGCTGTTCGCAAAATTCGTCGCCCGGGCGGGCGTCAACGTGCGTCCCGGAAGCCTGCGTCACGTGTATATGTCCCCCTCGATAAGAGCGGCGATGAAGAATGGCGACTTCATTGAAATGCCTTTGCCCGTTGCGCTTGATTTTATTGCTGGAAACATCTTCGCCGCAGTCGTATGCGTTTCCGAGGATGAGCTCGACGACAATTATCTCAATGCGCTGCTTGCAGCGACTTTACGGGGTGTCGGGCTATCCGATCGGAAAATTGGTCTTCTCATGGCTATGCCATTAAAGCCCCTAACACTCGGGCCGGACACGCTCTGTCAGCGCAGTCACCTCCTGTTTCTGGCGAGAAGGCCGCGAAAGACGCGCTAGATCGATTATCAAAAGTCCGGCCTTGGGCCTGTTCTCGCCTAGGCGCTCTGGCGGGGATGAATAACGGACGAAAACCTGCTAATTCGTCCCACCAGCGACTAGTGTCCCGATTCCGAAGTTCGCATGATTATGCTGCGCCCTGGTTTGCGAACTTCGGAATCGAAAGGACACTAGCAACGTATTAATCTAGTGTGGCTTTGGTTCAGAAGTCCGCATGACGAGTGTGCGGCAAAAATGATGCGGACTTCTGAACCGCCACACTACCGCAATCACCCCCGATCGCGTTTAGACGACGTCAAAGAGGTATCCGATGTACGCCAATCTGCAGCTCTTTATCGACGGCCAATGGATCGACAGCAGCGGCGGCGCCGGCGAGGATGTGATCAACCCCGCGACCGAGAAGCCGCTCGCGCACCTGCCGCATGCTAGCGCGGCAGATCTCGACCGCGCGCTCGAAGCCGCCAAGAAGGGCTTCGCCGTCTGGCGCGCCGTCTCCGCCTATGACCGCGCCAAGATCATGCGCAAGGCCGCCGATCTGATGCGCGAGCGCTACGACGCCATCAGCAAGACGCTGGTGCAGGAAGAGGGCAAAGCCTACGCGGAAGCGCGCGCCGAAGTCATCACCTCGGCCGACATTATCGAATGGTACGCCGAGGAAGGCCGCCGCGCCTATGGGCGCATCGTCCCCGGCCGCGGCAAGTTGCGGCAGATCGTCATCCAAGAGCCGGTCGGCATTGTCGCCGCTTTCACGCCGTGGAATTTCCCGGCGTTGACACCGGCGCGGAAAATCGGGGGCGCGCTCGCCGCCGGTTGCTCGCTCATCCTCAAGGCGTCGGAAGAAACGCCCGGCACGTGCGTCGAGATGGTGCGCTGCTTCGCCGATGCAGGCCTGCCGGCCGGCGTCCTCAATCTCGTGTTCGGCGTGCCGGCAAAAATCTCCGAGCACCTGATCGCCAAGGACGAGGTGCGCAAAATCTCCTTCACCGGATCGATCCCGGTCGGCAAGCATCTGGCCGTGCTCGCCGCCAAGGGAATGAAGCGCGCCACTATGGAGCTTGGCGGCCACTCGCCGGTCGTGGTCTTCGCCGACGCCGATCCGGAGAAATCCGCCGACACCATCGCCGGATTCAAATACCGCAACTCCGGCCAAGTCTGCATTTCGCCGACGCGATTCTACGTACAGGAGCAGGTCTACGACCGGTTCCTCGCCCGCTTCACCGAATACGCCAAAGGGCTCAAGCTTGGTGACGGGCTGGAAAAGGGCGTGACCATGGGACCGCTCGCCAATGCACGGCGCATCGACGCCATGGAATCCTTCGTCCGCGACGCCAAGGATCGCGGCGGCAAGATCGTCACCGGCGGCGACCGCCACGGCAATCAGGGCTATTTCTTCGAGCCGACGGTGATCACCGAAGTGCCGGACGATTCAAAAGTCATGACGCAAGAACCGTTCGGACCGCTGGCGCCGGTGGTGAGGTTCAAGACGCTGGATGAAGTCGTCGAACGCGCCAACTCGCTGCCTTACGGCCTGGCGGCTTACGCGTTTACCGGCTCGGCGCACACCGCCAATCTGATCGGCGACGCCTTGCAGTCAGGCATGGTCGGCGTGAACTCAATCGCCGTCTCGACTCCCGAAACGCCGTTCGGCGGCATCAAAGAATCCGGCTATGGCAGCGAAGGCGGACTCGAGGGATTACAGGCCTATTTGAACACGAAGTTCATTTCGCAGGCCTAGAGCACGATCCCGAAAAGTGGATCCCGGTTTTCGGAAAAGATCGTGCTCAATGAATAAGCGAAGGGCGGCATGACGAGTCGACGAAAGGTGATCCCGCTCTAAGCGCCCTCGCCGTGCTCAAGCAGGCCGAAATGCGGGCCAAGGCGCCGCCGCACCCGGGTCATTGCCGTGCGTGCGGCGAAGGCGTCAGCGGCGATACGCGCCAGCGGACGGATTTGTGAGGGCCGCGCCACCACGTCCCGCATCATCGCCAACACATTCGCGCGTCCGTCCGGGCGCATGTTGATGAGAGCCGCCGGCGGCACGGTCCGGTGCGCCGGATCGACAACAACGCGCACAGCGGCAAAAGNCAGCCGATGCTCGGCGGCAACGCGGGCGACGTGATGCGATTCCATGTCGACGGCGGCCGCCCCGGTGGCGCGGTGAAGCTCGCGCTTCCTGGCGGGCTCGGCGACCGGATCATCGACGCCGACAATTGGCGCATGCACGGCGCCGTCGATCATTCCAAGGAGCTTGCGCGACCAGACCGGGTCGGTCGCATGGACATTTTCTGATTCACGAATAGCGGATGCCACCACCCAATCGCCGGCGCGCAGATGCGCGGCAAGCCCGCCCGCGACGCCAAAGCTGATCATGCCGCGATAGCCCTGGCGCGCGGCGGTGATTGCGACCTTTTCGAGTTCGCTGCCGGCGGTGCGGCACGCGACCAGCACGCCCGGGCCCGCGGCTATGCGAGCCTCGAAAGCGAGCCCTACGAATGCAATGACGAGGCGTCTTGGGGTTTCGACTGCTGCTTCGCTGACGAAAAGAGGTTCGTCGCTATCGTTGACCAGTCCATCTACAAACGTACCCCCGGCGAAATCCAATTGGGATGCCATCAGAAGCCCTTGCCTCGGTACAACCTAGCCAGGTTCACGCCCCCAAACGTGCGCCTTGCAGACTTCTCGGCTTCTTCCGGCAAATCACCGAGTGCAACGGTAAATTCTAACACAATCCCTCATCATTGCTATCGGGTAATACGGAATTTCTCAATTTATTCTGGGGCCTGTGGCATGGCCGCATGGTGTTTCACTATAGAACTGATCGGTTCGTGATTTCAGCGGTAACGTATCGAATGGGAACAACGCCACATACCTTAATAACCGGCGCGAGCGGGCTCGTCGGATCGGCCGTGGCGAAAAAACTGGTCGCGGCCGGACACCGCGTGCGGGCGCTGGTGCGGTCAACGAGCCCGCGCGCGCACCTGGCCGGGCTCGACCTGGAATATGCGGTCGGCGATATCCGGGATGCCGAATCCGTCCGCCGCGCCATGGCGGGTGCGCGTTATGTTTTTCATGTCGCCGCCGATTACCGGCTCTGGGCGCGCGATCCGCGTGAAATTTTTACCGCCAATGTGGACGGCACGCGCATCGTCATGCAGGAGGCCTTGAACGCGGGCGTCGAGCGCATCGTCTATACCAGCAGCGTCGCCACGCTGGCGCTTCCCAAGGATGGAACTCCGGCGGATGAAAGCGTGCCGCTGACCGTCGAGGCCGGCATTGGCGCCTACAAGCGCAGCAAGATCGCCGCGGAGCGGGCGGTCGAAGCGATGATCGCGGAACAGGGACTGCCGGCCGTCATCGTCAACCCATCGACCCCGATCGGTCCCGGCGACATCAAGCCTACGCCGACCGGGCGGATCATTGTCGAAGCAGCCCGCGGCCGCGTGCCCGGGTTCCTCGACACCGGGCTTAATCTCGTCCACGTCGATGATGTGGCCGACGGCCACTTGGCGGCGCTCGAGCGCGGTGCGATTGGCCAGCGCTACATTCTCGGCGGCGAAAACGTGTCGCTGGCGGATATGCTCGCGGACATTTCCCGCATCTGCGGCCGCTCTCCGCCGCGACTGCGCCTGCCGCGCGCCGCCGTTATCCCGGTGGCGTTTCTTGCGGAAGCGGCCGCCAGGCTGACCGGGCGCGAGCCGTTCACGACCCGCGATGGAATCCGCATGGCCGCCTACCGCATGTTCTTTACGGCCGCAAAAGCCGAACGCGATCTCGGCTTTCGCGCCCGGCCCTATCGGGAAGCACTTGAGGACGCGATCCGCTGGTTCCGGGATGCCGGCTATCTCGACCGGAAGCGGCGGCGCTAATTCCCTGCATCCGCGTAACCGCCGATCGCGTAGCCTGAGCGGCGCGCGGCAGCGATGCAATCGGCGTCGCACAAAGCGGCAAACTCGTCCGCGTATCGATAGCCGGGCGCAGCGCCGGCGAACGCATCTGTCGTCGCCGGGTGAAAGTAAATTTCGACGAAGCCAGGGGGCAAGCGGCCGAGCAAGGCGGCGACGCGCGACTTTGTCATCGCTCCCGACCAGGCCAATCCGAACACCGCGTCGGCGGTGATCAACCCGGCGCGCCGGATCTGCGCGCGGAGCCAAGTCGCCCATGGCGCGACTACTCGTGCGGCAAGGCGATGCGTCTGCGGATCGATATCGGCGACGATCCGCCAGGGCTCGACCGGAACGCGCAGCGCCCGCATGCCGTAACGCCGGCCAATGCCGACAATTGCGGCGGCAACGACGGGATTTAAATGAAAATGGCGGTGGGCGTTGACGTGGTCGAGCGGCAATCCGGTCGCGCGATAGGCCTCAAATTGCGCGGTGATTTCGGCGCTAATTTGCCGCCGCACCGACGGAGCAATCACGCTACGGACGCTGTAGCCGACGAGATCATTGCGCAAGCGCCCCGACGCATCGACCAGCGCCGGAATTTGCGCGCGCGGCGTCATCGGATCGTCATTGACGAGAACGACGTGAAGTCCGACGCGCAGTCCGGGTAGCGCGCGCGCGCGTCGAATGGCATCGGCCGCGGCCGGAGCGCCGACCATCAGGCTTGCCGCGCTGAGAATGCCGCGCCGGTGCGCCTCTTCAACCGCGGCATTGACCGGTTCGCTGAGCCCGAAATCGTCGGCCGTTATCGCCAGCCGATTCAATGGGCCGCCTCACGGCGGTCGCGCAGGAACGAAAAGAACTCAAGCCCTTCGCGCAGGCGGCGGCGCATCATCTGCGGGCTGCGCACCATTTCCGAAGCAATGGCGGCAATTTTCGGCGCGCGGAAATAAAAACGCCGGTAGAAATCCTCCACCGAATGGAAAATCTCGGTGTGCGACAGGTGCGGATAATGCAGCGGCGCCATTTGGACGCCGTGGGTGTCGATCAGCTCGGCGTGCTCCTCGTCGAGCCAGCCGTGCTCCAGCGCCTCGCGGTGAAGTTCGGTGCCGGGATAAGGCGCGGCCAGCGAGACCTGAATGGTATGGGGATTGATCTCGCTGGCGAAGCGAATGGTTTCCTCGATGGTTTCGCGGCTCTCGCCGGGAAGCCCGAGAATAAACGTGCCGTGAATGGCGATACCGAGCTCGTGGCAATCCTTAGTGAAGCGCCGGGCGACCTCAACGCGCATGCCCTTGCGGATGTTGTGCAGTATCTGCTGGTTGCCGCTTTCATAACCGACCAGCAAAAGCCGCAGGCCGTTGTCGCGCATGACTTTCAAGGTCTCGCGCGGAACGTTGGCTTTGGCATTGCATGACCAGACCATCCCCAGCTTGCCGAGTTCGCGCGCAATCGCCTCGCTGCGGGCGCGGTCGTCGGTGAAGGTATCATCATCGAAGAAAAACTCTTTGACCTGCGGAAACGCCTGCTTCGCCCAGCGCATTTCCTCGATGACGTTGCCGACGCTGCGGGTGCGGTAGCGATGCCCGCCGACCGTCTGCGGCCACAGGCAAAAAGTGCAGCGCGATTTGCAGCCCCTCCCGGTGTAGAGCGAGACGTAAGGATGCTTCAGATAGCCGATAAAATAATTCTCAATGGCGAGGTCGCGCTTGTAGACCGGGGTCACGAACGGCAGTTCGTCCATGTTCTCCAAAATCGCGCGCGGCGGGTTGTGCCTGATCTCGCCGAAGGCGTCGCGATAGGAAAGTCCGGCGATGGTGCGCCAATCGCGCTCTTCGGCAACCTCCTTGATGGTGAAGTCAAACTCGTTGCCGGCGACGAAATCGATGGCCGGAGAACCCTCCATGCTGGCCTGCGGCTCGACCGCCACCTTGGCCCCGACTAAACCGACCTTGAGGCCTGGCTTTGCCGCCTTAAGCGCTTCGACGACGCGAACGTCCGAAGCAAAAGAGGGCGTCGAGGTGTGCAGCACCGCGAGATCGTATTGGCCGACGTCGCGCACAATATCGGCCAGCGTCACCCGGTGCGGAATGGCATCGATCAGCTTGCTGTCGGGGACGACCGCGGCGACTTGCGCGAGCCAAGTCGGATACCAAAAGGAGCGGATTTCGCGCCGCGCCTGGTAGCGCGACCCCGCGCCGCCGTCGAAGCCGTCGAAAGACGGGGCCTGCAGACACAATGTTCGCATCACGATTGCCTCAGGTCTTGTCCTTCGATCAGGCTGCCGTTGGACGCCACGCGGTAATCGGCACCCCGCCAATGCACCGTGGCGCCGAAGAAGCTCTTCGCATAAACGGCAAATGCGATCAGATCGTGGACCGGAATGAGCCCATAATTCTGCCGTGGCAATCCAAACCGCCATTCGACGCAGCGGCACAGCGTCATGCGGGCGACCAGGACGGCAATCGCCACCATGATCGCGGCCGGATCGCCGCCAAGTAGCGCGAGCAGCGCGAATGGCCACGGATGAGTCACGATGGTGCCGGCATAAGCGACCGGGTCGATGCTCTTGATGGTGCGCGCGACGCGCATTTGATGGCGGAAGAGCTGCTGGAAGCTTTCTTCGAAGCAATGATGCCCGACCAGAAATGGCGCCGTCACCACGTCGTACCCGGCGGAGCGCACCGCAACCCCGATGGCGTGATCGTCGGCGAGAACGTCGGCGAGCGCGGTAAAGCCGCCGATGCGCTCGAGAACGGACCGGCGCAAGGCGATGGTTGCCCCGAAACACGGCTTCGCCAAGCCTAAGCTGACCGCGACGATGGCGTGCGGCAGGAATTGTGCGTTGATAGCGAGCGCCGAGAACCGCGCCCACAATCCGTCGCCGTCGATGCCGTGATAGAGGCAAGTAACCGCCCCTACCCGCGGCGCCGCAAGTAGCGACGTCAGCGAGCGCAAATAATCCGGCTCCACGGCAATGTCGCTGTCGGAGAGCACCAGCGTGTCGTGCCGCGCGCGCGGCAGCATATTGATCAGGTTCGATACCTTGCGGTTGGTGCCGCGGCTGCGCGGCTCGACGGCAACTTCGATTTCGATTTCCGGAAAATCGGCCGCGACGGCGCGAATGGCCGGGACGGCAGGCGAATCCGGGCGTTGCGTGCCGCATACAATCTGCACCGGGGCCGGATAATTCTGCCGGCAGAGCGCGGCGATCAGACCGGCAATTCCTGGTTCGAAGCCGTGCAACGGTTTGAGCACCGTGACCGCGGGCGCGTCGGCGGTGCCCTTTAATTTTGGAGTGGGGAAGCTGACAACACAGAAGCACGCGAGCACGGTGAACGAACAACCGATAATGGCCAGCGCCAGAAACGCATCGCACAGAAAAACCGGCAGCAACGCGGCGTCAAAGTTGTGAGGCATAATCTGAAAAAAACTGTGAGGCACGCTCTCGATAAAATCGTGAGGGATGCTCTCAACAAAGTTCATGACTAATCACGCATGATCATCAGTTCAGGCGGGCGCACCAAAATTTTTTTCCAGGGCCCGCCGGGATAAATAGATCGGCACCCGAACCCGGCGCAGCGTGTTGACATGCAGCGCGCCGGCGCTTCTGGCCGCGACAATCAGCGAGATCAGGATGTTTTCGCCCCACCGCTGCAGCCTTTGCGCAAGCGTCAAGGTATTTGATTCCGGAATCACCTCAAATCCATAACGGGCCATGATCCGGCCGATCTGACCGGACTTTGCCTGCACGCCGGAGGGCACGTCGCCGAACACAACTTCAATATCGCCAAGATCGGGCCGCGAGCGGAGATAACGGGCGAGCTCCACCAGCGATATCTGGATGCCGCGATGCAGTTCGCGTCCCGAAGCGATCGTGGGTCCGCTGAGCGGGATCGGCGGCATCTGCTCGGTCCAATAATGCAGCTGCGCGAACCGCTGGCCGGCCAATAAACGAGTGCCATCGCGCAATTCGCGATCGCGCTCACAACGGGAGATTTGCAGTCGGAAGACGCATGCCGGGTGGGCGGTGTATTCGAACACGCCCTGGCGCCACCGCAGCAGCCGGTCGAAGGCAAATACCAGCGCGGCCACGCGAGAATGGCGGCGCCTGGCCCAAGAATCACGCCCTGCGGACTCCCACACGGTCATGCAGCGGGTCCCCGCGTCTCCCCAACCTCACGGCGACGCAAGCAGTCGGAGAAAGTTGCTGTCCCGCGATCAATATAGCCGAATTTGTGGCATCTGCGCGAGACCCTAAAACGGAGAAGAACGCATCCCGTCTTATGCGTCGGCGTCGCCATAAATGGTCGCCAAGGCGCTTTTGACAAGAAGCGCGATGGGCACGGCGAGGATGACGCCGGGGATTCCGAGCACAATGCCGCCGGCCAAGAAGCAAAATATGATCAGCACCGGATGCACGTGAGCGGCGCGCCCGAGCACAATCGGACCGACGATCTGGTCGATCGACAGCCGCAGCAGGGTCGCATAGGCGGCGTATTCGACAATGTTGATAAAGCCGCTTGCGGTGCGCAGCGACGCGAGCCCGGCGATGACCGCCGCGGCGGTCGGCCCGACCACCGGAACGATCTCGAGAATTCCGGTCAGCAGCGCCAGAAACACGGCTTGTTTGATGCCGAGAATGACGCCAAGCCCGATATAAGCCGCAACCGTGGCATAGGCGACGACTGCGATCACGCCGATGAAATACCGCATCAGGACCGGATCGAGCCGCGCCCAAATGCGCGCGACCAGAGGGCGCCGATGCGGCGGCACAATCCAGAACAGCCCGCTCGCCACGCGCTTGCCGTCGGCCAAAAAGTAAAACAACAACACCACGGCTAAAAAAGCGCCCATGAACGCGACAAAGCTGTAGCCGACCAGGAACTCGATCTGGTCGGTTTGGCCGATCCAGTCGCGGACGCGCACCAGCACGTTCTGCACGAGATCGTGGGTATTCATCGACAAGCCGAACACCGTGACTGGCTTATCGCCTTCGGCCTGACGGACGAAGTTCTCGAGCATCCCCTGCAAACCGGCCGCGATCTCCGTCGACTCGGCGATCAAGCGCTTGGCGGCCACGGCAATCATCAGGCCAGTGACGCCGAGGAGAATTAGAAATAATCCCACGGCGAATAAAACCCGCGGCCATTTGGTGCGCCGCGCCGCCCAATCGAGCAACGGCGTGCAGATATAAGCGACGATCGCCGCCAGCACGAAGGGCAGCAAAATCAGTTTTATGAAGTAAAGAAAAACAGCGAGGATGACGGCGCCGACCATAATGGCGCGCGTTTCGCCCGAATCCAGCGGCCCGACCGCGCGCCCCCGCTCGGCCGGAGTTTTGTCCTCGGTGTTTCGCTTGGGCGGCTTCATGAATAGATGCGGCCTTTCCAACTGACTTTGCCGCTCAGCCGCAGACGCACGCTGTCGATGGCCATGACTGCCCCCACCGAATAGCCAATCGGAAAAATCAAACCGTACCAGAACGGAATGCGAAAATAGGACGTCGCCGCGATATGCAACCCGAAGGCGGACCCCGAGGCCGCCAGCGCCAAGCATAGCGCGATACCGGCGCCGCGGAAGCCGATCAGCCAGCTCGCCAAGTCCACCAGCGGGATCACAATTGCGGCCCACGCCAGGACAACGGCGGCCAGCGCTGTCGCCACCGTCGCGACCGGACCGCCGAGCGTGTCGACGAGGTTCTTGGCAAGGCCAGGCCAGAGGGTTTCCCAGCCGGTATACATCCGCGCCGTGACCAGGGCNTCACCGCCCATGAGCAGAACGGAATATCCGGCTTGTTTTAAACGCCGGGCCAATTCCAAATCTTCGCAGATNGCGCCGCATACCGCGGCATGACCACCGGCGGCATGGTAAGCGTCGCGCCGGACCATCATGAACTGTCCGGTCGCAGTGACATCGCGTCCGGTGCGCGCCTGGAGCCGCCGCAAGTTTTGAAGAAACGACAGCAGAATAAGACCGCACGGCAGAATGAGGCGTTCGGCAAAGCTCTGTAGCTCCTGATGCGGCGCCAGCGACAAAACGTCGAGATTGCGGAGCGAAGCGGCGTTGACGGCGCTCGAGAGCGTAGCGGGCATCAGCGTCACATCGGCATCCACGAAACAAAGCCACTGCGTTTCGCCGAGCACCGCGCGCGCCCCATTCCAGCAGGCGTGCGATTTTCCCACCCAGCCTGCCGGCAACGGCGGGCTTCGCAAAAGTTCAACCCGTCCGTGGCGCGCCGCCATCCCGCCGACGACCGCGGCGGTCGCGTCTTGTGAATGATCATCGACAACGAAAACGCGCCAGCGGCCGGCCGGATAGTCTTGCGCGACCAAAGACGCCAGACATCGCCCGATATTGTCTTCCTCGTCGCGCGCCGGAACGATGACCGCGATCAGCGGCGCCTGATCCGGCGCCGGCGGTGACGCTACAGCGAGGCCGGGCAGAAGCCCGCGCTGCCTGATGGCCCGCACGATCAATAACGCCATGATCGCGAGCCACGCTGCCGATATCAGAACTTCCACAGCCTCACCGACGCCCGCTCGGGCCGGGAACGAGACGCTCCGGCCTCTGTGAACCCGCGGGTAAACCCATAAAGTCCGCGAAGTTAACCGCGGCGGCAACTCCACCGTCAACTGCAGTCCCATCGAGATCGTGGCCGGGCTGGAAAGCGCCGGCGTGGATGTCGTGGGGCCGGTTGGCTCGGTGGAGGAAGCACTCCGGGCAATTGACGACGATGGTTCATTTGATGGCGCGCTGCTTGACGCCAATCTGCGGGGCAAGCCNGCAGGCGAGATCGCGGCGGCGTTGACGCGCCGCAAAATCCCTTTCGCCTTCTTGACTGGCTACGGGCGTCAGGCTTTGCCCGAAAGTTTCGGGCAATCCCCGATGCTGACAAAGCCTTTTACCCAATAGCAATTACTACAAACGGCAGCACAGCTTGTGAGAACGGCGCCGCCGGGCTTGCGGCTGCACAAGGATAGCGATCCGCGTAACTGATTTGGTGGCGGAAGTAGCGCGGAATTCTAAAATGCTTGCACGTGCAATTGTTCGCTTCTGGCACAAAAGATCGATCGGCATGTCTGCTCCCATATCAGCGATTGGTTATCAACCGACATGGGTGGATAACGCAATTCGGTAGCGGCCGACCCATTGCATCAGACGCCACAGCGCAAACAAAGTTCGCATTCAGGCCAATAACGGAAGTAGCTGCCAGATGCGCCAAAAGACGCAGATGACCCCGCACAAAATATCGGTCAAGTATTCTGTGAGCCTGCCGTCCGTTTGTGAAAAAAGGTGGCTTTAGCTACTGCCCGCTCTGTCATGTACCTGACAGACAGGATGTCTTCCCAGGGGCAAAGTGGACGGATTGCCGTTCGCTATTTATCAAGGGTACTCGATGACGATCATTTCCCTCTTCGGAGCAGGATCATTTGATCCAGAAACAACCTCTCTCCTTGCCTCTGCGCTTGATGCTGCATGGGAAACTGTCAGGAAGTCAGGGAGTCCCCTCGGCGCGGATGGGCAGGCCTCGTCAACACGAGAAATTTTGGCAAAACGCATAATCGACAGGGCCAAGGCCGGTGAGCGGGATCCGAAGATATTGGCTAGTGATGCACTATCCCATTTAACGGCTTCGTCCTGAGCTTGTTGCTTTCGATTGATTTGTCCGCGCATCGCAAGATGCGCAGCTAATTGAGGAAGTGGATGGCCGAGTGGCTCGCCAAAATCGAAACAGACTACTAGCCTCACTAAAAGCCGATGACTTTTTTCTTTTGAGTGGCTTTCTTCGGGAGGTCCCAATCAAGCAGGGCCAAATTCTGGAAGAACGCGGCGAGCGGGTCGACGCGGTTTATTTTCCACAATCCGGGATGGTTTCACTCATTGTGGAAATGCCGGAGGATCGCTCTGTCGAAGTTGGGACGATTGGCTCCGAGGGCGCGGTTGGAGTAACTGCCGGCTTGGGATCCCGCATTGGCTCTGTAAGCGCGCTGGTCCAAGTCTCCGGCACATCACTTTGTATTCCAGCCTCCCGATTTCGAACCGCCTCGGCACAAAGCCAGCGCATTCGAGACATGATCATCCGCTGTTCCGAACTTCAGCTCGGCCAGATCGAACAAACCGCAGCTTGCAACGCCTTGCATGATATTTCGAACCGCATGAGCCGTTGGCTTTTGCAAACGAGCGACAAGATTGAAGACGATACTATCCCGTTCACTCGCGAGTTTTTAGGCAAAATGCTCGGGGTGCATCGAGGAACAATTTCTCTCGTTGCGGCAAAATTTGAAACGGCCGGATTAATCCATACTCATCGTGGACGAATTGAATTGCTTGATAAGAAGGGCCTCAAAAATGAGGCGTGCTCCTGCTATAACTTCATACGGCGCCATATCGACCGTTTAGTCCCCAAAGTGCACACCCGTTCAGACTAACGATGTTCTTAATCGCGACATCAGGCCCTTTTCGAGAAAAGCGCATCCGAATGCAATCGTTCCAAAATGGGTATGCCAACCGTGAATTATCGCAGGTTCAGGCGCGAGTTCGTCTACTATTTTTTTGCTGCTATTTTGGGGCGAGCTGCGAATCCGAATCGCACAAACCTTGATTGTGAAATTAGGAGCAAGCGGGCTTCAAAGGGAGCGGTCGCAGAGCCCAAGAGGAACCCCAGGGAAGGCAGTACACGAGTCCGCTGATGGCACTTTTTGGACATGGCGCGCCGTCCGAATTGAGTCCGTTACGCGCAATAAAGCGGACCTCCGCCTACCGCTGAATTTATAGGTTCACGCCCTCGCTTACTTCGCCGGCACCACCAGCGAATAGCGCTCATCGGCGGCCAGGCATTCGGCTTCCGGAACGCCCAATTCCTTGCGCACCATGTTGGTGCCGAGCACCAAGGACACCATCTTGTAAAAGGCGTGGCGCCGGCTCATGCCTTCGCGGCCCATGCCGCAATCCGATGAAATCACCAGACGCTCGGCCGGAATGTATTTGAGCGCGGCGCGAATTTGCGCCGCCACCTCGTCGGGCGTTTCCACTTGCAGCGTGTGATGGTCAATCACGCCGATGGCGATCTTCGTGTTCTTGATGGTGTTGCCGATGGCCTCGATGTCCATGCCGCCGGAGCTTGTCGACTCGAAGGTGATCACGTCGGCATCGACCTTGGTGTAGGTTTCCAGCGACGGCTTGTAGCTCTGCACCTTGGCGAACATGCGCTGTTGAGACGGATTGCCCCAGCACGAATGCGCCCACACTTCCGTCTTGGCGCGCAAGCCTTTTACCGTGCGGTTGAACACTTCGACCAGCAGTTCCGGCGTGATCACCTTGTCCTGAATGCCGCGGGCGGCGGCCAAGTGAATCTGCGGCTCCTCGATCTGGATCACCGGACAACCGGCATCGGCAAGCTCGTGATATTCCTGGTTGAAGGCGTCGGCGACCGCCAGCATCCGGTCCGGCACGCTCTTGTAGTATTTGTCCTGCGAAGCAAACGCGACGATCTCCGCCGACACCGCGCCGAATTTCACCGGCCGCGTGGTGAGCCGCTGCGCCGCCTTCCACAGCGCGGTGTATTGCAGATCGCCGCGGCCGACCGGCCCGATGATGACCGGCATGACGCGGGATTCCAGATAATCGTGCAGGATATGGCCGCGCGGAAACCATAAGCCGCCGCGCCCGGCGGGTGTCGGCCGCGGATCGCCGCGCTCGTAGCCGCTCATGTGATGCGGCGGATAGCTGGTCCAGCTTTGACCGCCGACATCGTCGTCGAAGCGGCAATCGCCGTCGGTCAGGATATCGAGCCCGGCGAGCTCCTGGTCGCGCAAGTAGCAGCTAAGCGTATCGATATATTGCTCGCGATAGCGGCGGCCGACCATGGCGTCGAGAAACATCCGGGTGCCGAGATTTTCGGTGTACCAGCTCGGGCGCGGCAACGAGCCAGTGATTGTCGTCGGCAGCACAATGTCTTTGGTACCGCGGTACATCTTCAATGCCTCCCAAACTTTCTCGCGCGCCTCGGCGCCTCTTAGTGACCCTCGGCGGTTTCTAAGCAGCAATCGGCGAAGGCTGCAATCGCCGCTCACGCCCACCTGATGGAATCGCCGATGTTGGGCGCTCGCCCCGGCGGCGCCGGCGAGCCGCTATGCTGCGGCGCCGAGGCGTCATTCGTGCCGGTGATGCGGCGCGT
>JGI12635J15846_10000965_pt1 | contig 25157 bp, 16 predicted proteins | sample BlaSpr_A8_OM2_M2_FD_15846 | JGI IMG/M metagenome (IMG submission 15846) | reverse complement strand
AGCCGCAACATCTGACAGAGCTGAATGGGAAAGTGCTGCTGATCGTGGGGTACGGCTCGATCGGCCGGGAAGTAGCGAAGCGGGCGAAGGCGTTTGAGATACGCGTGTGGGGCGTGACGCGGTCGGGCGAAGCGGACCGCGCGTATGCGGAAAAGATTTTTTCCGCAGCCAAATTACACGAAGCATTGCCAGCTGCGGATTACGTGTTGATTTGCGCGCCGGAGACGGCGGAAACGAAACACCTCATTGGAGCGGCTGAAATCGCAAGGATGAAACGCGGGGCGCGACTGATCAACGTCGGGCGCGGGTCGCTCCTGGATGAAGCAGCGCTGGTTCAGGCGCTGGAAAGTGGCGCGCTGGGGGGCGCAGCGCTGGACGTGGCGCAGACGGAGCCGCTGCCGGCGGAGAGTCCGTTGTGGAAGGCACCGAATTTGTTCATCACGCCGCATACGAGCGGGGTGAGCGACCGGCTCTGGGATCGCCAGGCGGCGATCCTGATCGAATTGCTGGAGAGATGGTTTGACGGGCGGGAAATGTTTAACCGGGTGGATTTTGCGCGCGGATACTGAGAGAACAACTAAACGCAGAGGCACAGAGAAAACATAAAAAGAAAACTGGCTTATCTGTCTCCATGTTGAATGACCACCGTCCCATGCGGCTGATATCCAGGAAAATTCAAAATGGGCAGTTGAGAATGGCCGTCTCGTCTTAGACGAATTTCAGTCGCCGACGCCGCCCTTGGGGGCTTGATAGCCTTCGCGGGCGTAGACCTGGAATTTCTGTTTCTTGCCTTTTTGGTCGACGATGCTCAGAGGACCGCCGTCGGGCGCGACCAATTCCACCTTAACCTTGTGAAATCTTCCGTCTTTCGCGCCGGCCGTCGGTGAGTAGGAGAGACTGTACTGGTGGCGGAGGAATGCGGCGACGTTGCGAAACACGTCCGGCATTTCACCTTCGAATTGGGGGAACCAAGCGAACCCCCCGGTTTCCTGAGAAAAAGTCTTGAGCTGATTTTCCGCCTGTAGAAAATTCATGCGAGCCATGTTGCCCATTCCACCGCGCGAATCTGCAAAATTCTGAAAGACGCGGCCAAGACCAATACAAAAAATAGTCACATCACTTTGGCGGAGCTGTTTCATAGTCTGATCGAGGGTGTGTTTGGAAAAAGTGTCCACGCCGCTGGCCAACACCACAATGGACTTCTTGCCCTTCACGTCCTTCAAGCGATCCACGGTCTCGAGAAGAGCATCGAAAATGTTCGATTCACTGAACCCAGGGAAATAAAGATGATAGATGCCGTTGAGTACTTCATCTTTATTCTGCGTAAAATCCACCTCGATGCGCGTCTTCATATCAAAGGTTTCGAGCGCGATCCAGTCTTTCTGCTGCAGATTGGGAAATAAGGATTGCGACCAATATTTTGACAAATAGGTAAAAATGCCGCCCCAGCGGTCGTTGCTGAACTCCAGCAGGAGGACCATGGTGATGGGAGCGTCGGTGGGGGCGAAGTTGGTGATGGTTTGCGGCACGCCATCGTCGAGGATGCGGAAGTTTTCTTTCTTGAGACCAGGGATGATGTCGCCGTGCTGCGTGGTGGCGACGACATCCACGGTAACGATGGGCACATCGACGGCAATGGTGACGCCGGCTTGTGGCGGCTGCTGCGCGGTAGTGGGTGCTGTAGGCGGAGCCGGGCGCTGCTGCTGCTGCGGGGAACCGCCCTGAGGGCCGGTGGGGGCCTGGGCAAAGACGGAATTCTCAGCCAGCGGCAAGACCAGAGCGGTCGCCAGAACTGCGAGAAGAACTACGGAAAGAATGGCCTTCATCATGTACCCCTCGATTGCGCTCAAAAATTCCGAACTGGCGATGATTCCTGCCTGCGATGCGACGTGGTTGCCAAGAAGCGGTTGAATTTAAGCAACGCAGCGCCAATGCCGAGGCCAAGTGCCCACACCTGCATGTTAGTATGAAGCACATTTGAGGCAAAACGTTTACTGAGGTGGCTGTGTTGCAGCCAGCCGTAACGAGGAGGATGGATTCGTGAAATGGAATGGCATGGTCCTGATAATGGCGGGAGCGGCGGCGTTGGCGATGGTCGCGAGTATTCCGGTTGCCGCACAGGTTTCGCCAGCGGCGCCACCGGGAATCCCGATGAATCCGTCGCCGATTGGGGATACGTCCGCAATTGCGAAGGAAGCGCAAAGCTGGCTGGCGGACCTCATCAAGATCAACACGACGAACCCGCCGGGAAACGAGCAGCTCGCGGCGACGTACATAGCGGGGGTCCTCGAGAAGGAGGGAATCAAGGCGGAAATTCTTGATTTAACGCCCGGGCGCAGTGCGCTGGTGGCGCGACTGAGAAGCACGGCGATGGGCGATCCTTCGAAAGCGCTGCTGCTGGTCGCGCACATGGATGTGGTCGGGGTGGAGAAGCCGAAGTGGACGGTCGATCCGTTCGCGGCGGTGGAAAAGGACGGATACCTATACGGCCGCGGCGCGATCGACGACAAGGGAATGCTGGCGGCGAATCTGGCGGCGTTCATCGCGCTGAAGCGCACGAACCCGCGCTTGAATCGCGATGTGATCTTCCTGGCGACGGCGGATGAAGAACAGTTTGGGGACGCGAGCGTCAAGATTCTGATCGCGAAATACTGGGACAAGTTTGCAGCCGGGTTTGCATTGAATGAGGGCGGCGAGGTTTTGCTGAAGAACGGCAAAGTGCGATACGTCGCGGTGCAGGCGAGCGAGAAAGTGCCCGTAAACGTCACGGTGGTCGCGCGCGGGACGTCGGGACATGCATCGATGCCCACGAAGGACAATGCGGTGGTCCATCTGGCCGCAGCGGTTGCGAAAATCGGGAACTACTCCGCGCCGGTGCACTTTACGACGATTGTGCGGCGATACTTCGAACAGCTCGCGGCCATCGAAGACGATGAAATGGCAAAATGGATGCGTTCGCTGGATGCACCGGACCGCGGCGAGCACGCGCAAAGAGTGATCTCGGACGCAAGTCCATTGTGGAACTCGATGCTGCGGGATTCGATCGCGCCGACGATGCTGACGGCGGGTGTGCGGGCGAACGTCATTCCGGGGGAGGCGCGCGCCAACCTGAATATACGATTGCTGCCGGGAGACACCATCGATGTGCTACTGGCGGAGCTGAAGAAACTGGTGAACGATCCGCAGATCCGATTTGAGATCCAGCCGGATGCGGGATTGGCTGCGCCGCCGTCTTCGCTGGAAAACGATTTCTATGCCACAATCACAAAGGTTGCGGGGAGAGAATTTTCCAGCGCGCCGGTGCTGCCGTTTCAGTCCACGGGGGCCACAGATTCCGCGCAGTTGCGGCTGCACAACGTCCAGTCCTACGGTTTTCTGCCGTTCCCGCTGACGGAGGAGGACTTCCGGCGGATGCATGGGGACGATGAGCGGATCCCGCTCGCGTCTTTCACCAAGGGAGTGGATGTACTGGCGCGGGTCATCGCGGAATTCGTGGTCGCGCGGTAGGGAAGCAAAGAGCAAATCGAGAAGATTGAAAAAAAGGCAGTCGTTTTGGGCAGCCTTCCAGTGAACAATACAAGCAAACGGGACTCCTTGCGGCAGAAGAGAGCATGAGTTTTCGTCATTCCAAAATTGTCTGCACGATCGGACCGGCGAGCCGTTCGCCGAGGATGATCGATCGCCTGCTGAGGGCTGGTATGGACGTGGCGCGGCTGAATTTTTCGCATGGCACACACGAGGAACATGCGAAGAACATCTCGATGCTGCGCGCGGCGGCCATCGAGCACGAAAAGCCGATTGCGATTCTTGCCGATCTTCAGGGACCGAAAATCCGGACCGGGCCCTTGGCGGGCGGCGGGCCGGTGATGCTGCGCAGCGGGCAAAAGTTCATGATCACGACCGCGAAGATTCTGGGCGATTCGACGCGGGTGAATACAGTGTTCACGCCGCTACCGCATGAAGTGCACCGCGGCGACCGCATCCTGCTCTCGGATGGATTGATCGAGCTGCGCGTGGAAAAAGTCAGCGGGCGGGAGGTGATTTGCCAAGTCGTGAACGGCGGGGCGCTTGGCGAGCACAAAGGGATCAACCTGCCGGGAATCAAGCTGCGCGTTCCCGCGCTGACGCCAAAAGACCGCGCCGACCTGAAATTCGCGTTGAAACACGGCGCGGATTACATTGCGGTGAGCTTCGTGCGGCGCCCGGAAGACGTGCTGCTGGCGAAACAGTTGATTCGCCGCGCGGGGAGAGACACTCCGGTGATCGCGAAGCTGGAGAAGCCGGAGGCTATCGATAATCTCGACGCGATCCTGCGGGCCTCCGATGGCGTGATGGTGGCGCGGGGCGACCTTGGCGTGGAGATGAATCCGGAGCGCGTGCCGGTGGTTCAGAAAACGATTATTTCGCGAGCCAGGGAGTTCCGGCGTCCGGTGATTACGGCGACGCAGATGCTGGAATCGATGACGGAGAACCCGCGGCCGACTCGCGCGGAAGCCTCGGACGTGGCCAATGCGATTTTCGACGGCTCGGACGCGGTGATGCTTTCGGCGGAAACCGCATCGGGGAAGTATCCGGTTGAGGCCGTTGGCATGATGGCCCGCATCATCGAAGAGGCGGAAGCGAGCATCCGGGAATTTCCGCGGCCGGCGCCCCAGGAGCAATTGAAAGTGGCGGAAACCGTCGCGGAGCTGGTGTGCCACGCTTCGCGCGAACTGCACATGAAACTGATCGCGGTGTTTACGCACAGCGGATTTACGGCGCGGCTGGTGTCGCGCTACCGCCCGCTGGTGCCGATTGTCGCGTTCTCGCCGGAAGCGGAGACGCGGCGGCGAATGGCGCTGATTTGGGGCGCGCTGCCCAGGAAGATTCAGGACGTGCAAAAGGTAGACGGGCTGGCCAAAGTCGCGGAGAAACGCCTGCTGGATGAGCGGCTGGTGCGCAAGGGCGACGTGATCGGGATTGTGGCGGGCACACCGATGGGCATTCGTGGGACGACGAACTTCATGAAGTTTCACATCATTGGCGGGCCGGCATGAGGCAGTGATCCGTAATCAGTAATCAGTAATCAGTATTCAGTATTCAGTATTCAGTTTTCAGTGGTCAGTAGTGTTCGATTGAAAATTTTAAGTTTCTCTCGAAGCTGTTGGCGGATATGAATTTAGCACCGAAAAGAGTCGTTTTCGATTTGAATAGGGTGCGCCACGCTCGATGGCATTCTTCGGTTCGGCTCCGCTAACGTCCCCGATCTCTGGCTCAGCGATGAGAAAATGGCCGGGGGAAGTCCTGGCGAGCAATGGCTCGTGATTCGTGACCGGCGATTCGTGACTGGTGACTGTTGCGGACTGGTTCGTGATCCGTGTTCCGCGATCCGTGAAGGAAGACTTACCGCGGAGACGCCGCCCCCGGTTGTTTTCGGTAGGCCAGCTAGGCTAGAAGCTCAGCCGAATTTGGAACTCAATCACGCGCCCGGCGAGACCAGAGAGCGCGTGACCAAAGTCATTGGAATTGGTGAAGTCGGTGTTGCTTTGGCCACCGGTTTGGAACGGAGGCAAATTCAGCATGTTGAAGATGTTGAAAAAATTGGCGCGGAGGTCTAACGCCGCCGCTTCGCCGAGATGAGTGGAACTGGGAAGTAGTGTGTGCTTGCCCAAGGTCATGTCAATTTGACGGTAGCCGGGCCCGCGGAACCTGTTGCGCCCAATGCCGTCCGGCCCGCGCTTCCTGGCGGTAATGCAGTTTGCCGGAAAATTCGGGCAAGCACCGCCTGGGGCTATATTGAAGTAATCGAAGCCGCCGTTCGGGTGCGCCGTATCTTTGGGGAAGACACCATTAATGAAACTCTGATTTGATGAACCGACTCCGCCCTTCCCGTCCCATTGCGTCGGAAAATCGTTGCCAATGCCGTCACCATTGATGTCATTTGCGGCGCTGCCCGGCGTTCCGAAGAAACAGCAGCCCTGTTGGGGTGTCCACGGGAAACCGCTGTGGGCCGTGAAAACACCATTAATCTGCCATCCGCCAAGAGCTTTGCCCAGATAGCCCTTCGCAAACTTAGGGAACGGTAGATCCCACAAACCATAGAGCACAAATTGGTGCTTCACATCGAAGTCGGAAGGACCACGATCAAGATTCTGCTGACTGGGATCGGCTTGCTGTGCCCCGCGGCCAAACGAGGCCGTGTCGATACTCTTGCTCCACCGATAACTGCCATCGATCGAGAATCCGTGGGCGTACACCTTGCTGACGTGAACGAGCAGCGCGTTGAAATCCGAATTGACGTCCGCAAGGGGGAAGAAGATGCGATCAAAATTAGGGTTCCCCGTCAAGCGCGGTGTGATCGGATTACCGTTGATATCCGCCTCCTGGACCATATCCTTGTTGTTGGCACAGCCTTGGGATTGGAGATTGCAGTCGAAGGAGTCACCCGGCGTGAAGCGGTTCATATCGATGGTGCGGACTAAGTGATGTCCCGTGCTGGCCTCATAACCGATGGAAACGAACAAATTGTGGAGAGCCTGATATTCAATCTGCAAAGAATAGTTATAGATGTAGGTGGAGGGCACGTGCTTCGGGGAACCGTCGATTTCGATGTATTGGTCATTACGGACGAAACCCCCAGGTAACTTTGTGGGCGTGGGCGCCAGCAAACCCCCGGTTACGGGATCAATGCCGCTCTGCAATGCCGGGTTGGCGGGATAGGTCAGAGGATCACTTGGGCTGGCAAATGCGTAGAGAATCCCGCCGCTAGGATCGCAGCACAGCCCGATCCCGGCGGTGGCAAAAGGCGGATTAAAACGGGCATTGGTAAAGAGATTGAAGAAGTCGCGGTCATAGCTGATTCCCCAACCTCCTCGAACCACAGCTTTGCTATTGAATCGAGTGGGAGACCATGCAAATCCGAGGCGAGGCGCAAAGTTCTTCTTATTCGAATCATAGAGCTGGCTCACCGGGGCGACATGGCCATCGATAATACCGTTTGGGCCAGGGATGTAATTGCTGAGGTGACCGTTCTTTTCGCTGATCGGTGTGGTGTACTCGTACCGCAAACCCAAATTGAGAGTGAGATTCTTTCGGAATTTCCAGTCGTTCTGCACGAAGAAGTTATAAGAAGTTTCGCGAAAATAAAAGTGGCTATTCGGAGTGCCTCCGGTGAGGGGATTGATGTCGGCGGCGTTCTCGAAGAAAGGAGCGTCGTTCGCCAAGGAAAGGATGTTGTCAAAGGCGAACTCCGGGCGCGCGGCCTGCCGTCGGAGACTGTTGTCCTGTTCGCGGATAATCTGGGTTCCAAACTTCAAGAACTTGTTGCCGAGTTGTTTGCTCACTGTATCGCGGAATTCATAGGTATTCTCGACGAGAATCTTGGGCACGCTGCGATCGATTCCGTACTGCAAGCCGCCGCCGCCGGGGAGCCCTAAGCCGGGGCCACCTACAAAGTTAAACCCGTTGGTGTCGAGCTTTGGGATCGCTAGCGAGGCCTTGTCCAAAATACTGAATTCGTCATCATGGAAGCGGGTGAAGCTGAATCTACCTTCATTGAGAAGAGTTGCCGAGAAGATATGGATCCAGGTTGCCATCGATGCGCTGTTTCTCGGCTGGAATGGCTGGTCCATGAAGGGGCGAGGGCCACCTCCGAAATTGTTCAAAGGGACGAAGTAACCGCTGTATGCCAATTGATCATTTCCGCGGTTGTAATCTGCACGTCCGTGATACTGGTTGCCGCTGGTCGTGTTGGGAGAGGCCACATTGGCGTACGTCACATCGGGAATGCCATCAAATGTCTGTGTCGCACCAACCTTTTGGCCTTGCGGAACGTTGATCGAGCCAATGTCATAGCTCAGCCCGAGCTTACCCTGCACAGCGTTGCCGTTCGGCGGACTCGGCGGAGTCAAACCGCCAGTGACGACGCGCGGGAGAGCACCGGGAAGGCTGAAGAGCCGGTCCGCCAAACTACCTGGGCGCACCTGGTGCACATAAGTCCGAAATTCAGGGGTCTCTATCCATTCATTCGTAAAAGTTGTGTCATTCCGTCGAAGCCCCTCATAGGAGAAAAAGAAGAAGAGCTTGTCCTTGAGGACGGGACCTCCCAGGCTGCCGCCGAAAAGCCGCTGTTTCGTGTCAACTCTCTCGGGGCATCTGCTGGCAAAGACCTTAGTATTGTCCTGGCAGGTAAGCATGCTGGCGGGAATATTCGTTGGACCGTAGAATTTATTGAACGCATTCAGGCCCTTGTCATCGAAAAGCACCACACCGCTCCCATGGAATTGGTTCGTACCGTTTTGCGAAATGACCTTAATTTGAGCCCCAGAGTTTCGGCCATCCTCGGCGGAGTACGTGCTGGTAATGACCTTGATCTCCTTGACGGATTCCTGGCTGGGGGTTACGACGGCCGCGCCGCCTAGCCCCAGGCTGTTCACGCTCACCCCATCGATTTCGTAGTTGTTGCTGGAGACGCGCTGGCCGTTGGCGCTAATTTGCGGTTGGTTTTCGGTCTGGAATATACCGGTGTTAGAAGCGCCACCCAGCTGCTCGGTCCCGGGAAGAAAAGTGGCGTTGTTGGTCGCCCCGCCGCGGGCATTATCTCCCAACACGCCCGGCGCCAGGCGAAGCAGTTCGTAGGGGTCGCGCCCTACCTCGGGTAGGCGCTGGATATCCTGTGCCGAGATGGAGCCCGCAACATTAGCGTTCTCACTGTTGAGTGTAATTGCGTCTCCACTGACTGTCACCGAGTCGGTGACTGCTCCAGGCTGCAATACAATGTCATGGCCCGTTAGTTCTTCGGCGCTCACGAAAACGCCTTTGGTCACTTCTTTCTTAAAGCCTGCTGCTTCCACGGAAATGGTGTACTTGCCGGGAACGAGGGCCGAAACCCGATAGAATCCGGTGTCGGCGGTGACCGTGGTCTTACTGATGCCGGTGTCCGGATTTGTCACCGTGACAGTCGCGCCGACCACCGCGCCGCCCGATGAGTCCACGACCGTGCCTTGGATACTGGCGCCGAACTGGGCGTAGGCGGAGGTGGCACAGAGAGAAAGAAGAACGGACAGCAGGAGTTTGCAGCGCATCGTCATTCACCTCGAGGTCAAGCCCGGGGAACATTCGGAAGACGAATTCAATAAATCGATTTATCCCCAGTTCTGGCAAAAATGAGACACCTGAATCGGCATCCATGTCAAGCAGCTTTTTTCGAAGACTGCTCACCTCGACTCTAGTACTGCTTGGAGCAAGGTGGCGACAAATGAGGTAAACACTGGATGCATAATTGAGGCAAACACCGGATTTACAATTGAGAAGTCGCAGCCTATAAATGCCGCGCTTTACACTTCGGTTCCTCTGCGCTTCCCACCTTCGCAAGACCGGAACGCGACCCTTTTTGGGATGAATTCACATGAACATCCCAGCACTAGCGGTCCTGCTCCCCTCCAGTGGAACGGGTACACCTATGACCTGGCCGACGACTTAAACAACATGGAAGTCATACCCCTCAGGTTGAGCGAGCTATTGAACCCCTCCACAATTGACTCGTACACTCAAGGGCGCCTCGCGCGCTGTATGCGCAGCCTAACACGGACGGCAGCGGCCCGGGCATCACGAATCAGGATCTGCTCAGCATCGCCGCTCAGGATCCATTCTCCGATCCAAACTACACGGTAACGATAGGCCCCGACCATCATCTGCGTAGTGAGATTGTTCCACTGGTCTACCCGTTTGAATGTAGTGGACTGCTTCCAGCCGTGAGTAAGGCCCGCGACGAAAAAGTTGGCCTCCTACTTCTCTTCCATTGAAAATCCATTTGAATACGTGGTTTTGCCTCCTTTGCTCGCGGTCGTACTCCCCGTGTACGACCAGTACCTCCGGGTACATAAAAAAGTGCCTGGTTCGTCGTCTGGGTGAAGCGATTATCCGTGGTCGTCTGACGGGCCAGGCCGCCACGGTCTCGATAACCGGGCCGACGGCTCCGTAGACTGGGCCGAGTGAGTTCAATGTTTTCCAAGACAGCGTCTACGGGACATTCATGGTCAACCCCGTTCCGCCGCAGTAGCGGCGAGGAGCGGGTGGCGTGGTCTTGCCCACGCGCAATGGCCTGGAGGTACGCAAGCGCTGCATCAGCCAGCCCACCGAGCACCAACGAATCCTGTTGCGTCTACCAAGGAGATTTCACAGAGTTCTTCAAAGACTTGCCGCGGTTCATCGCCGAGTCCGCCTTGACGGCAGCTGGCGGCCAGCGTCTTCCACAACACATAGGCTAGAAAGCACACTAGGATATGTGCACCAACACGATGCTCTCGATGGTGCCATACCAGCCGGATCTGTAAGTCCGACCTATGCACGCGAAAGGCGGCCTCAGCTTCGGTGAGTTGCACGTAAGCGCGCCACAACTCTTCCGGCGTCCAGTCGATCACGTTGCCGCGCAACAGGTAGCAGCCTTCACTCCGGCGCGCCCATTCCCGCCAACTTTCCACCTTCGTCCAGCGTAGTTGCGTGAAGCCCTGGTCATCCACCTCCACCTGCGCGTTGAACAAGCGCGCCGCTCGGGTGTTCCGTTCCAGGAGCCGTCCCACGCGACGCTCCACGGCGCCCGATTTCTGCCGACGTTTGCCACAACTTGCGGTGATCTTCACTAAACCTTCTTCGATCCGCTTCTCGAAGCGTTCGTGCATCGCTTGTTCCTTGGCTTGGCGTTCCGCGCTCCGACAGAGCCAAGCGGCCCCGCTCGTCCATTACTCCCAACCACGCTACGACGCGTTGCCGGGGGCCTCGATTGGTTCCGTAACTCTCCACCAACGCCCAGTAGGCGTGACGTTTGCCATCCTTGCGTCGATAGCAGCGTCGCAGATACATAACGCGATGCTACGAATCGACGAGATAAAATCAAGAGGGTTGGTCGTCACTACACGCACATTTCGAGCAAGCAACGGCAGAACTCATAACACTTGCACACAAACAAAAGCACTTTCCCACTGCTCCGAGCAGGATTGTGCTTAAAAAATCTTCAAGGTACTAAAAACTGCGGAAGGTAGGCTAAGAGTGTATCCGGGCCATGTCAGGGAATCTGCGAGGACACAGGGTTCCAGTCCTGGGGTTTCACGTGAGTGGAAGCAAGCGGAAACCCCCAGAAGGGCCAGCATCGTGCGGATGAAGCGAAGCTGCTGCGCTTGGGCGTCCTCGAAAACGAGATTCTACGGCGTGACGATCAATTGCTTGCCGGCGTAGTGCACAACCTTGTCCGGTTTGCCTTCGGGCATGATGCCAACTCCGTGGTTCTCGCCGACGAAGACAACTTGAAAGCTGCGCTCGGTCAGCATCCCCGGAAACTCGCCTTTGCGCTCGGCGATCGTCAAAGCCAGTTTCATTTCGTTCCAATGGAACTGAATCGTGGCGTAAGCACCCTTTTCATAGTTGTAACCGTCGTNCTCGTCCTCGTAGAGGGTGAAATCGCCATCCGCTCCGCGATAGATGCGCAATTCCATGGGATCTTCCGGCTTCTCGGTGGACCATTCCTTCTCCGGGCCCATCGGAACGATCGATCCTGCCCGCACAAAAAGCGGGAGTTTTTCGATCGGCGCGGCAGCATCAACCGTGCGCGGACCATCCACAGATGTGCCGGTCCAAAAGTCGTACCATTTCTCCTTCGGCAGATACGCGCGCCGCGTATTCGCGCCAGGTTCAGTGACGGGATTCACCAGGAAGGCTGGGCCGAACATGAATTGGTCGCCAATGCTGGCGGTGCGCGCATCGGTGCGGAAATCCATCACCAATCCGCGCATGGGCGTGTAGCCCTGGCTGGTGGTCATCCACGCCATGGAATAGATGTAAGGCAGCAGCCGGTAGCGAAGCGTGTCATAGCTTACGAGGATTTTCTGCGCGTCGGGACCGTAGGACCACAATTCATTCTGGTTCGTGGAACGCGTTCCGTGCACTCGCAGCAGCGGATTGAACGTGCCGAATTGAAACCAGCGAATGAACAACTCCCGGTACTCCGCGTCGTCGGGATTGCCCGAGACGAATCCTCCAATGTCCGTCGTCCAGTATGGAAGGCCAGAGATCGAATAATTCAGTCCCGCGGGTATTTGTTTTTTGAAAAATACCCAGTCCGAATTTATGTCTCCCGACCAGACAGCGGCAGCATTGCGCTGCGCGCCCGCGAACGCGGAACGCGAAAGAATGAAAACTCGCTTTTTGCCGGATGCGCCTCTTTGGCCCTGATAAACGGCGCTTGTCGTCATCAACGGGAACATGTTGGCGTACCTTGCGCCATTACCGAGGTACGTCTTGTTCGTCGCCAGAATGTTGGTTTCGCGATCCTCGGTTTCTGGTTCGGTGGTATCCAACCACCAGGCGTCCACACCAATCTTGAAGAGCGCCTGGTCCATCAAGTTCCAGTAATACGTTCGCGCCTCGGGATTGAACGCATCGTACAGGCCCATTCCCGCTGGATGAAAGGCGCCAACCTTTGTCTTGTCGATGAAAAAGCCGCGCTTGTCCATGTCTTCATAGGTTTTCGTGCCTGGACGGAAGTAAGGCCAGAAGGAAATCATCAAGTGGAATTTGTTCTTGTGGAGGTCTTCCACCATCCCTGGGGGATCGGGATAGCGGGATTTGTCGAACACCGGTTCACCCATGGTGTACCACCAGAACCAGTCCTGCACGATGTTGTCGGCGGGGATGTGCAGTTGCCGGTACTTGCGAGCGACGGCGAGCAACTCATCCTGAGTGTTGTATTTATTCTTGCATTGCCAGAATCCGTAGGCCCATTTGCCGAACATCGGCGGCGCACCGGTAAGTTCACGATATCCGCCGATGATCTTGTCGAATTCAGGGCCATAGAGAAAATAGTAGTCCAACACATCGGCCACTTCCGAGCTCAAATAGAGCGCATTCAGAAAGCGATTGTTGAAGCGGCTGCGCGACGGATTGTTCCAGAAAATTCCATAGCCGTTGCTCGACAGAACGAAAGGAATGCTGATGTTGGTGTTGTCCTGCGAGAGGTCTACGGCCTCGCCTCGGTAGTTCCAGACGCTCGACTGATGCTGTCCGAGCCCGTAAAAGGACTCATAGGAGCCCCAAAGTTTCGAATAAAGCTCTGCGTGATAGGTCTGTTCGCCATTGACCACAGCCGGAGTCATGCTGACTTCATTCTGCTCGAACAGCGTCTTACCGGCGGAATCCTGGAAGGTGACACTGCTGTCCTTGCGCGCAACGACGAGTTTCAGGTGCGAAGTGCTCAGTACGATGGCGTCCTCGGAGGGCTGCATTTCCCACTTCGTTGTGGGCCAACTGTCTTTAATCACCACGAATTCCGGACGAGATGGAAATTGCGTCGCGGGCAAAAACCGCATTCGAATGATGGAGTCGGAGCACACTTGCAGCTTCAACGTTCCGTTTTGCAGCGTCAGTTGCACTCCGTCGGATTCCCGTTGAACTGAGAGGACTGGGTTCAGGGGATTCCACTGCGCGCGGAGCGTGCCCGCGACGCACAACCATAGAAGCAAAACCGGGACAATCAGACTCCAGAACCGTCTCATGGGGCTGCTCTCAGTCGGCGCTTGAGCACTCTTTTGCATTTCTTCATCCTGTATATCTTGTCTCGGCAGGGTGCGCGAGACTGGGACAATCGAAAAGGATTACGATTCTCACCGGGCTGAAATTGTGCACCAGGCTATCCGCTCGAATCAAGCCTGTTGGGCAACAACCCGTTATGTTAATGACTCTTGGAATCGTTCGGGTATAGGATGGCTCCATCCCGAATGGAGGACTACGATGGCTAGAAAAAGTAAGCTCACGCGTGTTGCGGTGGGAATTGGGACTGCGATGGGCAAAGCGGATCGCGGTGTTCAAAAGGTTGCGAAAGCAGGATCGCTGGCTAAAAGAGAGCTCGATGATATATCGAAGCAAGTCGATGCTCTCAAGCGTCAATTGCAGAAAACCGCGAAGCGCCTGAAACACGCCCTGAGTTAGATTGGAAATGCAATTCTTGGAATCGGAACGGCAGTTGGTTTAGGGCGTCACACAGGCGTAACGAGCAGCTTTGATTTGATTCCGGTCACTTCAGGGCAATCCACCTCCCCAACTTCGCGCCACCACGGAAGAACGATGCTCCTTTCATTTCCGAGGCCCCGTTTTGAAAATGTACCTCTGCGTTCGAAATTCCTGACGACGCGAAAAGAAGCAACATCAAGTGTCATGCCAGCGGTCAGTCGTCCTCTTTTTCGGGCTTTGAATTTGTTCCGGGGGCTTGTGTTAGTTTTGTTGCTTGCGCGGTTCGAATGAGATAGCTAACCAAATCATTTAGTTCGCTGGCGCCCAGCACGGAGCCGTAATCCGAAGGCATCAGCGATATTGGCTGATATTCGAGATGCTCGAGGTCCGATTTCGCGAACAGATGGAAGGTTCCATCGAGCGACTGCAATTGCAGTGAAAAATTATCTTCGTTGCGGGCGATACCTGTGAATTGGCGGCCTTCCCGGGTGGTCACAAGCACGGTTCTGGCCCGCGGGTCCAGGTCCTTATTGGGATCGGCAATCGCACTTCGAATTTCTTCTATCGAGGCATTCGAACCGTAGGAAGACAAATCGGTACCGAAAAATCCACCCTCCCCGTTGATCATGTGGCAGTTCGCGCAGCCCGCCTTTCCGAAGAAAAGCGACTTGCCTCTTTGCGGATCGCCAGGAATAAACATAGCCTTGCTTCCTCCCTGAAGAACTCGCAAATAGCCCATCACGGCCTTGAGCGTCGGCACGCCCAGCGCTCCAAACGCGGGCATCCCCGTCGCCGGGATTCCCGCCTGCAGGATGCGCAGAGTCTCCGCGTCGGACAGTTGCTGAACTACGGCGCGTGTGGCGACATTCGGCCCGCGCTCGCCGCCTCGCCCGTCCAGGCCGTGGCAGGTGGCACAAACCGATTCGAACATTTTGCGGCCATCCGCCACGGCAGAACGGCCAGGCTGATTTTTTCTCGCGGCAGGATTTCCCCTCTGCGCTCCGGCTGGCATCCGCAATGCGCAAGCAGCAAAGAGTACTGCAACAATCGCTGCGTAGAAAAAGCGGTGCGAGGAATGCAAGATGAAAGCTGCCCTCTTGCTGACCCCGGTGTGCGAACGGATGGCGAACATTTGGTTCGTGGCGGCAGATACCGGCTTTGTCGCGCTCCCTGTGAACTTTCAGCAGTTGCAAATAACCGTGGGATTATAAAAAATTCACGCTCACAATGGAACGCCGTGATATCTCATTGAGTAGCGCGTGTCAACCTGTTCCTCCGCGGCGAAATTCGAATGGGGCGGCTAGGTATTAGCGTTCCCGCGATTGGAGCCTCTGGTTTCGAGTATGCGAGCCTCTACCGCCCGCGCAAAATAGTGTTAGAGTCCGCGGTTCAGACTGTCTTCCTGGAGGAGTCCATGAGCAGATTCGTTCGTTTTTTTCGCCGCGCCCTTGCCTGCGGAGCACTTCTCGCTGTAGCTCTTTTCCTCGTGGGAGTCGCGGGATGGGCCTGGCCGCCTTCCGCGAAAGCAAGGCAAGAAGCTGCGAAATCGGCTGAAGAAGCTTCCTTGCTGGAAGGATTCCGGCACGTCGAAGCCGCTTCCGTTTCCGATGCCCTGGAACAGATCAGCGGACACAAGATGTACATGTCGCATCGCATGCGGCCGATTTTCCCGACGAAATTTGCCGGATTTGCACTGACGGTGATGTTGAAGAAAGAAAGCAATCATGATCCGGACGCGCTCAAGGGGATGCTTGCGGCGATCGACCAGGGGTCGGCGAATTCCGTCTACGTCATGGTGGTCGAAGACGGCGCCGACATTGCGGGTATGGGTGGCTTGATGGGAACGGCCATGGCATCGCGCGATTTTTCCGGCGCAGTGATCGATGGGGGAGTACGAGACACCGCCTATCTGCAGAAAATCGGCTTCCCCGTGTACGCNNTGGGNATCGTGCCGTCCACTTCGGTCAGCCACTACCGCTTCACGGGAGCGAACATCCCGGTCGTGTGTGACGGGGTGGCGGTGAATCCCGCGGATATTATTGTGGCGGATGCCGATGGCGTGGTAGTGGTTCCTCGTGCGACGGCGGCACAAGTCCTTGCGCTGGCGCAGGAGATGGACTTCAAAGAGCACTCCATGTACGCGTGGATCGAAAAGCTCAAGTCCATCCAGGAAGCGGTGAAGAAGTTTGGGCGTCTCTAAGCCCGCGAAAGAGCGATTTTCCCGATTTGCTTCTTTAAATTGGGCTGGAACTTAGAAGGACGCCGTAGTATAGAGACTTTCGCCAAATGGTTCGTATTTTCATCATGTCTGTGGATGCATCGGATTTCTTCGTGCGAGTGCGCGCATTCTCGCTTGTTGGTGCGGTGCTTTGTGCCAGCTTCNTTCCGCTGCAAGCCCGGGCCCAAACGCCGAGTTCACCTGCTTGCCGCATCGAAAACAAGAACTTTGAAGGCTGGCGCGCGGAAGAAATGAGCAATGCGTGGGTGAAAGTCACAATCGTGCCTCAGCTCGGCGGACGCGTGATGCAAGTCACATTTGCGGGCCACACGTATTTATTCGTGAATCCAAAGTACAAAGGACAATACATCCCTCCGGGTAGCGAAGCAGCAAAAGGACGCTGGATTAATTATGGGGGCGACAAGATCTGGCCGATGCCCGAGGGAACGCAGGATGAGCAACATTGGGCTGGTCCAATTTCCGATGCACTCGACGACGGAGACTACTCGTTTAAGATTCTCTCTCAGGATTCTACATGTAAAGTGAGGCTCGACGGACCCCCTGATCCGAAAACGGGGCTGCAATACGCTCGAGAAATCAGCATCGACGGGAATTCACCGGAGATTTCCTTCCACGCGGTGATGAAAAACATCACCGGCCACGCAATTCAGTGGTCGGTGCAATCGGTCACGCAATACGACACGGCGGAAGCTGAGAAGCCCGGAGAGTTCAATCATGAGTTCTGGGCCTTCACACCCGCAAACCAACACAGCGCATACTTCCGTCAGTATCAGGTTCGCTCCGGCCTTTCGGACGATCCTTCCTTTGCGGTGAACAACGATCTGTTCACCCTGCATTGGCAGTATTTGCAGAGCGAAGTGTGGGTGGATTCGCCAGGCGACTGGCTCGCGGTGATCGACGGCTCGGCGCGTTACGGCATGGTGGAGCGGTTTCACTATTTCGAAGGGGCCGAGTATCCCGGCAAAGCAACGGTGATTTTCTACAAGAACGGTCCTTCGCTGGAGCTCGACGACAACGGGATTCCTTTCGTCACGTCTTCGAAGCCGGAAGACCGTCTTCACTACATGGAAGCCGAAGTGAACAGTCCGATGGTGCGGCTGCAGCCCGGGGAGACGTACGCGCTGGACACGCATTGGTTTCCAACGCGGATGGGGAAAGAATTCAAGACGGTGATGGATGCAGGCGTGGTGGGGAGCTCGTTGGAGGTTTCCTCCACGGCCAGCGGTATTCTGCTCTCTGGCATTTTTGGCGTCTTTGTGCCGGGAAAGCTGGAGGCGCGGCTATTCGACAGGCGTGGAGCGCCGATTGCGAACATTCCGTTGCAAACCGTGAGTCCCTCGGAAATAGTAGAACTGCACGTGGAGCTCAAAGTTCCCGCACAAACCGTGCGTGTTTCTCTTCACGTGATGGATGCGCAGGGAAACGACCAGGGCTCGCTCGGCGAAACCCGGGTCTCGGCAACGGACAGGAGTTCGTAAGAAGATGCGGTTCGGTCAAGGAGCGCTCTGGATGACCGTCGTCTGCGGATTCCTGGCGGCCGCGCAGGCGCAAGAGGCGGGCAGCGTTTTCGTTTCCACTTCGATCCAGGTGACTGCAGAGGCTCTGGCCACGCAGCCCGTGGGGGCGAACTGGCTTTCATACAATGGGGATTACACCGGTCGGCGCTTCAGCAGCCTCGAGCAGATCAATGCGAAGAATGCCGAGCAACTGCGCGCGCAATGGGTATTTCACGCGCCCAATTCGAATAGCCTGGAAGTCACGCCGGTAGTGTTCGATGGCCTTATGTTTGTCACTTCCGCGAACGATGCCTATGCGCTGGATGCGAAAACCGGCCGCGTCATCTGGCATTATTCGCGGCCGGTCACCGAAGGGCTGATCGACGACGCCTCGCAACATCACAATCGCGGCGTGGGGATGCTGGGCTCGCGCATCTATATGGAAACGGACAACGCCCATCTGCTCTGCTTGGATGCGCGGTCCGGGCATCTGCTGTGGGACGTTCCTTACGCCGAGGGAAACAAGAATTACGGAGCGACGAGCGCACCGCTGGTCGTGAAGGACAAAGTCCTGGTGGGAACCTCCGGCGGCGACGACGGGGTACGCGGATTCGTGGCCGCCTATGACGCCGAGACGGGGAAACTTGCGTGGCGATTCTGGACCATTCCCGGGCCAGGCGAGTTTGGCTCAGCGAGCTGGCCCGGCGAACTGTACAAGCGCGGCGGCGGCACCACGTGGATGCCCGGCACGTACGATCCGGAACTCAATACGATTTATTGGGGCACCAGCAATCCCGCTCCGGATTTCGATGGCGGCCCGCGCCCGGGGGACGACCTCTATACCGACTGCGTGCTGGCGTTGGACCCCGATACGGGAAAGCTCAAGTGGTATTTTCAATTTACTCCGCACGACCTCTTTGACTACGACGCGACGGAAACTCCGGTCCTGGTCGATGCGAGCTACCAGGGTCAGCCGCGAAAGCTGCTCGTGGAAGCGAATCGCAACGGCTATTTATACGTGCTGGACCGCACCAACGGGAAATTTCTATCGGCTTTTCCTTTCGTGGAAAAACTGAATTGGGCAAAGGGAATCGACACGCAGGGCCGGCCGATTCGATCCGGCGTGCAACCCACGGCAGAGGGCACGCGGACCTGCCCCGGATTCACCGGAGCTACCAACTGGTACTCGCCTTCTTACAATCCCTCGACTCACCTTTTCTATTTCTTGGCGGAGGAAAACTGTGATCTCTTCTTTTTGAAGCCGGAGGAGTTTTCCGAAGGAAAGACGTATTACTCGACGGGAGCGCGGCACAGCCCGGGCGATCACGGGCAAAAGATTCTGCTCGCTTACAACGTCGCATCCGACAAACCGGCGTGGCGATCTCCCCAGGTGGGTTCGGGGCATTCCGCGGGTGGAACGATGACCACTGCGGGCGGCCTCGTCTTTTTTGGCGATGATGCGCAATCCTTCGAAGCCGTGGACGCGCAAACGGGCAAACCGCTGTGGCACTTCAACACCGGCCAAGGCATGCATGCCTCGCCGATGAGTTACGCAGTGAACGGCAAGCAATACGTGGCCATCGCAGCGGGAAGCGACATTTTCAGTTTTGGGTTGCCTTAGGGAACGATCGAATTCAAATTACGATTACTCGAAGGAGGATGCGAAATGTCTTTCACTCTGAGCACGAGAAGGGGTTTTGCCGCTCGACTAGCCGCACTTTTGCCGGGCCTCGGCTTTGCAGGAATGGCGGCTGCAACGCCGGCGTCGGCGGCGCAAAACACCGGCGGCGTCCAGAAACTGGACGGCGACGGAAAACCCGCCGGCAAAGGCTTCATCACTCCGCTGATCATCCACAATGGGTTGATCTATATTGCCGGGCAAGGCGCCCATTCACGCGGCGACAAATCCGACGCCGGCAAAACTCCTACCATCGAAATGCACACGCACATGGTGATGGAAGGCGTGAAGGGCACCGTTGAAGCGGGCGGCGGCACCATGGACAGCATTCTTCAACTCACCGTGTTTCTGGCAAAGCTGGACTATTACGACGGCATGAACTCGGTGTTCAAGACTTACTTTCCGAACGGAGGGCCCGCTCGCACCACCGTTGCTGTGGCGGGCTTGCCCGGCGACTCGCTGGTGGAAATTAACTGCATCGCTGCTGTGGTGCGCGACGCAAAGAAGGGAGCGTAAATCGATGGCATGCAACGATCGCTGGAATCGCAGAACATTTCTGGGCACTCTCGGCGCGCTGGTGGGGACGATTTTCAGCGGACGCCAGGCGTTTGGTTTCCCGTCTGCGGCGGGTGGCAAGACCGCCTCCGTCTCCGGCTTCGGTGCAACCGGGAACGTCTACGAAGAATTAGGCGTAACCACGGTCATCAACGGACAGGGCACCATGACCGTGTTGGGCGGCTCCCTGATGCGTCCCGAAGTCGAAACCGTGATGGCGTTGGCAGGCCGCCACTTTGTCAGCGTTCCTGAGCTCGAAGTCGCCGCCGGCAAGCGCATTGCAGAAATGCTCAAGCTGCCGGAGGGATACGGCGCCATCGTCACTTCGGGGGCCGCCGCCGCGATGCAGTCGGGGCTCGCGGGCATCCTCACGGGTGACAATCCGAAGTTCATCGAACAGTTGCCGGATTTAACGGGCATGAAATCGGAAGTCATCCTTCAAAAGTCGCACCGCAATCCTTTCGACCATCAATTGCGCGCTACCGGGGTGAAGCTCGTGGTTGTCGAATCGCGCGACGATCTGAAAAAGGCCATCACGCCGCAGACGGCGATGATGCACTTTTCAAACTTCGCGGATTCGGAGGGGCAGATCAAGGTGGAAGAATGGGTCAAGCTGGCACATGAAAATCAGATTCCCGCGTTCATCGACGCCGCGGCGGATACGCCTCCCGTCTCGCACTTGTGGGATTACGCAAACATGGGCTACGACCTCATCGCGTTCAGTGGTGGAAAGGCAATTCGGGGGCCGCAGTGCGCAGGTCTGCTCGTCGGGAAGAAAGATCTGGTCGCTAACGCGCTGCTCAACAACAGTCCGCACGAAGACACACTCGGCCGCAGTCAGAAAGTGGGGAAAGAGGAAATCGTCGGGATGGTCAAGGCTCTGGAATCTTATTTGAAGGAAGATCAAGAGGCGCTGAACAAGGAATGGCAGCGCCGTCTGGAATTCATCTCCGGCCAAGTTACAAAGATTCCTGGGGTGACAACTTCGTTCCCCGTCCCGGAAATCGCGAACCATGTTCCCCACATGCACATCAAGTGGGATGCGGCACGCATTGCGTTGACACCACGCGAAGCGAGCGCTGCTCTGCGCGGCGCAACACCGTCCATCGTTCTTTCATCGGGGGAGCATGGTGAAGCCTTGTCGATGAATTCCTTCATGTTGCAGCCGGGGGAAGAAAAAATCATCGCCCGGGAATTGGTGAAGGTCTTGAAGTCACACGCAGCGTGATCGAATCGGGACTGTTGTTCGCGGGTTCGATGAAGCCGAATTCCCGGAGCTGGCGCATGTCCGTGATCTGTTCGCATCGCGGGGGTCTGCATGGCTGAACATGTGGAGAGCCGTGTGCGCTGGTTCCTGGTATTTGGACTATTTATTTTGAGCGCGGTTGCCTATCTCGACCGCGTCAATATCTCCATCGCGGGGAGCTCCATCGCCGCCGAGTATCATCTGAGCAACGTTCAGCTTGGCTGGATATTCAGCGCCTTTCTGGTGGGCTACGCGCTTTTTCAGACGCCCGGCGGATGGCTCGCCGACCGGCTGGGCCCGCGGCGGGTGCTCACGGCGGGAGTCTTGTGGTGGGGAATCTTTACCGCCCTCACCACTGTCGTTTCTACAAAAATCGCCTTCGCCGTACTTTTGTTTGCAGCGGTGCGATTTCTCCTGGGAGCCGGCGAAGCGATCATTTATCCGGCATCCAATCAATTCGTTTCGCGGTGGATTCCATCGGCGGAGCGGGGAATCGCGAATGGTTTGATTTTCGCCGGCGTCGGCGTGGGAGCAGGCGCCACCCCAATTCTGATCACCTACGTCATGATTCACTACGGCTGGCGCTGGTCTTTCTGGATGAGCGCCATCATCGGGTTGATTGCCGGCACGGTCTGGTATTTCGTGGCGCGCGACACGCCCGAAGAGCACTCGCACGTTTCCGCCCCGGAACTGACGCACATTCAGGCTGGGCGAACCGCCAAATCTGCATCGGACGGCCGAATTCCTTGGAGCACCATCTTTCGAAGCAAGGAAGTACGCGCGGTAACGCTCAGCTATTTTTGCTTCGGCTATGTTGCCTGGATTTTCTTTAGCTGGTTCTTCATCTATCTTGCCAAGGTGCGCGGATTAGACCTGAAGGTGAGCGCCTTTTACAGCACGTTGCCTTTTTTGGCGATGGCCGCGTGCAGCCCGCTGGGCGGGGCGATCAGCGACAAGCTCACGAAGCGCTACGGAAAACGCGCCGGACGATGCGGCATCGCCGTTTTCGGGCTCCTCTTGACCGCTGTCTTTCTGGCATTTGGTTCGCAAGTGCAAAGCGCCCGGCTGGCCAGTGTCGTTCTTGCCGGCGGCGCGGGCGCGCTGTATCTTTCGCAAAGTTCGTTCTGGTCGGTGACGGCCGATATCGCTGCTGGATCTTCAGGTTCGGTCTCCGGCTTCATGAACATGGGTAACCAATTCGGAGGAGCCCTCACCGCCTCACTCACACCTGCAATCGCGTCTCGATTTGGTTGGACCATTTCCTTTTGTGTGGCCGCGGGTTTGTCGGTGCTTGGTGCCGCAGCCTGGCTGCTTGTCGATCCCGAACGCGCTCTGGCGCCCGCAACGAAATTGCCGCCATCACCAGGAAAGACTTGAATCCGAGGAAGATCAAGCCAAGTGCGCCAACCTTGGATAACGCGGCGTGAACGACCGAAAATTTGAATGCGATGTAGAAAAAACTTGATTACATGACTGTCTTGCAGCCCGTAAGATTCCCCTGTATACTTTTGCCATGTCATTGAGCCTTCACCAGTCCCAGAGGAACGCACATATTTGTTGTATGTGTTGTACGCACCTGTCCTCTGGCACCGGGAGGCTATTGATCTAGGAATCGTAACCTAGCCTAGCTGTTGTGAAGCCCACCGCCAGAGTCGACTGGCAGGTGGGTTTTTTGTTTCTGGGCAACATCTTTTTTTAGAATTTGAAAGGAAAGGCATGACACCGGCAACTCCCGAACTGCTTCCCGCAGTCGGCCCACGCACGGGATGGAGCGAGGACGTAACAACTTCTGAATTCAAGAGGCTCAACCATCTACAAGCCCTGGAGGCAGAAAGCATCTACATTCTTCGTGAAGCCGCGGCGGAATTTGCCCGGCCGGTGATGCTGTATTCCATCGGCAAGGACTCTTCGGTGATGTTGCGGTTGGCGCAAAAAGCCTTTTTCCCCGGGAAAATCCCGTTTCCCCTGCTGCACGTGGACACCAGCTACAAATTCCCCGAGATGATTGAATTTCGGGATTCCTATGCGAAAGAAACCGGCGCCGAGCTCATCGTCCACCAGAACCGCGAAGCGCTTGAGCAAGGAGCAAATCCCTTTGCACTCGGGACCCAGAAATGCTGCGGATTGCTGAAGACCAAGGCGCTACTGGACGCGCTGGCGGCAGGCGGCTTTAATGCTGCGTTTGGCGGCGCACGGCGCGACGAAGAGAAATCGCGGGCAAAGGAACGCATCTATTCTTTTCGCGATTCTCACGGGCAATGGGACCCCAAGAATCAGCGCCCGGAGTTGTGGAACATCTTTAACTCGCGGATCGACAAAGCGGAAAGCATTCGCGTGTTCCCTCTGTCAAATTGGACCGAACTGGACGTTTGGCTTTACATCCACTCCGAAAAGATTCCCATCGTGCCGCTTTACTACGCCCGTGAGCGAAAAGTGGTGTTGCGTAACGGCTCCATCGTGTTGATCTACTCCAAAGACCAGCTTCTTCCCGGAGAGAAAACCGAATTTGTGAAATGCCGAATGCGTTCGCTCGGTTGCATGCCCTGCACAGGTGCGATTCGTTCCGAGGCGGATACCGTTCCGAAGATTATCGAGGAGATGATTTCCTTCCGCCGGTCGGAACGCGAGAACCGCGCCATCGATCACGACGAAGAAGGCTCGATGGAGATTAAGAAGCGGGAGGGCTACTTCTGATGCTGTCCGCACTCGACACCGGCTTCCAAGACGGCTTCCTGAGTTTTCTCGATCGGGATATCAACAAGGAACTGCTTCGCTTCACTACCGCCGGAAGCGTAGATGACGGCAAGTCCACACTGATCGGCAGACTGCTGCACGACTCTAAAGCCGTCTACGAGGACCAACTCGCCTCTGTGAAGAAAAGCAAGATCAACCGCTCGGGAGGACCGATTGATTTCTCCTTGCTGACGGATGGTCTGCGAGCTGAACGCGAACAAGGAATCACAATTGATGTCGCATACCGGTATTTCAGCACCTCTCGAAGGAAGTTCATCATCGCAGACACACCTGGGCACGAGGAGTACACCAGGAACATGGCGACGGGTGCTTCGACGGCGGACCTCGCGGTGATCCTCGTCGACGCAACCAAGGGCTTGCTCCCGCAAACCCGGCGCCACACGCACATCGCTTCGTTGCTGGGTATTCCGAACTTGCTTGTGGCCATCAACAAGTTGGACCTGGTGGACTGCAGGGAGGACGTGTTTCTCCGCCTGCAAGAGGATTTTCTCGCTCTTGCGGAGCGGCTGGAGTTTCCAGCCGCGCAATGCATTCCCATTAGCGCGCTTGGCGGAGACAACGTGGCGGTCCGGAGCGACAGGATGCCTTGGTATTCGGGGCCAACATTGCTGCAGCATCTGGAAACCGTGGATATCCGGCCGTTAGTCAATAGCGATGAGGTGCGCTTTCCCATTCAGTACGTGATTCGACCAGACGCGAGTTTTCGCGGTTTCGCGGGGCAAGTCGCGGGAGGCATTCTGCGCCCCGGCGACGCAGTCCTGGCGCTGCCGTCCCGGCAGAAAACCCGAGTCCAATCGATCGTTACGTATGACGGGGAGCTGCCTGAAGCCGGTCCCTCAATGTCGGTGACGGTAAAGCTGGAGGATGAAATCGATCTGAGCCGCGGCGACATGCTCGTCTCACCCAGTGCGCCCCCGCAAGTGTCACGCCGCTTGGAAGCGATGGTGGTCTGGTTGCATCCCAGCCCACTCGAATTGAATCGAGTTTATCTCGTGAAGCATGCCGGGCGTCAAGTCAAAGCAAAGGCAACACGGATTCGTTATCGCGTGGATGTAAATACTTTGGCGCATGCGCCCGCGCACCAACTGGAGATGAACGGCATCGCAGCTGTAGAGTTCGAAACCAACGAATCTCTTTTCTTTGATTCGTACCGTCGCAACCGGACAACCGGCAGTTTCATTTTGATTGACCCCCTAGCTAATGCCACGGTCG
>JGI12635J15846_10000964_pt1 | contig 25201 bp, 18 predicted proteins | sample BlaSpr_A8_OM2_M2_FD_15846 | JGI IMG/M metagenome (IMG submission 15846) | reverse complement strand
TAAACGGAAATGTTATTTCGGTCGTATCAATTCCAGCCACGGCCGCACACTAAGGCTGAGTCGGTTTAGTTTCCACCAGCCCGTTGGCGATCGCCGCCGTAGCACCGCTCCCAGAAATCACAGGCACCGCCGGCTGCACCGGTGAGGCTGTCCGCGCACGTTCATCCCACTTGCCGAAGATCATTTTTCCCGCCGTGGTCTGCAACACTGAAGTGACCGAGACGTCAATCGTTTTTCCGATCATCTTTCGCGCATTGTCCACGACGACCATGGTCCCATCGTCGAGATAGGCAACGCCCTGGTTGTACTCTTTGCCTTCTTTCAGGATGAACACCTTCATGATCTCGCCCGGCAGCACGATCGGTTTGAGCGAGTTCGCCAGTTCGTTGATATTCAGCACCTCGACCCCCTGCAGCTGCGCCACTTTGTTCAAGTTGAAGTCGTTGGTGATGATCTTGCCCTCGTAAACCTTGGCCAGCTCGATCAGCTTTAGATCCACTTCGCGAACAGCAGGAAAATCGTCCTCCACAATCTGGATTTGCAGCGTAGCCATCTTCTGCAATCGCTGGAGCACGTCAAGGCCGCGGCGGCCACGGTTGCGTTTCAGCGAGTCCGCGGAATCGGCCACGAGCTGGAGTTCGCGCAACACGAACTGCGGCGTCACGATTACGCCATCCAGAAATCCAGTCTCGGCGATATCGGCGATGCGGCCATCGATAATCACGCTGGTGTCGAGAATCTTATAGCTTTTCTTGCCTTGCTTTTCACCTCCAAAGACCCCGCCCAACGCCGCCAGGTTCAGCAAGTCGCCCTTGCTGGCGCCCACGATCAGGCCCACGTACGCCATCAGCAGCATCACGAGAATTTGCAGGAAGCTTTGGGTGTTGCCGGCCGGCACGCTGCTGCGAATGACCAGCGCAAAGAGATAGGCTCCGCAAATGCCGAGGAAGCTTCCAATGGCCGCGCCGATCAGTCGCTTCAGGCTGACGCTCCGAAGCTTCCATTCGAACACGACAATTCCCAATCCCACCAGAGCGCCCACGCCCGCATCCTGAGATTGGGACAGCCCGAAAGGCTCGATAAAATAGCAAGCAACCGAAACTACGACCACAAAAAGAAGGCGTACAACAATTAAATCCACAGTATGACCTCCCCCGGTTTCAGCCGGCGACACCTCGGCGGCTATGCACCGGTGCCTTTCCCCTCCGCCCCGGATTAGGAATCGGCACTTCCACTATGCGGGGCGCGCAAGAATTAAGGGGGATGAATGTACGCCCCGTTCCGGCCCATGGAGGCGTGGCCAGAAGGACCCTAGTAAACCAACGCCCAGAGTATATACCCGTTGGCAAATAGCAGCGAACCAAGGGGGGAGACTAGGCCGGAGTCGCTCAGGGTTTACGTCTTACAACCTGAAGCACCGGATCGAATCTCGAGCCCGGGCGAGGCACTCATCACCTCGTCCTGCTAAACTTTCCCGATGAAGGCCTTGGTAATCACTCGCCTCTCCGGCCCAGACGCTCTAATGGTTCAAGACGTCGCCGAACCCACCCTGAAACCCGGACAGACTCCACCGCAGACACTGGTCCGTGTCGCCGCCGGCGGCCTCAACTTCGCCGACTTCATGACAACGACGGGCGGTTATCCCGGAACTCCGCCGCCACCGCTGACAGCCGGACGCGAATTTTCCGGGACCGAAGAAAGCTCCGGCCGCCGCGTCATGGGTTATCTCCAATGGGGCGCCTTCGCCGAGAAAGTTGCCGCGCATCCTCATATGATCTGGCCCGTCCCCGAACACTGGACCGATGAACAGGCAGCTGCTTTTCCTGTGAACTTTTTCACCGCGTATCTCGCCTACTGGCAGGCTGGGATGACTCAGCCGCCGGTGGCAGGCAGAACCCACCGCGTGCTGATTCACGCCGTTGCCGGAGGCGTGGGTACTGCCGCCGTGCAAATCGGACAGCTTCTCGGCGTAGAAATGTACGGCACCTCCTCCACCCACGACAAACTTGAGCGCGTAAATAAACTTGGCCTGCAGCATGGCATCAACTACAAGCAGCACGACTATGAAGAAGTCGTGAAGAATCTGACTCACGGCGAAGGCGTCGATGCCGTATTCGAAATGCTCGGCGGAGAGCACACCGCCAAAAGCCTGCGCTGCCTGCGCGATTTCGGCCGCGTCATCCAGTACGGTACCGCTACCGGCAAGCCGCCCCAAATCGATGTGCGCGCTCTCTATGCAAAATCGGCCAGCATCCAGGGCCTCTGGCTCACCTATCTCTCGCAAAAGCGCGAGATCATGCAACCTGCGTGGGAGCAGCTCTCACAATGGAACGCGCAGCACAAGCTAAGCCCCGTCGTAGGCCATGTCTTCCCGCTCGACCGTGCTTCGGAAGCTTACAAGTTGTTGCAGGAAGGAAAGAACTACGGCAAGGTTGTGCTGCACATTTCCGAGGGTGAGGCACGGGCGTGAAAACGGTGTAGACTTGTTGCCGCGTCGTGGCCAAGCGCAGCCCCGCTACCGCCATCCTCTTCTGTGAGGATGCACGTCGAGGATGCTCATCGCGCCAGAGGTCTTCCGTGTCGAAGCTTTCTCGATTCAGCTTGTGCACATTTGCGCCCCATGACTAAAGTCCTGCGTTTCCTTCGCCCGTCACACCAGCACACGGCTTTTTCGGCAACGCTGCTGCTCATGTCGGCGGTCATGCTGTCGCGGGTAATCGGATACGTTCGCGAGGCGTACATCGCCTACGCGTTCGGGGCAGGAGGCCAGACCGACGCCTACGTCGCCGCTTTCACGCTTCCCGACTGGCTCAACTACATCGTGGCCGGCGGCGCGGCTTCAATTACATTCATCTCGATCTATACACGCTTTTTGGCCGAACACCGCGACGCCGACGCGAAGAAAACTTTCTCGGTTGTGATCACGGTTATGACCACGGTGATGGTTGCCGGAACCATCCTCGCCGAAATCTTTACCCCGCAGTTCGTGAAATGGATGTTTCGCGGTTTCTCGCCCGCGCAGGTGGAATTGACAGTCCACCTCACTCGCATTCTGCTTCCGGCCCAGATCTTCTTCTACGTTGGCGGCGTAGTCTCCGCCGTTCTGCTATCGCATCGTCTATTTCTTTTTCCCGCCTTCGGACCTCTGCTCTACAACCTCTTCATTATTGTCGGCGGCGTGATTGGCGGCCACCGTCTCGGGATCGCCGCGCTGGCCTACGGTGCGCTGCTGGGAAGTGTGGTAGGCCCGTTTCTGGCCAGCGTGATTGGAGCAGCACGCATTGGCACGGGATATCGTCCATCGTTCGACATCATGAATCCTGCGTTTCGCGAGTGGGTGCGGCTATCGGTTCCGCTGATGCTCGGCGTGTCGCTGGTTACAGCGGATGATTGGATTCTGCGCCACTACGCCTCCAGCGGCATCGGAGACATCGCCCGCCTCAACTACGCCAAACGTTTGTTCGCCGTTCCCATCGCCGTACTCGGGCAGGCAACGGGACAAGCTTCGCTACCGTTTTTCGCCCGGTTGTTCAACGAGAAGCGCCTGAACGAATTCGCCACCTCCGTAAATGACTCCGTCTATCGCGTCGCTGCCGCGTCGTTCCTTGCCACCGGATGGATGATGGCCGCCGCCTTCCCTTTGATCGATCTGGTCTACCGTCGCGGACGTTTTCTGGTTTCCGACACGCAAACTACAGCCGTGTATTTCTTTTGGTTCTCGCTCTCGCTCGCCTTGTGGTCCGCCCAGGGACTCTACGCCCGCGCTTTCTACGCAGCCGGCGACACGCTGACTCCGATGCTTGCAGTTACTGTAATCACAAGCGCATCGTTACCGGTTTATTCGCTTTTCTTCCACCATTACGGCGTGGTCGGCCTGGCCTTCGCATCCGATATTGGTATTGGAGCGAATCTGCTGGCGCTGGCCTGGCTCTTGCATTATCGCAAAATGGTTTCGCTGAGAACGTTGCGTTGGGATGAGCTGGGAAAGTCTGCATTGACTGCGATCGTCGCCGGCGGCATCAGTCTGGAAGTTGCAAGAATCGTACCGCTGCCAATTTACGGGAATGGCAGCCGTATCCCCGACATACTGCAATTGGCGTTGTTATCGGTCACGTGGGCAGCTGCCACCGCCGGCGGTCTATGGCTGCTCAAATCGCAGTTGCCAAGCGACCTGCGCCGCCGCAAGAAGATTGCCTATCCCGCAGTGGCACAGCACGAGGGCAAGGAAATCATGGACGCCGGAACGCAACCCTGAATCTACACAGCAGAAGAAGAAGTGAGTGAGTGAGGCGTGAGGCGATCGCGACTCATTTTGCATGCGGCGAATAATATGCAGCGTGGCTGACGCTACGCGCTTGCAGCAGCCGCGAATCGTCGATTCAGCACAACTCCAGCCCAAACCAGCGTGAGTACGATGGCTGCGAACAGCAGCAGCCAACCCCAATATTGGGATGGGTGACGCAAAATGCGGACGAAATGCCGACCGTAGTAATCAGCAACGATAGCGATCAAAGTGTAACGCGCGCTTCGACAAACTATCACCACCGTCACAAATCTCCGCGTGCTGTATTTCGAAGCGCCGGCCGCCGCAAAAAACACGCTTGTAGGCGATGGCAGCGGAACCGCTGTAGACACGGCCAATGCACCGGTTCCCCATTTATTGAAAAAGTGGAGCATCGCATCCAGCTTCCGATGCCCGAATTTGCTTTTTAGGTAAGCCGAGCCTGCCTTCCGTGCAATTCGGAATGTGAGGTAGGCGCCGATCACCGATCCCGCGGTCGCTACGGCCGCATATTCGTACCACGGATTGCGATGGCTGGCCGCGAGAATTGCCGTCAAGATGTCCGGACCGCCAAATGTGGGAAGCGGAGAGCTATCGATAATTGCGAGAGAGAAGAGTCCCAGCGCTCCCAGGTGACGAAACATCGAGGTAACGCCATGCCCTCGATGTACTCTGGCGTTTTGGATGGAGGCGCGCAGCATGACTGGGTGATTCGACGAGCGACCTTCGGAGCCGTCAGGCCGGAACTTTAAATTCGATTCGTCGAATCATATCCAGAGTCCGCAAAGCATCAGTCACTCGCTGCCTCTCCTGACTCCGGTCGGATGAAGAACCGAGCTCCAGCAAACGCTGCCCGAGGATTTTGTTTGCAGCGTCAATTTTATCAGCCAGCTTGCGCTGATCCGTTTCCAGCACCGCGGCTCGATAGGTTTCCTCCCAAGGCTGGTGCATTTCGGCATTCATAGTAGACTCCGCCTTTCAGGAATCAACCTGTCTTCCTTCCAATAAGAACACGGTGGTTGAGCCGACGGCCGTAAAGAGTGAGTCTAAGGAAGGTGAAGATTTGTACTCCTACGATGCGGCTCGAAAGGAAAAATGGAACCCCAGGCACACTGAGGTTCCACGGCTGAAACGACTTGTTGATTAGGCTGACATCACTCGCCGCTGCGGACGGCTCTCGCGAATCGAGGCAACGCCCCGCCGGATGTTCAGCCAGTTGTTTTCCTGAAAAAGATGGAAGAGATCGCCCGTGTAGGGCACCTCGCCGGTGACGATCTCTTCTTTCCCTTGATCGTCGGTAACGGCGAAGGCAACCTGCACCGGTTCGTCCGGCGAATTTTGCTTAGTAAAATGAACGAGTTTCACGTTGAGGGTTGGTTGCTCTTGGGATTGTATCGGCATACGTTTCCTCCATTTATGATTGGATTGGTTTGGTATTGGTCATACTCAGTAAGAAAGATCGAACCCGCAAGTGATGCACACAATTTTGTAAAACTTTGTTATCACGCCGGAAACTCCAATACTAGGTAGGGGATCTGACCGATTAAGGCCAGATTTTCGCTGATTTGGCCATTGCACGATTTCTGGCACCATTCGGCTGGCTTTTGGCAACTAAGCTAATGGGTTATTTGGCGATCACACGAGAGGTGATTCTGATGAATGATTTGATTCGATCGGTTTTAAAGACAGCAGTCTATTTCCTTGACCAGACCAGTCGCTACACCAGTGACGTGCGAGACCGCGTAGCGGATGGCGTGGACCGCGCTGCCGACCGCGTCTCTGACCTGCGTGAACGAGGGAAAGATCTTTACTCGGGAGAAGATCACACCGTTCGCAACGTGCTCACCTTCGCTGCTGGAGTAGGCGTTGGTATCGGCGCCGCATTGCTCTTTGCCCCAGCCAGTGGTGAGGAATTCCGCTCTCAGATCGGCGACAAAGTACAGGATATTGGCGACCGAGTGCGGGAACGTTTCTCGACACGAACTCCTACCGGCAGCGAGGGCTGATAGGTCCTTAAAACGCTGATAGGGCCTTAGAACATTGATGCGACGATGCGACGCCCGGCGGGCTGACCTGGACCCCGGCAGCCCTAGTCGTAGCCTTGTTCAGACGCGCGGCTTAAAGGAATAACTGGTAAATCAACGAAAAAGCTTCACGCCAAAAGACGCGCGGCGTCTTTGGCGTGGTAGGTAAGAATGATACTGGCTCCGGCGCGGCGAATACTGAGCAGAGATTCCAGGATGACGCGGTCGCGCTCAATCCAGCCGTTGCGGGCGGCGGCCTCGATCATGGCGTATTCGCCTGAGACCTGGTAGGCAGCCAGGGGCACGTCGAAGCGGTCTCGTGCGGCGGCGATGACATCGAGGTACGGCACGGCGGGTTTGACCATGATCATGTCCGCGCCTTCCTCAATGTCGAGTTCGATTTCACGCATCGCCTCGCGCAGATTGGCGCCATCCATTTGATACGAGCGCCGGTCGCCAAATTGCGGGGCTGAATCCGCGGCCTCGCGGAACGGACCGTAGAATCCTGAGGCGAACTTCGCGGCATAGGAAAGAATCGGGGTATTGATGAAGTTCACTTCGTCGAGAGCGCGGCGGATCGCAGCGACGCGGCCGTCCATCATGTCGGAGGGCGCAATGATGTCGATGCCTGCACGGGTCAACGAAACCGAAGTCCGGGCCAGGAGTTCGAGAGAGGCATCGTTGTCGATTTCAAACTTCGAGTCAACGGCGCGGGCTACGATCTCCGCCAGTTCGTCGATAACCTTTCGTTTTTCCTCGCGGCTCTTCACCGCATGAGTCCTCACTGCCGCTCCATGCGTGGCTTTTATCGCTTCGCGGGCAGCTGCTCCCAGCGACTTCGGCGTTGACGTCGCTTTCACAATCCCGCAATGTCCATGGGACATGTACTCGCAAAGGCAGACGTCACCTATCAAAATCAGCTCCGGAACCTCGCGCTTCATGGCGCGGGCAGCCTGCTGCACAATGCCGTCGTCGGCCCACGCTCCCGTGGCAACTTCATCTTTCTCATCAGGAAGACCGAAGAGAATCACTGCGGGCACGCCCAGGGAATGAACTTCCGCCGCCTCTTTCACAGCTTCATCCACCGATAAATTGAAGACGCCCGGCATCGAACGGACTTCCCTGCGCACCCCTTCCCCAGGACAAACAAACATCGGGTAGACAAAGGCCTCGGGAGTGAGGCGGGTTTCCCGCACCAGATTTCGAAGTTGCTCGGTTTGCCGGAGTCGGCGAAGGCGTACAGCAGGGAAAGCCATAAAGGCACCAGAAATCCTTAACCCGTAGGTATTACTGAGCCCGAGCCGAGCCAAAATCATGGACAGCGACCCCAAGCTGGGGCTGAGCCGGAAAAAGCAGCCATCGGTCCGCGCCGAAACCAATTTTAGCAGGAGTCAGAGGAGTGAACCGGAAGGACTTGCGGCGTATCGACGTTCCTTTGGCCTCCGGGCGCTCAGAAGGACTAGTGCAAGGTTACGGAAGTAATCTCCTGTAACCCGAAAGCAATCTGGGAATTGCCGGTTTAATCCATAAAATGAAGCCGGATGAGTCTGTTCGGACGAAATCGCTGGTTCGCGCTGGCAGGTGGAGTAACGCTTGCCTTCGCCGCAGTGTCTTTGTTAATTCCCCGAGGCTCGGCACTCACCGCCATTTCTGATATTGGTTATCTTCTTCTCATCCTCGCCGCCGGCATAGCAATACTTTCCAACGCATGGGCGGCACGGACTGCGAACCGAAGATTCTGGGCGCTGATGGGATCGGGTTATTTTCTCTGGGCAGCCCACCAGTCCGGATGGGTGTATCACGAGGTTATCCGCCACGGAGTAATGCCTGATCCCTGGTTCATGGATGTGTTCCTGTTCCTTCATCTGATTCCCATGATTGCCGCTGTCGGTTTACGCGCGCATCGGACGCAAGGCGAGCAGAAGTTCCGCGCGGGTCCGCTGGACTTCATCCTGTTACTGGTTTGGTGGCTGTTTCTGTATGCCTATGCCCTGTTTCCTTCCCAGTACGTATCGGTGAATGCGCTGGAGTACGAACGAAACTTCGATGTGCTCTATTTGGTAGAGAGCAGCGTGCTCGTGTTGGTGATGGGAATTGCCGCGCGTGGAGCCACGGTCGGATGGAAGATGGTGTACCGCAACCTGATGGTAGCGAGTGCGCTTTACGCTATCGGTTCGCAGGCGGCGCACCTGGCGGCAGGCGCTGGGCGGTACTATACCGGAAGCCTGTACGATGTTCCCCTGGTGGGCGCCGCGAGCTGGATGACCGCAACTGCTCTGAGCGCGCGGAATTGGCAATTGGATGCCGCCCCACCCGAGGCCTCGGACAGATGGGGCGCAATCGCACTGCGGCTGGGGATGTTGGCCATTCTGTCACTGCCCCTGCTGGGACTCTGGGCGTTCCTTTGGGACAACACGCCAGCTCTGGCGCGAATTTTTCGCCTGTTCACTGTTCTGACCGCAATGCTGGTGCTTGGCGTATTCGTGTTCATGCGCCAATATCTGCAGGACCAGGCCCTGATCTGCCTGCTGCAAGCTTCGCGGCGGAGTTTCGAGAACGAGCAGCGATTGCAGAACCATCTAGTTCAGAGGGAAAAACTGGCCTCTCTCGGCCAGTTGGTCGCGGGAGCCGCGCATGAGATTGACCACCCGTTGACCGCAATCATGGAATATTCGGAAAAACTGTGGTCGAATCAGCGCTTGACCAGCGAACAGGATTCCTTGGTGCGCAAAATTGTGCACCACTCCCAACGCACCCGCGAACTTATATCGAGCCTTCTCAGTTTTGCACAACAAAGCCCCGGCGAAAAAACCATGGTGGATCTGGCCACCCTGCTGCAACGCAGCGTCCAGATGCGGGAGTTGCAGCGGTACGATCAGAAGATCCGCATCGAAACTATGCTGGAGCCCGACCTTCCAAAAGTGTGGGGCGACGGCCACCAGCTATTCCAGGCCTTCTTCCAGATCGTCGAGAATGCCTTGGATGTACTGGAGGAGGCTGGCGGCGGATTGCTCCGGGTCAGCGCCGCCACTCAGGGACACGAAGTGGTGGTTCAGTTTTCCGATAACGGCCCGGGCATAAAAGAGCCCCATCGAGTGTTCGATCCTTTCTATACCACCAAACCAATAGGCAAGGGCACGGGCTTGGGCCTCAGCGCGGTGTATGGCGTGGTTCAGGATCACCAGGGGCAAATCACCTGCCAGAACAATCCCGAGGGCGGAGCATTGTTCACGTTGCGCCTGCGGGTCGCAAGCAAGAGTGGCCGCCACGCATTGGCCGCAGCCCAGGCGTAGCATCGCCACGGGCGCCTCGAATCCATTCGCTCCTGTAACATAATTCCCATGTCTCGATCCCTCATCCACAACTCCGCGCGCGTACTGGAGTTCGACGCGCTCCGCGGACTGCTTCGGGGATACGCCTCATCTCCTCTCGGCCAGTCGAGAATTTCCGACCTTGCGCCTTCCTCCGATTCCGCGTGGATTGACGAGCAACAGGAATTAACCGCCGAAGTGCGAGAGTTTCGGCGCGTAGGCGGGCGATTCGAGTTCTCCGGTCTGTTGGACATTACGAAGCTTGTCGAAAAATCCCGCATCTCAGGCGCCACCTTGGAAACCACTGAAATCCGCGACGTTCTCCTTGTGGTCGACCGCTCGGCCGAGTGGCGCGAGATCGCATTGCAACCTCCCGCGAGCATGCGCACCGAGTGGCGCCGGATACGAACCCTTTCTGAAAGCGTACCGGACTTCACCGAGTTCTTGCGCTTCTTCAAAAACAAGATTCAGCCCGATGGCACGCTGGAAGACCGCGCTTCGCCTGAGCTTTCGCGAATTCGCCGGGAAATTGAAAGGCAGCGGCGCACGATTCAGGAATCGCTCCGCGGCCACTTACGAAAGCTCTCTGAAGGCGGCGCTGTGCAGGATGAACTGGTGACGATCCGCGGCGAGCGCTTTGTCATCCCGGTCAAGATTGAACAGAGACGGCGCGTGCAGGGCGTGGTACATGGCGCGAGCTCCAGCGGCCAAACTGTGTTCGTCGAGCCGCTGGAAACCATCGAGCAGAACAATGAGCTGGTGCGTCTGCTCGATGAAGAAATGGCCGAGATTCATCGCATCCTGCTCGAAATGACGCGCCGCATCGGCGAGCAGGCGGAAGCCATTTTGGCCTCGGTGGATGTGCTCGGCGAATTGGAACTGCAATTTGCCAAAGCCCGCTTCGCCGAAGAATACAACTGCGTCGCCGTGCAGTTGAGCGCGGACGCCGGGAACCAGCAAATCTTGTGGGGGGACGGCCGCCCTCGCCCGTCCGAGGCGAGCGAAGCTCGCCTCCTTCTCCACAACGCTCGCCATCCCCTGCTGGAGCGAAATTTAAAACTCAAAGGCGCGACCGTGGTTCCGGTCAGCCTGGAGCTCGAGGGCACCCGTCGGCAGCTAGTCATTACCGGCCCCAACACTGGCGGCAAAACGGTGACCTTGAAAACCGTGGGTCTGTTGGCCTTGATGGCGCAGTCTGGAATTCCGGTTCCCGCGGACCGCGCTGAACTGCCGGTATTCGACGCGGTGCTGGCGGACATCGGCGACTATCAATCGATCGAGCAGAATCTTTCCACTTTCTCCGCACACGTCACCAACATCGATTTTATTTCTCGCACCGCGACCTCGCAGTCGCTGGTGCTGCTCGATGAATTGGGCTCGGCCACGGATCCCGAAGAAGGCGCTGCGCTGGCGGTCGCGATTGCCGCGCACTTTAGCCGCATCGGGGGTGTGACGGTGATCTCGACGCATCACACGTCGTTAAAAGTTTACGGCGCGAATACCGCGGGCGTGATCAACGCGTCGGTGGGCTTTGACGAAGCCACCTTGCAGCCAACTTACGAATTGAAGATCGGCGTGCCCGGAGCATCGGCGGGAATCAACATCGCGCAGCGGCTGGGGTTGAATCCGGCGATCATCGATGCGGCGCGGGCGCGGCTGGGCACGCAGGCTCGCGATGTAGGCGAATTTCTGGACAGACTTCATGCCGGGTTGCGCGAGATGGAAAACGAGCGCCTGCAACTGTCCACGCGAGAGCGGGAGCTTGAGCAGGAAAAGGCGCGATTGGCAGCCGAGGGCAAGAAAGAGCAACAAGGCAAGGTCCGCGAGATGGAGAAAAAACTGGAGAGCGTGCTACGCGACTTCGAGTACCACGCGCGCGAGGCGGTAAATGCGATCCAGGACAAAGCAGCCGCCCAGAAGGTCGCAAAAGACGCGGAAAGAAAGATCGCCAAGCTGCGGCGAGAGTTCCGGGAGGAATTCGATTCCACAGTCGTCGCGCACGCTAGCGGAGCCGACCGGGGCGACCCTCATGCCCAGCCACAGGTGGTAAAGCAGGTTGGCGAAGGCGATAGCGTCAAGTTGAAATCCACCGGGCGCTCGGCAACGATCTCTCGCAAACTGGATGAGAACCACTTCGAAGTCCAGATCGGCGCGATGAAGATGAAGATCGCGCGCGACGATATCGCCGACGTGCTCGTCAAAATGCGCACCGCGGATTCTCCGGTGAAGGCGGCGCGGGCACGGGGAATTTCGGTGTCGCTCGACAACGAAGGCGAGAGTGCAGCTTCTGAAATCAACGTCATCGGCTACAACGTGGACGACGCGACCCGCGAAGTCCAGAAGTTTGTCGACCGCGCATTCCTCGCCGGCCTGCCCCGCGTGCGCGTCGTCCACGGCAGCGGCATGGGCATTCTGCGCAAAGCCCTGCGGCAAGCCTTGCGGCAGCATCCGCACGTAGAGTCCGTAGCCGAGCCTCCCCAGAACGAAGGCGGCGGTGGGGCGACGGTGGTGGAGTTGCAAGTGTGAGGTGATCCTTTGTCGGAAGCTTGATTCGTGAGTCTGATTTTCCTAGGGCATCAACGGAATAATCCTGTATTCCACAGCTTTTCCGCAGCTCTTGGGCGACGGTTATATTCCCCCTAAGCAATTTCTGCCTCATAATCCTTACGGAGTAGTGTCTTCCCCTCATGACCGAATCCGGTGACTTCAAGGAAATCGTCAAGCAGCAGGCGGATATTGTCCGTATCGTCGGCGATTACATCAAGCTGAAGAAGGCTGGAGCGCAGAATTATTCGGGGCTTTGTCCGTTTCATGGGGAGAAGACGCCGTCGTTTTCGGTGCATGCCACGCGCCAGTTTTATCACTGCTTTGGCTGCGGCGTGTCGGGAGACGTCTTCAGCTTCGTGCAGAAAGTTGAGAACGTCACCTTCCCTGAGGCCGTTCGACTGGTAGCACAGAAGCTGGGAGTTCCGCTGCCCAAGGCAACGTACTCGAGTCCAGCGGAGGCGAAAGCCGCCAAGCTGCGCGCGCAGTTGTACGAAATTCAGGAACGAGCCGCGGCATTTTTCCAGGAATGCTTAAAGCGTCCCGAGGGAGCGCGGGCGCGCGAATATTTGTTGGGCCGCGGACTCGATGAAGAAACAATCGCCCGCTTTCGTATCGGATACGCTCCCGATTCCGGCTTTCTGCTTCGTGACCGCTTGGCTGGCGAATTCAGCGAAGAGGTGTTGCGGGAGAGTGGGCTGTTTTCGTGGAAGCAGGAGGACAGCCATCAGCCATCAGCGGTCAGCAAACCAGAGGACGAGAACCGAAAACTGGAAACTGGAAACCAGAAACCAGCTGCCGCCATGTATTCCAAATTCCGCAACCGAGTCATGTTTCCGATTACCAACGAAGCGGGAAAGATCATCGCGTTCACCGGGCGAACGCTCGCTGCCGACGAGAAGGCTGGTCCGAAATATTTAAATTCGCCAGAGACCGGAATTTATTCCAAGAGTCGAGTTCTGTTCAACCTGGACCACGCCAAAGAAGCGATCCGTGCATTGAAGTACGCGATCCTGGTCGAAGGTCAGATGGATTGCATTTCCGTTTATGCTGCCGGATTTCACAACGTGATCGCCAGCTCAGGCACGGCGTTCACCGAACTACAGGCCAAGCTGCTCGGGCGCTTCAGCAAGAAGGTCGTGGTCAACTTTGATCCCGACACGGCCGGAGCGAAAGCAACCGAGCGAACGCTAGGTCTGCTGGTTGAAGAAGAGTTCGAGATCCAAGTACTGAGCCTGGAACCGGGCTTCGATCCCGATCTCTACATTCGGCGCAAGGGGAAGGATGCCTATGCGTCCGCGCTCCGGAGTTCGCAAAAGTACTTCGATTATCTGATCGACCGGGCGCGAAGCCATTTTCCCGTGCGCAGCGCGGAAGGCAAAGTGAAAGCCGTCAATTACCTGCTGCCCCACATTCAGCGCGTGCCCAGCCGGATTGTGCGCGACGAATTAGGCCAGGAGATCGCACAAAAACTGGGAATCGACTCGGCGGTATTGCGCCAGGAGTTGCGGCATGTGGCTGCGGAGCGCTCAGCGTCCTCGGTGAAAGCATCGCCCGATCTCCAGGCGACGGATGCGGAGCGGATTCTCATCCGCGCCTTGGCTTCTGCACGGCAAGTGCAGCCGGGAGCTGAACATTTTTCCGAGCGCGACGGCGCCGGCTTCACGAAAGAGGAGGAGTTCGATCCAGCGCGGCAAGCACAATATGCTTTCCAGAGGGAAGGCCTTCACCGCGGACTGGCGACGGAATCGCTGGTTGATGCCCTGTTAAATGCTGGACCCGAAATTGCCGATGTAATGGACGTGCCGTGTTCCGCCGGCGAGCGCCAGATGCTGGCTTCCATTTTGTTGAAAGAGGAAGAAGAGCTCAGCCCGGAGCGCCTCGATGGTGCGGCGCGGGCCCTGCGCCGCATTCACTTGCGTCGCCAAGTGGAGCAGTTACAGCGCGAACTCAAGAGACCTGGAGCCAGCGACGATAGGGAACGCATGAAGGGTCTGCTTTTGGAAGTGGAGCGCCTCAGCCGCGCGTTGAGAGATCCGAGTTTCGCTGAAGAGGGCTTGAAGTCAGCCCTGGGAAACCTGAAAAGTGCGTGAAACAAAAAGACGGTTTGAACCATCTAAGTATTTAGCAGAGTTAGAGATACCGGTGGGCAAGGGATTCTCCTGCGGGGCAAGTAATAGACCGGGCAGCACTTATGTGCTAAACTCTGTAAGTTTGTGCTAGGTGCACAACTCCGCACGACCCCAGATTCCTGCCCGTAAAAACGTTACCACCCGCTCCTCGCGAGCGAATTGATGAATTTGAGGACACTTCTTGGCTCTTGAAGACAAGTACGACGACATAAAAAAGCTGGTCGACGCCGGGAAAGAGAAGGGATACCTTACCTACGACCAGGTAAACGATCTCATACCGCATGACGTGCACAGTCCCGAGGACCTGGACGACCTGCTGACTACGATTGGCACGCAAGGCATCGACGTGCTGGAAGGCCCAAAACTGCCTTCCGCCGCGCTCGACAAAAAATTCGAAGATATCGAAGAGGGCGAGGATGTTGAACTCGACCTCACTCCCGGAGCGCTGGAAAAAACCAACGATCCCGTCCGCATGTATTTGCGCGAGATGGGCACGGTTCCCCTGCTTACGCGCGAAGGCGAAGTGGAAATCGCCAAACGCATCGAGCGCGGCCAGTTGCGCGTGCTCAAAGCGCTCTCGCGGTCTCCTATTGTGATTCACGAGCTGCTGGCCATGGGCGAAGACCTCAAGAAAGGTGTGCGCTCGATCAAGGAAGTCGTGACCTTCGACGAAGAGGAAATCACCGACGAGATCCTGCAAAACCGGTTGAACGAATTTACCGGCAAGATCGACAACATGGCGAAGCTTTACAAGAAAGTCGCCGTGGTGCAGGAGAAGTATGCGGCGGTATCTCTAAAAAAGCGTCCGAAAGATCATCGCCGCGCTCGCCGCAACTATGCCCGCGCCATCGTGAAAGTCTCTATTGCGGTGCGCAAGCTGGGCTTTACCAACGCCGAGCGCAAGCGGCTGATCGACCGAGTCAACAAAACCGTCGACAGCATGCGGTCGCTCGACCGGCAGGCTCAGAACCTGGAGCGCAAGGCCGACGCGACGCGCAGCGAAGATCAAAAAAAAGAATACCGCCGGCAATCGCGCGCGGTAAGAAGCGAGATCGAAAAGCTTGAAGTCGAAGCCGGTCTGTTGTTCCAGGAGATCAAGCGCACCCAGCGCGAAATCATCCAGGGCGACATGGACGCGGAGCAGGCCAAGCGCGAGCTGATTGAGGCCAACTTGCGCCTCGTAGTTTCAATCGCGAAGAAGTACACCAACCGCGGCTTGCAGTTTCTCGACCTGATTCAGGAAGGCAACATCGGCCTGATGAAAGCCGTCGACAAATTCGAATACCGCCGCGGGTATAAGTTTTCCACCTATGCCACGTGGTGGATTCGGCAGGCGATCACTCGTGCAATTGCCGATCAAGCGCGTACGATTCGCATCCCCGTCCACATGATCGAGACCATTAACAAGCTGATCCGCACCTCGCGGCAACTTGTGCAGGAACTGGGACGCGAACCAACCTCGGAAGAGATCGCCAAGAGAATGGACATTCCGGTGGCGAAAGTGAGGAAAGTTCTCAAGATCGCGCAGGAGCCAATCTCGCTTGAAACGCCGATCGGCGAAGAGGAAGATTCGCATCTGGGCGACTTCATCGAAGACCGCGCCGTAGTTTCGCCAGCGGAAGCGGTAATTAACGTGAACCTGAAGGACCAGACGGGACAGGTCCTGCGCACGCTGACCCCGCGCGAGGAAAAAGTCATCAAGATGCGCTTCGGCCTCGAAGACGGCAGCGAGCACACACTGGAAGAAGTTGGGCAGTCGTTCGCCGTAACCCGCGAACGCATCCGCCAGATCGAAGCCAAGGCGTTGCGGAAGTTAAGGCATCCGTCTAGGTCGCGAAAGTTGCGGGCGTTTATGGATGGGGTGAGGGACTAGAGCACAATGGTCTGTCTGCCGACGGAGGAACGGTGCGCTAGCCCCGCCCTTCGTGCTGGGACAGTCGTACCGCGCTCTGCCTGGGCCGGCGCCAGGTCGGCCCCGTTCTGAGCTTTCTCGACTACGCAATCCCCTGCGATTCTGGGCAAAAAGTCGGTCTCGCTGACGACCGACTGCCTCGACGCCCGGTATGCATGCATCCAGGAGGCGTGGGGGCAGTCGGAAGAAAGTTCCGACGCTGCGGGGCAACGACGTGGTCATCCAGGCCTGCGCCGAAGAATTCTCGCGAGGAGAGCATTGCATGACTGGCTTATCGATTATTCGAAGTGATTTTTCGAAATAATCGGTTGGTTGGGTTGGCTGGCGCGAAGGATTTGCTTTAACATTGTCTAAGTTATTGAATCGGGATGTGATTGCCCATCGCGAGAGAAATTCATTCTGGGTTTTCCTCAGCCTTCCACAAGGAAGTTCCCCCGTCCACAGCTTCTTCACAATGGCGAGGGGTTTTTCTGTTGCGAGATGCAACGATCTGCCGCAAAGTGGGTTCACCGAAAACTTTGGACCTTGCTAAGGCTGGCCGAACGATGATTGCGGCGAAGCTGGCGGCAGACCGGTAATTCTCGAGGGTGAATTGCCGGGGGAATCGGGACGCGCGCGAGTGCGTGCCGGTTTACCGGATCTTGCGGCCTCCCCCACTGCCCACTCTTTGAGTTGGGCTGGGCCGCTAGCCACCGCAGGAGTTGCAGAGCGCTGATTTTTCGAATCACCGTCTCTGCAACAGTACCGGTAAATGTGGCGCTCTGCTGTTTCAGAGTCAGTGCTTTCGGACCGGTACCGTCGTCCCGCCGCGCTAAACGGTGGGAAGGCAGCCCCTAAGGTCCACGAACGATGCGGCCCGGAATGGCTGGTTCCAGGCCGCATTTGTTTTGTAGTTTGACTTTTAATTCGCCTTTTGTTCTGCTTGGCTAAATCTTAATTGCTGTCTCAAGGAGTGGATCGGCCGGCAAATCTTTTTGCATTGAAACTGGTTTTTCAGAGGATGCGCCTCGCATTCACAAAGGCGCATGCGCTTCGTGTTCGATTTGCATTTTTAGAGCTGGGGAAAATATCAAGACCGTGGCAACGACTGATTACAGTATCAGCACTCTTCCCGCGAATGTAGAAGCCGAGCGCTCGATCCTAGGCGCGATCCTGCTGGACAACTTTGCCTATAACCAGGCCGCCGAGCATCTGCGGATCGAAGATTTTTCGCTAGACTCGCACCGGCGCATTTATTCGCGCATGGTCGATCTGGCGGAATCTTCGCGGCCGATCGACATGATCACGCTGATCGAGGAGCTGGATCGCAACAAGGATCTGCAACCGATCGGCGACGTGGGTTATGTGTCCAGCCTGCTCGATGGCGTCCCCGACCGCCCTAGCATTGAGCATTACGTCAAGATCGTACGCGACAAGGCGTTGCTGCGCGGACTGATCCATGCGGCCAACACTGCGATTGCGCGAGCGGCTGATCAGTCCGATGCCGCAGAGGATGTGCTCAGCGACGCCGAGGCTGCAATCTTCCAGCTCTCGGAGAAGCGCATTGGCCGCGGTTTCATGGGGGTGCAGGAGATTGTTCGCGAGTCGTTCGGCTCGGTTGACGCGCTACTGCAGCGTGGCCAGCGCATCACAGGATTGGCCACGCATTACACCGATCTTGATGAGATGACCAGCGGTTTGCAGAAGTCCGACCTGGTGATTATTGCGGCGCGGCCTTCCATGGGCAAAACTGCGTTTGCAATGAACATCGCTGAAAATGCGGCGGTGGAAGACAAGCAAGTTGTGGGAGTGTTCTCGCTGGAAATGTCGCGCGAGGCGCTGCTGATGCGCTTGCTCTGTTCACAGGCCAAAGTGGACGCGCACAAAATGCGCACCGGTTCGCTATGGCAGGACGACACACGAAAAGTGGTGCGGGCCATGGAGCAGTTGGCGCACGCGCCTATCTTTATCGATGACACTCCAGGAATTTCCCTGAGCGAGATGCGCGCCAAAGCGCGGCGGCTGAAGCAGGCGCAGGGCAAGCTGGACTTGCTGATCGTGGACTATCTTCAGCTCATGTCCGGCGGCAGCAAGCGTTATGAGAATCGAACTCAGGAAGTGTCGGCAATTTCGCGCGGGCTGAAGGCGCTCGCCAAGGAACTCAGCGTGCCTGTCATCGCGCTCTCGCAGTTGAGCCGCGCACCAGAAAGCCGTGGAGGCGATCATCGTCCGCAACTCGCCGACTTGCGGGAGTCGGGATCGATCGAGCAGGACGCCGACCTGGTCATGTTCATCTTCCGCGAAGAAGTTTATAAGCAGGACGACCCCGACCTGCAAGGCAAGGCTGAGATCATTATTTCCAAGCAACGTAACGGTCCCATCGGACGAGTCAATCTGGCCTTCCTGAAAAGCTGCACCCGATTTGAGACCATGGTCGAAGGTGGACTGCCCCCGGAGGAGTAACCTTTTCGGGATACAGGAATGTCTGTAGTTTGGTCCCGTAAGTTACTTATGCGCTTTGAGTTGCGGTCGTTTGAGTAGAGCTGTGGAAAAGCTTGTGGAATTGGTTGCCGTGATTCTGTCTTCTATGAGCGAAAAGCGGAAGGCTGGTTGGGCCAGCTCCGTTTTTTCGGCGTTAAATATATGAATAGTAACCAGTTATGCAATTCATTCGCCATTCACGTGTCTTTTTTTACAGAGGAACCCCAACCTCTCCTCTTTTGAGATTTGCACATTTCCGCTTAATCGGCGTCCGTGATTCACCGCTAATTAACAACGACAAACCGTCGATTTAGCCGCAGATCGACGCCTGAATCGGCTGCATCCGTTTGCCAAAATTAGCTCCTTTTTGGGTTAAACGATCGTCAAGGGAGTGGGCCGAGGGCGCAAGAGAGAATCTCAATCGCTATCTTCGCCGACCTTCAGCACCGCAAGAAAGGCTTCCTGCGGGATATCGACGCGGCCGATACGCTTCATTCGTTTTTTGCCTTCCTTCTGCTTTTCGAGCAGCTTTCGCTTACGGGAAATGTCACCGCCGTAGCATTTGGCGATTACATTTTTCCGTATAGCCGATACGGTTTCGCGGGCGATGATTTTCGCACCGATCGAGGCCTGAATGGCCACCTCGAACATTTGCCGGGGAATAAGCTGCCTCATTTTGTGGACCAGAAGTTTGCCGCGGTCGTAGGCAAAATCGCGATGCACGATGATGGAGAGCGCATCCACCGGCTCGCCCGCCACCAGGATGTCGAGCTTAACCATGGGCGATTCCCAATAATCCGCGAGGTGATAGTCGAGTGAAGCGTAGCCGCGCGAGACTGATTTCAGTCGATCGTAAAAATCAAGAACGATTTCATTCAGAGGTAACTCATAGTGCAACATCACACGCGAGGAGCTGACGTATTCGAAGGTCTTCTGCTTGCCGCGTTTGTCTTCGACTAACTTCAGAATTCCGCCGACGTATTCTTCGTTGGTGAGAATCGTGGCCAGGATTACCGGCTCTTCGATTTTGGCGATCTCGCTGGGATCGGGCCAGCGCGAGGGATTGTCGACTTCAATCATCATGCCGTCAGTTTTGTAGATCTTGTAACGGACGCCGGGCGCAGTGGTGATCAGTTCGAGGGCAAACTCGCGCTCCAGCCGCTCCTGGATAATTTCCATGTGCAGCAAGCCGAGAAAGCCGCAACGGAAGCCGAAACCCAGCGCCACGGAACTTTCCGGTTCGAAGAAAAACGACGAATCATTCAGCCGCAATTTTTCCAGCGCTTCGCGCAAGCGCGTGTGCTCGTGCGCGTCCACCGTGTAGAGGCCGGCGAACACCATGGGCTTGATTTCTTCAAAGCCGGGGAGAGCTTCGAAGGCGGGATTGGCATCGTCGGTAACGGTGTCACCGATTTTTGTGTCGGCAACGTTTTTTATATTTGCGATAAGGAATCCAACCTCGCCGGCTTTCAACTCCTCGATCTCAACCGGTTTGGGCGTGAGCACTCCCAAAGTCTCCGCGTCGAAGGTTGTGCCGTTCGACCACAGGCGAATTCGTTGGCCTTTACGGAGGGTTCCCTGAAATACGCGGGTGAGTATTACGACACCGCGGTAAGCGTCGAACCAGGAGTCGAAGATCAGCGCCTGGAGGCGGCTGTCTGGATTGCCTTTCGGGGCGGGCACGCGTTTCACAACCGCTTCGAGGACATCCGGCACGCCCTGGCCGGTCTTGGCGCTAATGAGCACGGCATCGGAGGCATCGAGGCCGACGGCGCTCTCGATCATTTCCTTGGTGCGCGGGATGTCCGCGCTTTGCAGATCGATCTTGTTGATAACGGGAATGATTTCGAGGCCGTTGTTTATCGCTAGGTAAGCATTGGCCAGGGTTTGCGCTTCGACGCCTTGCGAGGCGTCGACCACCAGCAGCGCGCCTTCGCACGAAGCCAGAGAGCGCGAGACCTCGTAAGAAAAATCCACGTGGCCAGGCGTGTCGATCAGGTTCAGCTGGTAAGTTTGACCGTCATGCGCGGTGTACATCATGCGCACGGCATGGGCCTTGATGGTGATGCCGCGCTCGCGCTCCAAATCCATGGAGTCGAGCACCTGCGCCTGCATCTCGCGTGCGGTCAGCGATCCGGTTAATTCGAGCAAGCGGTCCGCCAGCGTGGATTTGCCGTGGTCAATATGCGCGATGATGGCAAAGTTGCGGAGGAAGGCGGCATCCATAGGTTGTGGGCTAATCTTTGATTTTAGCAGGCATCGACTTTTAGCAGGCGTGAAGCAGCTCTCAGTTCGCGGCCTTCTCCGGCCAGTATGTCAGCATGGGCCAATCATCTTTCACCCTCATTGATCACGTTCAGCTCGCGATGCCGCCGGACGAAGAGCAAAAGGCACGCGCTTTCTACGTGGATTTACTAGGAATGACCGAACTGCCAAAGCCGCCGGAGCTTGCGAGGCGGGGCGGATGCTGGTTTGAGAGTGGCGGAGTGCAACTTCATCTTGGAGTGGAGAAGGAGTTTCGTCCCGCGAACAAGGCACACCCGGCGTTGCGCTGCCGGAATTATGCCTCTTCTGCAACGATTGCGAGACGGGGGAATGGAAGTGACCGAGCCGCGCGATATTCCGGGAGTATGCCCGGTCATGTTCACGATCCGTTTGGAAATCGAATTGAGTTGATCAGCGGCTAGAAGTCACGATCCACGGTTGACGATCCTCTATTCGCCGGGAGTCGTTTGATCCGTTACAATCCTCCGACCAGATTTCTTTCGGCAGAGGTGGTAGCTATGCGGAGGACGGCGTTTTTATTTGCTTGTTGTCTGATTGCAGTTGGGGTCGGCTCGGCGCAAACTCTCTCCCCGCAAGTGCGTGCCTTCGTAAAGGTTGACGCGCCTGTCGTGGCCCTCACCCACGCGCGCGTAATCGACGGCACGGGTGCGGCGGCGCGTGAAGATCAAACCATCGTTCTCAGCCGAGGAAAGATCGATTCTGTTTCCGACTCCGCATCGGCGAACGTCCCCAAAGATGCCCAGGTGATCGACCTGCACGGCTACAGCGTAATCCCCGGCCTGGTCGGGATGCACGATCACATGTTTTATCCCTTGGGCAACGGCATTTACGGTGAGATGGGTTTTAGTTTTCCACGACTATATCTTGCCGGCGGCGTGACCACCATTCGTACTACGGGCGCGCTTGAACCCTACACCGACCTTGAACTCAAGAAGCAGATTGATAAAGGGGAAACGCCGGGACCGAAGATGCACGTGACCGGACCCTATCTTGAAGGCGCCGGCAGTTGGGCGGTGCAGATGCACCAGCTCACCGGCCCTGAGGACGCGACGAAGACTGTCAATTTCTGGTTGGACCAGGGCGTCGACAGTTTCAAAGCGTACATGTTCATTACTCCGGCGGAACTTTCGGCCGCCGTGGCTGCGGCTCACAAGCGTGGGGCGAAAGTTACGGGACATTTGTGTTCCATTGGATTTCGCGAGGCTGCGGCAATTGGCATCGACGACCTGGAGCACGGCCTGCTGGTGGATACAGAATTTCTTCCGGGCAAGAAACCCGGAGAATGTCCGGACTCGCCTGAGAATCCCGAACTCATCTCCAAGCTCGACGTAAATGCAGGTCCACTCCACGACACGATCCTTGACCTGGTACAGCACCACGTTGCGGTCACCTCGACGCTGCCGGTGTTTGAGATGGGCAGTTTCACGGGGAGACCGACACTCGAGAAACGGCTACTCAATGCGCTTTCGCCTGACGCTCGCAGCGCGCTGCTGTGGAATCGAGTTCGCTCCAGCGACGCCGCTCTATTGAAGCAGCGTTACGGAACGGATGTGTCACCGTGGCCAGCTGCCTTTAGGAAGGAGGAGGAATTCGAACACGCCTTCGCGCAGGCCGGGGGTTTGCTGCTGGCCGGACTCGACCCCACCGGCATGGGAGGCGTGATTGCGGGCTTCGGGGATCAGAGAGAAGTAGAGTTATTGGTAGAGGCCGGATTCACGCCGGTGGAGGCGATTCACATTGCCACTTTCAATGGCGCTCAGTTTCTCGGCGAGAGCGAAAAAATCGGGACGATCACTGCCGGCAAGCAGGCGGATCTGGCGGTAATCAAAGGCGATCCGTCGAAACAGATTGAAGATATCGAAAATGTTGAAACCGTTTTCAAGGACGGCATCGGCTACGATTCCGCCAAGCTGATCGAATCCGTGCGCGACGTGGTTGGGAGCCGCTAGTTTTCCCAGTGATAAGATTCGATCGTTCCTTTGGCTAGAATCAGACCGCATGCTCATCCTCGCTTCTGCCTCGCCACGCCGCCAGAGGTTAATGCGCAACGCCGGGATTCAGTTCACGGTGCAGCCCGCTGATATCGACGAAACACCCGTGCCCAGTGAATCTCCGCGACAGTGCGCCGAGCGGCTGGCGCGGGAAAAGGCGCGGGCTGTTTTTCAGAGCCAACCACAGAACTTTGTCCTGGGGGCGGATACCATTGTCGTGGTCGAGGACATGATCCTCGGCAAACCTCGCGACGCAATCGATGCGGCCCGCATGTTGCGATTGCTCTCAGGGCGCACCCATGCCGTGATCACCGGAGTGTGCCTGATGAGTCCAGTTGCCAGCGGCCAGAAACTGAGAACTGGTTCCGAGACCACGCTGGTGACCATGAGCAAGATTTCTGACGATGAGATTCGCGACTATATCGCAACGGGCGAGCCCATGGACAAGGCCGGGGCGTATGCGATCCAAGGCATGGCTTCGCGCTGGATTCCCCGCATCGAAGGAGACTACAGCAATGTGGTGGGCCTGCCTGTGTCGATGGTTTATGCGATGTTGCGGGAGCAGGGAGCGGTTTGAATCGTGAAGGGTTTTTCTCTCGACGCCGCGAATTGCGGTCGCGTAGTCAGGAAGCGGAATTCACGGCAGCACAGAGCGCCTAGGACGACTTCTTTTCTTCTTCTTTTTTTTCTTTTTTTTCTTTCTTTTCCTCTTCAGTCTCTTTCATCGCGGACTTAAAGTTACGGACGCCCTCTCCCATACCCTTGCCAAGCGCCGCGAACTTGCTGGTGCCAAAGATGAGAAGGATAATCGCGATGATCAGCAGCAAATGCAAGGGTTGAAATAGACCCTCACCCACAATCCCTCCAGGGCTGGTCCGGCGAGCAACGCGGCGCGGCCAGGCTTCCATGTGAAGTCTAGGCTATGCCAACTTTGGAGTCAAAACCTTGGGGGTGCTAACTTCGGGAAAAATTCGGCTACCCCCTCCGCCACCGCCCCGCCGGGTTTGGTTTTGGGACCGTCTCCGCGCGCTGGTTGCGGAGATGAAAAGGGCGACGAACCTGGCAGCATTCCTGCCATTGTGAACTGACTTAAGTAACCAGCTTGCCTTTGCGGTTCAGTTGTTTCAGCCAACCGGAGCTCGCTGCCTCTGCTACCCGTCAAAACTTCGGTTGCTCACCAAGCCGTACTCTTGAGGTCTATGCTTGAAGGAACTGCAAGAAAATCTCCGGAGGGTTGGGATGGTTAAACGTGGCGTTCTCGTATTGGCGGTCATCATCATCGTTGCGTGCCAAACTTTTTTAGCCGCCGCGGGTCAAGGCTCAGCGCAGGTTCCGGCGGGCTCGGCTGAACATCGCAAAACTAGCGAACCCTATACGGGAGACCTTTCTATTTTCGATTCTCCAGGAAGGGACGAGCGTCTGCAGATCAATCGCGTGATGGATATTCTGGGGATTACTCCAGGAAAGACGGTCGCCGATATCGGGGCCGGATCAGGCTGGTTTACGGTGCGAGCGGCGCGGCGCGTGGGCGAGGGCGGGGTTGTATACGCGGTGGATATCAATCCGGAGGCGATTCGCTATATCGGCGAACGCGCGCAGAAGGAGCAGTTGCACAATGTGAAGACAATCCTGGGCAAGCCAGACGACCCTCTTCTTCCAGCAGGCGCAGTCGATTCCGTCCTGTTGCTGAAGACGTATCACGAGGTCGCCGAACCCGTTGCTCTCTTGCGGAAGCTGCGGGCATCGCTGCGAGCCGGCGCGAGGATCGGAATTATCGACCGCAACGGAAACGGCGAAGACCATGGGGTGGGCCGCGACGTGGTTCTCCATGAGGCCGCGCAGGCCGGCTATCGATTGCTGGAACAGGATGATTTCGTGAAAGCCGACAAGATGGATTACTTCCTGGTTCTGGTTCCCAGAGAATAGCTCTTCAAACGCTCTCGATCATTCCCGCCAAAAGCAACGCCCTTCGTGGCAGTTCAGAAATAACGATGAATTCATGCACGGCATGCGCGCCTTCACCCACGCCGCCCATGCCATCGAGCGTCGGAATACCCATACCGGCGGTGAAGTTCCCGTCGGAGCCACCCCCCACGGCAGCTTCCTCCAGTTTCCATCCCAGGTGGCCGGCAATTCCATGGGCCTGCTTGTACAGCGCCGCGACTCCGGTGGTTCGCTCCATCGGAAGGCGATTGATACTGCCAGCGATCTCAAGTTTGCAGTGTTTGTCGAATGGCTTGAGCGCGCGCAGCCGGCGGT
>JGI12635J15846_10000962_pt1 | contig 25258 bp, 19 predicted proteins | sample BlaSpr_A8_OM2_M2_FD_15846 | JGI IMG/M metagenome (IMG submission 15846) | reverse complement strand
CTCCCAGGTCTTCCCGTACGCTGTAAATGCCGTAGCCTCCGCGAATCGATGTGGTGTGGCGGCCGCCCACGTCATACGCGAAGCCGATGCGCGGCTCCCAGACGGTCGCGTATTCGTTGCCGAGGCCAGCCTGATTGAGCGTTCCGGTAATGCCTGAGAGGCCGAATTTATTGACGCATTTGGGATAGACGTAGGGTTGTCCCGTTGTGTTCGCCAGTGTGGGTATGGTGTTGCCAGTATGGCAAAGCGTGTCGTAAGGCGCACCGTTGAACTCATTGCGGAAACCGAGATTGAGCGTCAGAGTCTTGCTTGCCCGATAATCATCCTGCGCGAACCAGGCGTAGCCGGGAACGCGGTAGTCGTGGTTGCCGAGGCCGCCGCCGCCTTCGCCTAAGAGTGGAGAACCCGCCAGAAAAGACTGGAAGTCGGTGGGGAACCCGGTCGCGCCCGCGACGAAGAATATCAGTCCGTTGTCAGCAATGGGCAGGTTGCGGCGCATGGCCACACGATCGATCTCCCCGCCAAGGCGGAGCTGGTGCGGACCGTGGGTCCAACTCACGGTGTCCAGCCAGGTGTAGTTATCCGAGAGCGCGGATTGCAGTTGGGTGGGGTACGCTCCGAAAGCCCAAGTGCCGAACTGCAGCCGGTACATGTTGGGATCTCCGGCCTGGCCGTTTACGCCGGTTGCGGTGGGCAGGTTGATGCCGATCTGCGCGCCCGTGACGGGCCCTTCGTTGTTCAGTTTGTCGCTGATGATATTGACGCCGAACCGAAACTCATTGATCAGGGTATTGCTGAACAAGTGAGTTTCAGTGATGCTGCCAAAGCGGCTGTGCAGAGGAATATCCAGGGGGAAATTCAGGTTATTGGTACCGGGCAGCCCTCCGGTCTGGATGCCAAAAGAATCGGCGCCGAAAGGTTCGAAGGTATCGGAATTGGACCAGAAGAAGCGCCATGACAAATGATCCTTGCCGCCGCGGAATTCACGGTCCCAGTTTGCGGTGAACTGGTTGTCGGTGAACTTGCCGGGATCGGTGAGCACCAGCGGCCCGGAGTTTATCGCTGACGAGCAGGTTCCGGTGGCAGCGTTGAATGTCTGGGTAACCCCGGGAGTCCCTGGAACGGTGGGAAACAGAAAACCGCCTGGCCCAAACTGGCTGCCCGGAAAATTAAGCAGATTGAAAGCGACTGGATCGACTGCGGTGAGGTTAAATGCGGGACAATTGGGAACCGCGGGGCTACTGAACACAGACTCAAGGTTGGAGAGGGAGCGGTCAGTTGGAACAATCGGAATCGTAGTATTGATGAATGTTCCCGCCGAATCGCCACTGCGCTGCCGCGTGCCCTGCAGATTGAAGTAGAAGAAACCCAGCTTGGCTCCGGGGCCGATCGGCCCGCCCACGTCGCCGCCGAAAATGTTCTGCTTGACGACGACCTTATTCAGAAAATAGTCGTTGGCATCCAGCGCCGTGTTGCGGAAGTATTCCCAGAGATCGCCGTGGAAATGGTTGGTGCCGCCCTTCAGGGTTGCGTTAATGTTGCCGCCGCCGTTGCGGCCCTGGGTTGCATCGTAGAGGCTGGTGCTGACCTTGAATTCCTGGATCGCGTCCGGACTGGGCAGGGGAGTATAGGTCAACTCGCCGAAAGCATAGTCGGCCACTGTGATGCCTTCGATCAGATAGTTGTTGTTATCCTCTCTGCCGCCATTGACGTGGATAAATACATTGCCGCGGCCGAGCTGCGCGGCGCCGTTCAGGTCGGCAGAAGCGCCGGTGGAGAGCGTCAGCAACTGCTGAAAGTTTCGCGTCGCCAGTGGAAGATCGGTGATGGTCTGGGCTCCCAGGGATTGGCCAGTGGTGGCGTCCGTAGTATTGACTTGTTCCACCTGCGATTGCACTTCGACAACTGACATCACCTTATTCACTTTGAGGACTGCGGTCATGCGCGTCGTTTCGGTAATGTTCACTACAACTCCGGGAAATTTGGTTGCGGGAAATCCTGGCGCTTCCACTTCCACGGTATAGGTTCCGACCGGTAGCAACGTGGCGGTGAACAAGCCGGATGCATTGCTGGTCTCCTGGCGCAATACCTCGCCGGTGGCTTCGCTCTGGACGCTGACCTTGGCATTCGCAACGACAGCACCCGAAGCGTCCTGCACCACGCCGCCGATCGCGCCCGTAGCGCCGCCTTGGGCGAACAACATTCCGGCGAAAACTGAGACGAAGAGACTGGATGCCATCATCTTGCGAAGGAGGCTCATGTTTTTCTCCGATTGGACGATTGTGTGTGGCTCATTCCCCCATCAAAACGGCGGATCGATGGGATTAAACCTAGGGCGAGATCACAGCGGATATATCACGCTTCCCCACTGATGTTCAAGAAATATACGTGCGGATTGGGTATGCAGATTATGGATCTAGTGGAGAAGAATTACGGATTTGAATGACTGCGGGCGGCTAATCTTCGATTGCCTGGGCGCTCATCTCCGAGGGCTCACCGCCGCCCGCCGCCTGCGCCATGATCAGGCGACGAGCTTCCACGCGAATCTTGGGAAGCTGCAATCCGAACCAGCACGCGCCCGCTAGGGAGGCGAGTCCTCCGATGCCGACGGTCATCTGAGCCCCCAGGCGGTCGGCGAAGGCGCCGCCGAGCAGTGCGCCAATGGGAGCCATCCCCATGAACATCATGGAATACACGGCCATGACCCGGCCACGCAGGGCGTCCGGCACCATGACCTGAATCAGCGTGTTGGAACACGCCATTTGCAGCATCATGGTATAGCCCACGGGCAGCAGCAGAATGACCGAGATCCAGAAATTATGCGAGATCGAAAACACGATCAGGCTGGCTCCAAAACCGGCGCCACACCATGCCACCCAGCGCCCCAGGCCTTTCACGCCCTGCCGGAACGCTAGGGTCAGAGCGCCGAGCAGCGCTCCCACGCCGGTGGAGCCCATCAGCATGCCGAGCCCCTGGGCGCCGCCGTGCAGAATTTTATCGGCGAAAATCGGCATCAGAACAACGTAAGGCATACCCACCAGACTCACAATTCCCAGGAGCAGAAGCAGGGCGCGGATGGGAGCCGTGCGGTTGACAAAACGGAATCCCTCCAGCATGTGCTCCAGGGGCGAAGCCATCGAAGTGCGAGCCGGGCGCAACACTTTCATGAGCACTAAGCCGATAATTACGGCGATATAGCTGACGGCGTTGGCGAAGAAACACCAGCCCTCGCCAATTTTTGCCACCAGAATTCCCGCGATGGCCGGGCCGATTACGCGGGCGCCATTGAACATGGAAGAGTTCAGCGCGATGGCGTTCATCAGATCGCCTTTGCCGACCATATCGACCAGGAAAGATTGCCGGCCAGGAATATCGAACGCATTCACCACGCCCAGCAGGCTGGCCAATACAAACACATGCCAGACTTGCACCCGGTGCAGCAGGGTGAGCGCGGCCAAAATGAAGGCAAGGAGCATGGCCGCCACCTGCGTGCCGATGACGATGTGACGCCGGTTGAAGCGATCGGCGGTGATTCCGCCCAACGGGGCGAATAGGAACACGGGAACCTGGCTGGCAAATCCGACCGAGCCCAGAAGCAACGCCGATCCGGTCAATCGATAGACCAGCCAGGATTGGGCCACGCTCTGCATCCAGGTGCCGATGAGGGAGATGAGCTGCCCGCTGAAGAACAGCTGGAAGTTGCGATGGCGCAGGGCGCGCAGGCCGGTTTGCCAGCGAGACTCGGGCGCTGGGGTGACTTCGACCAGGCTTCCGGGCGGACTTTCTTCGATAGGGATCCTTGACTCAGACACGCTTATGCTTGTTGGATGACGATAGCCGCCCTCCAGACCCAACTATATCCTGAATACTGCTCGCTTCCGGTCGGCTGGCCGAAGGGCTCTTAAGAATCCGGGTGGATGTCATGGACGGCCAAACATTGGACAGCCAATCTTAATCCGATGTGAATTTTTGTCTTCCCAGGGCCGCCGGACTGCGCTACAGTTGCAGTTGTTGTTCCCCGGCGATTCTCCCTAAGGAAGAGACACGACCATGACCACTCCCTCGGTTGGTGTTGAACGTCGCATCGGGCAACGTTTCGCTTTTAATCTTCCGGTTTCCCTGCGCGACGTTTCGAGCGGAACCGAAGGACTCGGCTTCACCCAGGACCTCAGTTCCCGCGGGGCGTTTTTTTTCACGGATCTGGCGCTGAGCGAAGGAGCAGAGGTCGAGCTCACGCTGAGGATGCCCTCCGAAATTACGCTCGGCGAAAATATGCGGGTTCGTTGCCGGGGACAGGTTCTTCGCGTCGCCAAGGCAGCGGACAAGAACTGGAAGCCGGCTTCGGAGAGGGAAGCCATCCAGGAAGACACAAAAATCGGCGTGGCGGTTTGTTTAAAGGGCTACGAATACCTTCCTGAAGATGAGGACACTTCCGCCGACTTCCGGCGTATTTCAGCCCTGCACAACCCCGGCGAGACTGAAAGGCCGTCCGCAAGCGGCACGCCGCCTGTCCCCGTACACTGACGTCCGTGGTATCAGGAATCCCGGCATCATGGTCTTGATCGGGTTTCGGGTTCAACGCCAGTACCCCATTTAGGTCGCCTGGCACCTCGGTAGTGGCTCAGTTGAGCCACTACCTGGCACTTCCGTGTTCTTTCCAATCCCTCCGGATTGGCTTAGAATGGCTGTCACCAGTGCGGACTGGGGCTGGGGAGTAGTCGTGCTGTGCGCCTATCGTTTTATTCTTCCGCGTTGCGGATCGCTGCTCTTCCATCTCTGCGCGTATTTTGCGCACGCGCGCTCTCAGCCCATTACCTAGGTCACTTGGCGAAGGGTACCTTCTCTTTCTAACATGCAGACACCGAGAGAAATCAGCGAGAACCGCACGATGCATGGGATCGCCGTAGCCCTTCTGACCGAAGACCGTGAGCATTTATCCGAACTGCAACGCCGTGTAGAGTCTACGCGGCTGGCTCGGGCTGTGTTTAGCCATGTCGGCTTTCCCACCAGTACCACTGACTCCATTCTCCGCCAGATCCAGGATTTGCGCGCCGAGGTCGTGGTGGTTGATATCTCCGCGGAGAATCCTCAAACCGCAATCCGGGCCATCGAACTGATTCAAGCCAATACCTTGCAGCTCGCGATCTTTGCCAACGGCAGCATGCAGCAGCCGACGACGATTGTGGCCAGCATGCGCGCCGGAGCCGGGGAATTTCTCGATGATAGCGTCGGGGCCGAGGCCCTTCTCGAAGCCCTGACCCGTTTCAGCTCCAACCGCACACGCACGCGCGGAGGCGCCGGCAAAGCCCGCATCTTCACTTTTATCAGTGCAAAAGGAGGAGCCGGAGCTACCACCGCCGCGGTCAATACCGCCTTAGCTTTGCAGCAAGCTTACGGCAACGTGGTTCTGGTGGATTTTGCACCGGTCGGCCACGCCCAGCTCCATCTCAACCTGCGCCCCAGCTTTGGAGTACCTGACGCGCTGGAGAATCTGCATCGTCTGGACGCGTCTTTGCTGGACGGCCTGATGACCACGTCGAAAGAGGGTTTGCAGCTTCTGGCTGGCCCGCAGCAACCTTATGCATCCGCGCCGACTCCGGCGGAATTGGCGAGGCTCTTCGACCTATTGGCAAATCACTATCGCTATGTGGTGGTCGATGCCTCCAGCCGGCTCGATGCCACCACGCGTCTACTCTCTGATCTCTCCAATGCGGTGCTGATGATCGCGCAGACGGATGTGATATCGCTGTGGAGCGCCGGCCGGATTCATGCCTTCCTGGAGGAAGGCGCGGGGCGCAACCGGCTGCGACTGGTTCTCAATCGCTACAAAAAAATTCCGGGTTTTACCGACGATGACGTTGAACATTCCACCCGTTGCAAAGTACTGTGGAAAATCCCCAACGCGTACCAGGCAATCTCACCCGCAATCGACCACGGCACTCCGGTGGTGCTGCAGGACAATCAGGAAGTCAGCCGTTCTTTCCGCGCACTGGCAGCGGCTTTGGCCGAAGCATCGACTACGGCCGAAGGCGGACTCGATCTGGTCTACGGCGAGGAAAAAAGCGACAGCAAGAAGAAAGCGCCTCCCGGCCGTTTACTGATCAGCCCGGCTCGCGCTGGCCAGTAGTTGCGCATACCGACTGACGCGTATTCGAAAACGAACTAATTCCGGGCGGTGGGAGCCGGTGACGCGGCTGCCGGAAACATCTTGAACGCCACCTCTTGGGAATGAGCCGTAATGTTCTTTTGCGCGTCACTGGTGCTGTCGGTGAGCGTTCCCCTTAACACGTAATATCCCTCGTCTCCTGGATTCTTGCCCTCGCCGCGTTCCACGCTACCCTTGAAATCGAACCACACGGCATGCACAGTCTCGGTGGTGAAGATCAGCGTGCTACCCTCCAGCTTGGCGCTGCGGAAATAATGATCGAGAAATGCGCCATTGTCGCTTTCTCCTTCACCGTAGCGCGAGACGAATCCCGTCACTCTTCCTGCATCTTCCACCGTGATTTGGACAAACTCACCATCCTTCAGAAAACTGTACATTCCGGAATATTCGCGGCCTTCCCTGGCCTGCTGTCCGGCAGGTGTGTCATGCGCCTTTGGAGCGGCCGGCTTGGCGTCCTGCGCCGACGACAAAGCGAATGCGATTCCGCAGACAACTGCAGCGAGGAGAACGGTCCGGGGATGATTCATGAGAAGCTCCGGTTCATGGGAAATTCGCGCCCGCTTAATCGTACTCCTTCCGCCAGAATGCGAGTCCGGCGCCGATACCATTATTTAGGGCAGCGAGCCTCCATCGAGCCGCCATTGCGGCTAAGATAGAACGATGTGGGAACATCCGGGAGGAGTGCTGGAAGAGGTCGAATCGCCAGTACCAGAACTGCACCTGCTGACAGCGCCTGAGCCTTGGTCTCGCGCTTTTATACAGAATGTTCGCGAGCTCTTTCGGCGCCCATCCGCTTCTTTGGATCTGCAATCTTCTGCAGCGGATTTCTGGCCGGATGTTTTTGTCGAGCGCAAACTTCCCTGGCGCCGCTTTTCCGAGTCAGCCGGTTACCACGTTCTAGCGCTGGGGATGATCTGGGCGGGGTCGCGATTTCTGGCCCTCCAGCCTCAGGTCACCGCGCAACCGGTCTTCACTCATGCCGACGTCGTCTATTACACGCCGTCTGAATATCTGGCTCCGATTGACACTCGCCCGCCGACCTCGGCTCATGAACAGAAGGCCGATCCCGAATTAGCGGCGCAGCCAATTATTTCGGTTCCGCCGGAGGCCGGCAATCATTCGCAGACGATTGTTGCTGCGCCCAACGTTCGGTTGCAGCATGATGTTCCTTTGCCCAACACAGTTGCGTGGGCGGACAAGCCGCGGATGCCGATTGCCCCCGCGCCTTTGGTGCCCGCATCTGAGATTTCGCGCCTCACGCCGCAGATGGAAAGGTCGATCATCGCGCCCCCGCCAGAGGTTGAGAATGATTCGCGAAAGCAGCTGGAAGATCCGCACTCCGCGGTGATTGCGCCACCACCTTCTCTGGAAGCCGCTTCCGACAGGCGCCTTGGCGAACTGAACATCGGCCATAGCGCCGTGATCGCTCCGGCCCCGCAGCTTTCGTTGGATGAGCAGCGCACCGTGCCCCGGCGCTCCGTCGCCGCGCATTCTGCACAGGTGATTACGCCACCACCTTCGGTTGGGGCATCCTCAGGGTCACGCGCCTCGGGAAACTTGATCGCACTTAGTTTGCGTCCCGCCGTGGGCCCTCCGCCCGAGCCTCCAGCAGGCAATCGCCGCGGCACTTTCGCCGCCACTCCGGCCGGACATCGGGGAGCTTCCGGCGCGCCGGGAACTGCCGCTGGAGAGGGTTCTGCGGCAAAGGGAAGTGGATCTGCCGGCAAAACCACCAGCAAGCTGCCGTCAGGACTTTATGTTGGCAAGACATCGAGCCCGACGTCTCCCGTGGCCGGTGAACCTGCGCCGGCAAGCGCAAGCGGTAACCTGGTCAATCCGAATCTGATTGCTGGCGCACGGCCGCCGCGAGTTTCGAGAACTCAAGCTGCGAGTGACGGCAAAATTTCCGAAGTCGAGCGCGCGGTATTTGGCGAACGCAAGGTGTACTCGCTCAGCCTCAACATGCCGAACCTGAACTCTGGCGGAGGCAGTTGGATCATCCGTTTCGCGCCGATCAAGTCTGATTCGACTCCAGCCGATTCAACTTCGGCGAACTCTTCTTCTGGACAAGCAGTTTCTTCTGATCATTCTTCCGGAGATTCTTCTTCCGGTGATCTCTCTTCACCGGTGGCTACGCGCAAAGTTGATCCGGCTTATCCGCTGGATCTGATGCGGCAGAACGTCAGCGGCACCGTCATCCTCTACGGCGTGATACACGCCGATGGGACGGTCGGCAATGTCCGCGTGCTCCGCAGCGTCGATGATCGCATTGATCGATTTGCTGGCGAAGCGATCGCCAAGTGGCGATTTCAACCCGCCACCAAAAATGGCGCTCCGGTTGCTGTGGAAGCCACTTTCTGGATTCCTTTCCGGCCCACCAAGGCAAAATCCGATTTCTGAAGGCAGGGATTTTGCTTCCGATTCCGGCGCGGTAGTCGCGACTATCGTCCGGCGGCTTTCTTTTTTTCCAGCGCGGCGTAAATTGCGGGGTCGGTGCAAACTTCGTAGTAGGTGCGGTCGGTCCAACCTTGGACTGAAAAATCTTCCAGTTTAACTTTCGGTACGCGGCTTTCACGGACGACAATTTTTCGGAAGATGTCGCGGTCCACCGGAACGGTTCCGCTGGAGAGGCGGTATTCTCCCTTGTCTGACGAGGCCGAGGGCGGCAATTTTACCGCAAGCGGCACCAGCGAAATTTCCTGCTCGAGTTTGCGAAACGCAGCCTGGTTCATGCGGATGCCGCCGAGGTTGTAGCTGAGCACGGAGTCTTCGGGATTCGCCTGATCGGAGGCGGAGGGTTCATCCGCCGACTGGAAAACATACACGTGGAACGGGCCGGCCTGCGATTCCATTATTTTGCGGGCGCGCTTGTTACAGGAAGAAAGACGGTCGCTCTCGTTGAGCGCCTCGGAAATCATGATCTGGTGCTCGCCGTCCATCAGATACAGCGGGGCGGACTCCTGTAGAGTGATGCCGATGCCCAACTCGAGTTCCGGCATTCCGGAGCGCTGCATCAGTTCGTTGTAGCCGCGCACGATCTCGATAATCTCGCGGGCCAGCACGCAGGCCCGGCTTACCGCCAGTCCCGGTTCGCCTTCGCGTTCGAGTATGGCAAGGATGATGGCGTCGCCCTCGAGAAAAACTTTTTGCGCTCCGTACTTACCGAGTAGCTTGTTTACCGGATCATAGAAATTGAGGCTGAAGTAGGACGCGGGATTGAGCCCCCTTTCCATCAAGGTGCGCGTGAGCCGCGTGGAATCGCGCACGTCGGCCTTGAGTACAACATGGCGCAGTACGCGATCTTCTTCCGGTTGTTGTTGCTGCTCCTCGGGCAAAAGAAATTCGTAGAGCGTTCCGTTCATGCGGGAAAGCTCGCGCAACTTCTCGGTGGCTACCAGGTTCACGGAATCGAGCGCCGCGTTGAGCGTTTCCAGCCGGCGCAGATCGCGGTGGTAGTGAGAGAAATCCTGCAGGAATCGTGCCGCAAGTTTGGCGCGCTCCGCGCCCCGACATCCGGCGACCTTTCCCACCGCCGCGTACAGGCTGGCCGGGGAAAGTTTGCCATGCTCCTGAATCATGCGCTCGACGCGGTCGCATTCGGGGCGCGAGATGAGAGCATTTTTTAATTGCTGTGGATTGATTCGCGGCGCGTACTCGCCGAGCAGGGGCACGGTGTGGTAAGAGGCGATTACGCACTCCATGACCTGCTCGTCTTCGAGCAGGCGCACCCACTTGGCCAGCCGCTCCAGCTGCGCCACGCCCTCCGCGGTCGAATCATCGGGCGTTCCAGTACCCACGAGGGCGCGAGCATTCTCCGGAGCGCACAGCCAGGAATCGATGGTTTCGGTGGTGATCTCCGCGCCATAGATTGAACGAATGAAACCCCAGACGACATCTTGCAGGCGCGGATAGCGGTCAGGATCGCGATCCCAGTTGCCGAGCATAACGTAGTGCTCGGCGCAGAGATAATCGTCGCGGCCATCCTCAGAAAATGCCAGGCGATTGACGAACAGGCCGTAGCTGCCGAGGCCGCCGCTACCGGGCGCGCCGGCTTTCGGTTCGCCAAAAAATGAGCGCCGGGTGCGTGCCAGGGTTTCTTTTTCAACTGCGCGCAGGGTTTCGAACAGTTCTTGCCCGGCCTTGCGCAGAATGATTTTCTTGCGCACTTGAAAGGCGGCGACGCGCTCGCGATACTCGACCGCTTTGCCCTGGCGCATGCTGTCGTAGCTTTTGAGCAGAACGCGGCAGCGTTCAAGCACCTGGGCGAACTGCTGATTCATCTCGGTGCGGAGAAACTTGGTGATGGCCAGCCGAGCCAGCAGATCGACGTAAATCGACTCTTCTCTTTTGGCCCGATTCAGCGCTGCCAGATGCAGTTCGGCGAGCAGCGGCTTCCAGTCGGATTTCTCTGCGGGGCTGCGATTGGGACCCGGTGCGGCCTGTCTCAGCCAGGATGGTCCCTGGGTTCGCTGCGGAGCCTCGGCGGCCAGCAGTCCTTCCAACTCACCGTGGCGAACGATCAAGCGCATGATCTGGGCCCGCGCCGCATCGACAAACCGGGGGCTTAACGCAACATCGTGCCGCAGGTTATCGACGCCGACCGCGAGGCCCTCCAAAGTTATCGAAGGCGAAGCCGCAGCCAACGGCGGCGGGGGAAGCTTCTCTGGCTCCTTGCCGAGACGGAAGATGGGAAGGCGTGGCATCGAAAATGGCTGAGAATTCCTGGAAACTGCTGATTACAAATGTACATATCGAGGCTAGCATGGGTTGAACGAGGGCTAAAGTTACCTCGGTTATCGGTGGGGAAGCTGCAGGTTATGGGAGGCATTGCCGCTGCGGAAAGCAAACGAGCGCCGATCGTCGGGTAGTGATCGAGTTCGCCGGTCAGCTACTGGCTCTTGGCTCGCGCAGCTTCGAATTCATCACCCTTCTGCCAGCCGATGAGGCGCGAGAAACTGGCCGCCTCCCAACCCAGGGCGAAGCCGAAACGCGCCATTGCGGAATCGCCGATGAAATCCATCTCGGGATGGTACTCATCGCTGGGCTGATGATAATGCTTCTCCGTGTATTCCTTATCTTGCGCGACGCCCCAGGCCTCATCGTGACCTTTGAACTTCATTCCCTGGTTGACCGAGAAGGATGGAATGCCAACGCGCGCCAGGCTGAAGTGATCGGAGCGATAGAAGTGGCCCGCTTCTGGGCGCGCATCGGGACGAATCGTCAGACGGAATTCTTTCGCGGTTGCCTCTACCCACGGATAGAATGTGGTCCGCTCGGCTCCTGAAACTTCGACCTCTTCGGGAGCCCCCAGCGGCTGCACGTCGTCGTAGTTCAAATCCAGCGCAATCTTGCCTGGGGGAATCGGCGGATGTTTCCCTAGATACTCCGACCCCAGCAGTCCCTGCTCTTCCGCCGTGACTGCCGCAAAAACGATCGAGCGCTCGGGATGTTCTTTGGCTGCGCTGAATGCACGCGCCAACTCCAGCAGGATGCCGCAGCCCGTGGCGTTGTCGGCCGCACCATTGTAAATATTGTCACCCGGCATGTCGGGACGAATGCCGAGGTGATCGTAGTGCGCGGTGTACATCACGGCTTCGTCTTTCAAATTTCGATTGGAGCCCGGCAACATCGCTACCACGTTGTTTGATTCGAAGTGCCGCACATTGCTCACGATGTGCGCCTTTAACTTCGCCCCAAGATTCACCGGATGAAACTCACGGGTGCGCGCGTCCGCCATCATCTTGTCGAGATCTAGGCCGGAAGATGCGGCCAGCTTTTTCGCTGCATCGAGCTGCACCCAGGATGCGACTTTCAGCGCGGGACCTTCCAGCTTTAGATATGACTTCTCGCCCGAATTGGAGTTTCGCACCACCTCCCAGGGATAACTCGCCATGTCTTCTCTGTGGATGAGAATCACGCCCACAGCGCCTTTTCGCGCCGCTTCTTCGTATTTATAAGTCCAACGTCCATAGTAGGTCAGCGCCTTGCCTTTGAAAAACTTGGGATCATCGGATGGCGGTTCGTTCACCAGCATGAGCAGCACTTTGCCGCGCACCTCCACACCTTTGTAGTCGTCCCAGTTATATTCCGGAGCCTCGATGCCATATCCCACGTAAACAATTTCGGCATCCACATCGGACTGCGCCTGTTGCGTCTGATCGTAGGCGACATATTCATCGAGCGGCTTCAGATTTACCGCCGGACCTTCCTTCGGTATCAGCGTGAACTGGGTTTCCGGCAAGGTTGTGATTCCCACGAGCGGCACTTTCTGCAGGTAGGAACCGTTCTCCCCGGCAGGCTTTAATCCATACTCGGCGAACTGTGTGGCAATGTATTCGGCCGCGATGTCGCCGCCGCGCTGGCCGGTGCCGCGGCCTTCCAGCAGATCATGGGAGAGAAAGCGGACATGCCAGCGAATGTTTTCGGGATTAATGGTCTCCAGTGCGGCGAACGCTGCGGAGGGAAGCCGCACGGAAACTGCTTCGTGTTTGGCCGCAACCGGCGCCGGAACCGGAGTCGCGCCGCCTTCCGCCCATACGCTCAGGCTTATCGCTGTAATCATGCACACAAGAACAATCCCTCTTACAATTGCTTGCATAGATCAGTTTTCTCCCCAACGAAGTAGCGCATGAGCGCTGGAATACTGTGCCAGGAATGCTTATTTTTAGACTGAGTAAATTGTAACGGACGCCGCGAGAGTAGGGGTAAGAGATGGCAGACTCTTTATGCACCGTAGGTCATCCGAAGCCCAGACCCTTGGCCCGGCGCGGAGTTGTACCTACGGCGGTTGTACCTAATGATGTTTAATCTGTCGGTATCCCGCGACCGCGGGATCAGTTCTTGGAGCCTCAACCGGCGCGAACGTCACGGACATCTTCTCCCGGATGGAAGATCACGGCAGGCGAAATCTTTCCCATCTCGGCCAACTTACGGTTTAGCTCGGCGAAATCGGCTTTAACCCAACCAACACTGGAGAGTTTGATCTCGCCATCCTGAGCGATCCAGAAGATGGAGGGAACATTGGTCAGGCCATACGCGTTCGACGCGGGATACTTGCGGGTATCATCGAGCAGCACCGGGAAGGTTACGCCAAACTCTTTCGTGAAAGCGGCGGTCTCTCGCGGATCGTTCTGCGACACGCCGATGATCTTGGTAACCTTATGGCCATACGCCCGCTCCAGCCGTTCGAGAAAAGGGAACGCGTACTGGCATGTGGGGCACGAAGCTTTGAAAAAGGCCAGCACCACCGGACCTTGCGCTAGTTCTTCACGCAGCACGAAGCGCTTGCCATCCAGTGCTCGTAGTTCAAAGTCAGGCGCTTTCGTGCCCGTGGTTAGTGCTGCCATCGCTGCCCCCTCATTTGTCTTTGCAGAATATTTCCCTAGCCAGCGCATGCCGCCGGCCGTGACTTCTCTGCTTATTTTAGATTAGGCAACGCATTCGCGGGGGTGGGGAAGCAGTTACCGGTGGCGAGTGGTCAGCTCGCCAGAAAGAATCCTGCTCTACCGACAAGTACACGGGGCGCACCCCACACTTCCGAAGATACAGGCACTTCCCCGCAGGAACCTTCTCTGGTCGGCAGTCCTCTGGAGCTGGAGCCATGCAAACGACGTCGACAACTAGCGAGAGGTGATTTTCCGCTAACCTCACTTGAGGCTCGCCAGGTCGCGAGCTCCGGTCGTTGTTGGACGAGGCGTCCTTATTGCCTCCGCATTCGCCTCGCCCGTCCAACGTGTAGACCAGCGACTATGCGGTCAGCGCTTGGCCGCACCCTTGGCACTCAAACTGCGACTGCTGTGCGCTCTCCAGCGCAGCTTGCTTCAGTACCGCATGCCCACTGACGACCTCGGCCGACTCAATGCCGCCATCTTTTCGAATGCGCAGTTGGATCTTCACATCCCCAGTGATCCGAGCCTGCCGCGCAAGCGGCGGGTAAATCGGCGGAGACAGCTTCGTCAGCACAACCTTGCCCTGAGAGATCTCCGCGGAAGGCGAGGTTTGGGCGAGAGCAGTGTCAACGACTCCCAAATACTGGGCCGCGATAACGGTCCGGGAGAGCGTAGAACACAGAAGAAAGCTTCTCATGCCGGGAAGTCTATCGCACGTCCGTGGCGCAGAACAACGATCCTCGCTTTGCGCAGAATCTTTCGTGCCAGCCCGGTGAGCGCAACCTGCGCCAGCCGCGCTACGGAAATCCATTCTCCGCGAACTTCCGCTGGCACAGTCATCTGCCAGACGTGGACCGTGTAATCCGTCACAGTGATTGAATGGCGCAGTGTGAACGACGGACTCACCGCTCCATTCATGCTTGCCAGCTCTGGTAGCTCCCACATGCTGGGCATCAATGAGGCTTCCCGGCGGCGCTGCACCAGAAACACTTCGCCGAACCGTCCGCGGCCATCTCGGTAATCCAGCGCATAGTGGATCTCGCGCTTCTTCTGTGCTGCTGCCTTCGCGGTTGGCGCTAAGGCTCCGCGCGTAGCGCACAGCTCGATCATGGGGCAGGCTAAACAGGTCGGTGCACGCGGCCTACAGACGACAGCGCCTAACTCCATCATCGCCTGATTGAAGTCTCCGGGACGCTTTCGATCCAGCAGGGCATCCGCCGCAGCCCACAATTCTTCGCCGGCTAGCCGATTTCCCGAGACTCGTTGCAGGACGCGCTCGACGTTGCCATCGACCACCGCAACCGGCTCATCAAATGCGATGCTGGCGATGGCGGCTGCCGTGTAGCGGCCAATGCCTGGTAGAGTCCGCAAGCCTTCGGCAGTCGCCGGAAACTTTCCTCCATGCTGGCGCACGATGACCTTGGCGGCCGCATGCAGCAGGCGGGCGCGCCGGTAGTATCCCAGGCCGCTCCACATGGCCAGCACACTCGGTTCCCGCGCCGCCGCCAGCTTTTCTACGGTTGGAAAGCGCCGCAGGAATTCGTGATAGTGGTCGATCACCGCGGCAACTCTGGTTTGCTGCAGCATGATTTCGGAAAGCCAAACGCGGTAAGGATCACAGTTCGCGCGCCAGGGCAGGTCGCGCCGGTCCCGATCGTACCAAGCGAGAAGATTCTTGCGAAACCGGCGTTGCTCAGGTTTGGAAAGCGAGCCGGCGTTTGAGTGTGGCATCTTCACATCTCTCAGGCTACGCTTTTTTAGGTCAAGCTCATCCCAGGCTAAGCTTCTCCAGGTTAAGCAAGGTCGAGCGCGACGAATGGATTTCTTATCCGCACCGTGCCATACATGCGGCCGTGTTCAAAATCTTCCGACAGAATTTCGGGCAGCCCGTAATGCTCGGCATAGGCCCAAATATGGGCATCGAACCATGGCAGTCGATATGTCGCCATGCCGCGCAGCGCGGTGCGGAACACATGTCCGTTGGGATAGAGTACGGGAAAGTCTGCCATGAACCCCTCAGCCTGCCGGGTGGCTTCTTCCTCTGGCAACAACGGAACTCCCTGGGCCTTCCGGCGCGTAACCACCGATACAAATTCAATTAAGGCTTGGTGAGGAACATAGATGATCTTATCGGCGGTTCCCCGGCGTAGCAGCTCTCTTGCGGCCGCTCGTTTGGCCAGTTCGCGGGAATCGAAACAGTAAATTAGGACGTTAGTGTCAACGAGGGAAGCCACGAGGGAGACCCCGATCATCGTTGTAGAGATCCTCGCGAGTCCAGCCTCGATTCTCACGGGTTATGCGCGCGCCTTTTGTCTTAGCCTCTTTCAACTCTTCCGCCTGAAGCTTGTCTATGCGCTCCATGTTGGCGTCGAACAGCGCCAACCGCTCCTCAACGCTCAACTCGTGGCCTGCCTTGGCTTGGCGCCGTACGAGTTCAACTCGAATGCTTTCCCCTGCGGGAATCCATTCCAGCTCGTCGCCGGGGCGGATGCCGTACTGATCGGCGATGGCCTTGGGAACGGTCAATTGCAGCTTGGAGGTCACCTTGGGCATATCCTTAATTTATCAAGGATCTAGTCCTTACTACAAGGGGTAGGCTTTTATGAGTGGTGCAGTTTGGGCCCATGCGCCAGGCCGGTTAAGTAGGAGATCTCTTCGATTTCGCTCAGGGCAGGCTCTTCGCTATGCCTGAAAAACGCCTACCCTCAGGATGACGCTTAGTGCAGAAACCAAACTGACGCTACTTGGGTTTTCAAGGTAATTCAACAACATGGCAACATGGAGATGATTTAACCCCAGCAGAAATCCTTTCTTCATTTCTTCATGGCTCTGCCCGCATCTACCGACTTATTGACCCAGCATTCCGAAGCACGAAATAATGGAAGGGCTGGGCATCCGCAACATTTGCGTGCGCTCATATTCACGCCCAGAAGCAGCGAGGAGCATTATGAACGACTTTAACCGCAAGGTGGAAGACGCGTCGGCCCGGGTCAGTAAGACGGTGGCCGATGCTGCTGAACGGATGGAGAAAGAGATTCCGGAGTTCATCAAATACCTGAACGAAGAGGTCGTGCCCGCAGTGCGGCAGCACTCGACGAAAGCGCTCCGTGTGGCCGCGGAGAAGCTCTCCGAATTCGCCGAGTACATGGACAAAAACCCGCATCCTCCGAAGTAGCCTTCTTGGACTCGACAAAATATCCTCGCGAGCAACGACCCGGGGCGGACGTTTTTGTTCCGCCACTCGTGCAAGTCCCCGCGTTTCGTAAAAGGGTCCTTAGGGTACGCGCCCTGATTTTGATTCTGCCGTTAGCCCTGTTGTTGCTGAGCGGCTGCGGTCATCCCAAGCAGACACCGCTGAACCCACCGCCGCCGCCCTTACCTGAAGCTTCCTCTTCTGGCTCGACAAACCGGCCAGAAGGTTCCGGAAAAAATGACCGGCTGCCGGGTGCTGCGGGCACAGCTGCCGATTTGGCCGAGCCCGATATTCCCGCCAACACACGACCGCTGGCCACGGAAACCGGGCGTGCCAGCTGGTATGGGCCGCCATATCACAATCGGGTGGGCTCGAATGGCGAGGTCTACAACATGCATGCCATGACGGCGGCGCACCGTACTTTGCCGATGGGCACGGTCATACGAGTGTCCAATCTCAAGACGGGGCACCAGGCATTGGTGCGCATCACCGACCGCGGGCCGTTCATTCCGGGGCGCATTCTTGATTTATCGCTGGCTGCGGCGCGCAAGCTGGACGTTTACCTGCCTGGAGTTGCCGAGGTAAAAATAGAAGTGATGCAGACTCCCGCGCCGCTTGAGGTCGGGGGGAAGTGGGCGGTGCAGATTGGAAGTTTTGCGCACGAATCCCAGGCCAGCAAATTCGCGGACCATCTCACGCGGCGCTACCGCACAGCGAAAGTGCAGCATTTCGGCAGTCCCGTGGGAGATTGGTGGGTGAGGGTGCGAGTGCTCGACGATGACCGGAAGCGCGCCCAGCAAGTAGTGGCTGAAACTGCCACGCCGGAGGGTGCGGTTTTTCTGATAAGACTCGACTAGAAATCGGTTCGAGTCGTCCAATAGTTGATCATCTTTAGTTGTTTGATCCTCTTTTGTTCATCTTTCGACGGAGATACATCTGAAATCAGGAGATCTTATTCCGGGGAGCGCGCGCCTTCGCGGCGTGAAGGTGATCGCGGGTGCAGCGGCCTTATACCTGGTGCTTCGCCTAGTCGGATTCCACAAGCTATTCGAGAATGATACAGAGGGGATTGGAGCTCTCCTCCAGATCATTGGCACGCTCTATAGCGTCGTCTACGCATTCGCTATCTATGTAATCTGGGGGCAATTTACCTCAGTCGAGAATGAGATCCTGAAAGAAGCAGGAACATTGAAAGACTTGCTGATTTTTAGTCAAGCGCTCAAGGAGACGGCGCGCGAAGCGATTGTGCGGGCAGCGAAGACTTACTCCCGAGGAGTGGCGGAAACGGAATGGAGGTCGCTGGCAGAGGGGGAGGAAACCGACAAAACCGACAAATTGTTTTTAGCCGTCATTTCGAGCGTGACGGATTTGAAACCGGCAGACGATACCGAACGAGTGCTCTATCAGCATCTGCTCGCGATTGCGAATCAGGCAAGCGCTCACCGCGATGAACGGATCTCCCTCAGCATAAAGCGGATGCCGAGGACGCTTTTAGCTTTTGTTACGCTCACCGCATCCATGATTCTATTTTTGCTTTTCTTTTTTCCTTTCCGCAACCTTGCGCTCGGATTGGTGTCCATTGCGGTTACCACGATGCTGCTGTTCTTCGCCGACTTTGTTCTCACTGATTTAGACAATCCCTTCGAAGGCACGTGGAACGTAGGATCCGAGCCGTTCGCGAAATTGGTCACGAAATCCCGATAACCATTTCCTCGCTTACAATGGCTCAATTCAAGTGTTACCTTTCCCCATGGTGAACCAGCAATGACCGACCCTGCCAGCAACTGCCTCTTCTGCCGCATTCTGCGTGGCGAGATTCCTGCGAAGAAGGTTTTCGAAGACGAGCAGGTGTTTGCCTTTGAAGACATCAACCCGCAGGCTCCTACGCATGTCCTCGTCATTCCCAAAAAGCATTTCGCCGGGCTGAGGGAGGCTCGGGCTGACGAGGCGGAGCTAATCGGGCGATGTCATCTGGCGGCAGCGGAAATTGCCCGTCAGCGCAAAATCGAGCAAGGATACCGCACGGTGTTGAATGTTGGTCCGGGAGCCGGGCAGTCAGTCTTCCATCTTCATGTGCATTTGCTGGGAGGGCGTTCTCTGGGATGGCCGCCGGGATAAAGAACGGGGATAACTGAACGGGGATAACTGAACGGGGATAACTGAAAACGATAAGCGGAAACGCGAGAAAGCCCCTCGCTTGTGCGAGAGGCTTATGCTCGGGGGGGAGGGACTTGGTCGAGGCGACCTTTTGTCCCAACTGCATCGATGCAACTTACTTCGGCTGTTGCTGCTGGTCAGGAGTACTAGCCGGAGCGGAAGAGCCGCTCGAGGCCAACTGCTCCAGATCATTTTTCAGCAGGCTGATTTCCACGCGCCCGCCGCTCATGTGCTTCGTTTTGCCATTCTCGTCAGTGCTGGCCGTGGGTGCGTTGCCCATACCCACAAGGTAAATCCGGTAAACCGGAACTTCATTATTCAGCACCATGTAGCGCACCACCGATTCGGCCATCTTCTGCGAATTCGTGATGGCAACCTGACCCTTGCCCGAAGAGAATCCTTGGACTTCGATGATGTAACCGTGCTGGCCCTTCACTCCATTCGCCATCTCGTCCAAAGCATCTTTCGCATTCTTGCTGAGGACAGTTTGGCCAGGCTTGAAGCGGATCTCGGTCTGATTGGAAGCCTTGTATTGATCGATGTTGCCAACCACGGTTTCGACCGTCTGGATGCGGGTTGTGGCCTGTTGCGCGCTCTGCTGCGCCATGGTGGCCTTATTACCGGCATCGATGGCGTGTTCGTCGGCCTCATTGGCTTTATCGGAAGCAAGCTTGATACCAGCCTGAGCCCGCGCATCGGTGTCCTTGATCGCCTTGCCGTTCGCAGCGGTTAGATCGTCGAGCTCGTTGACCCGGTCGCGGATGGGATCGGTTTGGCGCTTCACATAGCTCTTACGGGCGAACGGATTCACTCGGCCCCAGAAGCCTTCGCGGGCCGGTGCCTGCAGCGGCTGTTTGCCAGTCCCGTTCATGCTGTCGGTGGACTGCATGGTTTGCGATGGCGCAGGGGGGGTGGACTGATCTTGCGTAGACGAAGTTTGCGCGAAGGCCGGAAATGCGAGGACCGCGGCCAGAGGCAAAGTGGCTAGTAAACGACTGTTCATAAGAACTTCCTCCATGTGTTTGGGGGAGCGTTTTGGGGCTCCACTCCAGCACGCCAAAACGGGCGTGTTGCGTGATTTTTAATTGCGTCCCCGAAAACCATCGGCATACGCTGACGCAACGCATACCGAACAGCTTAAAACTCTAGGCATCGCACAGTTTCCATGCCTGCCATTCCTATTACAGGTCAGATGCCAAAACAGGCTCGCAGGTTTCAGCTCTAAATGCTTGATATCTAAGACATTATATCTCTATCCGTACCCGAGCGGTAGGCTGCAGGGGTTTGCGCAGGGTAATTTTGGCAAACCTGATATAAAAACTGCGTGGATTTGTGATGTTCGGGGAGGGAGACGAATCTTGGGATCGATTAACAAAGGATCAGTCAAGGTAGATAACGTAGAGGATATCGATAGCGACAAGAGGGGCGTGTTAGGGCGGCGACTATTGAGGCAGGTGCTCGCGTTGGCGCTGACTACGACGGTTTGGTGGGCCTGCCCCGCTTCCGCGGAAACTGGGCCTGGACCGGAAGAATTGGCGCCAGCCATGGCTTCCTCCCGGATTGGCCCCGATCACATGCGGGAGTATTCCAATATGGCAGTGTCCTGGATGCAAGAGTACTTGCGCATCGACACAACAAACCCACCTGGACATGAGATGCGCGCGGTTTCGTTTTACCAGAGAATTTTCGATGAAGAAGGAATCGAAAACCGCGCCTTTGAATACTTGCCGGGACGCGGCGATTTGTGGGCGCGCCTGCCGCATACCAGCGCGCAGGCCAAACGGCCGATCATCCTGCTGAACCACATGGACGTGGTCACGAGCGATGCGGAGCGCTGGAAAGTGCCACCATTCAGTGGAGAGATCAAAGATGGCTGGCTGTGGGGCCGCGGCGCTCAAGACATGAAAGATGAAGGCCTGGCGCAGTTGATGGTAATGGTGATGCTGCGGCGCGAGAAGATTGAACTCGACCGCGATGTGATTTTTTTGGCTGTGGCCGACGAGGAAACCGAAGGAACGGGCACCGACTGGTTTATTGCGCACCAACGAGATCTGCTGGAGAATGCCGAATTTTTGATCAACGAAGGTGGAGAGAACCTGCTCGACCAGGGGAAAGTGAAGTACGTGGGCGTGGACGTGGGCGAGAAGACAACTTTCTGGCTGCACCTGGTAGCCTACGGGCGTGCGGGACATGCGTCGCGTCCCATTGCCGATTCCGCGCCCAATCGTTTGGTACACGCCCTGGATCGTGTTTTGGCTTACCGGACACCCCTGAAGGTGCTCCCCGTAGTCGAAGAGTTTTTGCAGGACATGGCGCCTTACGAACCACCGGAGGAGGCACACGAATATCGGAACATTCGCAAAGAGGTTGAAGACAGGAAATTTCAGCAGGACGTGGAGAAGGACGAGTCGCTGAACTTCTTGCTGCGCGACACCATTTCACTCACCATGTTGGGCGGTTCGGAACAGACCAACGTAATTTCGCCGGAGGCGTGGGCTAACCTGGATGTACGCATTCTCCCGGGAGGAAACCCCAGGAAGCTGCTGGAACAGGTTCGGCGGGTGGTGGATGATCCGAATGTTACGGTCGAACCGCTGAATACGGAATTTCGCGAGGCCAACTATTCGCCGACGAATACAGTTTTATATGAGGCCTTTCGCAAGGTCTCAGGAAAATATTTTCCAGGAGCGCCAGTGGTGCCGCATATTACCAGCGGGTATACGGAGAATCAACGCTACCGACCGTTGGGCATCAATGCTTATGGTTTCAGTCCCTATACGGCCACCGATGAAGAAGGCAACACCGAGCATGGGAATGACGAGCGCATACGCGTGGAGGAAGTGCGGCGTGGACCGCGGATTTTGTTTGATGTGGTGGCGATGGTGGCGGAAGCGGAGTAAGGGCTACTTCCCGCCGTAGTGCTTCTCGTACTGTTCGATGATGAAATGATCCGTCATGCCGGCGATGTAGTCGCAGACCACGCGCGGCAGAGATTCCTGCTCCGCTTTTTCCTGGTAGTAGGGCGGCAGGGCTGAAGGATTGTTCATCCAGAAGGTGAAGAGTTGGGTAACAACACGTTCCGCATCATCTTTTTCTTCTGCCAGGGATGGGCTGTAATAGAGGTTTTCATACAGGAAGTCTTTGATCTGTTTGCGCTCCGCCTCTACTTCGAAGCTGAAAGCGGCTAACCGTTTGGGATGCAGACGAACGCCGGCCAGAGTTTCGATACCCGCCTGTTTCAGACGAGAGTGGGTGTTGGTAATGAGATCGCCAGCCAGCCGGTTGAAGACTCGTTTGAGAGCTTCATTGAATTGCAGTTTCTCGGGGGCATCTGGATAAATCCGCTCGACTTCGAGGAAGAAACGTTCGAAGACGGTCACACCGGCTCGGATTTGATCGATGGTCAGAAGATGCGCTTCGTAGCCGTCGTCCAAATCGGCGGTGTTGTAACCGATTTCGTCAGTCGAGTCGACGAGTTGGGCTTCCAGCGGAGGGCGCTGGTCAAGCAGATACTCGGCAAGTTCCGGATGCTTTGCCGCGTCGTAATCGCGCGAATGTTTGACGATGCCCTCGCGCACTTCGAAGGTGAGATTCAATCCGCGAAACGCTGCGTAGCGCTGCTCAAAATCTTCAACGATGCGCAGGGCGTGCAGGTTGTGGTCGAAGAACAGACCATGCTCGCGCATGGCGGCATCGAGGGCCTTTTCGCCCGCGTGGCCGAACGGCGGATGGCCAAGGTCATGCCCCAGAGCTAAGGTTTCCGCCAAATCCACATTCAGCGAAAGCGCGCCAGCTACGGTGCGAGTGATCTGCGCTACTTCGATGGTATGGGTAAGTCGATTTCGGAAATGGTCGGAATAGCGCCGCGTGAAAACCTGCGTCTTGTCTTCCAAACGGCGGAATGCACGGGCGTGGATTACGCGATCACGATCCCGCTGGTAATCGTTGCGATAGGGATGAGATGGTTCAGGGAAGCGGCGTCCGCGGGAATGTTCAACCTGCACCGCGTAGCCGGCCAGCATGCTCGGAGTTTAACAGAGTTGCAAGTACTTCGTTGCGAGTCTCTAGTACCGAGAGTACCGAGCGCGTACTACTTCGTCTTGGTTTGGTACTGGGTGCGGATTACTGTTTCCCCGATTCTTCCTTGGCCAGGCGGACCTTGGCGGCGTCGAGCTTGGTTTGCGTGGCCGCAAACAGATCGCTGTCGATCTCCGCAGGCACCGTTTTATTCCACTCTTCCATGGCGCGCTCCCAGTGAGCTGCGGCCAACTTCAGGCGGCCCGTCTTCTGGAAAAGATCGCCCAGATGATCCTGCACGGTGGGATCTGAACCCATACGCATAAAGGCCTTGTTCAGGTTCTCCTCGGCAAGATCGTATTTGCCCAGCTTGAAATAGGCCCAGCCCAGGGAATCCAGATAAGCGCCGTTGGTGGGGTCAAGGCTTACGGCCGTCTTAATGTAATTCAGGGACTCTTCCAGTTGCACGCCGCGATCGGCATTCATGTAGCCGAGATAGTTCAAGGTCACGGCGCTTTCCGGATTGGCGGCAAGTATTTTCTTGAATTCCGCTTCCGCTTCATCGTATTTCTTTTCGTGCTCGTAGTTATCGCCGCGCAGGAAGAAAACGTACTCCTTGTCCTCGGGCTTGATGGAAAGCTGCTCGGCCTTGTTAAGAGCCTCCCCGGCTTCGGTGTAGCGCTTGAGGCGCGTGTACATTATGGCCAGCCGGACGTAGACTTCACGATCTTCCGGCTTGCCTTTCAACAGCGAGCGCACATCGGCCAGGGGCTTGTCGGGATTACCCGTATCGGCAAGCTGCGCGTCGAGGACCATGCGCAATTCCTGGTCATCCGGCAGCTTTTGCACGGCCTCTTTGGCAGCGGCAGTAGCTTGCGGCCACTGTTTCGCCTCGCGATAAGTATCGATGACATCCTGATAGCCGGTTTTGGCATTGTCGTCGCCAAGCGGAATCATTTTGCGGAACGCGTCCACGGCCGCTGCATAGTTTTCCTGATCGCGATAAACCATTCCCAGGCGCTCAATGAAAATTCCGCGATTGTTGCGGTCACCCTGGGAGTAGCTGTTATCCGGTTTCTCGGTTTTCTTCAGCAGATCCTGCAAAATCTTGACGGCCTCGTCGTAGCGCCCCTGAGCTTCATAGACGACCGCGATGTTATAGGGAACTTCCAGCGCATCAGGGACCATGGCTTCGGCTTTTTTCAACCCCTCGAGGGCCTCGTCATATTTGCCCTGACGGCGATAGATCTCGGATATGCGCAGGTACGTCTGCGCATCTTCGGGATTCGCGTCGGCAATCACTTTGTACTGCTCCAGGGCGGCATCGATCTGGCCATCGTTTAGATAGTTTTCCGCCAGGCCACGGATGGCATCAAGATTGTCACGATCCAACTGGATGGCGTGCTTGTAAGCGTCGATCGCGCTCTTGTAATCCTTGCGCTGCTCGTAGGTGGCGCCGAGCGCGGCATAGAGTTTGGCGGAGCGGCCGGTATCGGGCACGGCGCTGAGCACCTGCAGGGCGTGCGAAGTATCGCCTTCATCGCTGTAGAGCAGGGCGAGAGTGGTGACAGCTTCTTCCGAATCAGGATCGAGTTTAACCGCCGTCTTGAGTTCGTTTTCTGCTTTTTGCGAATCGTTATCGAGGCGGTAGAGGCGGCCCAGCAGAAGATGATCGTCCACATTGGTGGGCTCGATCTTGATGATCTGTTCGTACTGCTCGATGGCCAGCTTTAAAACATTTTCAGAGCCATTGCCGCTGCCCGGCATATCGCCCAAGGAACGCAGATAAATCCGGCCGAGCAGCTTGTGGGCTTCAAGATTACTGGGGTCACGCTTGATAATGTCCTGAGCTTCGAGGACGGCGTCGCGAATGCGCCCCGTCTTCACGTAAAGTTCGGCGAGACCGGAGGTCAGAAATTCGGAAGAGGGGTCGGCTTCGATAGCTAGCCGGTATTCCTCCATGGCTTTCGTCGCCAGTTCGCTGCGACCGTAGGCCGTAACCTGCTCTTCGTACAAATGCGCCAGCGTGTAGTGATAATAGGCGGCGGCATGATCCACTTTGTGCGGCGCAGACTTGGATTCGGGCGTCTTGGAATCAACCGGTTTAGCGTCAGCCGGCGCGGATGGACTGCTTTGAGCGAATGCAGCCGCTGCGATAAAGAAGAATACTAAAGCTGCGCGAAAAATTCGATTCATGCTCGACCTGATGACGCTGGAGTTGATTTCAAGAAACTATTCGTACAGGTGCTAAGCGGACCTCTGGAACCCATAACCATTGGATGCACAACCGCCGGGAGTAGGGTGCTCTAATTCTAACCTGTCCCGCCAGCGATTGGG
>JGI12635J15846_10000961_pt1 | contig 25266 bp, 25 predicted proteins | sample BlaSpr_A8_OM2_M2_FD_15846 | JGI IMG/M metagenome (IMG submission 15846) | reverse complement strand
CGGCGCAGCGGTTTGGGGACTCATCACCTTCGCATTGGGTGTGTCCGGGGTTATGCAGCTGGTTAGCATCCGGAATTTCAGCGGAACGTCCGGTCCAGCGCGTGGGTTTGATCGGGTGCTGGCTCGAAAAATCGGGGCGGTGATCGGAATCTATGCGGTGGCCGAAGGAGTCTCAGCTGTGACTCTCCATGCATTCCGGCAGGACGCACTGATCTTCCCGATCGCAGTTGCAATCGCGGGCGCGCACTTCTGGGTCTTCGCGAGGGTGCTCGGGACCTGGGAGTACTACGTCACCGGCATCTTGGACTGCCTCATCGTTGCAATCACTCTGATCGCAACAAATCCGAGGTCGATGGTCGGTTCCATGTCGTCTTGGATCTTCTATCCACTGCTTGGATGCGGGGCGGCGTTGCTGATCACCGCCGGACTCATGTTGCTTGAGAGCCGCAGCGCCCTCAAGCGCCTCGGTCACGCAGAGGGCGCGCCGGCCCAGCAGGGGCGCGGGTGCCGGCTCCGGCGGGTTCCAATCCCGATTCAAGAGCGCCGGTGCCGGCCCCCGCGGGAAATCAGGCGACCTTGACTTTCAGAGTACTCCGTGGTACAAAGTGATCTGAGCAACGAAGTAGCGACCTCTACTCGAGCTCTGAAGGAGTTCACATGGTTCTGGATCAATCACACGCGAAGACGCTGTTGACCGCGACTGAAGCGGCGCGTGCACGGACGCGTTCGGTACTCAGCACGAACTGGTTCCCAATGATCTTGTTTGGACTGCTGGCCCTGGTTTCCATTCCTGTGGCTGAGCTCTGGTCCTCGACGGCTATGGCGGCCCTCTGGCTGATCGGTGCACCGCTTGGCACTTTGGCCACCGCGTTGTGGTACCGCAGTCGCACGATCGAGATCGGCGTCTCTGTGAATCCCTGGCCATATGCGGTCACGGCTGTCGCGATCATCGTCGGCTGCACGGTGACCGGCATTTTTGGACGCGGTGGCCCGATCAGCTATGCCGGTCCCCTGTTGGTTATCGGGCTGGGGTATCTCGTCTTCGGGCGCCTGGACCGCAATTTCGTCGGCGCAGGGTTCGGGGCAGCGATGGCGATCGTCGCGATCGTCGTCTTCGCAGCCAAACCTCCACACGTCTACGCGCTGACGATGCTGGCCTTCGGCGCCGGCTCGGTGCTGCTGGGCTTGTGGAATCTGCTGCAAGTCAGACGGACAGATTGATGCCGGAGGCTGAGCTTCACCCCACCGCGGAGCTCGATGAGACGGTCCACCAACGAGTGCGACTCGGCGTCCTTGCCATCTTGTCGGAGGCCGATAGGGCGACGTTCACGTACCTGCGGGACACGCTCGACGTAACAGACGGCAACCTCTCCGCTCATGTGGCTGTTCTGGCCAAGGCAGGGTTGGTCAGGATCGACAAAGGCTTCGTCGACAACCGACCGCGGACCTGGGTGCGCGCCACGGCCAAGGGCCGCTCGACATTCCAGGCGGAGATCTCAGCGCTGAGCAAGTTGGTCGGACGCTACCGAGGCGACGTCGCCGGCTCTCGCCGAAGCTAGTCGCCTGCGTTTCGAACCCGTGACTCCGCGGGTGCACGCTCCGGCGGGTTTCGAGCGCATTCCAAAAGCGCGGGTGCCGGGCCCGGTGGGAAATCGTCCGGCGGGGCCCGCGCTTAGGGCTTGACATTGACCCTGGGTCAAGGTTCTAGCTTTGGCGCATGATCGCATTGACCAACCAAGCGAGACGGATCGCGGTTTCCGTTAGCGGCTTGTGCAAGACGTACGGGGAGAAGGTCGTCCTCGACGGCGTCGACCTCACCATCGGCGAAGGTGAGGTCTTCGCATTGCTCGGGCCGAACGGAGCCGGCAAGACCACGATCGTGCGGATACTCTCGACCCTGATCCCGGCGGACGCCGGTACGGCCACCGTCATGGGGCACGACCTGCGCGGCCAGGCCGGCGCGGTGCGCGGGGTGATCGGGGTCACGGGGCAGTTCTCGGCGGTCGACAACCTGCTTACCGGCGAAGAGAACCTGCTCCTCATGGGTCGCCTGCTGCATCTGCCGGCGAGCGAGCGACGGGCGCGGGCCTCCGAGCTCCTGGCGCGATTCGACCTCGTCGAGGCGGCGAGGCAGACTCCGGCCACCTACTCCGGCGGCATGACGCGCCGCCTCGACATCGCAATGACCCTGATGGGGCGGCCACGGCTGATCTTCCTTGACGAGCCCACCACAGGCTTGGACCCGCGGAGCCGGCAAATCATGTGGCAGCTCATCCGCGGCCTTGTCGCCGAGGGCGTCACGATCCTGCTGACCACCCAGTACCTCGAAGAAGCCGACCAGCTCGCCGACCGCATTGCCATGCTGGACCGTGGCCGCATCGTCGCCGAGGGCACGCCGGAGGAGCTGAAACGGCGCATGCCTGGTGCGCACATCCGGCTGCGGTTTGCTGATGTCGCCTCGCTCGACGAGGCTGCGCGAGAGCTGGACCACGGCACGCGCGACGACGAAAACCTCGTGCTGCGGATACCACACGAGGGTGGCATCCGATCGCTGCGAGACGTGCTTGCCCGCCTCGGCGACGACGTTGCAGTGGAGGACCTGTCCCTCCATACGCCGGACCTCGACGACGTGTTCTTCGCCGTGACCGGTGACCAATCTAAGGAGAAGACCCCATGAGCGCCGTGACCATCGCCGGCCAGGACTCCGCCACCATGCTTTGGCGGGAAATCAAGCACAGCATCCGGCTCCTCCGCTTACTGATCGTGAGCGCGATACTCGTGCCGGTCGTAATGCTGTTGTTGTTCGACTACATCCTCGGCGGGACGATCGGCCATGGGCTCGGTGACGCGGCGCGAGGAGCACCTTATATCGACTATCTCGTGGCCGGCATCCTCGTGATGACGGTGGCGGGGGGCTGCGGGCCGACGGCGATCAACGTAACCATGGACATGACTGGTGGCTTTATCGACCGGATCCGCACCATGGCCGTCACTCGCGGTGCCCTGCTGGCCGGACATGTCGCCGTCAGCGTCCTGCGCATGCTTGTCGCCACCGCCGCCGTAACCGGGGTGGCACTCTTGCTCGGATTCCGGCCCAAGGCCTCGGTCGCGGACTGGTTCGCTGTCGTTGGAATCGTCGCGGCGTTCTCATTTGCCCTGGCCTGGCTGTCCGCGGCCATCGGCCTGGTCACGAAGAGCGTCGCCGGCGCGAACGGCTCAACCCTGCCACTTTCGTTCCTGCTTCCGTTCCTGTCCAGCACCTTCGTGCCGGCCGAATCGATGCCTGCCGGCGTGCGCTGGTTCGCCGCGAACCAGCCGTTCACCGCGGTGGTGAACAGCCTGCGCNCGCTGCTGACAGGCGCGCCGGTCGGCACCACCCCCTACCTGGCTCTCGCCTGGTGCGCGGCGATCGCGCTGGTCTCATACCTCTGGGCCCAGGCCGCGTTCCGCCGAGGCACCCGGTGACATGATCCGAAGCTGAATGGTCACGATCGGCCAGCTCGCCGCCTACGCCGGCGTGACGATCAAAGCCGTCCGCCACTACCACACGCGCGGCCTGCTCGAGGAGCCGTCGCGTGACTCGTCGGGCTACCGGCGGTACACCGCCCAGCATGCCATCGACCTCGTCAAGATCAAGACGCTCGCCGAGGCCGGGGTGCCTCTCGCGCGCGTCAAGGAGCTGCTCGCCGCCGGCCCCGACCGGTTCGCTGCGGCGATCACCGAAGTCGACCGCACCCTGCAGGAACGAGCCAAGGAACTGCGCCGCAGCCGCGAGCGGATCGCGCGGCTCAGCGCCGGTGACCGGCTGTTCGTCTCAGCAGACGTCGCTGACTACCTCGACCGGCTGCGCGAACTTGGCGTAAGCCGGCGCGCCGTGCAAATGGAGCGCGACGGTTGGATCCTGCTCCAGTCGGCCTCACCGAAGGCGGCCGCCATCTGGTTTGCCGACAAGCGAGACGCGATCGGCGATCCGGAGTTCGTAGCCATCTACCTCGAATACGACGCGGCGTTCGACTGGCCTGCGGACGATCCGCGCCTCGACGCGCTGGCCGAGCGCTCCGAGCGGTGGCTCGTCAGGCGAGGCGGCGGGCTCACGAGCGGAAAGGAGCCGGCGGCGGACCCGGGCATCGTCCAACTGATCGCAACATCGACCGGATCCTCGTCTCCGGCGTGGGACCGACTCAAGGAGATCGCCAAGGAGCGCATGGGGGCCTGAATAAGGCGCGAGTGCCGGCGCCCGCGGTTTCTGCACCCGACTGAGAGCCGCGCGTGCCGGCGCCCGCGGGAAATCAGAACGAAACAAGGGTGGCTAGCGGGGCTCGAACCCGCGACACCCAGATCCACAATCTGGTGCTCTGCCTGCTGAGCTATAGCCACCACGGCGCGCCCGAAAAAGGGCTTGGGAGAGACCAAGATTCTACCGCCCGGCTCGATGTACCAGAATTGAAGCGATGCCAACTCAGGCCGAGTTCGCCGAGACGATCAAGTCCGGCGAGCTGATCGAGTCGACCAAGGAGATGACCCCCGAGTACCTCCGGGAGCTCAAGCACACCCTCATCGTCTCGGGCGACACCGAGCTCATCTCCGCCCCCGCTTACTACCTCGCCGCCAAGCGCGCCCCGTCCATCAACGCCTTCATGACCGGCATCGCCATCATCCAGGACGAGCTGGCCCACGCCCACATCGCGTACCACATCCTGGAAGAGCTGGGAGAGGACCAGGAGAAGCTCATCTTCAGCCGCGACCCCAAGAGCTTCCGCTACCCCTACGCCTTCGATGTCCCGCTCGACAGCTGGACCGAGCTCGTCGTGGCCAACGGCTTTTACGACCAGGCGGGCTTCTGCCTCCTGGGCGACATTCACGACAAGTGCTCATACGGACCCTGGAAGCGCGGACTGAACAAGGTGATGCTGGAGGAGAACTTCCACCTCCGCAACGGCCGCACGTGGATGAAGCGCATCAGCGCCTCAGGTGGCGCGGCGAAGGATGAGCTGCAGAGCGCGGTCGACTGGATGTTCCCCCTCAGCATCGAGTGGTTCGGCCTTCCGGACTCGAAGAAGATGCACTCGACCCAGCTCGAGTACCGCCTCAAGGGCTTGACCAACGACCAGCTCCGCCAGTGGTGGCTTTCCACCGTGGTCCCGTACTGCGAGCAGATCGGTATCAACGTGCCCGCGCACAAAGAGACACGCGACGGCAAGGAAGTGTGGGAGCTCGACTATCCCTTCCCGTGCGAGTTCGATGCGGAGGCGAAGCGGTGGGACTTCAAGCAACCCGCCACCTGGGATGACGTGCTGGCCCGCTGGCGCATGCGCGGGCCCCGCAACGCCGAGATGGTGGCGATGTTCCAGGAGGAGTTCCACAACTTCCGCAAGGCGCACAACCGAGAGTCATGACCGAAAGGCTCTGGACCGCGCTGGCGGAAATCCAGGATCCAGAGATGCCTATCAACCTCGTCGATCTCGGCGTGATCTATGACGTGCGTGAGGACGGCGGCGTGGTGGAGGTGGACCTCACCTTCACCGCGATGGGCTGTCCCGCGTCCGATTTCATCCTCGACGACGTGCGCGAGCGATTGCTCCGCGAAGCCGGCGTGCGCGAGGTGCGGATCAACGTGGTGTGGAACCCGCCCTGGACCGCGGCACGCATCACCGAGGCGGGTCGCGACGCGCTCGAGGCCTGGGGCCTCGCTGTTTGAGCGGGTACAAGCGCGTCAGCGGCGACGCCCTCGAGTACGAGGTGTTCGCCCGCAAGACACGCGGCGAGCCGCTACACCAGGTGGGCAGCGTGGTGGCGCCGGACGACGACCTGGCGATGGCCTACGCGCGCGCGACCTATGACGAAGAGCGCTGGTGCGAGATGGCCATCGTGCGCAAGGAGCACGTCATCGAGCTCTGGCAACCGGGAGAAACATGAGAGGAAACCTCCGGTTTCCTCTCACGCTCCCCACGACTTCGTCGTGGCGGACCCCAGTAGGTATGCCGACCCGGCCTTCGGCCGGGCAGGCGCCGCTGCTCTCTTTCCCGACGTTGGGACTCATCAGAACTTAGTGAGCCTTAGCGACCTGGTACTGAGCATCGCCGACAACAAGCAGATGCTCGGGCTTCGCTACGCGGAATGGGCGACGCGCGCTCCTTCGCTCGAGGCCGACATCGCGGCGGCGGCGATGGGGCTCGACGACCTCGGCCACAGCCGCGTCCTCTTCGGTTGCCTGGAGCCTCTGGGTTCCGACCCCCGCGGGCCGGAGCGCGAGTCCGATCCCGGCAGCCTACGCAACCTCGCCTATTTCGACGAGCCCTGGACCCAATGGAGCCAGTTCGTGGCCGCGAACGCGATCCTCGACACGGCCTTCACAGCGATGATCGAGGCTTGCGTCGGCGGATCGGTCGAGGTCCTGCAGCACCGCCTGCGCAAGATGCTGATGGAGGAGCGCTACCACTTCCTCCACGGCCGCAGCTGGCTGCGCTCGGGGATCGACGCCGGGCCGCTCGACCGGGCGTGGAAGGAAGCGATCGAATGGTTTGGGCCGCCCGACGGTGAGACCGAGTCACTCCATCGCGAAGGCCGGCTGAGCATGGGCCCGGACCAGCTGCGCGCGCGCCTCGAGGAGCAGCTCGAGATGAAGGCGCCGAGCGTCAGCGTCGATTGGAAGACGTGGGACCCTCTCCGCCGCCGGGGCCAGTCCGGCGCGATCGACCAGCGCACATTCGCCATGCTGCGTGGCCTCGAGGAGAAGAAGTACGCGCCGCCCAGCGCAGCGAAACAATCCTCGGTCTGAACCCCAATGTCCGCACTGCAAGGCGCGGGACGCTGAGGTCATTTCGCTCTTCGGCACCCAGGCGATGACGCTCCAGTACCGGTGCCGCAAGTGCGGCACGTTGTTCGAAGCGATCAAATACGACTAGGTTTCGTCGTCCTTTTCGTCGGGGGCTGCGGCCGATGACCTGCGGCGGAGGACCGCAAGCGGCAGGCCGGCCAGGACGACGAGCACGATGAGCGCCGCGACGATGATCGGCAGCAGCTGCCCGCCTCCCACGGTGAACGAGCCGGACGGTTTCGACGTCGCCGGGTAGCCGGCGGCGAAATAGCCGAGCGTGCTCGTGTGGCCGGTGATCGTGAAGGTCCGCGCCGTCTGGTCCGTCCGGAGCGACGTCCACGGTCCTGCGGGATCGGCGGCGAGGTACATGTTGCTCGGGTCCGGCTCCAGGTTGGAGTAGAGCATCGTCACGCCCGCTTCCTTGATCAGGTTTGCATTGGCCGTGATCTTGTAGACGTTGGTCACGAACTTGATCCCGGACGGCTGGGGGCACGTGTCGAGCGGCGTGATATCAATGGAGATGGTCGTCTTTCCCGTCGCGTCGAAGGCCCCGCCAAGAAACCCGATCACGACCTGCGCGTCCTGCGTGAAGACCGAATCGGGTTCGTTCGCGCCATTTGTGACCTTCACGTCCGCGTGGCCAGCGCTGGGCTTGGTGTTGGCGCCGGCCTGCGGCGGCGGGCACGTCCAGTGATAAGGCTGGGGCGGCCCGAACCCGTCATAGAAGCCGGGGGCGACCGACCACGCGGCGAGGACGTAGACCAGGGCCGCACCGGCGAGCAGGCTGAGGCGCTTCAAATTGCAAGATCCGCGATGACGTGGCCGATGATCGGAGCCACCAGGTCCTTGCACGCCCATCGCCACAGCGCGAGCAGAAGACCAGCGGCGGCCACGGCGCCGAGGAAGGCCGGTGGATGAGACAGGGCGTGCGCCAAAGTCCACAGCAGCGTGCTGCCGATGATCGCGAGCGGCGCGCCTCCAAGCTCTTCGAGCGCCGCATAGAGCGCCCCGCGAAACGCAACCTCCTCTCCGATCGAGACTGCGATCGCCGCGGCAGCCAGGCCTGCGGGAATCAGAGGACCACCGCCCGACCGAGCCGCCGCGGGCAGCAGCAGCACCGCGCCGAGCGCCATCCCGCCGAGGATTCGCAGCGCCAGGCGCGACGTGCCCAGGCCCAGGCGCTCGCGAGGCCACCCCACCGCGGTCACGCACAGGGCGGCTCCGCCGAGCAGCAGGGCCGCGGCCACGAACGTGGCGTGGGACTGGATCAGCGCGCGCGCCCACTCGACCGCGAGCACGTAACCGCCGAGGGCAACCGCCCGCGGGGCGGCGCGGAAGCGCAGAGCCGAGATCACCGCTCGATTATCGGAGACTAGATGGCGGCGCCTGGTCCCGGAGCGGGATTCGGATTCAGCAGCACGGCGGGACGCGGGGCCTGGTTGAAGTTGAAATCGGCCGCCAGGTCGCCCAGCTTGGAGTTGCTCTCGCGCACGTCCGGCCTCGAGTCGGGCCGGCCGTCGGTCTTGGGATCGAGCCTCTGCCCGCCCAGGAACACGTCCTCGATGAACTTCGCATAGGCGTCATGGCTCAGGACCTGGTGATCGATGTAACCGCGCCGCGCGTATGGACTGATGACCAGGCCCGGCACCCGCAGGCCGTAGCCCGCGCCGTCGACCACCGGCGGCACGACATGGTCGTAAAACCCTCCCCAGTCATCCCAGCTCAGGAAGATCGCCGTCGAGCTCCAGTCCGCGCTCGACATGACTGAGTTGATCAGCGTCGTGACGTACGTCTGGCCGGCCGAGACCAGGCCGGGGGGATGCTCGCTGACCGCACCGTTCGGCACGACCCAGCTGACCGCCGGCAGATTGCCGGCCTTGGCGTCGGCATAGAAATGGTCGATGGTCTGCACGTTCGAGACCTGCCCGTCCTGCCGCACGTCGGTGAAGCCCGGCAGCGGGTTCCAGATGTCCGGAGTGCCGACGCGCTGCTGGCTCACGGGGCAGGTCGCGGCGTCGTTCTCGCAATCAGGTGTGGTGCCTTCGGCGACGTAGTACTTCCAGCTGACGTGGTGGGTGTACAGCAGATAGGTGAGCGAGGTCCACGCGAAGTTGCGCGCCGCCTGGTTGTCGCCGTTGATCTTTCCAGCGCCGCCGGTCATCGCATTGCCCGGCGCATCGATGTTCGTCAGACAGCTCATCGGNTCGGCCGCCTGGCTGCATTTCGCGGACCACTCGGAGACGAGGTAGAGATGNTCGGGAAAGCTCCACGACGCGTTGGGTTGGAACATGCGGTCCTGCAGCACGAAATCGTTNGCGTACGTCCAGTAGTTCGGTATGTCGCGAGCGTCCTTNTAGCCCATGACGTCCGTGTTGATCGAGTTCGTGCAGCTCGGATCGACGGNCTGNACGCATCCCTTATGGCCCTTCTCCGCCTGGCCCACGAAACCGTCCATCTTGCCCGCGTTGATATCCGCGGTCGCGTTCGTGCTCCCGTGCGGCCCGCCACCGTTCTTGTCCGTTGCGTCGTGGTACGGCTGCACGCATCCGCCGTTGTCCCGATCGGGCACGCACACGGTGAACTTCCCGTTCTGACGCGGCAGCCCGTCAACGCCGGGGTAGAGGCCGAAGTATTCGTCGAGGCTCCGGTTCTCCTGCATGATCACGACGATGTGCTGGATCTTCTGCAGGCCGGTCGCCTGGGTTGACGTGGTCGGACTTGCGGTTGCCTGCGGAGACGATGTGCCGCACGCGCCCAGGACGAGGACCATCGCAAGCCCCGCTGCAAGACGCGTCACGCGAAGAGGTTAGGTCAGGGGCCGCGGAAATCCATTAATCAGCCGTTAAGACTCTGTCAGCCGCTCGCCCGCCGCATAGACGTTGAACCTGTCGCCGCGCAGGAAACCGACCAGCGTCTGGTTGAACTCGCGCGACAGCGACACCGCAAGGCTGGACGGAGCACCCACCGCAGCCAGCACGGGGATGCCGGCGGTAATCGACTTCTGGACGATCTCGTAACCCGCCCGCCCGCTCACGACGAGCACCGTGTCGGCGGCGGGCAGCTTGCCATCGAGGAGCATGCGGCCGACGACCTTGTCGACCGCGTTGTGGCGGCCGATGTCTTCGCGCATGCACATCAGCTCGCCTGCGGCGCTGAACAGCCCGGCCGCGTGCAGGCCGCCCGTCCGCTCGAAAACGCCCTGGCCCTCTCGCAGCCGCTCGACGAGCGGCGGCAGCAGCATCGGGTCCACCCGCGGCCCGGCGCGCAACGGAGCGAGGTCGCGCCGCAGGTCCTCGATCATCACCGCGCCGCAGACACCGCACGCGGAGCTGGACAGCATCGAGCGCTCGGGCCTGCGCCGCGGCGCGCGCGCGAGGTGCAGGTCGACCTGGTTCGAATCCACGATCGACGCATCGACCTGAACGCCGCGAGCGGTCTCTCCGGATTCGGCGCTGATCTTCACGAGGCTGACGTCGTCGAGCGACCGGACGATGCCCTCAGCGAACATCAGGCCCAGCGCCAGCTCGATGTCGTCGCCCGGTGTGCGCATCACGACGGAAAGCGGCGAACCGTCGAGCATGAGCTGCAGTGGCTCTTCGGTGACGACCGCATCCGGTGACTCGCTCCACCGGCCGGCGGACCATCTGCGAATCCGCACGGCCGGCGCGGCCGGTTTCATCCCTCGGCGGCCCGCGACGCGCCGGCGGCGCCGGTCTGGCGCGCCGACCTCGGCACCGCCGTGGTGATCGCGAACCCGCGCCATGAGGTCACGCGGTCGACCTTGAGCTCGATCGCCAGCGGCACCTCGGAAGGCTGGATGCCGTACCGCTCCGCGATCGCCTCTGCGTCCGCCGACCCGGTGAAGCTGCCGCGAACACAGGCGCCCACCATCAACGAAGGCCGGAAGCGGTGGTGCGACTCGACCACCAGAGCGCCAGGCGCTCCCGCGCGCGGCCGACCGCTCGTCGGCGCGACGCTGACATGTCCGTGCGCCACCTCCCAGAAGGCGGGTCTGATCACCGGCATGCCGCCCTCGATCCAGCAGGCGTAGCCGCGGGACACGCCGGCGAGACGGCGGCTCACCTCGGCGGGCACGGCCGGTACGCGAGCCGCCTGCGCGGCGGGAAAAGGCGCGCCCTCGACCAGGTCGGCGTCGCTCAAGCGCAGGCGGAGCACGACCCGGTTGTACGGCCGCCACTCGCGCGGCAGGCGGGCCAGGTCGAGCGCGTAGCCGGCGAAGAACGATGCATTGCGAAGTGCGTACCCGGCCATGCCGAAGAAGTACGCCGGGCCTTCGAGCACCGCGCGCACATCGTCCGAGAGAGACATCGGGTCGAAGATGTCAAGGGCGCCGCGCAGCAGGACCGCCTGCGAGCCGCCGTCGACGAGGAAGGCAGCCCGCGGGTCGCGCCGCGCGATGACGGTTTTGGCCGCGTAGCGCGAGGTCGTCATCCAGAGCGACCCGCCCGTGAAGCTGAAGACCGCGGGGTTGACGAGCGGCAGCCGGCCCGAGCGCAGCGCGAGCATGCCGATCGTGGTGCGCCCGAGGATCGAGCTCGCCTCGCGAGTCAGCTTCATGTCTCGAACTTTAGGCCTCGAGAACGTTGCGGATTCGGTCGAGGGCCTTCTCCAGGCGGTGGCGCACCACCGAGTCGACCCGGCGCGCGACCGCGGCTCCGATCACCCCGCCGGGCGGCTCGTAGGCGATCCGGAGCTCGATCCGCACTCCGTCCGGAACCGGGGTGAACGTGAATCCCCCCTCCTGCTTGATCAGCCCGCGCTCCGAGACCCAGCCGATCTCCCGGGGCCGGCGCCAGCGGTTCAAACGCAGGACGCTCTCCAGCGGAAACCCCAGGGTGCTCATTTCGACCTCGTAGCGAGCCCCCGCGCCGCGTGTCTTGGCCCCGATCGGCTCCCACCGGCTCACGCCCTCGAGCACGTCGGCGACGTGCCGGTAGTCCGCGAAGTAGTCGAATGCGCGCTCCGGAGGGACCTTCGCGACGACGCCGGCCGAAAACTCGAGGGTTGCCATGAAAGCAAGATATGCGTGTGGTCACGTGGGATGACGGGCGGGTCGCCATCGAGGACTCCGTGGCGGTGCCCGCACCCATTTCGGGCGACGGCCTCCGGCTGGGGTACGCCGACGCGGTCAGCTCCACCAGCCTCGGGCTGCTGACCCTGCGTGGCAACTCGGTCGTGGCGGGCCCGCTCGAGCTGCTCCGCTTCGGCCCGCCGAAGGTCATGCCGCAGGCCGTCGATTGGCCGATCGAGGGGGGCCTGCTGGCCGGTGCGCCCGGCGGCCACTGGCGGATTCGCTCGGAGGGCGGCCGTGTCACAGCGGCGGTGGAAGGCTACCGCCCGAGGCTGCCGCGGTGGATCTACACGCCGACCCACCTCCAGGTGCACCGGCTGTTCACGCGAGTCTTCCTGCTCCGGATGCGGGGTCGCGAGCCTGAGCCGGGGGTGCCCGCCTCGCGGCCCGACAGGCTGCGCGCCGCCGCCGTCGACGTCGCCTTCTGCCTGACGCTTGCGGGCCTATTCGGTCGCCGGCGCCGGGTCGGGACGCTGATCGCGTTCACGGCCGGCTACCACGTCGCCTGCTGGTGCGTCTGGGGCCGCACGATGGGCGGCCTCGTCATTAGACAGCGCGTGGTCGCGGTCGACGGCTCGCGGTTGACGCCGGCGCAGGCACTCTTGAGGTTCGCGCTTTTGCCGGTCTCATGGGTCGCCCGGCGGCCCGTGCACGACGACATCGCATGCACCGAGGTGATCTCCGACTGAGGTATGAGGGAAAACCCTGATGGTTTTCCCTCATCGGGCCGGTCGCTTCGCGACGGGCCTGCTCCCATTCCGGTATACGGTTGGGACCTGTCTTAGTAGTACTCGAGACGACGTCTGGCAGTCGTCATAGAACAAAGTCGCGGCCGGGGTGAACCCGGCCGCCAATGCAATGCTGGATAGAAGAAGGGGCAGCGAGCGCTGCCCCTTCAGAAATCGACGGACGGGGGCTTACGCGCGGGCTCCCGATGTGGTGCCGCCCTGCATCCAGAGCGCCGGCTTGTTCGGGTAGAGAACCAGCACGAGCACCGCGACGAGGATCGCGATGACGAACGCGACGATGTCGAAGCGGCCGATGCTGATCTGGCTGAAGATCTGCCAGACGACCTCGATGATCGCGTAAACGATCAGAGCGCGTACCCAGCTGATGTTGGCGACGGGGTCGAAGCCCGCGATCATCACGCCGGCACCGAAAGCAACACCGGCCACGCCCGCGGTCACGCCGTTCCAGCTGTCAAACGGGAAGAACGAGGTCCCGATGAAGCTCATGGCCGAGCCCGCGACGAGGAGCACTCCCATGACCCACATCAGGATCTTCAACGCGAGGGGATTCCACTTTGCCACTACTTGCCTTCCTCCATTTTCGACCGCGGGGTGGATTCGTTTTTGCTGAGCGGCGGCCGTTCAGGTGCAACTTATAGGCTCATTGCACCTATTTAGCAACCCGTTATCACGCAAATACTTGCGTGCCCCTCAACCACACAACCCGGGGTTTGAGGCCGTAAGCCCAGGCGAAGGCTCCTTCGTGCTCGGCTTCCCACAGGACGAGGTCGGCGAGCTTGTGCGGGGCCACGACGCCCCGGTCTGAGCGGGAAAGCGAGTACGCGCCGCCCAGGGTGGCCGCGAGGAGGGCCCGCTCCACGGACATCTTGAATACAGCGACGGCCAGGGCGACGACCACGCTCATGCTGGTCAGGCCGCTGGTCCCGGGGTTGTGGTCGGTGCCCAGCGCGATCACGGCCCCGGCGTTCTCGAGCTCCTTGACTGGCGGCAGCTTGCCGATGGAAAGTGCGGTGCCCGGAGCCAGGGTTGCGACGACCCCCGCGCGGGCGAGCGCGATCGCGTCGCCGCGGTTGGCCCGCAGCAGGTGGTCGGCCGAAACCGCGTGCAGCTCGGCCGCCAGGCGCGCCCCGCCGGTGCGCTCGAGCTCGTCCGCGTGGATGCGCGGGATAAGCTTCGCCGCGAGCCCGGCCTTGAGGATCTGGCGCGACTGCGCCACGGAGAAGTAGCCCGCATCGCAGAAGACGTCGCAGAAGCGGGCGCCGGCATGGTAAGCGGGGTCGCACCACTCAGCCACCTGCTTGGCGTACGCGCCCATGCGCGCCCAGCGGTCGGGCGGCAGCGCGTGCGCCGCGAGAAAGGTCACCTCGATGCGGGGCAGGTCCGTCCGGTGGCTGAGCCTGGCGAGCAGGCGCGTCGATTCGAGCTCGCCCTCGAGCTCCAGGTGATATCCCGTCTTGGCCTCCAATGTGGTCGTGCCGCCTTCGAGCCACGACCACAACCGGCGCGCGGTCGCCGCTTCGAGAGCGCCCATCGGCTCCTCGCGAGTTGCGCTCACGGTGGCGCGGATGCCGCCTCCCAATTTGGCCACCGCCTCGTACGTAGCACCCGCGGTGCGCATCGCTACTTCCGCCATCCGATTGCCGGCGTAGACGGGATGCGTGTGGGCGTCGATGAGGCCGGCGGTGACGAGCCCGCCCGCGCAGTCGTGCTCTTCGATGACCGATTCGAGCAGCTCGCGCGGCTCGTCGCCGTGCCTGCCGCACCACAGGATCGCTTCGTTCTCGAAGACGACCGCGGCGTTTTCGATCACACCCGTCGGTGTGCCGGTGAAAAGCCTGCCGATGTTGGTCAGCCTCTTCATCGCGAAACGACCGTGTTGCCGCCGACCACGACGTTGGTCACGTCGCGGCCGCTGAAACCGAACACCAGGTAGGCGGCGCTCAGCTCTCGCCACAGGCCGGCGGGCTGATCCAACGTGACGAAGTCGGCGAGCATCCCGGGCTTGATCTCCCCCGCTTCCCAGCCAAGGGCGCGCATTCCATTCGCGGTGGCCGCGGCGAGGAGGTCCTCAGGCTGATGCTGGACGCGCCGCCCGGTGGCGCGCCGCTGGTCGAGCTCGAGGCCGCGCGCCTCCTCGAGCATGTCGATCACCGCGTTGGAATCGCTGCCCACGCTGATCGGGCAGCCGGCGCGGGCAAGCTCGTGGAGCGGAGCCACGCGGTCGCCGAGGTCGCGCTCGGTGGTGGAGCAGGCGCACACCGCGACGCGTTGGGTCCCGAGGAGCGAAATGTCATGTTGGTCCAGGTGAACGGAGTGCACCGCGCAGAGATCCGGGCCGAGAATCCCCTCGCGGTCGAGCAGCTCCGCAGGCGTGCAGCCCTCCACCGCGAGACATTCCTCGACCTCCGCCGGCTGCTCTGCGAGATGCACGTGGAGCGGCATGCCACGTTCGCGCGCGTACGTCGCGACGATGCGCATCGACTCGGAATCGACCGCGCGCACGCTGTGGATGGCGGCCGCGATGCGCACTCCGTCCGCGTCGCGGAGCTCGTCCACGCGACGCGCCCACGCATCGGCGCCACCGTCGCTGAAGCTCAGCTGCACCCCGTCGAGCGGCCTGCCGTCCAGCCCCCCGTGGAGATAGCACGCATCGATGAGGGTGATCCGGATCCCCTCCTCACGCGCCGCATCGATCAGCGCAACGCCGAGCTCGTTGCCGTGGCTGTGCAGGTAGTGGAACTCGCCCACCGCCGTGATGCCCGCCTCCAGCATCTCCCGAAACACGACACGCGCGTGATTGAAGTAATCGGCCGGCTCCCAGCCCGCGTAGCGAAACATGCGCTCGCGCCACTCCCAGAAGTCGCCGCCACCCGACTCGACCTCACCACGAAGGAGGCGCTGGAACGCGTGGCTGTGCACGTTGGCGAATCCAGGGACCGTCCAGCCCTTCAGGACCACGGCGTCCGGCGGCGCCGGCGCGTCCTCGACCACCGACGTGATGCGGCCACCCTCCACGTGGATCAGGACGTTCCCGGCGCGCCGGCCGAGCCACGCCTGCTCGGCGTGCCAGGAACCCGAGCCGTCCACCTAGTCGCGCATGGGGATGCGGACCCCGCGCTCTTTCGCCACGTCGAGCGCGCGCTCGTAGCCCGCGTCGGCATGGCGCATCACGCCGCTGCCCGGGTCGTTGGTGAGGACTCGCTCCAGCTTTCGCGCCGCGAGCTCGCTGCCGTCGGCCACCACGACCATGCCCGCATGGATCGAGCGGCCGATGCCGACCCCGCCGCCGTGATGCAGGCTGACCCACGACGCGCCGCTCGAGGTGCTGAGCAAGGCGTTGAGAACCGGCCAGTCGGCGATCGCATCCGAGCCGTCGCGCATGGCCTCCGTCTCGCGGTACGGCGACGCGACGGAGCCGGAGTCGAGGTGGTCGCGGCCGATCACGATCGGCGCCTTGACCGCGCCCGTGCGCACCAGCTCGTTGAAGCGATGACCGGCGCGGGCGCGCTCCCCATACCCAAGCCAGCAGATCCGCGCGGGCAATCCCTGGTACGCCACGCGCTCGCTCGCCGCCTGCATCCAGCGCACCAGCGCGGGGTCGTCGGAGAACTCCTCGACGATCGCCTTGTCCGTCGCCGCGATGTCGGCGGGGTCGCCCGAAAGAGCGACCCATCGAAACGGGCCCTTGCCCTCGCAGAACAGCGGCCGGATGTACGCGGGCACGAACCCCGGATAGTCGAACGCGCGCTTGCTTCCACCGAGCTTTGCCTCGGCGCGCAGGCTGTTCCCGTAGTCGAACACCTCGGCGCCGCGGTCGAGAAACTCGACCATCGCGTCGACGTGGCGCGCCATGCTCTCGCGCGCGCGGCGGATGTACGTTTGCGGATCGTCAAGTCGCAGCTCCTGCGCGTCCTCCGGCGACAGCCCCACAGGCACGTAGCTGAGTGGATCGTGCGCCGAGGTCTGGTCCGTGACGATGTCGACCTGGAAGGCTCGGTCCGCGAGCTGCGGAAAGATCTCCGCGGCGTTGCCGAGCACGCCTATCGACAGGGCGCGCCTGGCCTTCTTCGCGTCCGCGGCCAGCTGCAGCGCGTGCTCGAGGTTGTCCGCGCGCACGTCGAGGTAGCGGTGCTCGATGCGGCGGTCGATGCGCTCGGGGTCGACGTCGACACAGATCGCCACGCCGCCGTTGAGGGTGACCGCGAGCGGCTGTGCCCCACCCATGCCGCCGAGGCCCGCGGTCAAAGTGATCGTCCCGGCCAGCGTTCCGCCGAAGCGCTTGCGCGCGATCGCCGCGAACGTTTCGTACGTCCCCTGCAGGATGCCCTGCGTCCCGATGTAGATCCACGAACCGGCGGTCATCTGTCCGTACATCGTCAGGCCGAGCGCTTCGAGCCTTCGGAACTCTTCCCATGTCGCCCACTCGGGCACGAGCATCGAGTTGGAGATCAGCACGCGAGGGGCCCACTCATGCGTGTCGAACACGCCCACGGGCTTGCCCGACTGGACGAGCAGGGTCTGGTCGCCCTTCAGCCTGCGCAGCTCGCGCACGATGGCGTCGAAGGCCTCCCACGACCGGGCCGCTCGACCCGTGCCGCCGTAGACGACCAGGTCCTCCGGGCGCTCGGCGACCTCGGGGTCGAGGTTGTTCATCAGCATGCGCATCGCCGCTTCCTGCGGCCAGCCCAGGCACGTGATGTCGGGACCGCGCGGCGCGCGAATGGTCCGGCTCACAGGAGCGGACCCACCACTGACTGCGCGGCCTCGATGATGGCGCCGCTGCGGATCATCTCCTCCGCCGCGGCCAGCTCCGGTGCGACGACGCGGTCGGGCCCAACGCCCGGGACCCGCTTGCGCAGGAAGTCGCGCACCGCCGCGGTCGCCGGCGACGGCTCGAGCGGGCGGCGCAGGTCCTGGGCGCGCGCCGCTGCGCACAGCTCGACCGCCAGGATGTTGGCGAGGTTGTCGAGCACCGTGCGGAGTTTCAGCGCGGCTCCCCATCCCATCGACACGTGGTCCTCCTGCATGCCCGAGGTCGGCACCGAGTCGACGCTCGCGGGTGCCGCCAGACGCCGGTTCTCGGCCACCAGCGCCGCCGCGGTGTACTGGGCGACCATCAGCCCGGAGTTCACGCCCGGTTCCTCGGCCAGGAAGGGCGGCAGGCCCTGGGAGCGGTGCGGGTCGAGCAGGCGGTCGACCCTGCGCTCGGCGATCGAACCCACCTCCGCGGCGGCGATGGCGAGGAAGTCGGCCGCGAACGCGAGCGGTTCACCGTGGAAGTTGCCGTTCGACTCCACCTCCCCGTTCTCCAGCACGACCGGGTTGTCGATGGTCGACCCGAGCTCGATCTCGGCCGTGCGGCGCGCGAACGCGAGCGTGTCCCGCGCCGCTCCCGCCACCTGCGGGCTGCAGCGCACCGAGTAGGAATCCTGCACTGCGTGCTGCGAGTGACGATGCGAGACCACGACCTGCGAACCCTTCATGAGCTTCGCAAGGTTGGCGGCGCTCGCCACCTGGCCCGGGTGAGGACGCAACTCGTGAAGCTCGGCCTGGAAGGTGCGATCGGTGCCGAGGAGCGCCTCCGCCGACATTGCGGCGGTGACGTCGGCGGTGCGGAACAACCGCTCCGCGTCCGCGCACGCGAGCAGCAGCATGCCGAGCATGCCGTCCGTGCCGTTGATGAGCGACAGGCCCTCCTTGGTCTCGAGCCTGACCGGCTTCAACTTCGCCGCCTTCAGCGCCTGCGCCGCGGGCCGGCGGACGCCTGCGGCGTCGACGACATCGCCCTCTCCGACGAGCGCCAGCCCGATGTGCGCGAGCGGCGCGAGGTCGCCGCTGCACCCGACGGAGCCGTAGCGCGGGACGAGCGGCGTCACGCCCTCGTTCAGCATCCCGATCAGCGTCTCGGCGACGACGGGCCGCACGCCGGACATGCCCATCGCGAGAGTGCGTGCCCGCAGCAGCATCGTGGCTCGCACCACCTCGTCCTCGACGGGCGGTCCGACGCCCGCCGCGTGCGAGCGGATGAGCGCCAGCTGCAGCTCCGGCTGACGCAGCGGCGCGACGCGAGTGCCGGCCAGCGCCCCGAAGCCGGTCGAAACGCCGTAGACGGGATCACGCGAGCTGGCTGCGCGCTCGACGAGCGCTCGGCTGCGCTCCATCCTGGTTCGGGCGGCCGCGGCCAGGGCGACCTTCTCGCCGTGGCGGGCGACCGCGACCACGTCGTCCTCGGTCAGCCCGGCGCCCCGCAGCGTCACGGTCACGATTGAAGGCTAATGTTCTTCAGCGCCTCGCGGCGGCTCAGGCCGCTGAGCCGGTCCTCGTGCCGGCGGACGTAGCGCGCGACCTCCTTGGGGTCCGTCCATGCGTACTGGCGCAGCGCCCAGCCGATCGCCTTGCGGATGAAGAAGTCGCGGTCGGCGAGGTTCGGTTCGATGTTGGCGTAGAGCAGTTTGAGATCGGTCTCGCGCTTGAAGGCAAGCTGGCAGATGATCGAGACGCGACGCTTCCAGAGATTCGGGTCGGTGCTCCAGCGACGCATGAGCGGCCTGATTTGCTTCGGGTGCTTGCGCAGCAGATCGCCTATGACCATAGCCAGGTCGTCCACGAAGTCCCACCAGGCGCCGCTCACGACCATCTCCTCGAGCAGCGGCATGACGTCCGGCTGCAGGCAATCGCGATGCCTTGTCATGCGCAGCAGGTAGAGGGCCGCGTATCGCTCTTCGCGATATCGCGCGCCGCGCCACATTTCCAGGATCGCCGCGCGCCACTCCTCGCAGGAGCCGGCCGGCGTCTCCTCGAAAACCGTCCTGCTGATGGCGCGGACCTCGGGCAGGTTGATTCCGTAGTAGGGCATGCTCGATTTCATGTACGCCTGCATCCCAACGGCCTTTTCAGGATTCGCCGCCGCGGCCATGCCGGCACGCAGCCTGCTGATCACGGCGCCGGGATGTAGCGCGCCTGGCCTGCGACACCGTCGTCTACGTCGACGACCCAGGTCGAGCCTTTGTCGAACCCTCCCTCGCCCGGCCTGATGACGTGCCTGTTGACCAGGTCCTCGACGAGCTCCCAGGCGATGTCNCCATGCGTGCTGAGGACCGCGTGGTCGAGCTTGCCGTTGTTGAAGAAGTCGTTGAGGCCGGCCAGGCCGTGCCCNTCGCCGAGCGAGGACGAGGTCTTGACNGTGATGCGGTGCGCCTTCGCCAGGGGCTCGACCGTCTGCAANCAGCGAAGGTACGGGCTCGAGAAGATCGCCTGGATCGGATATGCCNCGAANANCGAGACGAGCTTCTCGGCCTGCTCNTGCCCCTTCTTGCTCAGCGGTCGCTTGCGGTCGTCGCCCGTCCAGTGGCTGCGACTGCCGGCCTTNGCGTGTCGCACCACGTAGAAGGTCGCCAAGGTTCAGGTCATCCAGTCGCGCACGCGCTTGCTGTCGAGCGATTTCCAGGCCTTCGGCCACTTCGCGCGCGCGTCGCCCGCGGCGATGCCCTCGAGCGCGATCAGCTGGCCCGCGACGAACGCACGCCGTCCGCTGACCCGCGCGGCCCGCAGCCAGGCCTGCGCNGTGACGCTGTCCTGGTGCTCGCCGAGGATGGTCTGCAGCTTGGCCGCGGCGCGAGCGAACGCGGCTGCNTCCGGNCCGACCACGGGCGCGACCGCCTCCGCCGCGTAGCGCGCGCGCTTGGCGAGNATCCGGATGCGATGCAGCTCCGGGTCGGTCGGTGTCTCGGGGAGCTGGCGCACAGCGGAGCGAAGNCGGCGCCACGGCGTGNTGGCGAGAGCCGGCAGCACCGTGCGCGCGAGCTGGTCCGCGTCAGGCAGCGTGTTGGGAGAGTGTGCAGAGAGAACGAGGCGCTCGAGCAGGTCGATGTAGCGCTGCGAGTCGAGGTCGACCATCAGCTTCTTGCGCAGCGCGTCGATCTCGGTCTCCAGCAGTTTCAGCAGCGAGCCTGCCGAGCGCACGTCGTTGGCGGGCAGGGACGCCGCGCGCAGACGCAGGCGCTCGAGCAGCACCTCGCGGTCGCGCACCGCGCCCAGGCCCATCGCCAGCCATCCGAGCTCCGAGCGCAGCGGCTCGGTCCACTCCGCGTCCAGCAGCGGCCCGAAGGTCCGCAGGTTGGAACGCAGCTTGCGCGTGGCGACCCGCGCCTGGTGGACCGCCTCCGGGTCGCGGCCGGTGCGGACCAGCGGATCGTGGTGCAGCAGCGCCGCGACGGACTCGGCCAGCACCGCGCGAATGACATCCTTCGCCGCGGCCTCCGGCGGAAGTGGCTGGGGCGCGACCTCCGGCGGTTCGGTGGCGCGTGGGCCGAGCGCGCGAATGTACTTGGGCGTGGGGTCGGGGGCGCCCGCCCCGGCGCCGCGCAGGCGGCTGACGATGGGAGCGATGACGCCTTCGGCTCCGTCGCCGCCGGTCACCTCAACCTCGATCTCGCGGAAGCGAGCGGCGACCCGCCGGCCGTCGCGCACGGACACCTCGTCGTCGACGACCTCGGCGACGCGGGCGCCTGCTGCGTCGACGAGGCGCACGCGTTTGCGGATGGTCGAGAGTCGAGCCACCGGCACAAGCTCCGCCTTGCGGACGTAGGCGCGCACTACGCCGATCGCCGCCTCGGGCGCTTTCTTGGCGCCGCCCTGGAAGGTCAGCTCGTCGCGCTCGATCATCCCGGCCGGCCGGCCGGCGTCCGGCTTGGGCGGCGCGAGCTTGAGCGTCCAGCCCTCGCCCGCGCGGTGCCGCAGCGAGACCCCCCAGCGCGCGAGGCGAAGGTCAGCGGTATCGAAATAGACCGTTTCCATCCGCACCGTCTCCGCGGGGGCAACCGTCACGCCCTCGATGACCCCGGCGAGGTCTGGGAGGTGGAACGCGGGGCCTGCCCCGAGCTTCACCTCTCGTTCAAGCATGCGTTACGCCGTTCACCCCATTGAGGTTGCCGTTGCCGTGGGCGCTCTGGAGCGCTAGCTCCTTGAAGCGCTCGTGTGAGTTGAGCCCGCGCACGGTCGGCACCTTGTGCCAGCTGCCGTCCGGGCCGAGGTCCCACGCGAGCATGTCGTCGGCGAGAGAGACGTCGAGGATCTGCTGCAGCCGCTGGCACAGCCTCGGGTCGCTCACGGGAACGACCGCCTCCACGCGCCTGTCCAGGTTGCGCGGCATGAGGTCGGACGAGCCGAGGTAGTACTCCGGCCTGCCCCCGTTGCCGAAGCTGAAGATGCGCGAGTGCTCTAGGAACTGGCCCACGATCGAGCGCACGCGAATCCGCTCCGACAGGCCCGGCACGCCCGGCCGCAGCGAGCACATGCTGCGGACAAGAAGATCGATCTGCGCGCCCGACTGCGACGCGGTGTAAAGCGCGTCGATGATCTCCTGGTCGATCAGGTTGTTGACCTTGATGATGATCCGGCCGCCGACCACGGCCTCGCGCTCGATCAGCTGCGTGATGCCGACCCGAAGGTTCGTCGGCGCCACCAGCAGCTTGCGGTACTTGTTCTGCCTGCTGTAGCCGGTGAGAAGGTTGAACAGCTCGGTCACGTCGGCGCCGAGGTCCGAGTCGGCGGAGAACAAGCTCACGTCCTCGTAGATGCGCGCCGTGCTCGGGTTGTAGTTGCCCGTGCCGACGTGCAGGTAGTGCTGGATGTGGGCGCCTTCGCGTCGGACGACCAGCGTCACCTTGGCGTGAGTCTTCAGGCCCAGCAACCCGTACACGACGTGCACGTTCGCCTCTTCGAGCGCTCTTGCCCAGCCGATGTTCGCCTGCTCGTCGCCTCGGGCTTTGATCTCGACGAGCGCCACCACCTGCTTGCCGCGCTCGGCGGCGCGCATGAGCGCGCGGACGATCGGGCTCGCGGGGCCTGATGTCCGGTACAGGGTCTGCTTGATGGCGAGCACGTCGGGGTCGCCGGCGGCGTGGTCGATGAACGCCTCGACCGAGGTCGCGAACGAGTCGTACGGGTGGTGCGCCAGCACGTCGCCCGAGCGCAGCACGGCGAACAGGTCCGGGACCTCGGCCGCGAGACCGCGCAAACGGGGCTGTGTCGTCGGGGTCCACGTCTCGGCCTTCAGGTCAGGGCGGTCGATCGACGTGAGCACCGACAGGCTGCCCATGTCCAGCAGGCCTTCGTTGTGATACACGTCGGCCGGCTGCAGCTCGAGCTCGCGAGTGAGCAGCTCGAGCACCTCGCCCGACATGCCTGGCTCGACCTCGAGACGCACCACGCGCGCGTGGCGGCGCCGGCGGCGGAGCTCGGTCTGGATCGCGGCCAGCAGGTCTTCGGCGTCGCTGTCCACGTCGTCCAGGTCGCCGTCGCGCGTCACACGGAATGGATGGTTGGCGACGATCTCCATGCCGGGAAACAGCGCGGTGAGGTGCAGCGCGATCACGTCCTCGAGCGGGATGTAGCGCTCGCCCTCGACCAGCGCGATGAAACGCGGCAAGACCGGCGGCACCTTGACGCGCGCAAAGCGCTGCTGCTTGCGCTGGGGGTCGCGGACGATCACCGCCAGGTTGAGCGAGAGGTGCGAGATGTAGGGGAACGGGTGGCCCGGGTCGACCGCCAGCGGAGTGAGCACCGGAAAGATCTGCTCGCGGAACATCGTGTGAAGCTGACTCAGCTCCTTCTTGCTGACGTCCTCGCGGCGCACCAGCGCGATGCCCGCGTCCGCGAGCGTCGGGACGATCTCGCGGTTGTAGATCGCCAGCTGGCGAGCGACCAGGCCCTCGACCCGGGTCCGGATTGCCCGCAGCTGCTCCAGCGGGGACATGCCGTCGGGCGAGGCGACCGCCACCGCGGCCAGCAGCTGCTCCTTGAGGCCCGCCACGCGCACCTGGAAGAAGTCGTCCAGGTTCTGGCTGAAGATGGCCAGGAAGCGAACCCGCTCGAGGAGCGGAAGCCTCGGATCTCCAGCCATGCCGAGCACCCGCTCGTCGAAGTCGAGCCGCGACAGCTCGCGGTTGATGTAGCGGGCACTGGCCGGCGAGAGGACAGGCGCAGATTCCGGTTCGGGGTGGGCTCCGACCGCCACGCTAGGAACTTTAGCGGTTGCGCACGGGCCCCAGGTTAGGCGCCGGTTAAGGCTTCCGGCCGTAGGCCAAATGCACCCCAAAACGGTCGCCCGGCCTTAACTTTCTCCCACTTTCACCCTTAACCCACGGGGCATAGCCTGGCCACCAGCGTCGACCCCATGGATACCGCCCAAGCGCTCCGACCGACCTGGATGTCGAGGCTGACGGCGAGCAGTTCCGCCGGCTGATGGCTCACCGGCCGCTGCGGACGAGGCTCACCGCCGCCGCATCAGCCAGGCGGCGGAGTTCGGCGGCAGGCTGAGCACGCCGGACCGAAGCGACACCAGCGGATCGCTCGCCAGCCCAAGGACGCCGTTCGCCTCGAGCTTCGCCGGCCGCGACCTGAAGTTGCACGCCACCGCGAGCCTGCCCCGCGTGTAGGCGAGAACGCCCTCCGCCGACCTCGACCATTCGAGCCGGTCGCTCAAGCCCGCACCGAGCCGCTTCCGGGCCGCCAGGGCGCGGCGGAAATGAGAGAGCATCGATTCACCGTTTCCCGCCTGCGCGTCGACGGCGAGGCTGTCCCAACCCACCGGAACAGGCAGCCACGGGTCGGCGGTGGAAAAGCCCGCATGAGGGCGGCCGCGGTGCCAGGGCATCGGCACTCGGCAGCCGTCGCGGCCCGCCTGGCGTCCCTCGGTGCGGATGAAGATGGGGTCCTGGCGCACGCCATCCGGCAGATCGACCTCTTCGAGCCCGAGCTCCTCGCCCTGGTAGAGGAAGACCTGGCCGGGCAGGCCGAGAAGCAGCAGCAGCGCGGCGCGGGCGCGGGCTCGACCCACGGCGCCGCCCGCGAGCCGCGTCACGGGCCGCACCACGTCGTGGTTGGCAAGCGTCCAGGTCGGCTCCGTGCCGGGCCCCTGCAGCGCGCCGCGGTTCGCCTCGATCGAGCGCCGCCAGAGCGCTGCGTCCCACGGCTGATGGATCAGGGCGAACGCCATGTGGAGCTGGTCCGGGAGGATGTATTTCGCGTGCCGCCTCGGCTCGAAGATCTCGCCTACGAGCACGCGGTCGGGCTCGTAGCCGTTGGCCAAACGGCGCCAGCCGCGGTAGACGTCGTGGAGCTGGGGCTGGTCGACGATCGCGAAGGCCGAGTCCAGCCGTGGAGCTCCGTAGACCGGGTCGTGGATGACAGGCCGGTCGGCGAGGTCCTGCCGCTTGAACAGGGCGGAGGCCACGTCGATCCGAAAGCCGTCGGCGCCCCGGTCCAGCCAGAACTTCAGGATGCGTTCGAATTCCCTGGGCACCTCGGGGTTCCACCAGTTCAGATCGGGCTGCTCGGGCGCGAAGAGATGGAGATACCAGCCGTCGCCGCCCGGCTCGCGTGACCACGCCGGCCCGCCGAACGAAGACGTCCAGTTGTTCGGCGGCGACCCGTCCGGTTTCGAGTCCGCGAAGTGGTAGCGGTCGCGAAAGGGGCTGTCCGGCGACGAGAGCGCGGCCTTGAACCACTCGTGTTGGTCCGAGGTGTGGTTCGGCACGACGTCGACCAGCACCTTGAGGCGCAGCTCATGGGCGCGAGCGACCAGGCCGTCGAAGTCGGCGAGGGTG
>JGI12635J15846_10000959_pt1 | contig 25273 bp, 27 predicted proteins | sample BlaSpr_A8_OM2_M2_FD_15846 | JGI IMG/M metagenome (IMG submission 15846) | reverse complement strand
CATTTCCTCGACGACATCCTCGATCATCGTGTTCGCGCAGGAACTGATGCCGCATCGCTTCGGCATGATCTCGGGCGTGTTCTTCGGTGTCGCATTCGGCATCGGCGGTCTCGGCGCCGCGGTGCTGGGCAGGCTTGCCGATCACACCGGCATCGCCTTCGTCTATCAGCTTTGCTCGTTCCTTCCGGCGATCGGACTGCTGGCCGTGTTCCTGCCGAAGATGCCGAAGCACTTGCGCTGATATTTCCCGGGGCGGCCCGTGGAACGGGGCCCGGACTTGTCAATCAATTGTTAGCGATTATGGCGATCTCGCCATTTTTCCTGCCGCCGGTTTTCATCGCGGCAAAAAATCTTCGGAGAAAATCAACCTTAAAAATTAGGGTTAAGTGGCGCTTAAACATTTGGTGGCATCGTCCGACCGTGAGTTTTCAGATGTGGGGCCTGTCTTGTCTGCCTCACCGGCCAAAAGGACGAAGCCAATGCGTAGCGTTAAGTTTCTCATCGCCGCCGGAGCGGCATCGGTGTTGTCATCGGCGGCGTTCGCGGCCGACATGCCTTCCATCATGCCGCCCCCGCCGCAGCAGTATTACGCGCCGCCGGCCGAGGATTTCGGCGGCTGGTACCTGCGCGGCGACATCGGCATCACCACTCAACGGGCCTCGAAGATCTCGAACCCGCTCGATTCGACGCTCAACGTCACCGGCCCGAGCTACGTCGGAACCGAACTGTCGGGCGCCGGAAGCTTCGACCTCGGCGTCGGCTATCGCTTCAACAACTGGCTGCGCGCCGACATCACCGGTGAATACCGCAGCAAGTCGACGCTGCGGGGTTCGGTCTACGGGCAGTTCAGCGCATTTGGCAACGCGTTCAGCGACGTCGACAACTACAGCGCCAACGTCTCGAGCCTGGTGTTCCTGGCCAACGCCTATGTCGATCTCGGCACCTGGTGGTGCATCACGCCCTTCATCGGCGCCGGCATCGGTACCTCCTACAACCATCTCTCCAGCTTCCGCGACGATGGCCTGACGACGTTCAACGGCCTCACCGCCGGCACCCAGTTCGCCGCCAATGGCGACAAGGCGAACTTCGCCTGGGCGGCCCACGCCGGTCTCGCCTACCACGTCAACCAGAACTTCACGATCGAACTGGCCTATCGCTATCTCGACATGGGAACCGCGGTGACCGGCAACACCAACTTTGCCTTCTCCAGCCCGAACGTGCTCGGCACCCATGCCTGGACCGTCAACGACCTGACCTCGCACGACCTGCGGCTCGGCGTACGCTGGACCTGCTGCGATGTGCCGCCGCCCGCGCCGCCGCTGATCCGCAAGGGCTGATCGAAGCTCGATTTCTTAACATTTGCTAACGGCGCGGGATGTTCCCGCGCCGTTTTGTTTTGCGCGTCCTCGCCTGCGACAACGATTGGTTAAGGTTAACGAGCGATGATCGGCGCGAGTTTGAGAGTGTCCGATGGAGCGTTGCGATGCGTAGACTTCTGCTGGCGGCGGTGATGTGCGGAGCAGTGTCCGGCGCGCAAGCGGCCGACATGCCCGACCTGCCGATTCTGCGCGGCGCTTACACCGAGGGGCTGACCACCTCGAAAGTCAACTGGCAGGGCTATTATATCGGCGCCCAGGTCGGCTACGGGTCGTCCGACGAGAATTTCACCGGCACCAACGCGAACATGCTTGCCGCGCTGCTCGACCACAACGTGATCCAGCAGATGCAGGTCTCGCAATGGAACCTCGGTCTCGGCAAGAACTCGGCGCGCTCGGCCGCATTCGGCGGCTTCGCCGGCTATAACGGGCAATGGGAGGATGTCGTCCTCGGCGTCGAAGCAAGTTACATGCACGGCTCGTTTGGGGGGTCGTCCAGCGCCAACAAGGAACTCATCAGCGGCGCCGTGTTATCTGACAAGTTCTTCCATGACGTTGCCGTTAATTCATCGGCGTCGATCAGGATTTCGGATATGGCGACGTTCCGCGCCCGCGCGGCCTACGCCTGGGGCTGCTTCCTGCCTTACGTGTTCGGCGGTTTCGCGCTCGGCAATGCCGACATCTCGCATGCGGTGACCGTCCATGACGCCGTAAGCCTCTCGTCCTTCGGGCCGTTCACCCCGCTGGGGGATTTGACCGCGGACAACGCCGAGCACAATCACCTGATCTATGGTTACACCGCGGGCCTCGGCGTCGATATCAATCTGGTCGGCGGTCTGTTCCTCCGCGGCGAATGGGAATATATCCGCTTCACATCGACGGTTGAAACCAGCATCAACACCGTGCGCGCCGGCCTCGCCTACAAGTTCTGACGGCGCACGACGCAGGCGGTTGACAGAGTTCCGTTCCGCTGCTGCTCTGTCGGGCTCGCGGAGGCACGGCCATGAAAATCTACGGCGACAGCATTTCGGGCAATTGCCTGAAGGTGAAATGGGTCTGCGACAAGCTCGCGCTGCCCTACAACTGGATCGACGTCGATACGCTGAAGGGCGAAAGCCGCACCCACGAGTTTCTCAAACTCAACGCCGCGGGGCAGGTGCCGACCGTGGAGCTCGACGACGGCCGGACGCTGGCGCAATCCAACGCCATCATCCGCTATCTCGCCCGCGGCAGCGCCCTGATCCCCACCGACGCCTATGACGCCGCGAAGATGGATGAATGGCTGTTCTGGGAGCAGTACAGCCACGAACCCTATGTCGCGGTGTGCCGCTTCCAGATGCGATATCTCGGCAAGCCCGCCTCCGAGCTCGATCCCGACAAGGTCAGGCGCGGCTACGCGGCGCTGGCGCGGCTGGAGCAGCAACTCGCCGCGACGCGATTCCTGGTCGGCGACAGCCTCTCGCTTGCCGACGTCGCGCTGCTGGCCTACACGCGCCTGGCGCATGAAGGCGGCTTCCACCTCGACGGCTACGCCGCGCTGCGGCGCTGGATCGGCGATGCCGAGGCCTCCCTTGGCCTTGCGCCGGTGCGTTGAGAGCTACGAGGACCCCAATGCCTGAAAAGCCTGTTGTCACCGTCCGCCGCGCCCGCCGCGACGATGTAGCCGCCATCGTTGNCATGCTGGCGGACGACCCGCTCGGCAGCGGCCGCGAACGCCTCGAGGACCCGTTGCCGCCGTCGTATTTCCGGGCCTTCGACGCGGTCGACCGTTCTCCAGATATTCAGCTCGTGGTCGCGGAGGATGCCAGTGGCGCCGTGGTCGGCTGCCTGCAGCTTTGCATCCTGCCGGGACTGAGCTCGCAAGGCGCCTCGCGCGCTTTGATCGAGGACGTTCGCGTCGCCAGCCAGTGCCGCAGCCGCGGCATCGGCGAGCAACTGGTGCAATGGGCGATGGCGGAAGCGCGGGCGAGGGGTTGCAAGCTGGTCGAACTGCTCACCCACCATACCCGCGTCGAAGCGCAGCGCTTTTACAAGCGGCTGGGGTTTGCCCCGAGCCATGTCGGAATGACGCTGCGGTTTTGACGGACCTACCAAATGTCGATCAAGGAATATCTCATTTAGAGATTGACAAAGCTATCTCATTTTGAGATATTTATGTGATGAGATCGGTTCTATACACGCGAACCGCAGCGACGGCTCTGCGCAAGCACGCGAACCGAGCGAAGTTGATTCGGACCAAGATCACGCAATATGCCGACGATCCATCGTCGCAGGCCAACAATGTGAAGACGTTGGCCGGAGTCGATGCAAAGCGGCTGCGGGTCGGCGACTTCCGGGTCATCTTCACCGAAACGGCCGACACCATTACCATCCTCGATATTGGCCCGCGCGGCGGTATCTACGAATAGGAGCGGCTCATGCCCGTGATGACCAAGACCCCGAAGGGCGACGAAATCGTGATCCTTTCCCGCAAAGAGTACGATCGACTACTCGTTGCTGCCAATGAAGATGCCACCGATGCCACCGATGCGGCGGTTGCAAGAAAGGCGATTAACCGCAATGAAGAAACGCTGAGCGAAGCCGAGATGGATGAGTTGCTGGCCGCTAGGACGCCGCTCGCGTTTTGGCGCAAGAAGCGCGGCTTGACACAGGCGGGTCTGGCGAGGGCGGCCGGGATCGCCCAGGGTTTTCTGTCCGAAATCGAAAGCGGTCTTAAGACCGGAGATGTCACGGTACTTCAGCGGATTGCGGCCGCGCTCGAAATTTCGCTTCTCGACCTGGTGCCAGACCTTCCGCGAAGCAAGCGCAAGCCAGGCCTGAAGATCGTAAAACGCCGGAAGTGAAGCACGGTATTTCGTGGGATTTCAGTTGAGCNCCGTCGAGATGACCCAACGATTTTGACATGGCCGCTATCTGCGACCATCGCGCGCGAGGAGAAACACCGCCATGTCAGCCATCGATCCCCTGACCGCCGCGGCCGTCGTGCTTGCCACGGCGGCGACCGACGCGGTGTATGTCATGTTCACCTCGGCCGTGGTGGCGCGCAGGCGCGTTCCGGCGGCGACCTGGAGCAGCGTCTGGTATCTGCTCTCGTCCTTTGCGGTAATCAGCTACACCGAGAACTGGGTGTATGTCGGCTTTGCCGCCCTCGGCTCATGGCTCGGCGCGTTCGCGACGATCACGTTCCTGCATCGGCCGCCGGGCGGGCCGCCGGTNGGCGCCGCGCCGGAATAAGGCGTTCATCGGCGGTCGTTGCCAGCATTGCGAAACGGGATTTGCTGCTCGTTCCGGTTAACGCGCGATAAACTAACCGCCCCATCGTAATGATTGCGGGGGAACGATCCATGACACGATGGCGTATCCCGTGGGCTCGGGCAGCTTGGGGACCGCATATGAAAACCTATTCGATTGTCAGAATCGGCGACGAGTATGTGGTGCAGGCGGAGCAAAAAAGCGTCCTGAAAATCGCCAGCCGACGAAGAGCCGCTCGCCTCATCAGCGATGCGGCGGAGCTGTTGGACTCGCTCGCCGCCCTGCAATTGTCGCGGCAGGCCGACGCCGAGCCATCAACCGCCCGTGATCTAGGGGACATAGCCGACCCCCACGAAGTTCCTTGACGATTCCGGACGATTCCCTTAATGACCGCCGCGGGACACCTCCCCCCAACGGGAGGCTAGCTATCTGGAAGGATAGATCATGACTGCAGCGAAGCCCGCTTCGCGGCCCAATGTGCCGCATTTTTCCTCCGGTCCCTGCGCCAAGCGCCCCGGCTGGAATGCCCAAAATCTCAAAGACGCCGCGCTTGGCCGCTCGCATCGCGCGAAGATCGGCAAGGCCAAGCTCAAGCTCGCGATCGAGTTGACGCGCGAAGTGCTTGAGGTGCCCGCCGGCTACAGAATAGGCATCGTTCCGGCATCGGATACCGGCGCGGTCGAAATGGCGCTGTGGTCGCTGCTCGGCGCGCGGCCGGTGACCACCATTGCCTGGGAATCCTTCGGCGAAGGCTGGGTCAGCGATATCGTCAAGGAATTGAAGCTCAAGGATGTCACCAAGCTGCATGCCGGCTATGGCGATATCCCCGATCTCGCCAAGGCGGACCCTGCGTCCGACATCGTCTTCACCTGGAACGGCACCACCTCCGGCGTGCGCGTCCCCAATGCCGACTGGATCAGCGCGACCCGCGAGGGTCTCACCATCTGCGACGCCACCTCGGCGGCGTTCGCGCAACATCTGGACTGGCCCAAGCTCGATGTGGTGACGTTCTCCTGGCAGAAGGCGCTGGGCGGCGAGGCCGCGCACGGCATGCTGGTACTTTCACCGCGCGCGGTGGAGCGGCTCGAGACCTACAAGCCGGCCTGGCCGCTGCCGAAGATTTTCCGCATGACCAAGGGCGGCAAGCTCAACGAAGGCATCTTCGAGGGCGAGACCATCAACACGCCGTCGATGCTGTGCGTCGAGGATTATCTCGATACGCTGAACTGGGCGAAATCGGTCGGCGGGCTCAAGGGCCTGATCGCGCGCGCCGACGCCAACACCAAGGCGCTCGCCGACTGGAAGGCAAAGACGCCGTGGATCGATTTCCTGGCGAAGGATCCGGCGATCCGCTCCAACACCTCGGTGTGCATGAAGGTGGTCGATCCCGCGATCACCTCGCTGACCGCGGACGCGCAGTCGGATTTCGCCAAGAAGCTGGTGGCGCTGGTGGAGAAGGAAGGCGCCGGCTACGACTTCGCGCATTATCGCGACGCGCCGGCGGGCCTGCGCATCTGGTGCGGCGCCACGATAGAGGCCAAAGACGTCGCGCTGCTGACGCAATGGATCGACTGGGCCTTTGCCGAGACCAAGGCTGCGCTCCCGAAGGCGGCGTGACTTCGTTCATCCCATCATCGTCATGGCCGGGCTTGACCCGGCCATCCATCGAAAAAGATGGACCCCCGGGTCAAGCCCGGGGGTGACGACATCAAATGCATCGTCATCAACGGATCAAATCCATGACAAAACCCAAGGTTCTCATCTCCGACGCGCTGTCGCCCGCCGCCGTGCAGATTTTCAGGGATCGCGGCGTCGAAGTCGATTTCCAGCCCAACCTCGGCAAGGACAAGGAAAGGCTCGCCGAGATCATCGGCAACTACGATGGCCTCGCGATCCGCTCGGCGACCAAGGCCACCGCAAAGATCCTGGAAAAGGCGACGCGGCTGAAGGTGATCGGCCGCGCCGGGATCGGCGTCGACAATGTCGAAATCCCGGCCGCCACCGCCAAGGGCATCATCGTGATGAACACGCCGTTCGGCAATTCCATCACCACCGCCGAACACGCGATCACCTTGATGCTGGCGCTGGCGCGCGAAATTCCGCAGGCCGACGCCTCGACCCAGGCCGGCAAGTGGGAAAAGAACCGCTTCATGGGGGTGGAGATCACGGGCAAGACGCTGGGCGTGATCGGCTGCGGCAATATCGGCTCGATCGTCGCCAATCGCGCGCAGGGCCTGCACATGCGGGTGATCGCATTCGATCCGTTCCTGTCGCCGGAGCGCGCCAAGGACATCGGCGTCGAGAAGGTCGATCTCGACGAACTGCTCCGGCGCGCCGACTTTATCACCTTGCATACGCCGCTGACGGAGAAAACCAGGAACATCATCGACGCATCGGCGCTGGCGAAGATGAAGAAGGGCGTGCGCGTCATCAATTGCGCGCGCGGCGGGCTGGTCGACGAGCAGGCGCTGGTCGATGCGTTGAATTCGAAACATATCGCGGGCGCCGCCTTCGACGTGTTCGTCGAGGAGCCGGCCACCTCCAACGTGCTGTTCGGCCATCCCAACGTGATCTGCACGCCGCATCTCGGCGCGGCCACCACCGAGGCGCAGGAGAATGTCGCCCTCCAGGTCGCCGAGCAGATGTCGGATTATCTTTTGAACGGCGCGATTTCCAACGCAGTCAACTTCCCCTCGATCACCGCGGAAGAGGCGCCAAAACTGCGGCCGTTCATCGAGCTCGCCGAAAAACTCGGCTCGTTCGCCGGCCAGCTCACCGAGAGCGGCATCCTGAAGGTGCAGATCACCTATGAGGGCCACGTCGCCGAAATGAAAATCAAGGCGCTGACCTCGGCGGCGCTGTCCGGCCTGCTGCGGCCGATGCTGGGCGACGTCAACGTGGTCTCGGCGCCGGTCGTCGCCAAGGAGCGCGGCATGGTGGTCGACGAGATCGTGCGCGCGGCGCAGAGCGATTACGAAAGCCTGATCACCGTCACCGTCACCACCGAGCGGCAGGAGCGCTCGGTGTCGGGCACGGTCTATGCAGACGGCAAGCCGCGGCTGGTCGACATCAAGGGCATCCGGGTCGACGCCGAATTCGGCAAGTCGATGATCTATGTCACCAACGAGGACAAGCCGGGCTTCATCGGCCATTTCGCCGGGCTGCTCGGCGACGCCAAGATCAATATCGCGACCTTCCATCTCGGCCGCACCCGGCAGGGCGGCGACGCCATCGCGCTGGTCGAGGTCGATGGCGCGGTGCCGGCCGACGTGCTCGCCAAGGTGCAGGCGCTGCCGCAGGTGAAGCAGGCCAAGGCGTTAAGATTCTAAAAGGCTTTGAGATTCTAAAAAGGCTTTGGGATTTTAAAGGCGCTGCTGTTTTGCCGTTTCCGGCAGGGCAGGGGGTCACGGGATCAGCGGCGCGCGGCTGGCAACTTGCGGGGTCGGAACAGGCAGATTGACCGTCGCGCGCAGACCGGACGTTGGCAGGTTCTCCAGGACCACCGAGCCCTTGAGCCGCTCGACAATGCGCTTGACGATCGACAGGCCAAGACCGGTGCCTCCCTCGACCGGCTGGGTGCCGCGAACGAACGGTTCAAAAACCCGTTTGTGATCGGCCGGCGAGATCCCGGGACCGGTGTCCTCGATTTGCAAGACCACGTGCTCACCGTCGCGATAAACGCCGATATCAATCCGCCCGCCCTCCGGCGTATGGCGCAGGGCGTTATCGAGCAAATTGTGGACCACCGAGGCAAGCATCGCAGGCTCGCCGCGCACCAGCAAAGGTTCGAAAAGCTCGAATCCGAGGTCGATGCCGCGTTCCGCAGCTCTCGGCAGCAGATCCGCGACGACTTTTTTCGCGCACTCGTCCAGCGAAGTCACTGGAGCTTCAGGAGCGCGGCCCATGTCATAACGCGCCAGCGCAAGCAGTTGGTCCAACAGGTGAGCGGTACGGCGGGCGCCGTTGATCAGCGCCGAAAGCCGGCTGCGGCCGTCGGGCGGAAGCTCGACCTGACCAAGGTTTTCGGCTTGCAGACTCATCGCGGTGATTGGCGTCCGGAGCTCGTGGGCGGCGTCGGCAATAAAGCGCCGCTGCTGGTCGATCAGGGTCTGCACGCGCTCCAGCAGGTGGTTGATCGAGGCAATGAACGGATGCAGTTCGGACGGCGTGCCGTCCAAAGGAAGCGTTTGGAGGTCATCGGCCTGTCGGGCGTCCAGCCGTGCCGCCAATTGCGCCATCGAACGGAGCGCCCGGCGGACGACGACCGTCACCACCAGCACCAGGCAGGGAAGAAGCACGATCAGCGGGATCACCGAATGAAGCGCGCTGTTGCGTGCGATATTGTCGCGGACAGAGATCGGCTGACCGATCAGGACGCGGCTGCCGTCCGGGCGCGTCCTGATCAGAAGCCGCCACGCTTCATGGGAGCGTGAAACGATGTGCAGTCCATCCGGCAAGGCCTGCAGCACATCCTTGTCAGCGGCGTCGCCTAGTCGTTCGATCACCACCTGCGCTTCCGGCTCCAGTTTGCCGCTGGCGGGGGCTGGCTCGGGCACTCCGGCATCCCCTGCAATGGTCCCGACCTGGAGAAGAATGGAGTCCTGAAGCTCGATGGCTTCATCGAAGGCCCAGCGGAACGCAACGATGCCCGCGATCACGCCCGCAACCACGATCATCGCGGTCAGACTGATAATCAAGCGGCCTTGCAAGGAATGCATCATGATGCGCGGTCGACCATCCAGCCGACCCCTCTCACATTGCGTATGGCGGTGGCCCCTACCTTCTTGCGCACCGCATGGATGAGAAACTCCACGGCGTTGCTTTCCACCTCTTCATTCCAGCCGTAAATCTGGCTCTCCAGATCGCTGCGCGAGAGGATGTTGCCGGGGTGGGCCAACAGCGCCTGTAACAGCGCGAGTTCGCGCGCCGTCAGGCGGGACGTCTCGCCGCGATGGGTAACCTCGCGGGTTGCCGGGTTGAGACTGATGACGCCGTTGCTCAAGATCGCCGCCATGCCGCTGCCCGGCCGTCGAAGGACGGCGCGCATCCGCGCCAGCAACTCCCTGACCTCGAACGGCTTCACCAGATAGTCATCGGCGCCGAGATCGAGACCATCGATGCGGTCGTCGATGCCGTCGCGGGCGGTGACGATGATCACCGGAAGTTGGCCGCCCATCCCGCGGAAACGACGCAAGACGTCCCGCCCGTCCGTCTCCGGCAGGCCGAGATCAAGCAGCGCGATGTCATAGCTCTCGACCTCGACGGCCGCGATCGCCGCCTGGCCATCGGTGACCCAGTCAACCGCATAGGCGGCATCCTTCAGCGCCTCCTGCACCGCCGCTCCGATCATGCGGTCGTCCTCGATCAGCAACACGCGCATCATTGATCCTGCCGGTTAGGGGATATGGACGATATATCGGCCACTTTTGTCTTGCCTGAAGGCTGGTCAGCGATCCGCTTGTGGCCTTCGGTGGATGCAATGATTTTACCCGCCTGCGCGTCAGTTTTCACGTCAAGACTTAGGGCCGACTTAGCGGGCCCCGCACGGCGTTGCCCTCGGAAGCGAGACAGGAAAACGTTCTGCCGGCTAAGTCGCTTCTAAGCGTCGACCGGCAAGATATCCGGGTGATGACATTGGAGCGCTACTCTCCTCTGCCTTTGGGGCAAGCCCACCTCTGAAAGGATATTTCAGTGACCGATGTGAACCAACACCCACCCGGCCTGCTCAACAAGGTTCCCGAAGTCACGCTCGTCTTCTGGGTCGTCAAGATCATGTCGACCACCGTTGGCGAGACGGGCGCGGACTATCTGGCTGTGCATGTTGGCCTGGGTACGGCCGTAACCGGCGTGATCATGGTCGCTCTTCTGATCGCGGCCTTGTTACTGCAACTGGGTATGCCACGCTATGTGCCATGGGTTTACTGGCTGACCGTCGTGCTGGTGAGTATTGTCGGGACCCAGATTACGGATGCACTGACGGACGGGCTCGGCATCAGTCTCTACACCAGCACCGGCGTGTTCGCGGTGGCTTTGGCCGCCACATTCGCGGTCTGGTACCGCACCGAGCGTACGCTCTCGATCCACACCATCTTCACCACGCGGCGCGAGCTGTTCTATTGGGCAGCGATTCTCCTTACCTTCGCGCTCGGCACCGCCGCCGGCGATCTGGCGACAGAAGCGCTCGGCCTTGGGTTCAATGTCGGGGTGCTGGTGTTTGGCGGCCTCATCGCCCTGATCGGCTCGGCATATTACCTCGGCGGAAACGCCGTTCTGACTTTCTGGCTGGCCTACGTCCTGACCCGTCCGCTGGGTGCCTCGCTGGGCGATCTGTTGTCCCAGGCGCGCGCCTATGGCGGCCTGGGCCTCGGAACCGTCTACACCAGCGTTGGCTTCCTCACGGTCATCGTTGTGCTGGTCGCGTTGCTAAGCTGGGACGCACAGCGCGGGCAGCCGCGCGAAAGCCCGCGCACGACGACATGAGGCCGGTGGATGCATCGATCTTCGGGAAGCGGTCAGATTGGATCGCGCAAACCGCTCAACAAGGGAGAAAATGATGAGCATGCGAAAATCAATCCTGGTTGCCGGCCTGTTGGGCACGCTTGCAAGCGCGAGCTTTCCCTGGCCGCCGCACTCGATCTTCACCGCGACGCCAGCCGAAGCGGCGACCTCGTCAAAGCTTGGTGACCTCTCGCCCTTCCGAGTCATTGTCGCCGACACCGCGGCTCTCGTCGACAAAGGCGATCTTGCCGCCGCCAAGACGCGCATCAAGGATTTGGAGATGTCCTGGGACGAGGCCGAAGCGGGACTGAAGCCGAGGGCAGCCGCGGAGTGGCACAAGGTCGACAAGGCGATTGACCGCGCCCTTGCGGCCCTGCGCGCCAGCGCACCCGATGCCGCCAATTGCAAACAATCCCTGAGCGATCTTCTCGCGATCATGGATGGGGCGGCCTGAATGAGGGCGCGTCGCGATCCTCTGCGCCTCGCAAGATAATTTCCCGTCGCCAATCCCCGATGCCGGCTCCGCCCCGGCGCTGCCGCAACGGCGCCTTACCGTCACCTCAATCGAACCAGTTGCTTGATCGCTGCGTCTAAGCACCGGGGGTGGTGCGCCTTTGCGCTGCTGCCTCCATCGATCGGCCAGGGTGTGTCGCGCACAACGCGCGGAAATTCGAGAGAGGGAGCCTCATGCGAATGATTGCCAACAGTTTTGTGACGGCCAGCCTGGTCGTATTGGCCGGTGTTGCGGCGATGCCGGCGCGGGCGGCCGATGTCGACGTCACTTCGACGGTCGATGCCGTTACGGTCTATCCCGATGGCGCCAGCGTCACCCGCGTCATCGCGCTCGACCTTGCGTCGGGCGACAACACTCTGGTGGCGAAGGATTTCCCGCTGACGCTCGATCCGTCCTCGCTGCGGGTCGAGGGCGAAGCGGGCGCCAAACTCACCATCGGCGCGATCGACACCCGGCCGCCGCGGGCGGCGCCGCCGGTCGATCTGCCGGAACTCGACAAGCGCATCGAAGCGCTGAAGGACGAGCGCGCCAATTTCGAGGGTGCGATCGGTTCAGCCACCGCGCGTCGCAAATTTGCCGAGCGCTTTGCGGAGGCCTCGCCGGCGGGGTTGGGCGAGAAGGGCGAGGCGCGTCCGATCGCCGAATGGCGCGCGGCGTTTGCCGCGGTCGCCGAGGAAGTCGCCAGCGCGGATACCGCGATCCGCGACGCCGAACGCAAGCAGCGCGACATCGACCGCGAGATCGCGCGGCTGGAATCCGACCGTGCGGTCAAGCCCCCGAGCAAGCTCGAGGTCCGGATCGATCTAGCAGCAAGTGCGGCGACCAGGGCGACGCTGCGGGTGACCTACGCCGTGCGCAACGCGCGCTGGATGCCGCTGTACGATGCCCGGCTCGACACCGGCGCGAAAGACCGCAAGCCCGCGCTCGAACTGGTGCGCCGCGCCGAGATCACGCAAGCCACCGGCGAGGATTGGTCGAATGTCGCGCTCGCCGTCTCGACCGTTCGCACCGCGCGCGGCGGCAGCGCGCCGGANCTGAATTCGCTGATCGTGCAATATCCGCAGGCGCCGCGTCCACTCCCCCNGTCGCTCTCGGATATGAAGCTGCGTTCAATGCCGTCGCANTTCGCGGCGGCCGCACCGGCTGCACCGGTCGAGCAACGTGCCGAGGAACAGCAGGCGGCAGTCGAAGTCGGCGGCTTCCAGGTGACGTTCAGGATTCCCGGCCGCGTCAGCGTCGGCGCCAGCGAGGGCGCCAGGAGCCTGCGCGTGTCCACCGCGACCATTGCGCCCGAGCTTTCGGTGCGTTCCGCGCCGGTCAGGGACCCGACGGCGTTTCTCGAAGCAAGCTTCAAGCAAAGCGAGGACGCGCCGCTATTGCCGGGCAAGGTCGCGATCTATNGCGACGGCGTCTTTGTCGGCCGCGGTCAAATGACCGCCGTCAGCAAGGACGAAACGGTGCGGCTCGGCTTCGGCGCCGATGACAAGGTTAGAATCGAGCGCGCCGTGGTCAAACGCAATGAGGGTTCGGCGGGGCTGATCGTGACGACGTCGAAGACCGACGAACGCGCGTTCAAGNCGACGTTGCGCAACGGCCACGATTTCCCGATTCACGTCGCCATCGAGGATCAACTGCCGGTCAGCGAAAANGAGGACATTGTGGTCGAGATGCTGCCCTCGACCACGCCGCCGACCGCGACCGACCTGCGCGACCGGCGCGGGGTGCTGGANTGGGCGTTCGAGGCGAAGCCNGGCGAGGTCAGGGACATCGCGTTCGCCTGGCGCGTGCGCTGGCCCAAGGACAAGGGCGTCGTGATGCTGCCGTCGGGGTGAAACCGCCGAGCAGGCCGATGACTTCCATCCCGATCTCAGGCATTGAAGATGCCGAGGGCCGCGCAACAGGTCCAGAAGTCGGGAGGAGCCAGCCATGCCGTATCAGCACGTTCTCGTCGATGATCCCCGGCCGCGGGTGCGGCGCATCACGCTGAACCGGCCGGAAAAGCGCAATGCGCTGAACAACGCCCTGCGCGCCGAGGTGTTCGAGGTGCTGGAAGCGGCCGATCGCGATGCCGACGTCTCGATCACCATCCTGCGCGGCTCGCCCGTGCTTTTCCGCCGGCTACGATCTGTCGTCGAACAATTCGGTCGACCAGCCCTATCACTCGGCGGCGGGGCCGGGGCAGTGGTCGCGGCATGTCGTCGAGGGCTGGTTCTCGATCTGGGACCTTGCCAAGCCGGTGGTGGCGCAGGTGCACGGCTATTGCCTGGCCGGCGGCACCGAGCTCGCCACTGCCTGCGACATCGTCTATGTCGCCGACGATGCGCAGATCGGCTATCCGCCGGTGCGGCTGATGAGCCCGCCGGACATGCAGTATCACCCGTGGCTGGTCGGCATGCGCCGCGCCATGGAGCTGATGCTGACCGGCGACGCCATGTCGGGACGCGAGGCCGCCGAGTGGGGTTTTGCGACGCGATCGTTTCCGCTCGACGAGCTCGAGCAACGCACACTCGATTTCGCCGAACGCGCCGCCAAAGTGCCGGTCGAATTGCAGCAGCTCAACAAGCGTTCGGTGCATCGGGCAATGGAGATCATGGGCGCCCGCGCCGCGATGCGCGCCGGCACCGAAATCCAGGCGCTGGCCTTCACCACCGAGGCCAGCCGCGCCTACATGTCGACGTTCCGCCGCGACGGCGGCAGCGTGAAAGCGCAGCTCGACCAGCGCGACGCGACGTTCGGGGATTACCGGACGCGGAAGGAATGAGTTGCTTCCAGAGCGGCGCCGGTGCTCAAACGCCCTCGTAGACGATCCTCGTGAAGAAGCCGGGATCGATGACGAACTGGCCCCATTTTGCGTCGAAAGCGGCGGTCGGCTTGGCCGCGACCGTCTCGTCGCGCGATCTTCCCTGCTTCTTCAAATTTGCGACGTTGTCCCTGATCGCGACCAGCATGTCGCGGAATTCCTTGAGTTCCGCCTTGTTGCTCACCGGCTTGCCATGACCTGGAATGATGATGGTGTCGTTGTTCGTCGCCGCCAGGTTGGCGTCGGACGCGGCGATCATGCCGTCGATGCTGCCGCCGGTTGAATAATCGATAAACGGATAGATGCCGTTCCAGTAGGTGTCGCCGACGTGAACAATGTTGGCCTCGGCGAAGGTGACGGAAATGTCGCCATCGGTATGCGCCGGACCGTAATACTTCAAACCGATCGAGAAGCCATTGAGCTTCAGACTGTGCTCGCTGGCAAAAACGTCGTTGGGAATTCCGTCCGATAGGGGAAGGAAATTGTAATCCCAGTCCTCGACCCTTTGGACCTCGCCGAGATGCTTGCGCGTATTCTGCTGGGCGATGACCTTGGCGCCGGCCGAATGCAGCCATTCGTTGCCGCTGGCATGATCGAAGTGCCAGTGCGTGTTGACGAGATGCGTGACGGGATCGGCGCCGAGATCGGCGAGAGCTTTCGTTATTTGCGGACGCGATACGCCGATACCGGCATCGATCATGACCTTGCCATCGGGTCCGGTGAGAACCGCGATGTTACCGCCAGAGCCCTCAAGGACGCTGATGTTGTTTCGCAGCTTGTGGGTAACAATGGGCGATACCGCGGCGCTGTCCTTGATCAGGCTGACGATGCCGCGTGCTTCGGCGAACGCCTCGCGCGGCGTAAGCCATCCTCCGCTGGCGGCGTAAGCTGCGCCACCAAGGCAGCACAGGCAAAAGTGTCGTCGTGACAGCAGATTTTGCTTGGGAGATTCCATGACGTCCTCCTGTTCCAGGCCGGTGAGGAACTGTCTATGCGAATGGCGTGCCCTCCGCGGCTGAAGTCTATCAGCCTGTGATGACTCCAGAAACTTACTCTTTCACCGCGCTGGTCAGCGCCGACACGTAATAGTCGACGAACAGTGAGTAAAAAATAGCCACCGGCAGCGAGCCGAGTAGCGACCCCGCCATCAACGCGCCCCATTGGTCAACCTTGCCGCGCCTAGCTGTTCGGGCCGCGCTCCATGCTGACAGGTTGCCAGCGCCGAAGCGAGGTATTTTGCAGCACCGCGGGATTGACGCAGCTCACCGGCCACATGCCGGACAGCACCAGCGACAATTCGTAGCCGACGCGGCGCTTGCGCGCCTCGTCGAAGCGCGCCGAGGCGGAAGCGACATGCGCCGTCAGCGTCACGTTCTCCATGCGCAACATCGGGTTGTTGTGCGACGGCGGCTCCTTTTCCAGAACGTCGAGGGCGGCGTGCGCGATCCAGCCCTCCTGCAACGCCTTGATCAGCGCCTCCTCGTTCACGGTCGGTCCGCGCCCGGTATTGATGAAGATCGCGCTCGGCTTCATCTGCCTGAAATGAGTCTCGCCGAGCATGTGGTGCACTTCGGGCCGCGCCGGCGCGTGCATCGACAGGAAATCGGACTGCGACAGCACCTCCGACAGACTGGCCGGAAGCACGCCGTGGTCGGATATCAATGTCTCGGCGATGAAGGGATCATAGGCCATCATCCGAAGCCCGAAAGGTGCGGCGCGTTTGGCCACCGCGCGCGCCACGCGGCCGAACGAAATGAAGCCGAGGGTCTGTCCCATCAGCCGCGGGATCTTCAACAGCGCCGGCCGGCCTTCGGCCCAGCGGCCTTCCCGCACCATCTTGTCCTGCTCGACCAGGCGGCGGAATCCCGAAAGCAGCAGCATCATGGCGTGGTCGGCGACTTCCTCGATGAAGGTGTCGGGAATGTTGGTGACGGGAATGCCGCGCGCGGTGGCGGCCTTGACGTCGACGCTGTCGACGCCGACGCTGCCGAGCGTGATGACCTTGCAGTTTTCCAAAGCATCGATCACCGCCTTGGTGATCCGCATGCCTTTGGCGTAGATCGCGTCCGCGCTCCGCGCGGCTGCAATGAATTCCGCCTCATTGGCGGGCGCCTCGATGATCTCGGCGCCGATCGGATCGAGCGCCTCTTTCTCATACGCATAGCCGCCGCCGGCGACCGTGAAGCTTGCACCCTTCGGCGTTACAATCCTGAACTTTGACATTTCTTCTCCCGATTGATTTTCGGTCTTTTAAAAGACACGAGGTTGTCGCCGCTTTCGAATACGGCGTTTTGGCAGGCGCCGGCCGGGCAGGCTAGCCTGCCCGAAAGCAAAGCGGAAGCCGGTAAGGCGGAAGGGTGTGCCCCGGCTTCACACCCCCGCCGAGCCCTGCCGCGACGCGATCACCACGCCCGCGAGCACCATCCCATAGCCGATCAGGTGAAACAGCTGCGGCTGTTCGCCGAGCAGCAGGATCGCCATCGCCGAACCGAACACCGGCACAAGGTGAAGGAACGGCGCGGCGCGATTCGGCCCGATCAGCGCAATGCCGCGGTTGAAGAACAGATACGCCAGCGTCGACGGGAAGATCACGACGTAGGTCAGAGTCGCGACCGTCAAGGCGTCGAATTTCAGCGTCGATCCGGTCGAGAATTCCCAGACCGACAACGGCAACAGCAGCAGTGCGCCGCAGCCCATGGTGAAGGATATCAGCGACAACGGATGCGTCTTCGGCCGTCGCGTCATCAGCGCCGAATACAGCCCGAAACTCAGCACGGCGCTTGCGAACATCACGTCGCCCTTGTTGAGCTGGATCCTGACCAGCGCGGTGAGATCGCCACCAAGGATGATGGTGAGCACGCCGATAAGCGAGATCGCAATCCCCGCGAGCTGCGGCCAGGTCAGCCGCACGCCGAACAGAGCCAGCGACCACAGCGCCACGAACAGCGGCCCGGACGACTGGATCAACAGCGCGTTCAGCGCCTGGGTGTATTGCAGCGCCCAGTACGACAGCGCGTTGTTGAGGGCAAATCCGGTCGCCGACAGCGTCACCATCAGCGGCAGCCGCGCCCGCAAAGCCGGCCAGTCGCGCTTCAGATGCGGCCCGGCAAACGGCAGCAGCATGAAGAACGCGCCGATCCACCTGACGCAGGACAGCGTCATCGGCGGCACATGGCCGGCGACGTAACGCGCCAGCACGATATTGCCGGCCCAGAACAGCGAGGTCAGGCTGAGCAGGAGATAGGGCTGGTTGTTGAGCCATCTGACCGGATCGGGGGCAGGCGGCGGGCTTGCGGGAATCGTCATTGGTTCACGAACCTTGTGCCGCATTCACGCCGCGCGACAAGTGCCGCGTCCGCAATGCTACAATGTTTGAAATAACCGCAAGGAGGAGCCCCATGGCCGTGGATTTGCTGAATATCGAAGGGCTGGAGGCGTTGGATCACCAGCGGCCGATCGTGATGGTCAACCTGATGCGCTTCCATGCGCGCTCGCTCGATGGCGACGGCAGCGGCTGGGATGCCTATCTGCGCTACAGCGCGATCACCGTACCGATGATCAAGGCCCGTGGCGGCACGCTGTTGTGGACCGGCGACGCCAAGGCGGTCGCGCTCGGTCCGCAACAAGGCAATCAATGGGACTATCTGGCGCTGGTGTATTATCCTTCGCTCGCCGCGTTCATCGACATGATGACCTCGGCAGACTACGAGACGCTGAGCGATCCGCATCGCCGCAACGGATGCGCGGAGCATGTGATAATCTGTACCAGCGAGGCCTACAGCAAATTCAAGATCGGCTAGGACGCAAGCCATCGAACCGGATCAACCGGATATTTCAGCCCGAACGCAAAGGGAGACCCCTCATGTGCGATATATGTCATCTTGAGAAACTGGCGCTTCGGGCACAGCCCTCGCGGCGCGGCCTGCTTCGGTTGTTCGGCGCAGCCGCAGTGGGGCTCGCCGTGCCGGGCGCCGCCATGGCAAAGGAAGACAAGAAGCCGCCGAAGCCGCAAAATGTCGTGTCTCCCGATGCCTCCTTGGAGCTGTTGGTGAAAGGCAACAAGCGGTATGTCGAGGGAGAATCCCGGCGTCACGACTTCAAGCGCGAACGGGAAGCATTGGTCGGCGGGCAGAATCCCTATGCCGGCTTACTCAGTTGCGCCGACTCGCGGATCGCACCGGAATATGCCTTCGATAGCGGCCGCGGCGACCTGTTCGTGTGCCGCGTGGCCGGCAACTTCGCCAACCCCGACACCGTTGCCAGCATGGAATATGCGGTCGCCATTCTCGGCACGCCCTTGATCATGGTGCTTGGCCATGACGCCTGCGGCGCGGTCGATGCGACCATCAAGTCGCTCAAGGACAACACCACGCTGCCGGGCCACCTGCCGTCCCTGGTCGAAAGCCTCACGCCCGCGGTGAAAGCGGTCTCGGCCAGCCCCGGCGATCCGCTGGCCAATGCTATCAGGCAAAACGTGATCGACAACGTCGCCAAGCTGAAATCCGCAACGCCAATCCTGAACGCCGCGGTCGAGGCGCGCAAGCTCAAGGTCGTCGGCGGCATCTACCGGCTTCGCGACGGCCGGGTCGAATTGATGTCGTGAGAGCGGAAACGATGAGCGGTCCGCACCGCCGCAACGGCTGCGCGGAGCACGCGGTCATCGCGACCAGCTTGGCCTGCAGCAAATTTAGCATAAGGTAGGGGACAACGAGTACCAGACGAAAAGAGGGCTTTCTTGAAAATTACGCTCGATCTCTCCAGGCTGCGGCGATATCCGCAATCGGTCATCGCTCGACAGCGGATATCGCCGCATGCAATTCCGTCCGCGCCCCGTTGATACGCTGTTTGAAATGCTGGTAGGCTTGTCCGGTTCGACAACGACACCACGGAATGGAGAGTTGCGTGAGCGAGTCCCTTCATCCAAGCGCCCCCCACGATCTGCCAGGCTTCATCACCGCTCCCGGTGACACCGACACCCTGATGGTGGTTGTGGGCATCGTTCTGCTCGTTTCCGTTCTGGGGGTAGGCAATCTTTATCTGCGGTTGCACTCCTTGCCGGAGCAAATGGCGCACAAGTCGCAAAAGCTGCAATTCGAAATCGTGGCGGTGCTGGGCTTGCTGGCGCTCTTTACCCACATCCATTTGTTCTGGGTGATCGGGCTGTTGCTGGCCATGATCGATTTGCCCGACTTCGGCACGCCGCTGCGCAGGATCGCGGGATCGGTCGAGAAGATCGCGGGAGAGCCCGACGACGAAGCAGCCGAGACGGTCGGCGAAAGCACCGCTCACGCGGGTGCTGCGCAAGGGCCAGACACGACAAAAGCCGCCGCTGCCAAGAGCGAGGTGCCGAGCCATGCTTGAGCTGCTGCTCTGCTCCCTGCTGACCATCTTTCCGGATTATCTGTTTCGCCGCTACGCACAGGGAAAGCGCTTCGGTCAGGAGATCACATTCTTTTCGGTATGGTTCGAGCTAAGGTGGGGCATCACCGCCTGTCTCATGCTGACGGTGGCGCTGATTACGGTCATCTTCTATTATCATCCGTCCACCACGACGGCGACCTTGTTCTACAGGACCGTTCCGATCGTTCCCGAGGTAGCCGGGCGGGTGTCGGAAGTTCATGCTGATTTCAGTGCACCAGTCAAGAAAGGTGACGTGATCTTCAAGCTGGACAGTTCAAAGCAGGAAGCAGCGATGGAAACGGCCCGGCGCAAGATTGCCGAAGTCGATGCCGCCATGCTGGCCGCGCAGGCGGATGTTCTCAAGGCGGAAGGGCAGATTCAGCAGGCCAAGGGTGACTATCAGCAAGCGTCCGATGAGCTGAACACCAAGCGCGAACTGCAGCAACGCAATCCCGGCATCGTTCCGCAGCGCGATATCGAAAAACTCCAGGTGCTGCTCGCCGGCCGTCAAGGCGCCCTTGATTCCGCAACGGCTGCGAAGCAATCCGCGACGACTCGCGTGACCGCTCTTCTCCCCGCGGAGAAAGCGAGTGCAGAGGCGGCGCTGGCCGAAGCGCAGGTGGATCTGAGCAAGACCACTATTCGTGCGGGAGTCGATGGGCGCGTGGAGCAATTTTCGCTACGCGCCGGAGACGTCGTCAATCCCATGATACGGTCTGCCGGCATTCTCATTCCCAGCGACGCGGGACGAGCCCTCTCAGCAGGGTTTGGACAAATCGAAGCGCATGTCATCAAGGTTGGAATGGTCGCCGAGGCGGCATGCATTTCAAAGCCCTGGACGATCATTCCGATGGTGGTTACCGGCGTGCAAGATTACATCGCGGCAGGCCAGTTCCGCGGAGGCGAGCAACTGGTAGAAGCGCAACAGGTGCAGGCGCCGGGGACCATCCTGGCTTTCCTGGAACCAATCTATGAAGGTGGCCTTGATGGCGTCACGCCCGGGAGCAGCTGCGTCGTCAACGCCTATACCAGCAACCACGATCTGATTGCTTCAAAGGATACCGGCGCATTCAAGGGCTTTGTGTTACATGCCGTCGACGCCGTCGGCGTCGTGCACGCAATGCTGTTGCGCATCCAGGCCCTGCTGCTTCCCGTCAAGACGCTGGTGCTGAGCGGACACTGAGTCCCTTGAGACGCCAAGTCTGTCGATGGTCCGCCGCGCATGCCGGTGATAGCGACCACTATCGCTGTCCTGAAACGCTGGCCGATATTTCCGAAGATAGACCGTAATTCGGTCGCGCGGAGAGCCGTGCGGACGCCGGGCTAAAGCTTCCGCACCAGGTCCGGCGAAATCTCGCCGATGTTGCGGATGCCGAGCAGGGCCATGTCGCGATCGACCTCGTCCCGGAGCAGCGTCAGCGCGCGCTGGACCCCGGCCTCGCCGGCGGCGACGGCCGCGTACAGCAGCGGCCGGCCGATGAAAACGAATTGCGCGCCCAGCGCCAGGGCCTTCAGCACGTCGGTGCCGCGCCTGATGCCGCCGTCGAGCATCACCGTCATGCCACCCGCTTCAGCCGCGATCTCGGGGAGCGTGCGCAGCGAGGACACCGTGTAATCGAGCTGCCGGCCGCCGTGATTGGAGACGATCACGCCGTCGACGCCGGACTCGCGCGCGATCCGCGCGTCCGCCGGCGCGATCAGTCCCTTGACCACGAGCTTGCCCTTCCAGCGCTTGCGGATCAGCTCGACATGCTTCCAGGCGAGCTGGTCGCGCTTGCCGATGTTGCGCATCAGATTTTTGGCCAGCACCGGAGGTCCGCGCGTCGCATCCATGTTCTCGAAATGCGGGATGCCGAGGTTTGCCAGCGTGCGCGCCCAGGTGCCGAACAACCAGTGCGGGTGGGTGATGATATCCCAGGCGACCGGCGGCGTGATCGAAATCGGGACCCGAAAACCGTTGCGGATATTGTTCTCGCGGTTGGCGGACACCGGCACGTCGGCGGTGACGACGAAGGTGTCGTAGCCGGCAGCCGCGACCCGGTCGACCAGCGGTTCGATCCGCGAAACGTCGCCCGCCAGATAGGCCTGATACCAGGCGTCAGGGTTCTCGCGCCGCACGTCCTCGAGCGTGATCAGCGATGACGCGCTGAGGATCATCGGCACCTTCATCGCGGCCGCCGCGCGGGCCAGCACGATGTCACCGCGGTAGGCGCACAGGGCGGCCGAGCCCATCGGCGGAATCCCGAACGGCGAGGCGTAGGTCTTGCCGAACAGTTTTGTCACTTGCTCGCGGCCGGAGACGTCGTTCAGGACGCGAGGGACAAAACCGTATTCGTCGAACGCCCGGCGGTTGTCGGCGACCGCCGCGTCGGTCTCGACGCCGCCGGAAATATAGCCATAGAGCATCCTCGGCAGGCGGCGCCGCGCGGTCGCCTCGAAATCGTCGAGCGAGAGGTAGCGGCGAAGCCGCCGCGGCACGGTGCTTGCGGCGCGTGCTACGGTGGGGGGAGGGGGCGTCAGGTTCGAAGTCTTGTCGTGCATTTCGGCAGCTATCCGTCCTTGAAAGCTTCAATGGTAGCAGAATTAAGTGGCACCTGCCTGTTTCCGTGAGGCCACGAACACGCCGGTCAGCACCAGCGCAAAGCCGATGACGTGGAAGGCCTGCGGGCGCTCGCCGAGAAAGACGATCGCCATGATCGATCCGAACACCGGCACCACGTGAAAGAACGGCGCGGCGCGGTTGGCGCCGATCAGCTGCACGCCGCGATTGAAGCACAGATAGGCCACCCCGGAGGGAAAAACCGCGACGTAGAACAGCGTCAGGAGGTTGGCGGTATTGAACTGCATCAACGGGCGCGAAACCAGTTCCCAGATCAGCACCGGAACAAGGCACGCCGCCCCGCAGCCGAAGGTGAAGCCGACCAGCGACAGGGCATGAATCTTCGGACGCTTCAAGGTCAGCACCGAATACAATCCGAAGATCGCCAGCGCCACGGTGAAAATGACGTCGCCCTTGTTGAACTGAATACTGGTGAGCGTCGTAAGGTCGCCGTGCAGCAGGATCACCAGCACGCCGGCGAGCGACAATGCGATCCCGCCGGCCTGCGCCAGCGTCAGCCGGACGCCGAGCAGGATCAGCGACCATACCGCGACGAACAGCGGTCCAGCCGACTGCAGCAGCAGCGTGTTCAGCGCCTGGGTATATTCGAGGGACCAGTATTGCAGGGTATTGAAGACGCCGATGCCGGTGGTGGAGAGAAGGATCATGGTGCCGAGCCGACCGCGGATCGCGTCCCAGTCGCGCTGAAGGTGTTTCCAGGCGAAGGGAAGAATGATGAGAAACGCCAGCGACCAGCGCAGGAACGACAGCGTCACCGGCGGAATATGCCCGGCGGCGAGGCGGCCGACGATGGCGTTGCCGGCCCAGCACAGCGCGGTGATGGAGAGGAGCAGATAAGGCTGGTTGGCAATCCAGTGCCCGGAGGGCGCGGTCCCGGAGGCTCGATCGGAAGCAGACATTTGGCGGCGGTTCTTGGCCCGGGTTCGAAGACGCCGCGGCGCCGGTCCGACGCCCTGCGCCGGACCGGTCTTGCCCGGCTCGTTCACAGACACGGATTCGTGCCCCCGTTCAATGGCGCCGGACGCATCGCGACCATGCGCGAAAGCGGCGTTCCCGNCTGCGCCGCGATCGNTCCTTTTAACCAGATAATCGGAGATTGCGGCAAGATCGCCGAGCGCACGCGGCGAATAGCGCANNTTCATTTGCGAAAACGCGCAAAGGCCGCTGCGATCTCGGCTTCGCGCGGCGCTGTCGCGCGTCGGGCAGCGCTGGCCGCTCAAGCCGTCAGCTCGTGCGCGACGGCGCCGGCGGCGATGGCGGCGTCGTTCGGGTCGATTTCGATCTGCAAGCCGCGTTGCCCGCCATTGACGAACACGGTCAGGTTGCTCAGCGCCGCCCGTTCGATCGCTGCCGGCACGCGCTTTCTCTGCCCGAACGGACTGATGCCGCCGACATGATAGCCGGTCAGCCGCTCGGCATCGGCGGGGCGCATCATGGCCGCCGCCTTGCCGTCGAACGCCGCGGCCAGTTTCTTCATGCTGACTTCGCAATCCGACGGCACGATCACGCAGACCGGCTTGCCGTCGACGTCGGCCATCAAGGTCTTCAGCATCCGGCCCGGTTCGACGCCGAGCGCCTCGGCGGCCTGCAGGCCGATGCCGGTGCTGGCGACACTGGAATCATAGACATAAGTGTGAAGCTTGAAAGCGATGCCAAGCTTCCTGAGCGCAAGGGTGGCAGGCGTGATTTTCGACATGGCGCCATCGCTCCGTCGTCACCTATTCCCGGAGTTTTGATAGCAATTTCCAGGTCGGGCCGTCAGCCCTGTTCGGAAGATTCCGGCCGGCACCGACGCCGTCGCGAGCGAAAAAAGGGGCCCTCCTGGCAATGAATTCACAAGCGTCGTTTTTCAACTCTATCGGCAAGCCGCGATCGCTGGCAAAGACCGATGTCGACAATTAGCTTCTCTCGTTCCCGAGACGGCTTGTGAGTGAGAAATGACAAAACAGGTTCCAACATTATTCGACTGGGCGGGTGGAGCAGCCGCGCTCGACCGATTAACCGCGCGTTTTTACGCCAAGGTAAGGGTTGATCCATTGCTCGCGCCGGTATTCGCTCACATGGACGAGAAACATCCTCATTACGTCGCTCAGTTTCTCGGTGAGGTGTTAGGCGGTCCTGAGGATTACTCGCGGCTGCGCGGCGGACACGCGCACATGGTGACGAAGCATTTCGCGCGTCACCTGACCGAGGCGCAGCGCCGCCAATGGGTCAACCTGTTGATCGATACTGCGGACGAAATCGAGCTCCCGGCGGACCCGGAATTTCGATCGGCGCTGATGGCGTATCTCGAATGGGGGACCAGGATCGCGGTGATGAACTCGCAACTGGAGCCGCACGCGGTCGAGCAAGCGCCGATGCCTCATTGGGGCTGGGGCGAAGTCAAAGGCCCATATCAGGCCGATTGACGCAGACGATTGAAGCGACGAAAACGATAACATCAGATGGACGGCCTCATTCAACCTTGAGCGGCATCCGCCGCCATCCTGCCGCCACAAATTTTCGGGGGATATCAATAGGTTGAAGCCGGTTTCGGACCCGGTCAAAGGCCCGTTCTTGCTTGCGTCGATAGCCCGCTTCCGTTATCGGGTTGGATGCCTCGCATGCGAGCGGCCGCGGCCGTGATTTGGGCTGGGCGCATGATCCGGAACAGCGGGCGAAGGTCTTCCGAACAGATCGTGCTCGAACCGGGATAGTTGCAGAGGGAAGTTTCGCGAATGGCCAATGTTGTCGTCGTCGGCGCCCAGTGGGGCGACGAGGGGAAGGGCAAGATCGTCGACTGGTTGTCGGAGCAGGCCGACATCGTCGTGCGC
>JGI12635J15846_10000958_pt1 | contig 25279 bp, 22 predicted proteins | sample BlaSpr_A8_OM2_M2_FD_15846 | JGI IMG/M metagenome (IMG submission 15846) | reverse complement strand
CAGCCGCTGGACTTCCTTCAAGTCCACACTTGTGATCGGAGGCAGCGACTCATCGCCGAAGATTTTCGCATGTGGCTCCGCGGAGGCCTCCAGCATTTGTGCAACATGGCTTTTCATATCCGTTGCCGCGGAAACTTCCTCCTGGGTCTGAGGACGTATCCGCGCTGCATGCTCAAAGGGCGGCTTGGCACTAAGTATCTGCATCATCCGTAGCTCCTTGGCTTGATCCAGACTCGGTTGGTCTCTGGGCTCATGGCAGTGTTGGGGAATGACGGGTTGGCTCGCGGCGCGTGCTCGATGACGTGGGCGGCTGTTACGTTTGCTTCTAAGCTGGGCGGCATTCGCTGCTCTCGTGATCTTGCGCATCTCTCCTCTGTCGCAAATCGTCATGCTCCTGACTCCGTCAGTAATTTGCATGTGCGTTTTGCTCATCCTGATTCCAAAGCACTCACCGTCGCATCCATCTACTCGGTTTCATCACTAAGGTGATGTCAGAATGAATGCGACTAGGGACTTGTCACAACCCCCAACGCAGCAGTTTTTGTACTGCATTTTTCTCTAGGGGATTCGCTAGGGAAATCCCCGGAAAGTCATCATTCCTCTAGAACTTTAATGACGGAGCTCGTCCTTTGGACGCTGCCAGATCGATCACTTCGTCTCCTCTCCCACTAAGAATTGCGTCCTGGTCTAGTGCTGAATACGAGGATCGGTCCCTCATTTGGATCCGCGCGTGGCATCAGCTCAGCCATGGCGCCAGGAAGGCCTCGAGCGCTGCATTAACCTCTGCCGGCCGCTCCTCGTGCGGGAGGTGTCCAGCCCAGGCGATCGGCGCGGTGGTGAGGTCCTCGGCGAGCTCCCGCCAGAGCTCGGCCATGTCTACCATCTTGGCCGCCTCGAACTCGCTTCCCCACAGGGCGAGGGTAGGGCAGCGAAGTTTGACGTCCTTGTCCTCTTCATCCTGCGCGAGGTCCTCTCGCCAGGCGCGATAGTCCTCGAACGCGCCGCGCAGCCCGCCCGGTTGCGCATAGGCGTGGACATAAGCGGCGATGTCGGCGTCGCCGAGGGCTCCAGGGTCGTAGGTCCAACTGGTGAGGATATAGCGGAGCCAGAGCTCCTCCCTGCCCTGGATGAGCGCTTCGGGTAAATCCCGAACGCCTTGAAACAAGAAGAACCAACTCGCCTGCGCGACCTGGGCGTTCATGTTCCTAAAGAGCAATCGCGTCGGAATGTTGTCCAGCGCCGCGAAGCGTGCCACGGCGTCGGGATAATCCTTGGCGAGCCGCAGGCCGACGCGCGCTCCGCGATCGTGGGCGACGATCGCGGCCCGCTCGATGCCGAGGTTCGTCATCAGCGCGCGAATGTCCTTCGCCATGGTGCGCTTGTCGTAGCCGGTGGGCGCCTTGTCCGTCGCGCCGTACCCACGCAGGTCCGGCACGATCAGCCGGTAACGCGTCTTCAAGGCCTCGATCTGATACCGCCAGGCATAGGAGGTCTCGGGAAATCCATGCAGCAGGACAACCGGCGGTCCCTCACCGGCCTCGGCATAGTGGAACTTGATGCCGTTCGCCACGCATCGATGGTGTGTAATCGATTCTGTTACCATGACCTTCGCTCCTCGTCGAGTCCTTGTGCCAGGTCGCTCAACTGTCCTTGTAGATTTCCGAACCCGCGTGCATATCACACCGTTTTCGGATAGATTTCATTTCAGACGCTGAGCCGATGATCCTATGCGTCCGGCCGCTACCCAACCTTGTTTATGGGACAACTTCTCTTAAAACGGCGTTGACCGCTTGTGGAGCCTCCAGGGCACCAAGCTGCCTGACCTTGGGTGAAACACTCTGAACAGACTGCCAAGGNTGGCCTCAGCCCTGGCAGGCGACGCTCAGCGTGGTAACAGGTTGGACGCCGCCAGATCGATCACTTCGTCTCCTCTCCCGCTGAGAATTGCTCGCATCATGTACATACTGAATCCCAACGCCTGCTGCACTGTGATCGTCGGAGGCATAGAAAGCTCTTGCCGGTTTACCTTAACGTCCACCAGACATGGGCCCTCGTGATCAATGGCGATTTGCAAAGCGGGCCGAAGATCTTCCGGTGCTTCCACGCGAATACCTTTTATGTCGGCAGATTCCGCCAGCTTTGCGAAGTTGGGATTCACTAGGTCGGTGCCATAGGAGGGCCATCCGGCTGCTTTCATCTCCAATTCCACAAATCCCAACGAGCCGTTGTTGAAGACGACCACCTTGACGGGCAGGTTGAGCTGCCGCAAGGTCAACAGGTCGCCCAGCAACATCGCGATGCCCCCGTCGCCCGAAAGAGTAATGACTTGTCGTCCCGGCATCGCGGCCTGTGCGCCGATGGCTTGAGGGAGGGCGTTTGCCATCGAGCCATGGATGAACGAACCCAACAGCCGTCGCTTGCCGTTCATGCGCAGATAACGCGACGCCCAAATCGTAGGCGTACCGACATCGCAGGCGAAGATTGCACTCTCCGACGCCAGCTCATCCAGCAGCTTTGCCACGTATTGAGGATGAATGGGGATATGTCCCGGACTACCTGCCGCGAGTTCGTCCAGTCCTTTGCGAGTATGGGCATAATGTCGCAGGCAAGCATCCAGATGAGATCGCCCGGACTTGTCCTCGAGCAAGGGAAGGAGAGCTTGAAGAGTCTCTTTTACCGTGCCAACAATTCCTACATCGACTCGGGCGCGACGGCCAATCTGCTCACCGCGCATGTCGACTTGGATAATCTTCGCGGCCCTTGGATAGAACTGCTCGTAGGGAAAGTCGCTGCCGAGCACCAGCAACGCCTCGCAGTTCATCATCGCTTGATAACCCGACGCGAACCCGAGAAGTCCCGTCATTCCGACGTCGTACGGATTGTCATACTCGATGAATTCCTTTCCACGCAACGCGTGGACGATCGGCGCCTTCAGGCGCTCCGCGACCCCAAGCAGCTCCTCGCGTGATCCGGCGCAGCCCGCACCGCCAAGAATGCTGACCTTCTGCACGTTGTTCAGCTCTTTCGCCGCTTTCTCCAAGTTCTCTCGGGAGGGCAGCGTAGCCGAGGCCGAGTGACCAAGGCCGAGAGAGAGTGGTTGTGAATTGCAGTGCCGCAGTGCGATGTCACCGGGAATGATCACGACCGCCACGCCTTGCCTGGCGATGGCAGTGCGCATGGCGATTCCGAGCACGCGCGGCATCTGCTCTGGTTGCGAAACCAATTCGCAGTAGTAACTGCAATCCTTGAACAAGTGCTCAGGGTGAGTCTCTTGGAAATAGCCGCTTCCGATCTCGGAACTGGGGACTTGCGCTGCGATCACAAGAACGGGGACGCGGGTGCGATGACAGTCATAAAGACCATTGATGAGGTGGAGGTTTCCTGGACCACAACTGCCGGCGCACACGGCGAGTTGTCCCGTGACTTGGGCATCGGCTCCTGCGGCGAAGGCCGCGGTTTCTTCATGCCGCACGTGTAGCCAGTCAATTTCTTTCCTGGTTCGTATGGCGTCGGTAATACCGTTGAGCGAGTCCCCCACGACACCATAGACTCGTTGTACTCCGGCCTCGATTAACGTCTCGACGAACACTTCACTAACGGTCTTGGACATTTTTCTCTCCTTGATCTGAATCGGACCGCCAGCGTCGCGGCCGTCCCTGGGTGTGCGCTGAATTGTCATCTTGGGGCCGAGTCAGCTCCTCTAGCGTGAAGATGAACGACTCGTACGGCTTACCGGTCGCTTGCTGTAGTCCCATCTCACAAGTCCGGTTCGCTGACAGATAGACCTCTGCGGGATGCGCGTCGAGGTAAGCCTTCTCCTCGCGCGTAGCCGAGATAACGAGCTCAGGGTGCAACAAGCCGCGATCGCCAGCGGTTCCGCAGCACGTTGTTCCGATTGGCACGATCACCTCGTCGACAACGGCTTCGGCGATTTCTATGAGCTTCTCTTCGAGATCGAGATGGATCGTGGAGCACGTGGGATGCACCACCGCGTTGGCCAGCTTTCGTTTGATGTAAAGGCTTGGGAGTAATTTGTGAACCCAGGCGATTGCGTCGACGAGCTGCATTTTGTTGAATCGCTCTTGTCGGTCGCGGTCGATGTGGGTTCGTACATCATCGAGTAGACCGTGAGTGCATGAGACAGCGTCGATCACGATGGGCAGCTTGCCTGTGTTGCTCCAGTCCCACATCGCGTCCGCGATCGCTGCGGCCATCCATTCGTGACCTAGCCGGTAGCCCTTGGAACTCCAAGGCGTCGAACAGCAGAGGCCGCGCACGTTAGTGGGAATCCAGAGTGGTTGCCCGGCGCGGGCCGAAAGCGCGACAAGCGCCTCGGGAAGGCTCGGTCGCCGCGCCATTCCGTCCGCACGGCCGAAGATGCGGTTGATGCACGCCGGAAAATAGACGGCTGTGGCACCTTGCCGCGAAGTTTGGGGAAGTTTGCGTGGCGCTTGCTGCGGCATCGGCCCAGGGACTGATGGAACGAGGTCCTTGCTGATTGCCGCTCTAGCCACCGCGGTCAGGCCCGTTAAGGCACTAACGCCAATGGTTCTCGAGATGAGCTCGGTCACGCCCATTCCGAGGCGGGCCAGGCTTTCGACCCGCCGCCAACGCTTGGCGATTGCGAGCGCGACATTCTCGCGGCCATCTGTGTTTTCGCGCTGGCGGAATGACTTGATCAGCGCACCAGTGTTGATCGATACCGGGCAAGGCTCGGCGCATGTTCCGTCGGCGGCGCATGTCTGTATACCGTCGTATTCGTATTCCTTGAGCAGTTGCGCAAACATCCGAGAGTCGCTCGGCTGGCGAGCCATCTCGCGTCGCACGACGATGCGTTGCCGCGGTGTCATGGTGACGTTGCGCGACGGGCAAACCGGCTCACAGAATCCGCACTCGATGCAGTGGCTGGCATCGGAGCCGTTCTCAATCGCGGGGGTCGACTTAAATCGCCGCAGATGGATTCCATCATCGCGACTGAGGACGCTGTCCGGAGCCAGCACTCCGTCCGGATCGGCCAACTTCTTGATGCGCCACATTATCTCTGTCGCCTTATCGCCCCATTCACGCCGTACGAACGGCGCCATGTTGCGCCCCGTTCCGTGCTCAGCCTTCAGCGAACCGTCGTACTTGTCGATCACAAGTTCGACCAAATCGTCCATGAATGCGCTGTAGCGGCCGCGATCGGCGGGGTCGTCCAGCTTTGGTGTGAGCGTGAAATGTAAGTTGCCGAAGGCCGCGTGCCCTGCCACACCCGGCAGAAAACCGTGCTTGGCTAGCAGAGCCTGCAGGTCGTGTGCGCCTTCGGCGATCCGAGCCGTAGGAAAGCAGACGTCCTCATTGACGACCGCCGTTCCCTCTGGTCGCAGCTTCCCGACGATGCCAAGGAGACCTTCGCGTACCCGCCAGTCAATCTCGATCGCTTTGGCGTCACGGGTGAAGTCCAGCGATTGGAGCAAATTGGCATTGGCGACAAGCGCGCGTGTCGCGGCTTCGGTACGGTCAAGTGCGGCGCCGTCCGCTCCCGTAAACTCGACCAGCAATGCGGCGGCCTTGTTATCGAGCGTCCTCCAATACTCGGGCGTTCCCGGAAACGCTTGGGCAGCGGCCGTCAGTGCAGGCGCGACCATCAGCTCGACGGCCTCAGCGCCGAGCGACACCAGGCCAGGCACTAGCGCAACGGCCTCATCGATTGAAGGGAGTGGAATCCAGGTAACGCAGGTAGCGCCCGGCGTCGGTAGCGTGTCTATCACCACTTCGGCAATGAATGCGAGCGTCCCTTCGGAGCCAACTATGAGCCGACGAAAGATTTCAAGCGGCGTGTCGCCGTCGAGAAGAGCATCGAGCCGGTAACCGGTTGTATTCCGGATCATGTACTTATGCCGCACTCGCTCGACAAGAGCACGGTCGGCGATCAGCTCGGCTCGTAGCTTGAGCAGCCCCTGTGCGAGTTCGGGTTCGGCGCGCATGAAGGCTGCCTCGGCATCGGGCTGAGACGTGTCGATGATGGTTCCAGAAGCCAGAAGTACGGTCATTGACCGCACCGTGTGATAGGCGTCGCGTTCAATCGTGCACCGCATTCCGCCGGCGTTGTTCGCGATGACGCCGCCGATCGTGCACGCGTTGATGCTCGCTGGGTCCGGCCCGAGACGACGACCGTGTCTGCGCAGGTAGGCGCTGGCGTGCCCGAGAATTACGCCGGGCCGGGCACGAAGCGATAGGCCTCCGGGCTCGAGTGACATGCCGTACCAGTGTTTACGTACATCGATCAGAATGTCGTCAGACTGCGCCTGTCCGCAGAGGCTCGTCCCAGCAGCGCGGAACGTTGCATGACGTTTGTTCTTGCGGCAGTAGTTCAGAAGAGCGACAACGTCATTGATGCTGCGCGGTGTGACGACAACCTGCGGAATGAGGCGATACGGGCTGGCATCGGAGGCGTAGCGGACAAGGTCAATGGCTCGGTGCAGGACTTGGTCCTTGCCGATCAGCTCGGTCAGGGCCTCGCGTAGCTCTCTTGGCGTTCCAGAGACTAGCTCGTCGAGAACGCGATCTTCTGCCGGTTGACCAGGTGGGTGGCCGATCCGAGCAGTGTGTGGTTGTAGTAGCGCCATGATGATATAGGTCTCCTCGTTTCGTATTCCGATCGTCAGGCGCCGTTTCCTGCGGGCCAGTGAGCTTTTTCACTTGCGAGGTCACCGTTGGACGATCTGGTTAGTTATGCGGCCAATCCGCTCAATCTCAACTGTCACCGTATCGCCGGGGTGCAGGAACATAGGCGGTTTCCGAGTTGCCCCGATGCCGTCCGGCGTTCCGGTAGCGATGAGGTCACCAGGCTTAAGCGTCATCGCGCCCGACGCATAGGCGGCGATTTGGGCGCCAGAGAAGATCAGATTTGAAGTGTTGCCGTCCTGGACCATGTTCCCGTTCACGCGGGTCTGGATTCGCAGTTGACCGGGCTCCGGGATTTCGTCGGCTGTAACGATCCACGGGCCGAGCGGCCCTGAGCTGTCCGTATTCTTACCAAGGGTCCAGCGATCACTGCCCATTTGAAATTTGCGCGCGCTGAGGTCGTTGAAGCACGCGTAGCCGAGGAAGCCGGCCATGGCAACTTCCGGTGTGACGTCTCGCAGCTCTTTGCCGATAATTACGGCCAGTTCACCTTCCCAGTCGAGGTGGTCCTCGCGCGCGGGGACGGGAACACTTTGACCGTCGACCGCCAGGGTGGAGCGCCAGCGAGCGAAGATGTCGGGATACTCTGGCACTTTGAAGTGTGCTTCCGCGGCATGGGCCGCATAATTCAGACCCGCGCAGAGCACGCGGGCGGTGTCGAGCAGTGGCGGAACTTGAACCAACTGCGCGATCGGCTCTCCACCGGATCGCACCTGTGCAGCCGCCAATAGACTCTGCTGGGGGTCGGCCCAGAAGTTCTCGAGACTGGCGAATGGCAGCGCCTTGTTGTCGAGGACCTTGGCCATGATTCGTTCGTTGCCCTTTTGGTATGCGATGAGCTTCATTGGTGACCTCCTTGAACTAGGAGAAGTGGGCCGTGTATTGCGGTCAGCCAGTCCAATCCTTGAGGGCGAGGAATTTCATCCGCGTTTGTTGTGACCACAAGAACCGGTTTCCGCAAAACGAGTACTCCCTTCCTCAACTACGATTGAACATATCCGTCAGCCCGTTCCGTTTGTCGTCCGAGTAAACGCGTCGTCAGAATGGCCGCGGGCAGAAGATAGAGGATGGTTACCCACGTCCACATGAGTGCGCCCGCACACTCTTGATCCTCAAGAACAGACATTCCGAAATGATGTGGCGTGCCGAGATACGCCGGGTATACGACGCGTTCGGAAAACACTAGAAACCCTGAGAGGATGTCGCAAGGAAGTGTCGCCAGAAAAAGGTAGAGAAGAACCGACCATTCGAGCGACGCACGATGACTCGGCCAGGGTTGAATTACGGGTCTCCAGAAAATGAATCCTCCGATCAGGAAGGACCCGTGCTCGACCATATGGCAGGTTTCCGATTTCTGGCCGAGCGCGAACATCGATGGAATGTGCCAGAGGATAAGCGCCGCAGTTGCCACCACCCAGCAAACTGGCAGCCGCTCGAATACACGATTGATTCCCTGCAACTGTAGATTTCGAAAGAGCCGCCCCAGGATCGTTCGCACAAACCATGACGGCAACCCATGGAGAATCGGCATCACCGGGGCTCCCAACAAAATCAATCCTGGAGCTGCCGTCATCAGCAGAAGATGCTGGATCATGTGCACGGTGAGCGATTCTTCGTCGAGTACAGACAACGGTGAGCCCGCCGCTATCCAAATCAACAACACCCCAAATACAAAACTCACCAGCCTCCGTACGGTTAGGTCCGTTTTGCGTGCGATGTTGAGACGGAACCAGCCGCGCAAGTACGCAAGTACGGCCAAAACACTGGCGATGGTGAGCGGCACCGGAAGACTCCAGGATTCGGTCATTGCTCGAATTTCGAGAGTCATGGTTTGACAGACCCTTGAGCAGCTATCGCTTTCCGCGAAGCGTCTCGCGCGGGAACTTGTCCGGGCGGATGCAACGTTTCAAGAAATGCGACGAGTGCAGTCGTTTCCGCCGGATTCAAATTCTTTCCATAAGCCGGCATGTTTCCGCCTCCCTGAATCACCTGGCGAATCAGCTGATCTTTGGTCAAGCGCACGGCAACGCTGTCCAGCGCAGGTCCCCTTTGACCGCCCAATTCACCGAGGGAATGGCAGTTGCGGCATTGCTTTTCCTGAAACACAAGCGCGCCGGTGCGTTGCAAGACCGTTGTACGGTTTACAAATTCTCGGGGTATCGGTGTTCCGCTCCAGGCGTTCATGTGTGGACTCCACGGGGTGAATCCGGCGAGATGTGTGAGCGTGCCGAGAGTGACGGCAATCAACATCACCGTCAGAACTGCAATTGGACGCCGGCGCCAACTCTTCTCTCCCTCACCCGAAACGAACGGCAAGAAAACCAGGATGGCAATCACCACAACGGGACCGATCAGGAGCGCGGGTGTCTCCATAGAAGGTGGCAAGAGCGAGAGCAATGCATAGAGCCACAGAAAAAAGTAATCAGGCTTGGGAGCGGTCTGGATGATGGCCGGATCGGGCTGTCCTGTGGGACCGAACGGCCCGAAGTACAGCGCGCATGCTGCCACCGCCAAAAGGATAAAAGCTGCGAAGAACAGATCCTTCCAGATTGCGTAAGGGAAAAAGGGCGCCCCGTCCTTCTTGGTTAATTCGTGATATTCCGCATCGTAGCTTGCCTTTCTTACAAGTCGCCCGGGCATTGGCCATTCGTTGATTCCCAGCTTCAGCACCATCAACAGGTGCAAGCCAACCAACCCAATCAAGGTTCCGGGAATGATAAAGACATGGAGCGCGAAGAATCGTGAAAGTGTTGCACCAGCGATGATCGGTCCGCCCAACATCAGCTTTACGGCTGCCGATCCGATCACCGGAACGTGGCTCGCGATGGAGGCTCCAATGCCGAGCCCCCAGTATGCGTCTTGATCAAACCGCAACACCTGTCCACTGAACGCCATCCCCAATGTCATCAAAAGTAAGAACACTCCGACGATCCACGTCAGCTCTCGCGGGTACTTATAAGCGCCAAACAGAAATACTTGCACCATGTGAATGAGCACGATGGCAATCATGAAGTTCGAACCCCAACCATGAAGAGCCCGGATGAACCAGCCGAGCGTGATGTCATGGTTGAGCGCTTGCAAACTGCTCCAGGCCTCCGCACCGGAAGGAACGTAAATCATCGCGAGAAGAATCCCTGTCACGATCTGCAACATGAAAATGGTTAGCGCAGCGCTGCCAAACACGTAGAACCAACTCGCGGAATTTTTGGGCACTGGATGGTCGACGGCGTTCCGAATCGGAGCCGCCAGTTGTAGCCGCTTGTCGAACCATTCCCCGACCCGACCAATCAGGCGCATGGCGGTTTTCTCCCATAAAGCGATGCGCTTGCGCCCGGAGTAAACAGTTCTCCTGCCTGAATCGCGACGAGGCCACCCTCCACTTTGTGCGGATACTCGAACAGGCCCCGCTCTGGTGGACCCGAGGCTCGCGATCCGTCTCGGTAGTAAGCACCTCCATGACACGGACACATGAACAAACCCGACTGCGGGAACCAGCGGACCGGGCAACCGAGGTGAGCACAATTGATCGCGAACACTTGAAACTGATCACCTTCAATCCGCCGCACCCAACATGCGGTGTCCACTGTCTTTCCATCGGTCGGCATCACATTCGGATTCTTGAATGTTGCCAGCCGCGTCTCTCCTTCCGGAAACTCACTGACCGGACCAAGAGACACCCAGGACAGATATCCATTCCCTTTTGACCGCGTGATCGACGAGAGAATGAAGCCCACGACGGGCATGGCAAGTGCGGCTGCCACCAAGCCGTTGAAAATGATCCCCAGCTTCATCAACCAACCACGCCGGGATAGCGTCCTCTCGTCGTCAGACATGATCGATCTCCTAGTGCTGGACATTGTTTCGAGCGGAATCTGTTTCTAATGAGTTTTTCGCGCGTCGCGAAGCGAGCCATGACACGACATCCGTAATTTCCCGATCTGACATCGGCTTGCCAGGAACATTGCCGCGCCAGTCCGGGGCGCCAAGTTCGGGGCGTCCGGTGATGACTACTGTGCGCAGGCCCTGATCGCTCACTAACGAAAGGTATGCAGGATCCGTAATAGAACTTCCCTTCGGGCCCCCTCGTCCTTCAGGACCATGGCAAGACTCGCAGTACGCTTTGTAGTTGACCGCACCTTGGCTCGCGTCGCCCGCGGACTTCGCCTCATAAGAAGGCCTTACAACACCGTCGGGCATTCCCGGCTTGTTCCACCGCGACCGCATTCCGTCGACAATTACGTCAATCTGTTTTTCCGTGATCATTCCTCCCGCGCTCTGCGCGAATGCCGGCATGGGTGTTCCGGGAACGCCGTTGACAATAACTTTGCGCACGGCGGCTCTGTCCGAGATCGCAAGGTAAGCTGGATCGGAAAGCGCAATGGCGGCACCTCCCTTCCCGTCTACCCCGTGGCAACCGGCGCAGTTCTCTCCGTACAACGTGGCGAAATCCATGACCTGATCCGGAGCAACGACTTCTGAATTCGATTGCGGCTTACCGACGTGCACATCGCAGCCGCCGACCAACATCAGGCCTGCCAGTAAGAGAACGCAGCTCCCAGAGGTCTTCACGTTGCTTTTGACCCTCGGTCTTTTCTCGAAATCGCTCCGGGCACTTCGATTCCTGCACGAATCGCAAATGGCGCGTTCTCCCTTGTGATCACGCGCGACTGCCGCAGCACCACAAGGCCCGCGACGACGCCAAACGCAATTTGAGAAGCAACGAACCATCCCCAGTGAATCCTGCTCGCGAGCAAGGGATTCACGAGACCAAGGATCGTGTACAACAAGCCCGACCAGATCAGCGGAGCGATGAGGCCCCCAAGAACTATGGGACGCCGCGCCAGCATGGGAAGCATGGCGCCATACAGCAGTCCCACCAGCGTCGAACCGACGAGATGCAAAACGGCGGCAATCAGAAAGCTAATCGAGTGGAAGGAATTCAGTTGCGACGGACTGAGAAGCTGTGACTGCGAATAGACGCTCGCGGCGAGTAGATTGATCGGATACCAAAGGCTGCCAACACTCAAGAAGCCGTAGACACATGCAAAAAAGGCCATCGCGACGGCGCCGGCCAAGCCTCCTTTCAAACCCGCCGATATCGGATATGTCTCGAGAGGAAGCCAAGCGCGAAGTTGTTCTTCAACGAGAGGAAATCTCTCCACAACATTTCGCGAAGTACCGATCGCAATATCTTCTGGCTCCCTGCGGACAGCCATTTCCCGCTGGTGCGGGAACACGTCTTTGAACCAACCAACGCATCCTGCAAGTGAAAGAGCGGCACCCAGCAAAGTGACCGAAACACTTGTAAGCATCCCGGCAAAAAGAAGGGTGAAGCCAAATGCCAGGATCAGCGGCCACACGGTCGGCGCCGGTAAATGCACTTCCTGAGCCGCGTTGTGGTTCGAATTTTCTCCAAAAGACATCGGTTTATTCCTCTTCAACGGCCAATTACGTAGACGACCGTGAATACAACGATCCAAATGACATCTACGAAATGCCAGTACATCGAAAGCACATCGATTCGAGACAATTCAGATCGCCCCACTCGGCCCGCCAGCGAAAGCAGCAGCACGATGATCAGCATCAAAAGTCCCGCGCAAACGTGAAAACCATGCAGCCCCACAAGCGAGTAGTAAGTTGTGCCAAAAAGATTCGTGGAGATCGTCAGACCATCGCGGTAAATGAGCCTGTGCCATTCCTGCGCGGTTCCGAAAATGAAAAGACCGCCGAGGACAATGGTCGTGAACCAAAACGCGAGAAACCCGATTTGACTGCCTCGGCGTAGAAGTCTGGTGGCGAGATGAATCGTCAGGCTGCTACTCAAGAGACAGATTGTGTAAAAGATGGGAGTTTCGAGAACTTCGCGAGGCGTCGGTCCCGTAACGCTCTTCCCCACATAAAAGAGATAAGCCACCACGAAAATTGTGAAAATTGCGGATTCCGCTGCGATCAGGCAGGCCATGCCAACCGTGCCGCGGTACGGCAGCGCCATATAGGTTGGAGTGACGGCTTGCAAAGAATTCATCAAACGATCCCTTCACTCATAGTTGCAGTCCGGATCTTCAGGATGTTTCAAATCCCACAGCGGGCGACGGCTGGCGACGCTCGGGATTTTTAAAAAGTTGTAGGAAGGCGGCGGCGAACTCGTGGACCATTCCAAGGTCCATCCATCCCATGGGTCGTTGCCTGCTTCCTTACCCCAGAAGTAGGAAATAACGAGGTTGAACACAAAAACCAGAATCGCGATGGCCTGGACGAACGCTCCAACCGTGGATATGAGATTCCAGATTTCCCAGCCACGACCGGGTTCGTATGTGTAAATCCTTCGAGGCATCCCAAGAAATCCCGGAATATGCATGAAGTCGAAAGTGAGATGAAACCCGATGAGGAAAAGCCAGAAATGCAGTTTTCCTAAACCTTCGCTGAGCATTCTTCCCGTGATTTTCGGAAACCAGTAGTAGAACGCACCGAACAACGCAAAAAGAATTCCACCGACGATTACGTAGTGAAAGTGGGCGACGACGAAATACGAACCACCAAGCTGCCAGTCCAACGGCGCAGTTCCCAGCATGAATCCAGTGAGGCCGGCAATGAGGAACTGGAACAAGAATCCGATGGAGAAAAGCATGGGCGTCCGGAATTGCAGCTTTCCGCCCCACATCGTGCCAATCCAGTTGAAGATTTTGATTCCAGTTGGCACACCGACAGCCATGGTCGTAAGAACAAAAAAGCTGTTTGCGTAGGAATTCATTCCGATCGTAAACATGTGGTGCGCCCATACGCTCACGCTGACGAAGCCGATGCAGATCGTCGCACCGACCATGACGGGGTATCCAAAAATAGGTTTTCGTGAGAACACAGGAACAATTTCAGAAATGAATGCGAAACACGGGATGATCAGGATGTAAACCTCGGGATGCCCGAATATCCAGAAAAAATGCATCCAGATCGTCGCTGACCCACCCGCTTGGGTATCGAAAAAGTGACCGCCGAGATACCGGTCGATGAGCAGCATGATCTGCGCTGCGGAAAGAGGCGTGATGGCCAGCAGAACCATTCCGCTCATCACCATCGTCAGCCACGCAAAAAGCGGCATGCGGCTTAACTTCATCCCTGGGCATCGCATGCACACAATCGTCGCGAAGAGATTGATGGCGGTGGCAACACTACCGAATCCAGAAACGAGCAGCGAAATTGTCCAATAGTCAGAGCTGTGACCTGGCGAGAATGCGCGTGACGTCAAAGGAGCGTAGGCCCACCAGCCAACGTCCGGAGCGTTTCCCGCACCATATAGACCGCTCCCACCGACAAAGCTGAAATACAGCAGAAAACCGCCGAACGCCGTCAACCAGAAGCTGAAAGCGTTCAGTCGCGGAAAAGCCATGTCGGGTGCGCCAATCATGAGCGGCACGAGATAGTTGGCGAACCCGAACAGAATGGGCATGGCCACGAAAAAAATCATCGTGGTTCCGTGCATGGTGAACATGCGGTTAAAAACCTGGGGCGAAATGAAGTCGTTATGCGCCCGCAGCAATTGAATCCGCATGATCATGGCCTCGATTCCGCCGATGAAAAGGAAAAGCAGTGCGTACAAGATGTAGAGAATTCCCAGACGCTTGTGGTCGACGGTCGTTAGCCACTCATGCAGCGTCTCTACCCACGGCCGGTACACCGCGGCTGCTCCCCGAATCGCCATCGCATCCGATGACATCGTTGCTCTCCCAAGTTCCCGACTACCGAAGCGTTCCGAGATACCGAACAAGGTCGTCCAAGTCCCGGTCACTCAATTTCATCGCTGGCATAAGTGATCCCGGTTTGATTGCATCGGGATTCTGAATCCACAACTTCAGACTTTCCGCCGTGTTGTTCGCTGCACCAGCAGCAATCGTGCGGCGGCTCATCAAGTGCGTTAGGTCCGGGCCGAACCTCCCCGCTGCCCCCGTCCCTGCTACCGTGTGGCAATTCACGCATGCCGTTGTTTCAAACACCCTCTTGCCTTTTGCTTCTTCGCTGCTCTGATTTGCGGATTGCATTTGCTCGCGAATCCAAACTTCGAACTCTTCCGGGCTGTCCACTGAGACGTGCAGCAACATCTTCGCGTGCTGCGTCCCGCAGAATTGGGCGCACTGACCGAGGAAAATCCCCGTGTGATGTGGATCCATCCACATCTCGTTCTCCCGGTTCGGGATTAAGTCTGTTTTGCCAGCCAGCTGGGGAACCCAAAAACTGTGGTCGGTATCTGCAGAAAGCAGCTTCAGGAATGTCGGTCGAGATGACGTGGGGTAGCTGACCGGAATGTGCAGCTCGTTCGCCGTAACGAAACCGTAGCCCGGATACTGAAACTCCCACCAGAACTGGTGGCCGATGGCGATCACTTCGAGCGCTTCGGCTGGCTTCGGTACGTCCTGGATCGCATGAATGACTCGGGCGGTCGCCAGGAACAGCACCACGACGATCAGGATCGGAATCACCGTCCACGCCAGTTCAATCTGCGTGCTGCCGTACACCTGCGCCGGTTCGCAACGAGAATCTGCGTCGCGATCTCGAAATCTGACAATGACGTAAATCAGCAATGTGAATACGACAAGAAAGACGAGAATGGTTATGCCGAAGACGAGAAGAGACAGATGGTGAATCGCATCAGCGGGAGTCGACCGCGGATCTAAGATACTAGGAACCGGCTCTTGCTTCGAAGGCGCGGCCAGACATAATTGCGCAGTCAGCATGACACCGCCTAAGAATAGACACACCGGCACAACGCTGCTAAGGACTACATCAAGAGCTGCGTTGCGTTCCCAGCTCATCATTTGATTGCCGCTCCTCCAATTCGCATCTCGGCACCAACTATCCGCCTACGGCGTGCGCCCCACTGCCTCGTTCAGTTCGTCCTGAGCTTGCATGTAGTCCAATTGCGATTGCAGCAGCCCGGTCTTGGCATCGAGTTCTTGAGCGGCGGCTCCGTCAACCTCCGATCGCAGCGCCGCCCCTTTCTCCATCTGCTGCTCGAATACACGGCGCGACTCGGTGCGCAACGCGACAACCTCTTCGGACACTTGCAACATCTCGCGCGTCCGTTCGAGTTTGTTGAACGCCGCTTGCACACGTAGCTCGACTTCTTCCCTCATCCGCGCGAGATTCTCTTCCGCTTGAGCCAACTGCGCTTTGCGCTCACGGATTTCGGCGTTTCTCTTTCCGCCATCGAAGAGGTCATAACCGAAATGAATTCCAAACGTTCCGAAGTTGTGAGCGAGGAATGGAACGTCGTTTTGGTAGCTGTATCGCGCGAATGCGTCGAGGTTCGGAAGATATTCGCGCTTGGCGAGCCGCACTGCAGCCGACGCCTTTTCTTTGGTTGCGCTGGCTTCCAGAACTTCAGGATGAGAATCGAGCGCAAGTCGCAGGCATTCTTCGCGTTCGCAACTCTCGCGGGTCTGTCCGACACCCGAATCCAGATCGAGAACCGTCGTCAGCGGGAACCCGATCACTTCGTTCAGTTGCAGGTTGAGATCCGCCAAGTGCAACTCGATCGTTAGCAGGTCCTGCTTTGCGTCGAGGGCGTCTGCTCGAGCCTCGATCGATTCCTGTTCAAGCAGGCTTCCATATTTCACTTGCTCCACTCGCTCTCGGTGCAGATCGTCGCTCGCCCGAATCTTCGCCCGAGCTGCCTCGCGGTGCGACTGAAGAATGAGGACCTTGTAATAGATTTGGTGAACCTGGAGTGCGATTTGGTTCTGTGTCTGCCGTGCACTGCTCCGTGCTGCCTTGACTTCGGCTGCGGCGACATCGTTTGCCGACCGAACCTTCCACAGTTCGGCGATGGGCTGGGTCAACTGTGTCCCACTCGTGACAAAAGTGAGCCCGCCTTGGTTCAATACAGCTGTGTGCTCAGGAATCGGTGTTCCGGCCACAGTCCCCAAGCTTCCTTGCGGGATAGCGATGAATTGTGTATCCGTCACGTGGACGGCATTGCTCTCATTCTTTATCTTGGGGAAATACGAACTTCGCGCAACTTCCTTGGCTTGCCTTGATTCCTCAACCTTGAATCCGGCGATGCGAATAACGTGGTTGTGTTTTAGGGCGAGTTGCACCGCTTCGTCGAGTGTGATGCGCCGCGGTTTTAATTCCTGACCCAGGACAGGCACGGCAAAGATTACGATGACTGCCCAGAACCAGGTGGCGCGCGGGTTCACGATTTCTTCCCTTCGGCAGAAATTCCCCCAGCTCGCGTGCCAAATCCAAGGTCCGCGTAGTTCAGCGGAGATTTTCGAACGAGGGAAATCAGCACCAGAGCTGCAACACACACGCATGCCACCAAGTGGAAGCCGTCGATAAAGGTCAAACTAAACGCCTGAATGCGAAGGCGGCCCGCGACGATTCCTATCGCCCTTCCCGTCGCCGCCGGCAGGCCGTATGACTTTCCGTACACTGCGCCTGCGAGTTCATGGATCGATGTATCGCTCGTCCAATCCCCACCCTGCACATGGAGACCAATCAGGTTTGAATGAATTCTTTCTCTTATGGCGATGAAATGGGTCATAAACGCGACTCCGACTTGTCCACCAAAAAGACGAACGGTGTGGAAAAAAGCGGCAAACGTAAGTGCTGCTTGCGGCTTCGAAAGCCCACCCGAGAACATCGCCTGAAGAACGACGTCCGCGACCAAGCCAATAAACCCGAAAGACTGTCCTACCCCCATCAGCAATTCCGAACGGTAGAAGTTCGCGGCGGACCACGCACTGGTGTATTCCGCGTTCAGGATGGAAGCCAAAGCCATGCACCCGAATCCGAACCCCATAAGCAAACGCGCGTCCAGACCTTGCGCAAGAAGCAAGGCAGCGATGATCGCGAGTACCAATAACGGCGCGGCGCCCCAGATGACCGCCGGACCGATTTGATCCGCTTCGAACCCATGTATGGAGAGCGATTGCGGAACGAGGATAATTGTCGAGAGCAGGCAGAATCGAAAAAATACAAGCCCGATTCCTAGAAGTATCGTGTTCCACTGCCGAAGGAAAGGAAGGTCCACAAGAGGGTTTGGACTTCGCAGCCGTCGCACCAACGAAACAAGCAGGAAGAACATGCCACAAAAAAACAGCGCATTGAATAATCCAGATCTCCACCAATCGAGACGCTGTCCCTGGTCAAGGGCGGCAAACAGAAGGGCAAATCCGGCACTTGCGTACAGAAATCCTGCGAAGCTCGGTGGAGCACCACTTTTCTTGGCGGGAGGCGATGCCGGGATGCCGTAGTACACGCAAAGCGCCATGAACGGCGTCAGAACCGCCGAACTCCAAAACATCCACCGGAAGGACAGATGATCGCGGAACCAACCGTAAAGCGTAGGGGCTAGGTTTACTGCGCCGTCCACAAAGGTTGCGTACAAGGCGAGCGTGAACGGCAAGAATCTCAGAGGAAGGTTTCGCAACGCGAACGAGAGTGTCAAAGGGTAAAACGTTCCGGAAGTAAGACCCGCGAGAACGAGCCCACCAAGAAGCAAACGGTAACTGTGTACCAGTGGCAGTAAGAGGCAGATGATCGTGAAGCAGCTCGCGGCAATCAAAAGGACGCGGCGAGCGCCCAACAAGCCGCCAAGATAGACTGTAAAAGGACCGATGAACATCAGCGCGACGTTAAAGGCGCTGCCAATCCAAGCCCCATCGTCGTAGCCGATTCCCAAACTGCCCTTCAAATCGCCCGCACCCAGCGTCAGCATCCGGCCGGCGAGCGTCACAATTCCCGCCCCCATCACAACACCCAAGATTCCAAGCAAGGGACTGGTTGAAAGTTCGGCCGGCAACGCTCCTGCGAGAGCGTTGGCAATCTGCCATTTAATCGGTGGATGCAACGATGTGCTGATGGAATTCATCTCGTCCGGTCATTGCCTCGTTCGCACGGTCACAACTACCGAAAGACCTGGTCGCAACTCCGCCGCTCGCGCCGTATCATCAAATGCGATCTTCACGGGAATTCGCTGCACAACCTTCGTATAGTTTCCCGTCGCGTTATCGGGAGGAAGCAAAGCGAACTGTGATCCGCTGGCGGGAGCAATCTCGAGGACCTTGCCCTTCATCATTTGTCCGGGAAACACGTCAATGCGGATTTCTGCAGTGTCTCCGACTCGTATGTGAGTAAGTTGTGTTTCACGAAAATTACCCTGCACCCATTTCGTCTCAGCCACGAAGGTCAGGATTTGCACTCCTGGCGAGACAAGCTGTCCGGGTCGCACCTGCCGCTCTCCAACAACACCGTCCGCCGGCGCGAAAATCTTGGTGTATCCCAAATTGACCTGTGCGACCGTAAGCGCCGCATCCTTGGCATGCAGATCGGCAACCAGTTGCTGTCCCTGCGACTCGATTACCGCTTTGGCACGGCGCTCCGATTCGACTGCAATCTCGTTGCTTAGTAAGGAGGATTTCGCTTGCTGCAGATCTGCGTCGCGGCTCGCGGACTGGGCGGAAGTACGCTGCTCCTCCGCAACAACGGTTTCAACCCGCTGTTGTGTGGTTGAATGCGTTGCGAGGAGTGACTCTTGCCGCGAGCGTTCGGCTCGCGTGCGCACCACGTCCGCTTTGACGGCATCGATACCCGCCTCGGCCGCCACAATTTGTGCTTTCGCCAAATCAATTCCCGCGACCGCACGCTGGATTTTCGAATCCTGGAGGTCTTTCTGCCTACGGTTGTTTTCGATTGCAGCCTTCGCTGCTTCTACTGCCGCGGTCGCTTGTGCGATTTGAGCCTGGTAATCCTCATCCTGGAGTTCAACTAACAGATCACCCTTTCGTACTTTCTGGTAGTCGGACACCTTCACCGTTCGCACAATGCCGGAAACCTTTGTGCTGAGAGGTGTCAGATCGCCACGGACAATCGCATCGTCCGTTACTTGCTCTGCTCGCCCACCTTCCCAACCGTTCCAATTTTTGGTGAGAGTAATGACGAGAGCAGCGGCCAGGAGCAGGACCGAAATTGGAGTCGCATACTTCAGCCACGGCCAGCGGCTCCCACCATCGACCGGGATGCGCTCCGGACGCTCCGTCGACTCTGCCCGTCGCGCCGTTGATTCCGACCCTGCCATCAAGAAATCTCCTTCACTCCAAACAAATAGCGACAACGCCTTCAAAAACTCCACCGAGCTTCGGCCTTTGAGTCTCCGTAGGCAGCTCGCCGACCTCGTCAAAGAAAAGGGTGCCAGCTTCCGCACGTTCGAAGCGACCCAGCCGCCGCTGCACTGCGCCCGTGAAACCTCCTCTTTCATGACCGAACAACTCCGATGCAATCAACGAAGGGGGAATTGCAGCACAATTCACACTGACAAAAGCTCGCGAGCACCGCCGAGATCTTTTTTGGATCGCTCGCGCGATCATCTCCTTGCCTGTGCCGGTTTCACCTGTGAGTAGAACGGTGCAGTCCGTAGGCGCCACCTTGGATACGCGAGAAAGCACTGCTCGCAGTGCGGCAGAAGCACCCACAGTCTCCTCAAACAAGGAGAACCGATTCACTTCATCGTGAAGTGCCGGATTCGGGAATCGCCCAAGTCTGCTGACGCTTTGACCAGTTATAACCGCAACTCCGTCAGCACTTTTCACGTGCGGTTCGCTCACCCATGATTCCCAAACATTCGCCGTCGCATGCATCTCCCCTCCTTCTACTCGGTTTCATCGCTAGAATGAATACGATTAGGACTTGTCACAACCCCCAATGCAGCAGTTTTTGAACTGTATTTTTCTGTAGGGAGATACGCTAGGGAAAACCCGCCACCGAAAGTCACCACTTCTGCTCCTTCGACACAACACTCGGCAGCATCTTGATTTCAGGGTGTCAAGCTAGGGCTTTGGCAGGAACACAAACATCCAATAGAACTGCTAAACTGGGGCCATGGTAATGGTTCAGGCTAAGCCGATTCGTATCCTGAGCGTCGAGGATCATCCGGTCTTTCGCGAGGGGCTCCATACGATCATCGGCTCTCAGCCGGACATGCTTCTTGTTGCCCATGCGTCGAACGCGATAGAGGCCATAGCTGAATTTCGTCGTCATCGACCCGACATCACCCTGATGGATCTTCGGCTTCCTGGCAGCAACGGCACCGATACGCTCATCGAAATTCGAGGCGAGTTTCCGCAGGCTCGTATCATCATGCTGACAAGCTCGGACAGCGATGGGGACATCCAGCGTGCACTGCGCGCGGGAGCATTGGGCTATCTTCTTAAGAGCATGCCTAGAAATGAATTACTGGGCGTGATCCGATCGGTTCACGCTGGGCGTCGGCATATTCCGCCTGAGGTGGCGGCTCGTCTCGCCGAGCACTTGGGTGACGACGATCTTACGACGCGGGAATTGGAGGTTCTTCGACTCATTCGAGATGGCTATCGGAACAAGCAGATTGCGGATCAACTATCGATTGCGGAGACCACCGTTAACTTTCACATTAAAAACCTGGTGGATAAACTTCAGGCCAATGATCGGACCCATGCAGTCGCCATCGCGCTCCGGCGTGGTTTACTGCAAATGTGATCGCATTCCGAGGCCCGTAGAAAACTGTAGGATGCTGGCTGTAGATTCCGATGTTCTGCGAATGCCCCGGATTGGGTAGTGTTGAGGGGTCAGGGCAAAGCGCATTCCAGCGTCCGTCCCTCGGCTTAGTTATAGATTCGTCGATCGCGCTGTACTCACAGTTCATTCTATGTTCTTCGGGAGAAGGAGCTCAGGATTGGCCTTGAGCCCACTCGAAAGGCGCCGGGCAAACTCTGCTTGCAAAGCGGAGAGGTTGAACATTCCGCATTGGTATTCGCTCTCCCTTTTGTTGTTTCTATTCGCAGTGAGCACCGTTTCAGCAGTTAATCCAACTCGCCTCATCTCCCAATACGCTCATACCGCCTGGAGGATTCAAGATGGAGTCTTTAGCGGCGCGCCGAATGCGATCACACAAACCAGGGATGGATATCTATGGATCGGAACGCAGGCCGGTCTGCTGCGCTTCGATGGCTTTCGATTCGTTCCGTGGACTTTTCCAGATGGAAAGCGATTGCCCTCCTCTAATGTCACTTCGCTTTTGGGCGCACGCGATGGGAGTTTATGGATCGGGATGGAAGGTGGTCTGAGCCACTGGGACAAGCGGGATTTAACTAATTATCTGATCGGGCCGACACGCATCAATTCCATTATTGAAGACCGTAGGGGAACAGTGTGGTTCGTGCGTACCCGAACCAGCGATGCGTCCGGAGGTCTTTGCCAGATCATGGGCACAGGTCTGCGCTGTTATGGGAACGCAGATGGACTCGTAGGTTCCGACGGCGGCGGCGCAGAGACTTTGGTCGAGGATACCCTGGGTAACCTTTGGATTGGTAGCGACACTGCAGTTGTCCGTTGGAAACCAGGCTCATCCAGCGCGGACATCTCAAGGGGATTGAAATTGAAAGGAGGAACTGACGGCGTGAACGGCCTTGCCGCCAACCCTGATGGCTCTTTATGGGTAGGAATCGGTGAGGTTGGCCGCGGTCTCGGATTGCAGCAACTGGCGGAAGGTGTCTGGAAGCCATTTGTCACGCCCGAATTGGATGGCAGTACCCTGCAAGTTCGAAGGTTGTTCTTGGACCGCGAAAACGCTCTTTGGATTGGGACCTACAAGCAGGGCATTTACCGCATTCATGGCCGCAATGTGGATCATTTCCGCAGTGGCGATGGTCTTTCCAGCGATGACGTCTACGAGTTCTATGAGGATCATGAGGGCAATCTTTGGGCAGCGACCGCCAAGGGAATTGATTGTTTCCGTGACCTCCGAGTCGCTAGCTTTTCAAGGCGAGAGGGACTGAGTGCGGATGAGGTCGATTCGGTTCTTGCCTCCGGGGATGGCACTGTCTGGATAGGAACGCCCGAAGGTTTGGACACTTTTCATCAGGGCCGCGTGTCGTCTATCCAAGCGAAAGGCTTGCCAGGGCATCTAGTTACGTCGATGCTCAAAGATCGGGCGGGCCTACTATGGGTCGGCATAGATAACACGATGTCCATTTACAAGAATGGGATGTTCAGAAGGATCGACAGGCCGGATGGCAGTCCGATTGGAGTAGTTGTCGGAATGACGGAAGATGTCGGCCACAACATCTGGGTCGAGACCAGCGGTCCTCCCAGGATGCTCATTCGCATTCAAGATTTCAAAGTTCAAGAAGAGTTTCCGGTGCCGCAGATGCCGCCCGCCCGCAAAGTTGCGGCCGATCCCGAAGGCGGCATTTGGTTAGGTCTGATGAATGGCGATCTGGCTCGATATCGGCACGGCAAGACAGAAATCTTTCCTTTCAAGCACGGGGAGGATTCTCGTGTAAATCAGCTCATTGTGAATTCCGATGGTTCGGTATTAGGAGCAACACCGCTAGGACTTATCGGGTGGAAGGAAGGAAAGCAGCAAACCCTCACAGTCCGGAACGGTCTTCCTTGCGATAGTGTGTATGCGCTCATTGCAGACAGCCAAGGTGATCTTTGGCTGTATACGCAGTGTGGCCTCGTCGACATTTCAGGCACGGAGCTGCAACGATGGTGGGGACAGCCTGACATCACGATGAAGGTCAAGACTTTTGACGCACTTGATGGTGTGCAACCGGGCCGGGCTCCTTTCGGGGCCGCCGCAAGATCTCCGGATGGCCTGTTGTGGTTTGCAAATGGTGTCGTGCTGCAAATGATCGACCCGGCTCACCTGATTGGGAATGCACTACCTCCGCCGGTGCATATCGAAGAGATTGTTGCCGACAGGAAGAGCTACTTACCTACCGAGAGCCTTCGCCTTCCTCCCCTTATGCATGATCTTGAAATTAACTACACGGCTCTGAGCTTCGCAGTACCGCAGAAAGTACGCTTTCGCTACAAACTGGAAGGCCGCGATACAGCCTGGCAAGACCCAGGAACACGGCGGCAAGCTTTCTATAGTGACCTTCATCCGGGGAGATACCAATTTCGGGTCATCGCATGCAACAACGATGGCGTGTGGAACGATGTCGGTGCGAGCTTGGACTTCAGCGTCGCCCCTACCTGGTATCAGACGAACTCGTTCCGAATTCTCTGCATTGTCTCCGTTTTCTTCATCGTGGTCGTTCTATACCGGCTCCGAGTGCAGCAAATTGCAAGATCCATCGGCATCCGCTTCGATGAGCGACTGGCGGAACGCACTCGCATGGCGCGGGACCTCCATGACACGTTCCTGCAAACAATCCAAGGCAGTAAGTTGGTTGCGGATGATGCGCTGGACCCGTCCACCGATCCCATCCGAATGCGTCGAGCCATGGAACAGCTATCAGATTGGCTTGCACGGGCTACGCAGGAAGGACGGGCGGCGCTGAACTCTCTGCGCACAACGACGACACGGACGAATGACCTCGCTGAAGCTCTCCGCCGCGTGACCGAAGACAGCCTCATTCCCAGCTCCATGGCAGTCACATTTTCCGTGGTTGGTGACGCCAAAGAAATGCATCCCATTGTCCGTGATGAAGTTTACCGCATCGCTTACGAAACCATTCGCAACGCATGTACGCATTCGGGAGCAAGTCTATTGGAAGTGGAGCTCAAATACGCTGACGGCCTTGCGTTGCGTGTGAGTGACAATGGCACGGGTATTGACCCCGTTGTCGCGGATAGAGGGAAAGACGGACACTTCGGACTGCAAGGAATGCGGGAGCGTGCCGCTCGCATCGGAAGCAAGCTCACGCTCGTGAGTTCCTCGAACTCCGGAACCGAGATCAAGCTTGTGGTCCCAGGAGGCATCATCTTTGGAAAGAGCATGCCTGTTCGACGGTCTCTATTTACAAAGATAGGTAGCATCTTTGGTTCAAAACACAGACCCGATCTGCACTGATCGCAATTCGCAGAGTTGTCCGCGACAGTGACAACGAGCGGTGCCGTCTAAAATGACACTCCGTTCTCTCCAGACTTGCCAAGATTCCGATGTAGAGTTTGCCGGCTCGCCATCCGTGCCGTGAATCTTGGGCCCGAAGCCGACATTTGTTGAAAGCAGTGGATGAAGAGGTTGGGAGTAAGAATCTCAAGCACAAGGAAAAAGCGAGGGAGCTTTGAGGGAGCAATAAGAATTCCTTTGCGTGCCTCATCGTTCCTTTTCAGCGACTTAGTGTTCCTCGGCATTCCTCGTAAGTCCTTGAAATTCCTTTAGTTGTTGTTTTCGATCCCCACCGCCCCTACCAACCATCTTCCTGATGGATGGACACTTAACAAAAACACGCGGGGGCAAAAAGGGGCAGATTAGGCCGATGATCCGGTTCCGTTTTTCTTTTCAGCCGCACGGGTGACAACCGGACGCGCCAATTTCAGCGTTCAGTCTATATTTCCTCGAAGCGTTTCCGGACAGTGACGGGCACTTGGAAAAGTCCACGCAAAAACCAGATGTCCGGTTTCGCGACTATACAGCCAAGTGAATACAGCAGGAATGACGCTCTCAAGATGAGAGGCAGCGTCGGACTCATAGAACTAACCAGATGGGGTTTGTCGAAAAGAGGCTGAGGTTTATGGATTCCGTCTAGCATGTCGGCGGCAAAAGGTTGATCTTGTTTAATGGTAGGATGCGCCAAACTTCGTCCCTGCCCGAGGACTCTTATGCGCGGTACTATGATGGACTTTCCGT